>SXGS01038381.1_pt1 | contig 10314 bp, 9 predicted proteins | sample 3174681 | NCBI WGS metagenome assembly SXGS01 (sample SAMN11356861, study PRJNA531348) | freshwater metagenome | isolation source: freshwater sample F1-80 | place: China: Fuxian Lake, Yuxi | collected 2017-12-25
CATCGCATGATCGAGGCTGGCCATTTGCACTTTGCCATCGGTCCAACCAATTCCGTGTGGAAGTAGTGCAGTGTCGAGCAGAGTCATGTCGCTGGCGTAGGTGACGATACACGTGTGTAGAACGTGGTCGTCGGGGAGGTTCCCGTCTGCGCGCATCCACACTTGCTGCCCACGTTTCGGGTTTCCCTCGCGTGAGAGCGGATCTGTATCGACGTAGCGAATGTCAATTGGCCGTGGGCGGTCGTACCACTCACCGAGTTGCTCCTTGAATGGTGCCATTCGAGTTTTGAAATCGGGCAACGACTCAGGATCAGGAACACCCGATGGCATCGTCAACTGGTGATCGAGTCCCACTTCTGCTGCATGGAAACTTGCCTGCAGGTTGAAAATGACCTTTCCATGCTGAATCGCCACAACACGTCGGGTGGAGAAACTCTTCCCGTCACGCAGCCGATCTACTTCGTAGAGAATGGGCACCGTTGGATCACCCGGTCGCAGGAAGTAGGCGTGCAACGAATGCACCTCGCGCCCCACTTGGTCGATCGTCCGGGCTGCAGCAACGAGTGCTTGACCGGCGACTTGTCCGCCGAACACGCGTTGGCGATTTTCGTCGGGACTTCGGCCACGAAAGATATTGACTTCAATCTGTTCAACATCCAAAAGCGCGACGAGGTCGGTGAGTGGTTGCTGGGAGGTCGGCACCCCTCCATGTTGGCAGAACTCAGCTGGATAGGGTTCGTTCTACGAACCATGCTTGACTCCACGCTGCGCACGATTGCACTCGGCGTGAAGGGTTTCATGCCGGAACACGAAGGCGATGCCTTGTTCCTTGCTGCAACGAGTGCATGCGAGGCATTGCCTGGTATCCCGATGGTGGAGGTGGGTTCGTATTGTGGCCGTTCCACGGTGTGGTTGGGCGCAGTGGCAAAGGCACACAGTGTGCTGCTCTACGCGGTGGATCATCATGGTGGATCGGAAGAGAATCAGGCGGGTTGGGAGTGGCACGACCCCGAAGTTGTGAATGAACATGGGCGAATCGACACGCTGCCCTTCTTTCGTGACACGATGCAACGAGCGAAACTCACCAACTCGGTTCGCGAGTGCGTCGGTGATTCCCACGAGATCGGTCGATCGTGGACGCAACCCTTGTCACTGTGTTTCGTCGATGGTGGTCACGCACGCAGCGTTGCACGAGGAGATTATCTCGCTTGGGCGCATCATGTGGAAGTCGGTGGCACTCTGGCGATTCACGATGTGTTCGAGAAATCCGAGGACGGTGGACAAGCGCCATACGAGGAGATCTACCTACCTGCCCTGGAGTCGGGGAAATTCGTCGAGGTGTCGCGTTGCGGCTCTTTGCGCCTATTGCGCCGAACCGTTTAGTGGTGTGTAAACAATTTGTGTGCAGGTGAGATTGCCAGTTGGGCATCGGCAGCCAGGATGACCGCTGCACCGGTGTAAGCGCTTACTTCGTCGGCGGGGAATGCAATGTTCTGCGGATACACGATGCCCGTGAGGTATGAGCCGTCGTCGTTGCGATGCAACGTGGTGAGCGTCAACAAATCCCGAGCGGTTGCATGGTCGCCAATGGCACTGTATGCCAGGGCGCACTCAGCGGTTTCAGAGGCCGTTACCCATGGCTCGTCGCTGACACAACGAATGCCGTAGTCAGCCAGATAAAACGTGTCCCACGAGTCGTGGAGTCGAAGTTTTGCGGCGTCGTCAATGAGCGCGCCAGAGAGGACGGGGTAGTACCAGTCCATCGCCCAACGTTCCTTGGGCTCAAATGAGGTTGGCGAGTGATTGATGACTGCATCAATGGCGTCGGCCGCAGCACGCCACAGTGGTCGTGGTTCGCCGAGCAACGCGGCGAGGTTGGCGGCACAGTGCAACGAATGACGGATGGAGCTGCTGCCAGTGAGTAGGGCATACGACCACGGCTCGGCGTCGACTTCCTTTGCCCACAAGATGGTCCCGTCCTTGCGTCGCATGTTGAGCACGAAGTCCATGGCACGTTCGACCATGGGCCACAAGCGCTCGACAGCCATCAAGTCATCGGAGCATTGCCAGTGGTGCCACACACCAGCGGCAACATATGCACACACATTGGAGTCGAGTTTTGATTCCTTCACCGTTCCACCGGAGTTGTAGTAGTTGTGCCATGACCCGTCACTGCGCTGCGTCGCACGCAACCACTCGTAGGCAAGATGAGCCTCGGTGTGCAGGCCCATTACGTCGAGTGCCATGGCGGTTTCTACGTGATTCCACGGATCGCAATGGCCGCCAACGAACCACGGAATCATGCCGTTGGGCAACTGCAGCGAAGAAATCCAGTGTGCGGTTGCACGGAGCTGGTCGCGTGTCGGGAGTGATGCATCTGACGATGTCGTAAGCGACGGTGTGGCCGTGCGAAGTTGGGGCCCAGCCGCACCAGCACGGCGAGGGACGATCGCTGGTTTCTCTGCGTACAACACGAATGACTTGCCAATCGCCGGGCTAAGCGCTGCATCAATGGCGCGCGTAATGAATGGCGCCTTCATGATGTCCCACTCCAGCAACTTTTTGTAACGTGCGACGAGGGGTTGATCGTCACGAGTCGGCCCAACGGCACAGCGCAACCACCAGTACGGCGAGTGCAGGCCGTGCGAGCGATGTTGTCCCACGAGATTCAAGCCGTTGGCAGAGATCTTTCGCCGCAGTTCCCTGGCGGTGTAGATGCGCACGTGTCCACCGGGTACGAATGGGGCGTGGTACTCGTCCGACAGCATCCAGTTGATCTTTTCTGGGAAGAACGACGGAACCGTTGCTGCGAACGTGCCACCCGGCTTCAACACTCTGGTGAGTTCGCTCAGTGCCGCGACATCGTCGTGGATGTGCTCGAGTACTTCGCTCGTGACGACACAGTCGAACGACGCGTCGGCAAATGGCAGGCACGTTGCATCACCACGAATCGTGCCACCGAATCGTGCTGAGTCGATCTCGCCAGCCATCGCCATTGCTGCAAAGGTGTTCCGAGTCGACGTGACCTCGTCGTGTCCGTAGTCGAGAGCAACCACGGTTGCTCCGCGCCGTGCAGCCTCGTAGGCATGGCGACCAAAACCCGCACCAGCGTCCAAGAACAACGTGTCCTGGTCGATGGGCAGTCGGTCGAAGCGAATCGTCAACATGTCGGTGGACCTACGCTGTGCCGTTCTCGGTGCGCCGACGCAGTTTCTCTATGTTGTGCGGCATCGTCAGCACTTCGCGATACTGATCGACGGTGAGAGCCGCACAGTGTCGCCACGACCAACGTTCCACCACGCGAGTACGACCTGCAAGACCAATGCGCAGACGAAGCGAGTCATCGTCGAGTCCGCGACGAATGGCGGCAGCAAGGGCGTCGGAATCCCCCGGCGGACACGACAAGACCGTGTCACCGTCGCGTCCGGTGACCTCGGGTAGTGCCCCACCCGTTGTAGCAACCAAGCAAATTCCGGTGCTCATCGCTTCGATCGACGGCAGGCTGAAGCCTTCGTACAAACTCGGCACCACCGCCAATGTGCTTTCGGCGTACAACTCCACGATTCGTTCGTCGCTTACACCCGACACATAGGAGATGCAGTCGCCGATACCGAGCGATTCGATGAGGTCCGCGCTTGCGCCGGCACGAGGTTTACCGATGATCGTGAGGTGAATGTCGCGTTCGGTCCGCAACTTTGCCACGGCCTCGAGCAAGTACGACAAACCTTTGAGCGCAACGTCCGCTGATGCCGTGGTGATGAGGTGGTGGGGTCGTCGCGTCACTTCTGGCAACGGCTTGAACAAGTCGGGGTCGACGCCCACGGGAACCAGACGCATGCGATCAAGTGACACGTTCATGTCGGTATGAATGTCGTTGATGGAGTTCTCGCTCACCACCACGATGCGGGGAAGTCGACTGGCAACCTTGCCCTGCATCTTGACGAACGAATACCAGCGTGAGATACCAAAGCGCTTCCAACGCGTCTTGGTGTGTTCCATCTCCAACTTGCGGTCCTTGGTGATGGGATGATGCAGCGTGACGATGGTGGGAATGAGTTTCTCGATCGACAAAATGTGTTTCCCGAGACACTGGTTGTCGTGGACCAAGTCGAAGTCACCGACCCGTTCGCGCAACGCACGGTAGGCCCGCAAGCTGAAGGTGAGTGGCTCGCCGAATGTCCCCTTGAGGAAGTAGAGCGCCTCGAGTGCATTCGGCCAGTTGTTCAATTCCCAGTACGCCGGGAATCGGCCCGGGTATTGGTCATTGAAGATGTCGAGGCTGGGCAATTTGTGCAACGGGATGCGGGGGTCGAGCACCGGGTAGGGCTGACCGCCATACACCTCGACATGATGTCCAAGGTCAGCCAGGGCCTTGGTGAGATGCCGCGTGTAGACACCTTGTCCGCCAACGTGCGGTTTGCCGCGGTAGGTGAGGTAGGCGAGGCGAAGTGGGCCCTCGCGCAGGCGGTCGAGTTCACGTTGCATGTTGCCGCCAAACATGCGATGTAACGCTATCGCTGGGAACTTATCGAGCGATCAATTTCATCGTTCGTTGTAGTGGAGACTCGCGTGTAATCACGTGTGGGGCGAGCGAGAAACCATCGGGTGGTCCCGATTGCGGTTCCACACACAGTGCATGAGTAGGCATGTCGTAGATCACCCAGTGATCGCAATCGCTCTCAATGAAGAGGCACATCTCGTCATCGAATTGCACCATCGGTGTCTGACGTGCACCGATGAAGCAATCGTCCCACGGCCCCGCTGGCGGTGCGACACGTCGACCGTCAGGAATGTAACTGCTGTCGCGAACGTACATTTCGGCGAAGTCGGTTCGCAACGTTGCCGGTCGCACGAACCATGGATGCCAACCAACCTGAGCCGGCATGCTCGGCGAATCGGTACTCACGGTGAGCGTGCACGTCACGCTTCGTTCCGACTGATCTATGCGCACCTCGTGCATCACCGAACCAACGAACGGCCAGCGAGAACCGAGCGAAGCGACGCACACCGCGTGGGTGGGCGACTGTTCGATGGTCGACCAGCACACGTCGAACATGGTGCCGTGGATTGCGTGCTCTCCAAAGTTGAGGGGAAGCTGGTACACGCTTCCCTCGTGGCTGAACTTTCCGTTGCGAACTCGCCCTGCGTACGGCACCATCGGGTACGCACCCCACGCGGTTGGTCGAGCAGCCTTGGTGAATGTCACCAATCGTTCGCGTGCGTGGATGCGTAGCGATGACAGTCGCGCTCCACGCAACACATCGATGGAGCAGCCAAAGAGTGGTCCACCAAGATGGAGTTCGTTGCTCACGTGTCGCCCGATGTTTGATGCCGCACGCGCCACGACGCGACAGCCAGCATCAGCAGCAGGGCCGCGGCGATGAACGTATCGCCAAGATACGAATAGATGGTGCGGCCGGTGCGCAGAGGAATGTCGCGCACGATCACTCCCTGCGTGCCGATGGGAATGCGATCGAAGATGCGTCCATCGTGATCCACGAACATGCTGTATCCGGTGGTGGCAGCTTGCACCACCCAGCGACCGCTTTCCAGCGCGCGGAGTTGGGAAGTGGCGACCTGTTGCTGTTGCAGGATCTCACCGGTGTAGCTGGAGCCGTTCGTGGGATTCAGGAGTATCTGCCCACCCGCATTCACACCGTCGAGGGCGCGCATGGAGAAGAACACCTCCCAGGAGATCGCCACGGCAAGTGGAACGGAGTCAGTCTGGCGTGGCACTTCGATGACGGCGGTCTTCGAGCCCGCAATGGCGTCGCGTGGAATGCGGTCAACGGGTGCACCGAGTGACTGGAGAAGGCCGCGGAGCGGAACGTATTCCCCGTACGGAACTCGTTTCACCTTGTCGTAACGGCTGATCTCGGTGCCGGATTGATCCATCACGATTTGGGCATTGGTGAAATTGTCTCCTGCATCCTCGGTGACACCGATGGCGAACGGAGCATCGATTCGTTGTGCCTCGGCCACCAACTCTTGTCGGACCTTGCTTACGGAGAAATCACGAACGTCGACGGTGTTCTCGGGCCACAGCACAAGGTCGACATTGCCTTGTGTGACCGATACCGAACCGCTGTCCACCAATGCGGTCGCCGCCAAGTGTCGGTCAATGACATCGCGTGGATTGCTGTCAATCGCCAGGACACCCTGTGGTCCACCGCCTTGTACCGCAGCGATGCGCAGCAACTGGCCGGTGTCGCGTCCGGAGGGAGCAAGTTGACCAGCTGTTTGTGCGCCAACGAGCCCGACGAGGAGGACAAAAGTGGCTCGGCGTGTGCGCCAACCGAATTCGCGTCGTCGTAGCCAAAACTCGGCAAGCACGCCACCAGCAAGGAACACCCACAACGACACCCCAAGAGGACCGACGATTCGTACCACGTGCGCGAGTCGTGTATCGGCAACCCCGAGTGCCAGCCCTGCGAGCGGTACGCCACCGAATGGTGCAATGAATCGCAAGCACTCCGCCAGCGTGTGCGCCAGTGCCAACACCACGATGCGTTGGGTGAGTGTCGACTGCGCGCGAGGTGCCAGTCGGTAGGCAATGAGTGCCGCAGCGCCATGCATGAGCGCAAAGAGCAATGGCGCCACCACGAATCCACCCGGTACCAGATGCCACATCCATCCAAGTGCTGGCGCAAACCAGCCCCAGGCAAAGAGTGCGCCAAGCAGGAAGGCGGTTCTGCCGCTTGGCTTCGCAAGCTGTGTTGCGAGAACATAGAAAGCGACTCCCAGCAACATGATCGGCCATACACCGAGCGGGGGAATTCCGACTGCCACGAGAACTCCGCCGAGGAGCGCGAGCATCGCGAGCGCACAGCGCTTCATCCGTGGTAACCCCGCAGGTAGGCGGCCAACTTGTTGATGCGTAATCGCATGGGTGGGTGCGAGGCAAAGACCCGGTCCCATACATTGCGCCGAGCAACACGACTTTCACTGTCCAGGGAGTTTCGCAGTGCAGCCAGCAACTGGTTTCCGAATCCGAGTTGTGCCGCGCGCCGATCCGCGTGATATTCGCTCGATCTCCCGACCGCGTTTCCGAGCAAGGTTGCAAGAGACACGTTCAACATCAGCAGCCACGATGCCACATGCAGAAATGCGGCGACGAAGAGACCGAGCGCATGAAGAAGTGGAATGCGGCGAGCAAAGGTGACGGTTGCGGTTTCTGCAATGGAACGTAGTGCCATTCCGACACGGGACAACACGACGATCGGGAGAATCATCCACTGGGTGACGGTGAGTGCCACCGTATGGAGACCCAAGTGATGACTCAATTCGTGGGCCAGTACGCCCGAAAGTTGTTCTTGATCAAGTGTTTCGATCGCCGTCGACGACACCACGACGAGATGACCCCCACATGCGAATGCATTGAGCGCATCGGTTTCGACAACCGCCAACACGAAGCGACGTCCGGAGAGTTCGTTACGGCGCACGATGGGTTGCCATGACGCTTGCAGGACGGCCGACTCGTGTCTGGTGGGTTCGCGTGCGCCAATGAGGCGTATGAGCACGAATCGCTGAACGGGGCGGGAGAACAACAAGATGAAGAGTGAGAAGAACGCGCAAACGAACAACCAGTAGTTGACATCACCCCATCGCCATAGCGGTATCCACAACACACTCACGGTGGTCAACCAAGCCGGCATCAGGGCGATGATGGCCGTCAATCCTGTGAGCGCCGTCCACTCGAACCTCAGCGAACGGCCCGACACGCTTCGTGAACCTAGCGTGGGAATCATGAACTGGCTCGCTTCACTGCCAAGCCCTTCCGGTGGCTCGTTGGAACTTGGTCCCCTCAAACTCAACGCGTACGGGTTGATGATTGCGCTCGGTGCCATCGCCGGAACGTGGCTGATGGGGAAGCGACTCGAGGCGCGGGGCACCGGGACGCGTGACGACGCCAGTGCGATTGCGATGATCGCAGTGCCAGCCGGAGTAGTGGGCGCACGTCTGTATCACGTGATCACCGACTGGGAACGATTCGATGGCCGTCTCCTTGACACCGTGAAAATCTGGAAGGGCGGTCTTGGTATCTGGGGTGGTGTCGCCGTTGGTGTGGTGGTGGGCGTGTTGGTGGCAAAGCGCCGTGGGGTTGGTGTGGCAAATGCGCTCACTGCAGTAGCGCCGGCATTGCCGCTTGCCCAGGCAATCGGTCGCTGGGGCAACTGGTTCAATCAGGAACTGTTCGGTCGCCCCACCACGCTGCCGTGGGGTTTGGAAATCGACGAACGCCACTTGCCCTCCGGTTACGACGTTGGCACTCTGTTTCACCCGACGTTCTTGTACGAGTCCATCGGGAATGCCGTGTTGTGTGTGTTGCTCCTGCAACTGGATCGCAAAGGATTATTGAGGGCGGGTCGACTGTTCCTCTTTTACACCGCCGGATACACCCTGTTGCGATTCTTCGTCGAGGGCCTGCGAATCGATCCCGCAAAGGACGCGGGCGGTTTGCGGCTCAATCAATGGACCTCACTGGTCGTGTTCACCGTGTCGGTGGTGTGGATTGTGGTGGCACAGCGCCGCGCAACTTTGCGGCAAGTTCCTCAGGCACAACAGGAATGAAGAATTCGTTCGTCGCTACCTCGGCTGCGGCGATGTAGCGCATGACGTTCGGTGCGCGCCATGGTGAGACGATCTCCACGTTGAACCACGCATCGTTGTAGCCCTCGATTTCCGACGCCCGTTTGTCGCTCACCATTGGTCGTTGGTTGAACCACATCATGGTGGGTGCCGGCTCGCCGTAGAAGCATTCGATACGACGCAAAACGTCCTTCAGAATGTTGCCGAACGCGGTGCGCTGTTGCATGTCGAGCGACACGAGATCACTCTCGCGCTCCACGGGGGTGATCTCCACTGCCAGCGGATATGGCGACGTCGACGGAACCGTTGCCACCCAGCCGTCGCTTTCTACAATCAATCGTTCGGAAGTGGAGTCGGGCTTCCATCCTGCGGCAAGTCGTCGTCGTGGGCGATCGGGAACATGGTCGAAGGCATAGATTTGTCCGTGCGGATGGTCGATGGTGGCACCGACCTCTCGCCCCGAGTTTTCGAAGATTACGACGTAATCGACGTCCTTTCGTGATCCGAGTACTTCGCTCCGAGTGGCCCACGTATTCACCAATTGCACAAGATTGTCGGAATCGAGGGTGGTGAGTCGCGCATGGTGGTTGCTCGAGTACAACACCACCTCGCAACGATCGTTGGGCATCGGTGGCCACCGGTTGGGAATCACCTTGACGGTGTACGGCTCTGCTGCCTCGATACCGCCGACACAAAACGGACAACTATCGGACGGCAGATTGGGCCGCTGCTGCCGCGAGGCGACGACGTGCACCACGGTATCGAGCCATGGATCCACTCGCACGTCGTGCATGGCTACGCAGATACCCGCAATCCCGAGGTTGCGTCAAACACATGCAAAGAGTTGGGCTTGGCACGCAAGGACACTCGAGAGTTGTGGGCGAGACGTGAGAGTCCGGGAGCGCGTGCAATCACACGGTCCTTGCTCGGGGTGTCCAATGTGCAGTGGAGGTACGAATCGCTACCGAGTTCTTCGATGAAATCCACGACAGCCGCTGCACCATCGGTGCCAGCGAGTTCCAATCCCTCGGGTCGGATTCCGACAATCACGCTGTTGGAAGAGATGCTGCCCGGTGTGAAGCTGGCACTCTCTCCGGCAAAAGAAACCGTGCCGTTCGCTGCTTGGCAGGGCACCATGTTCATTGCGGGAGAGCCGATGAAACCGGCAACGAATACGTTGACGGGATTCGAAAAGAGTTCCTGAGGTGAGGCAACTTGTTGCAAGACACCGTCTTTGAGGACGGCAATTCGGGTTCCCATCGTCATGGCTTCCACTTGATCGTGGGTGACGTACACCGTGGTGACGCCGAGTTGTCGCTGCAATTCGGCAACCTGAGTGCGTGTCTGGACACGCAGTTTGGCATCGAGATTGGACAGTGGTTCGTCCATCAAGAACCCCTCGGGTTTGCGCACGATGGCTCGCCCCATGGCGACGCGTTGACGCTGACCGCCGGACAGTTTGGCGGGCTTGCGCTCCAGCAAATCGGAGAGGTCCAACATGCGGGCGGTTTCCTCGACGCGTTGCTTGATCTCTGCCTTGTCGACGTTGTTGATCTTCAGATTGAAGCCGATGTTCTCGGAAACCGTCATATGTGGATACAAGGCATAACTTTGGAACACCATCGCGATATTGCGGTCTCGAGGTGCCAAGTCGGTGACATCGCGGGCGCCGATACTGACCGAGCCGGAATCGAAGGTTTCAAGGCCCGCGATCATGCGCAGCAG
>SXGS01567756.1_pt1 | contig 10314 bp, 10 predicted proteins | sample 3174681 | NCBI WGS metagenome assembly SXGS01 (sample SAMN11356861, study PRJNA531348) | freshwater metagenome | isolation source: freshwater sample F1-80 | place: China: Fuxian Lake, Yuxi | collected 2017-12-25
CATGGACGATCACCGCGAGCGCGTGCTGGGCCAGCTGAAGCTGCTCGTCGAGCGCGGCGATGTGCACCGCGCCTTCCCGGCTGAGTTCGGCGGCGACGACGACCACGGTGGGTTCATCGCGAGCTTCGAAGAGCTCGTGCTCGGCGACCCCAGCATGCAGATCAAGTCGGGGGTGCAGTGGGGGCTCTACGCCTCGGCGATCCTGCACCTCGGCACCGCGCCGCATCACCAGGCCTGGCTGCCCGACGCGTTGAACCTGACGACCCCCGGCGCCTTCGCCATGACCGAGACCGGTCACGGCAGCGACGTCTCGGCGGTCGGCACGACGGCGACCTACGACTCCGCGACCGATGAGGGGGGCATCCACACGCCGTTCCGCGCCGCCTGGAAGGACTACCTCGGCAACGCCGCCCTGCACGGCAAGGCCGCGGTCGTCTTCGCTCAGCTCATCACGCGCGGGGTCAACCACGGCGTGCACGCGTTCTACGTTCCGCTACGCGACGAGAAGGGCGCGTTCCTTCCGGGCATCGGCGGTGACGACGACGGGCTCAAGGGCGGTCTCAACGGCATCGACAACGGCCGCCTGCACTTCTCGAACGTGCGCGTGCCGCGCACCAACCTGCTCAACCGCTACGGCGACGTCGACGAGAACGGCGTCTACACCTCGCCGATCGAGAGCCCCGGTCGTCGCTTCTTCACGATGCTGGGCACGCTCGTGCAGGGCCGCGTCTCGCTCGACGGCGCCGTCACGGTGGCCAGCAAGCTCGCGATGACCATCGCCGTCCGCTACGGCACCGAGCGCCGCCAGTTCGACGACGGCGACGACAACGAGGTCGTGCTGCTCGACTACCAGCGCCACCAGCGCCGACTGCTGCCGCGCCTGGCGCAGACCTACGCCATGTCGTTCGCGCACGAGGTGTTCCTCGAGAAGTTCGACGCGGTGTTCTCGGGGGCGGCCGACACCGATGCCGACCGTGAAGACCTCGAGACCCTCGCCGCCGCGCTCAAGTCGCTCAGCACCTGGAACGCGCTCGACATCATTCAAGAGGCCCGCGAGGCGTGCGGCGGCCAGGGCTTCCTCGCCGCCAACCGGCTCACCCAGCTGCGTGCCGACCTCGACATCTACGCGACCTTCGAGGGCGACAACAACGTGCTGCTGCAGCTCGTCGCCAAGCGATTGCTCACCGACTACAGCCGCACCTTCGCCAAGGCCGATGCCGGCGTCATGGCGCACTACGTCGCCGGTCAGGTCAACGAAGCGGTCGTCAACCGCTCGGGTCTGCGCCGCCTCGCCCAGTCGGTCGCCGACTTCGGCTCGACCGCGCGCTCGGTGGGCTACGTGCGCGACACCGACTCGCAGCGGCAGCTGCTCACCGACCGTGTCGAGACGATGACGGCTGAGCTCGCGGGCAAGCTGCGGAGCGCATCCAAGCTGCCGAGGCCGCAAGCCGCCGCCCTCTTCAACCGCCACCAGAATGCGCTCATCGAGACCGCGAAGGCGCACGGCGAACTGCTGCAGTGGGAAGCCTTCACCGAAGCGCTCGAAACGGTCGAGCACGAGGGCAACCGTCAGGTGCTCACGTGGCTGCGCGACCTGTTCGGGCTCGGCCTCATCGAGAAGAACCTGGCCTGGTACGTCATTCACGGCCGACTCAGCGACCACCGCGCTCAGGCGATCACCGACTACATCGACGACCGGCTGCTGCCGCGACTGCGCCCGCACGCTCTCGCCCTCACCGACGCGTTCGAACTCGCGCCCGAGCACATCCGCGCCGACATCGCGACGGGCGAAGAGCAGGTGCGCCAAGACGAGGCGCGCGACTACTACGCCGAGCTTCGACGCAGAGGACTCGCGCCGATCGACGAGAAAGACCTGCTCGCGGCCAAGAAGGCGCGGCGCTAACGCTCTCGGCGCCGTGGCCTGGTCGAGCACTCGACCGGACCACGGCGCAGGCGTAGTGTCGGGCTCATGACCGCTGACGCCCCCGCGTTTCGCCTCACCCCCGCCGCGGCCTGGGGCCTCGTCGGGCTGCAGTTCGTCTTCTTGATCTTGCTCGGCTTCTTGCCCTGGGGAGACCTGTGGCAGAGGGGCGCCGCCACGCTCGTGCTGGGCCTCACGCTCGTGGCGCTCGGCGTCGTCATTGCGCTCGCCGCGGGCGCCGGGCTCGGTCGCACCCTCACCCCGAGCCCGATCCCCAAGGCCGACGGCCAGCTCGTGACGACGGGCGTCTACGGTCTCGTGCGCCACCCGATCTACTCGGGCCTGCTCGTGCTCGGCGCCGGCCTCGTGGTGATCGGCGCCTCGTGGCTGCATCTGCTCGCCTGGGTCGCGCTGCTGAGCGTGCTCATGACGAAGTCGCGATTCGAAGAACGGATGCTCGCCGACCGGTACCCCGACTACGCGTCGTACGCCGCGCGGGTGGGGCGCCTCGTGCCGGGCGTCGGGCGCATCCGCTCGTGACTCTCACCGACATCGTCATCCCGCAACCCGGCGACCCTCGGGGCGGTGAGCTGACCGGCGTGCTCGGCGTGCCCGACGGGCCTGGACCGTTCGTTCCGCTCATCGTCGTGCACGAACTGTTCGGCATCGACGACGCCATGCGCGATCACCTCGAGCGGCTGCGCGGCATGGGCTATCTCGTGCTCATGCCGAACCTGTTCAGCCGCGGTGGCGCGCGGCGCTGCCTCGTGGCGACGTTTCGCGCTCTGCGCTCGGGAACTGGCGCGGCCTTCGACGACATCGAGACGGCGCGACGCCTGCTGCTCGAGCGCGACGACACGACCGACCGCGCGGGCGTCATCGGGTTCTGCATGGGCGGCGGGTTCGCGTTGCTGCTGGCGGGTGCGGGCGGCTATGGCGCAGCATCCGTCAATTACGGGATGCTGCCAGCCGACCTCGACGACGCCCTCGACGGTGCCTGCCCCGTGGTCGGCACCTTCGGCGGGCGCGATCTCAGCCTGCGCGGCGCAGCGGCGAAGCTGGAAGCGGCTCTCGTCGCGCGCGGCATCGACCACGACGTAGTCGAGTACCCCGAGGCGGGCCACGCGTTCCTCAACGAGGTTCCCAACGGCACGCGGCTCCCGCGCATCACGATGGGGCCGATGTTGCGGCTCGGCTACAAGGCCGAGGAGGCGGCAGACGCCTGGCGGCGCATCGACCAGTTCTTCACGCGCACGCTCGCCTGACGCCTGCTACTTGTTCGCGGCCTTTGAGACCGCGTCGGAGCTCTGCATGCGACCGCTGGCAGCCTTCTTGTCGGCCTTGGCGACGCGCTTCTCTTTCAGCGTCTTCGATGCGACGGTCTTGGTCGTGTTCTTACGCGCAGACTTCTCGCCCATGACGGCTCTCTTTCGTTGAGAGCCTGACCGGCCCTGTAGTGCTGAGCGTACGCCCTCGGTGCAGCGAGACGCCGAGGCTGTGTGGTCAGCGCTCGACTATAGGCCGAGCTTGCTCTTCACATCAGCATCACTCGGCTCGACGAGGTGCGAGCCGTCGGGGAAGACGACGACGGGAATGTTCGTGCGCCCACTGATCGACTGGGCTTCGGCGGCGGCCTCGGCCGATGCCTCGATGTCGACCTTCGTCCAGTCGACGCCGAGCTCGTTGAGCAGGGCCTCGGTGCGGCGGCAGTCGCGGCACCAGTCGGCGCCGTACATGGTGATGGTGTTGGCGGAATCAGTCATGCAGTGCACAACGTGACGACGCCTGCAGTTGTTCCCGCCCCCTCTCTAGAATGACCGCATGACCGAGACCACGTCAGCATCGCAACCCGCCGAGCGCACACTGCTCGATGTCGAGAGCGAGGCCTTCGCCGTCGCCATCGCCGTGGGCGTCGTGACCGTCATCGTCGGCGGCATCCTCTTCGCGGGCTCCAACCCGCCCATCTGGGGCGGCCTTTCGCTGGGCCTCGCGACGGCAGGCTCGATCCTCATCGCCGGCGTGATCGTCGCGTACGTCGGCTACTGGCGCAGCCGCTCGATCGAGGGGCAGCAGTGGCGCCTCGAACTCAAGTCGTGGAAGTTCATCGTCGACGCCTCCTCGGTCGCCCTCGTGCACTCGGTTCTCGCCGTGCTCGCGTCGATCGCGACCTTCCTGCTGCTGCAGCGCAGTTTTCAGGGGCTCGTGCTCGACGCCCCGTTCACGACCATCGCGATGGCCGTGGTGACGGCCCTCTGCGCCTACTGGATCTACCTCTCGGTGTCGTCGATCACGACGCCCAAGCTCTCGAGCCTGCTCGTGCTGTTCATGACCTTCGGCACGCTGACGGCGATGGCCACGGCGAGCGACCCGGCGTGGTGGGAGTACCACTTCAGCCAGCTCGGCACCTTCGGCGACCGCTCGAGCAGCCTGTTCAACATCACGCTCATCATCGCGGGAGTGCTCGTCACGACGTTCGCGCTCTACCTGCAGCGCGACCTGCAGGTGCTCGTCGACCGCGGTGTGCTCGTCAAGGCGCACGCCCCCCGCACGGTCTCCATCATTTTCGTGGTCATGGGCGTGATGCTCGCGTGCGTCGGCATCTTCCCGCTCACGGTGAGCGTCCTGCTGCACAACCTCTCGGCCATGGGCATGGCGGTGGCCTTCCTCGCGATGCTCTTCGCCTCGCCGTGGATTCTCGCCGGGCTGCCTCGACGCTTCTTCGTCGTCTGCGCGGGCTTCGCGGTGGCCCTCATCGGTGGCGCCCTGCTCTACTACCCCGTGCAGTACTACAACCTCACGGCGTTCGAGCTCGTCGCCTTCGCGATCATCTTCGCCTGGATCGCCATCTTCATTCGCTACATCAACGCGGTCGTCGAGCAGCCCGTCACGGTGGCTTCGGCGACGGATGCTGCGCCGAAGCCCGAGAAGGCGCCAGCATGACCGACTCGCCGCTGGGCACTTTCGGCGACCCGAGCGCCACGGCGGCGCACTACGCCGCAAAGCTCGCGGTCGAGACGGACGCCTCCGACGTGTGGGCCGCGCGCGAAGCCGGCATCGAGTTCCACCTCGTCGACGTGCGGGGGCAGGCCGCCTACGACCAGGGTCATGCGGTCGGGGCGCTGCACATCCCTCGGCAAGAGCTCGCCGCGCGCCTCGACGAGCTGGGCGCGGGCATCCCCGTCGTCGTCTACTGCTGGTCGCCCGGCTGCAACGGCGGTGCGAAGGCCGCGCTCGAGCTGGCGAGCCTCGGGGTGCCCGTGAAAGAGATGCTCGGCGGCTTCGAATACTGGGCGCGCGAGGGCTACCCGGTCGAGGGTGCGAGCGGTGTGATCCATCGGGAGATCGACCCGCTCACCAACGTCACGCGCTGAGCCGTCTCAACCGAGCAGCGCCTGCACCGCGATCGTCAGCAGGGGCGCGACGATGAGCGCGGGCAACATGTCGGCGACTGAGACCGCCCGCAGGTTGAGCAGGCGCAGGCCGACGCCGAGCAGCAGCACGCCGCCCGTCGCGGTCAGCGCGGCGATCGCCGCCCCCGACATGACGGTGCCGAGGAAGAACGCGAGCACCGTGAGAAGCCCCTGCCAGACGCCGACCGGAATCGCCGAGAACGCGACGCCCCAGCCGAGCGAGGCGGCAAAGGCGACGGCGGCGAAACCGTCGAGGGTCGACTTGAGGGCGAGCTGCTCGAAGCCTTGACCCGTGCCGTCTTGAAAGGCTCCGAGAATGGCGAGCGGCCCGATCGCGAAGACGAGAGAGGCGTCGACGAACCCGGTGATGAAGCGGTCACGACCCGTGAGGGCGAGCGGTGCGCCATCGGGGTGGATGGCCTCCGCATCCCGCGATGCCGGTCGCGTGAAGTGGCGCTGCAGCCAGCCGCCGAACCGCTCGAGCTGCGCCTCGATGCCGGCGAGCGACCCCACGATGCTGCCGATCAGCAGCGCGCCGATGACGACGAGGAAAGTGCCGCCGGCACCGACCGCGCCGACGAAGTCGGGGTCGCTGAGGGCGACGAGGTTGAGGCCGCCGAGAACGATCGTGATGAGCCCGAGCGCGTCGGTCACGACACGGCTCGTGCGCTCGGGCAGTCGGCGACCGATGAGCACTCCGATCGTCGCGCCGACGACGATGGTGACGGTGTTGAGCAGGGTGCCGAGGCCGACGATCACCGGTTCAGGCTAGTGCCCTCAACGTTGCAGCTCTGCCCTCTTCCAGCCGCGTGCGAGCTCAGTCAGGGTCAGACGGGTCAAGCGGCTCGTTGTGGTCGAACGCCGACACCCCAGCACGCCAGTAGCCGCTGACGACCACTTGTTCGCGGAGCAGCTCTCGTTCCTGCCGAAGATGGTGCCTCACGGGGATGAGCGAGCCTGCCTCACCAGCGGCGAACACGTAGGTGCCCTCGCCGATACTGGCCGAGCGCACAGCCGAGAGGAGCGCTGCAGAGTCAGCAGGTTCGACCATCTCAAGCTCGAAGTCGGGCCGTTCGGAACTGCTGAGGTATTGGCGCACGTCGTCTGCGCTGAGCGCAGAGAAGGCAATGACGCTCACCGAGGCAGACGCTGGTGATTCCCGCAGCCATCGCGACGCTGACGGCAAAGCAGAGTCGTCGACGATGACCAGTAGCCCATCGATCTCCTGCGGGGCTCGCTTCGAACCCCGGGGGCCCACCACGACGATCTCGTCGCCGGGTGCCGCCGAGGCGGCCCATTGCGTGGCTGGGCCGGGATCGTCGTGCAACGCGAAGTCAACATCTACGACTCGGCCCTCACCATCATCAGTCGACCTCGGATGAAGGGGCGTGTAGTCGCGATTGATCGTCGGGCCATCGGGCCGCACGATGCCGTCTTCTGCTGGACCGCTTGCGACGGGGGCGACGAGCTCTCCGGTGACCGGGTCAGGAAAGAAGAGGCGAATGTGGTCGGCCGGGCCCGTGCTGACGAAGTCGTGGAAGTCGTCACCGCCGAGGGTGATTCTCACGAATCCCACCGAGGGTTGTGTGACGGCGATGACGCGCGCCCGCCGAGCGGTGAAGCGGTTGCGGCCACCCTCACGCGCGAAACGGCTGCTGCGGTCGGTGCGCGCGTGCGCGCCATCCTGTGCCATATGCGGGTCTCCTCGGCCGTGAACTGAGCTTTCTGAAACCATATCCAGTGCGCTCAGAGCCCCATGGTTGGTGGGTGCCGGAAGCCCAATACGTTCGGTTCACATAAAGATGCGCCCCCGACCGTGGTGCGCCCCGATGGGGGCGGGATAGCGTCACTGCCGCTGGCGTGCAATCGCGACCGGCGCGAATCATGCTCGGCCACAGCCCCCACGGTGAGGTCGACCATGATCGCTGCCTCCCTGATCGTTAGGAACTTCTCGTGTTCATCGTCGACTCGCAGATTCACCTCTGGAAGGAAGAGACCCCAGACCGCCCCTGGGTTCCCGGTGCCCGTGAGCGCATCCGTCTCAACGGTCACCGCGAGGAGGCGTTTCTCGCGGAAGAGGCGATCAGCCTCATGGACGAGGCCGGCGTCAACCGCGCCCTCATCCTGCCGCCCTCGTGGGAGGGCGACCGCATTGACTACGCCCTGGAGGCTGCCGAGCAGTACCCCGGCCGTTTCGGCATCATGGCCCGCGTGCCGCAGAACGACCCCGAAGAGGGCGAGCGGCTGCTGCACATGATCAAGGAGAGCGAGCACATCAAGGGCGTGCGCTTGACCTTCCACCGGCCCCAAGATCGCAACTGGATGATCGACGGCACGAACGACTGGTACTGGCCGCTCGCGGAAAAACTCGGCATTCCCACCATGGTGCATGCGCCGATTTGGAAGGCCGAGCTGGGCCAGATTGCCGAAAAGCACCCCGACTTGAAGATCATCATCGACCACATGGGCATCATGGCCCGGTGCGTCGACGACGCGATCGGCTACTGGGTGCAAGAGACTGCCGATTTGCACCGCTACCCGAACATCTCGGTCAAGGTATCTGCCATCCCGGGCTACTCGACCGAGCCCTTTCCGAATCTCAACATCGAGAAGTACGTGCGCGAGGTCGTCGACAAGATGGGGCCGCAACGCGCGCACTGGGGCACCGACATTACGCGGCTCCTCGGTCATGGCATCAGTTGGACCGATACCGTCGAGCAATTCACCAAGCACTTCTCCTTCACGGAAGAGGAATTGGAGTGGATCATGGGTCGAGGCATCTGCGAGGTGCTCGACTGGCCCATTCCTGAAGGAGCGAACTGACGGTGGCCCATCCCTACGACGGCGGCGAGCTGCTCGTCACCGCTCTGACCGATCTCGGCGTCGACTGGATCTTCAGCTCGCCCGGGTCGGAGTGGTCGCCGGTGTGGGAGGCGCTCGCGCGGCGCGCACGCGACGGTGAGGATGCTCCCCACTACGTTGACGTGACGCACGAGACCGTCGCGGTGGCAATGGCGACGGGTTACGGTCTCGTGACCAGACGTCCCCAGGCGGTGCTCTTGCATGCCGCCCCGGGGCTACTGCAGGGCGGCATGGCGATTCACGGTGCATTGCTGGCCGGCGTCGGTATGGTCGTCGCCTCGTCGGAGTCGACGACCTACGGCGAAGGCGATGGCCCTGACCCTGGCGGTCAGTGGTACCGCAACCTCTCCATCGTCGGAGGGCCGCACCAGATTGCTCAGCCGTTCACCAAGTGGTCGAACGAGGCTGCGAGCGTGACGACCCTGCACGGAATGGTCACACGCGCGGGCGAACTGGCTGGAGCGTCACCCGCGGGGCCGGTGTATCTGAACGTGCCGCTGGAGGTCTTGCTCGACCAGACTCAACCTCCCGCTGATGCGTACCGCGTGGTTCCCCGAGGTCGCGCCGTGGCGGTCGACGACGATCTCGACGTCGTCGCCGAGCTACTCACGTCGGCGAAGCTCCCGATCGTCGTCACTGAGACTGCTGGCCGAGATGAGGGCGGTTTCGAGGCCCTACGCGCGCTGTGCGAAGCTCTCGGCATCGCGGTGATCGAGCCGAGTTCGGCAGTGTGCGGCAACTTCCCGAAGTCGAGCCCCTTGCATCTCGGGGGCGAACTCGAGTCGCTGATGGACGAAGCCGACCTCATCCTGCTCGTGAACTGTCGTGCGCCCTTCTACCCTCCGAGCCGGAGGCCTGCGAAGGCCCGCATTGTTGTCATCGATGACGTTCCCCAGCGACCGCACATCGTTTACCAGGTGTTGCGCGCCGATCACTATCTCGAAGGCGACCTTCCCGAGACGCTCGATCGCTTGCGGATCAAGGCCTTGGAGCGCTCTGCCGATGTGGATGTGCTGGAGGAGCGAGCGCGGCACGTGAGTGCGGCGCGCGAGAAGTGGGCGAGGGCTACGGAAGCGCTCGAGCAGAAGGCGCTGGCAGAGGGAGCCGGTATCGATCCGGTGCGCCTCGCGGTGAGCCTTCGATCGCTTGTGCGCGAGAGCGACGCGGTCGTCGTGGACGAAACCATCACGCACGGTCGTGTCGTTCAACGTCACCTCGGGTGGGAAGCGCCCGACCGATATTTCTACGTTCAGGGCGGGCTCGGGCAGGGCATCGGTGTCGCCCTTGGCGTGAAACTCGCGGTTGACAAGAAAATGGTGGTTCTCACGATCGGCGACGGGGCCTTTCTCTACAACCCCATCGTCCAATCGCTGCAAGCAGCGAAAGACTGCGGGCTGCCGCTGCTGATCGTCATCTTCAACAACAAGAAGTACCTCTCGATGAAGATGAACCACTTGCGCTTCTACCCCTCCGGCGCAGCGGTGGAGACCGGAAATCATCTGGGCGTCGATCTCTCTGCCCAGCCGGAGCTGTCGGCGTTCGCTGCTCCGTTCGACATGTTTCACGCCGCGGTTGACGATCCCGCTCAGCTCGACGGTGTGCTCGCAGCGGCGCGCGCGGCCGTCGAAGGCGGAACCACAGCCGTCGTCAACGTGTCGGTGACCCGCTGACGGCATGCGTCGGCGCGGCACCGTGACCGCCCCAGGAAAGGAAGAGCTCATGGCTCCACGAACCGTCCCTCCGACCCTCCTCCAGAGCTTCATCGCAGACGTGCTCGCCGCTAGCGGGGTCTCGCACGACCACGCCACGACCATGTCGGAGAGCTTCATCTGGGCAAGCCTTCGGGGGGTAGATTCGCACGGTATCGGTCGAGCCCCTCGCTACCTCGAGATGTTCGACTCTGGCGTGGCCAACCGCACGCCCGAGATCGTCGAGGTGAGCACTCGCCCCGGAGTCGTGCGTATCGATGCCGATCACGCTCCCGGCCCCGTCGCCCTGTCTCGAGCGGCCGACCTGGCTGTCGAGCGCGCGCGCGACACGGGCATCGCCTGGGTGGCTGTGCACGAAACCGTGCACGCGGGAGCCATCGGCTGCTATGTGCAGCGCATCGCCGACGCCGGC
>SXGS01102856.1_pt1 | contig 10312 bp, 6 predicted proteins | sample 3174681 | NCBI WGS metagenome assembly SXGS01 (sample SAMN11356861, study PRJNA531348) | freshwater metagenome | isolation source: freshwater sample F1-80 | place: China: Fuxian Lake, Yuxi | collected 2017-12-25
CAATGACCCCGGTCATCGGCGTTCGGATCTCGGGACTCATCGTCGCCAGAAACTCGCTCTTGGCGGCACTGGCACGCTGCGCGGCCGTTGTTCGTTCCTGTTCGACACCCAGTTCGAGGCGAGCTTGCTCGTCGAGCAATCTCCCCTGGCGCACGACAAGCACGACCACGGCGATGAGAAGCGCATTAACTACGACGACTCCCGCTAGAACGAGTGCCAGATTGTCCCGCGCATGCAGCGATGCGAACGCAGGGCTTGGCGTCACGACAACCTCGAGCGCCCCACCCTGTCCACCAGCACCACCTCCGGCGGCAATCCCTTTCAACTGTGCGCGATACTCCAGCCCGCCAGGTATCCCCGCGAGCGCGAAACCGGCATCCAGTGCGCGCGACCGATGGTCGTACACCATCAAAGGGTCTGAGTTCGGACGCCGAATCACCAAAGACAGATGAAGTCCAACGGGAGCGCCATTGCTCCGCGAAAGCGCTGACTCAAGGAGTGTGCCAGGCCTGAGCACGACGAGGCTGTACCCCTGAAGACTCTCGCGCCGCTCCTCGAGCGTGTTGTGTGGAGCGCCGTTTCGATAGTGCGCAAGCAGTGCGAGTTGCCCCACAGCCGTCCCAGTTTCCTGAACGAGCGTGATGGGATCACTGAGGCAAATGAGTCCGGTGTCTCGTGCCCTCTCGAGCACCTCGCGTCGCGCTTGATTCGACGCGAGATCAAACCCAACCGCAGCAGCATTGCCCTTCATCGGCCAGACAAAGCGCACTGGAAAATACTCAGCACGGGCTGACGCTGATACGAGCACCCCATCAACCTTTTCCCGGATCGCGAACCCACTTACTCCTGCTTCGGTCGCTGCAACTTCGAACGCACCTCGCTCGCTGTGAGGAACACGAGGAATCCACTCGTACGCTTCGAGACCATCGAGGGGATCGAGGCCACTCGTAAAGACCGTGAACTCATCCGAGTCCACTTCTTTGCTTGAGGCGTACAACTGCTCAAGCGCCCTCAATCTCCCCGCCACCCCTTCGAACTTATTTGCGATCTGATCGGCGTCGCGTTGGGCTAGTGCGGTGAATTCGGTTGCAAGCTGTCTGCGCGCACTGGCATCAATAATCCAGTATCCGATCGCAGAAGAGACAAGTCCGACCGCGGCGATCGCCACTGGCCAGGTGAGAGATCGCCTCTGGAGTGTCATGCTCGCAGTCTATTCGATGTGAACTTGTTGCCTCAGATCGAAGGAGTCGCAATCGGCATCCACTTTTCGAGAATCGCCTTCAAGTCAACAAGCAACACCGGTTTTGAAATGTAATCATCCATACCAACAGACTTGCAGCGATCCGCTTCACCCTTCAGTGCATTGGCAGTGAGAGCCAGAATTGGCGTGCGGTTCATTCCCAATTCGGACTCCTTCGCGCGAATCGCCTGGGCGAGTCCGTACCCATCGAGCTTGGGCATCTGCAAGTCGGTGATCACGAGCGCGTAGCTACCAGTTTGCCAGTGCTCAAGCGCTTCTTGGCCATTCTCGACGAGATCGATTGTGTACCCGAGTACTGCCATTTGGCGTCGAATGACATCCTGATTGGTCTCGTTGTCTTCTGCCACAAGGACAAGCCGCCTCTGCGCGATGACATCAGCGCGTATCACAGGCTTTGAGATCGCTTTTCCCTCAGTCGAGTCGGCGACTTCCGCTTCCTCTTCGATTCGGCCAGCGAGCGTTGCGAGCGCCTTCAACACCCCCTGCCGAGTCAAGATGTTTCCATCCACCTGCATCATCTCGTCGGACATGTATCGCGGGCGCCTACGAACGCCTCGCATGATGACGAGAAACCTCTTGTTTGGGGCGCCTGAGTGCTGCGCCTGCGCTCGGATGCGGTCACGAGCTTCCTCGAGTGAGAGTGACTCAGCAAAGTCAATGATCCAGCAGCACAGGTCACACCCCGCGGTGGCGCTGACATTCGCTGACTCGGTGACCTCGGCTCCATCGTGTCGCAGGTACGCCGCGAGGTCGCGCACGAGCTGCGAGTTCAAACCCATCACAACGCAGCGAATACCTGCAACGAGGGGGGCATCCGGAGCAGGTTGAGCGACTCGTTCCAAGGGCAATCTGACGGTGAAAGTCGAGCCTCGATCTGGCGCGCTCTCCAGCCGCAGTTCGCCCCCCATGAGCTCAACGATTTGCCGACTGATTGCCAGACCCAGCCCAGTTCCGCCCGCTCGGCGCGCCCGAGGCTCGCCCACCTGTGAAAACGCGTGAAACAGGGTCGCCTGTGCGCTCGGATCGATGCCGATCCCATCGTCTTTCACAGCAATCTCGATCCAGTCGCGGGTCGGCTCGCTCTCAACGAGGACCGCACGAAGTGATACGTGGGCTTGACGTCCCAGTCCGCTTGAGAACTTGAATGCGTTCGAGAGGAGGTTGACAATCACTTGCTGCAGCCGCAGCGCATCGCCATCGACCCGTGCTGGGATGCGCGGATCGACGAAGAGCGTGAAGTCGATCTGCTTCTTGATCGCCACACTGTCGAGCATGATCGCAGAGCGTTCAACGACTGCCTCGATCGACATTGGTTCGAGGTTCAGTTCGAACTTTCCCGCTTCAATCTTCGAGAAGTCAAGGATCTCATTGATGATGGAAAGCAGCGAGTGCGCCGACGAGCGAATCGTCTTCGCCATGTCCATCTGATTCGGCTTGAGGCTGGTCTGCATCAGCACATCGAGTAAGCCAATCACCCCATTCATTGGAGTGCGAATCTCGTGACTCATGGCGGCGAGAAACGACGACTTTGCTTGGTTCGCAGCGTCCGCCACGACAACCCGCTGGCTCTCGAACGCGAGTTGCGCCGCAGCCTCACGGTCGCGTGCGAATCGCTGGCGCCTCGAAAGCACGGCGACATAGACAAACAGCACATAGATGGCGGCAAGGCCGCAAAGCGATACCCCCATGACTCCGCTCGCATGGATTGTTGCGAATGACGGGGCTGGAGTCACGACCACCTCGATCGTGTCTCCAAAGTCGTCACCCTCAAGGTCTTGCCCAGGCCGCTCAAGTGGGCTGCGGATCACCGTGTTTTCATCGAGCCGGCTCAAGGTCGCAGCTGAATGAGTAGCTCGGGACGAATGCCTGTACAGGAGCGCTGCATCGACGGCGCCACTCGAATGAGCGCTGGTGCCCAGCGCCGCTGATGGAACTCCCAAATGGCGAATATCGACATTGAGCCCTTGAGGCGACCCGTGTGTCTCGGTGAGCACCCCCTCGACAACCGCCGGAACATCGACGACCGCAACAACAAAACCCGCGAGATTCTGACGACGCGCTTCTATTGTCGCTGTCGACGCTCCGCGGACGTAATGCGGCAGCATGACCAAGAGTCCCCGACTGCCACTCGCTTGCTGCACGAGCGTGAGAGGCGGGCTGACATTGCAACCTCCCGAGTCGCGTGCCTTTTCAAGAGTCGCTCGCCGCTCTGATTCGGCTGCAAGATCGAGTCCAATCGCACGCTCGTTGCCCTCGATCGGCCAGAGGTAACGCACGGGGCAGAATGACTCTCGGTCCCCAGCGCGGACTATGCCCTCTGCACTTTTTTCTGTAATGGTGAATTCTGAAAATCCGTCGGATCGGGCTGCCGATTCAAAGATCGCTCGGTCAGCACGCCTGATCACGGGAACCCACTCAAAGGCTCGCAGTCCATCGATTGGTTGAAGCCCAGAAACAAACGCGACAAACTCATTCCCCTCAACCGATTCAGTGACAGCGAAGAACTGGCCAGTGGCCTTCAATCTTGCAATGACATCGTCGAATCGATCTGCGATTGCCGCGACATCGCGCTGAGCAAGCAAGGTGAACTCGTCGCTGAGTTGGTTCTGTTCAAACTGATCGATTGCGAGGTAGATGCCAGCGCAGGCGCCCAGCCCGATGACAGCTGGAACCAAGGTTGCGCCAAGTACCGAATTGCGGAGGAAGCTCATTCAACACTCTTGCAGTTCAAACAGGCTTCGCGTGTTCCGCGCGGCGATAGGACTTGATCTTGCGATAGATCGTCGCGGTTGAAATCTGTAGTTGGCGCGCGGCAAGCGCTGGAGAACCCCCGCACGCTTCCAGCGCTGCCAGGATTGCCAGCCGCTCAATCTCAGCAAGCGATTGCGGTACCGAGTGCGGAGAACCAGAAACACCTGCTTGGTTGGAGTTTTTCATGAACAAACCTGATTTTGCGCTCGGTTCAACGAGCGAGATGGTTGGATTGAGTGTTGTTGGAGTCATTGGGAGTGAGCTTTCTTATTCTGCAAGAGGGCAAACTCTCAATTCGAATACATCAACCTGTGAGTTTTTTTGAAACTGGGCTCCTGCCACCTACACAGCTCGTCATCCTCGTGAGATGCTGAGCTGAGCGACTACGCTCCCGTGCATGGCGCGAGACGAGGATGCGCAGTTGATTGAACGCTGCACCCGCGGAGACGCCGCAGCGTGGGAGCATCTCGTCGAGCGGTACACGCGCCTCGTTTACAGCATTCCACGCCGATATGGGCTGAAAACAGCAGATTGCGACGACATCCATCAGGCGGTCTTTGCTGCGCTTGTGAGCAATATTGGCAAACTAAAGAGCCCACAAGCCCTTCCGGCGTGGCTGATTACGACGGCCCATCGAGAGAGTTGGCGAATTGGAAGGGGTCGCTCTCGCACACTCAACACCGATACCGATTTCGTGAGCGTCTCTGAACCAGTTGAAACACTTGTCGAGGAGGTCGAAGAACGCCACTTGGTTCGGATGGCTCTCGACGAACTAGGAGGCCGGTGCAAGACCCTCCTTCTGATGCTTTTCGGCGGCGATGCGACGAGTGACTACCAACGCGTATCCAATGATCTTGGCATCCCCCTTGGAAGTATCGGACCTACTAGAGCTAGGTGCCTTGAGAAATTAGGCCAAATTTTGTCAAGAATCGGAATCCGAATCCCAGGAGCTAGCAGAGATTCCGATAACAACTCTTGATCGGAGTTGCGCTGATTTTGGGGTACGAAGTGATCGTTGATGTATCAGCGGCGCCACTCGTCGCTCATCTCAAGTGACAGATTCACGAAATGAACGATCCACGTCCAACCAACCCATCGGCGCAGCAGCTTGCTGAGTTCGCACTCAGCTCGGTGCGATGGGATTCCGACTGCGCCCCCTCGAACGCGACACAGATGCGCGCGCTTGAATTGGCTCGCTGCCTTCCGATGCCGCGCGCATGCGACTCGGGTGCATCACCCTGCGCCTGGTGGGACCGGGCGCGCGCTGCGCTCGCCACGCTCACTCAAGAACACACAGTGCTGTGCGGCGCAGGACTGCGCGGCGGATCGATTCGCGCGATGGAGTTCGTCCAAGGCGATGTGCATATGGACCTCGAAGTCGAACCACTCGTGCGGCACACATCGCGCCGTGGAATCGTTCGCGGGCAAGTTGAGGCCAGTACACAACGCGAAGGCGTACCCGTTGTCCTTGTGGATGATGCGGGCAATGAGGCAGCGTCGACAACGCTCGATGATCTTGGGTTCTTTTCTGTGCTGCTTCCGGCGGGCAACTACGCGGTGGCGGTCGCGCTCCCGACTGGAGCCATCATCGCCACGGGAGTCTTCGTGCAATGACGACTTCAGGGTCATCCGCTCGCCCATCGCTCAACGACCTTGTCGCGATGACCGAACATGCGAGGATGACTGCGCTGCGGGCGATGCCATCGGCTGGCGCCGCCCTTTGTGATTACGGCGACGCAGTCGAGCGCCTGGCCGCAACGGATGTCAAGGCTGCCCAAACGGCCGCTGAGACTCTCGAAGCAGCTGCGCACACCCTCGCCGATTCGCGCGCGGTTGCACGCATTCGCCGCTCCCGGGTACTCGCGCTCTGTTATGGAGGGTCATACGCAGAAGCGCTGACACTCGGCCAGCTCGCAAGAGCCGATGCCCTCACAGCGGGCGAGGCAATCGAAGCAGCGCGCGCGCTGATCGCGCAGATGCAGCCGCTCTTAGTGACAGGTCGAGCGAGTGACGCGCTCGCAGCTGGGGCGACGGCGACGAGTGAACTGCTTGAGCTGAGTGAGCCAACGCTTGCAGCACGCGTACAGATCAATCTCGGCAATATTCACAAAGCGCTTGGCCAACCCGCGCGTGCACTCGCTTGCCTCGACGCCGCAGCAGCAGTGCTCGCGGCACAGCCTGAACTCGCTGCCCACATCGAGATCGCGCGGGGCGAGTCGCTCGTTTTGCTTGACCGGTTTGAAGAGTCGCGCGCTGCATTTCGAAGATCGTTGAGTTACTTCGCGTCTGCCGCGGGCGGAACCGGCATGATGGCTGCGGTGCTCGAGGGAAACCTTGCCGATCTTTCTGCCCGCGAGGGGGACTTTCAAGATGCCCTCGAGAGATTCGCGCGAGCACGGACAGCGCTCGGCAGCGCTCCATCTGCGCATGCCGCTCGCCTGCTCGTTGAAGAGGGTGAAGTGTTCGAGATGCTCGGGGTTGTCGATGTCGCCGGCGATCGATTTTCGAAGGGAGTCGCCGAGTTCAATCGACTGGGAATGGCATACGAGTCGCTGCGCGCTTCGGTTGGCCAGGGTCGCGTCCTCGAAAGTGCCGGTGAACTCGCGAGCGCTGCAGAGTGCTTCGGACGAGCGGCGGGTGTGGCTGAGACGCTCGGGAATGCCACCGAACGCTCGCGCGCACTCCTGCAACAAGCTTCATCGCTCGCGCGCGCGGGATCCATTGGCGCTGCGCGCGGCACGCTCGAGCGCGTCGATCAGAGCGCACTGGTCGCCCCAGTCGACCGCGTGATGGCACACTTGCACTCAAGCATCGTTGCTGAGCGGGCAGGATCACTCGAAACAGCGATGTCAGAAATCGATCACGCCATGGATCACGCAGCTGTTTCGACGGTTGCGCCCATGCAGGCTGAGGTGCTCACACAGAAGGCATCACTGCTTCGTCGGATTGCGCGACCCGCTGAGGCGGCACGAGTCGCGCGTCGCGCGGTCGACCTCGTTGAACGAATGCGCGGATCACTGCAAGCAGAGCGCACCCGTGCGGGACTCTTGGGGCGGCGGCTGGGAGCATTCGAAGAACTCGTGTGCGCGCTCGTTGCTGATGGGTCGCCTGCGGGACTCCAGGAGGCCTTCGCTGTCGCTGAGCGAGCGAAGAGCCGAACGCTCCTCGACCGAATGCGTCAGGCAATCGATGAGCCCGCAGCATCGCATGTGGGACCTCATTCGACTGAACTCAGTTCGTTGCGTCGAAAACTCGACGGGCTCTATGCGCGAATCGTGAGCGACTCGACACGGGACGTTCGTTTCGGGATTACTGACGCGGTTCGGGACGAGATCAGCCAGATCGAGTCGCGCATTGGCACACTCGAAGGTGAGCAGGTGACCAGTTCACTGAGGCCATTCTGCAGTGGATCCATCGCAGATCTTCATGCGGTTTCTGATTCGCTCTCGCCCACAACTGCACTCGTTTCGTACTTTCGTGCGCGGGGTCACTGGCTGGCGTTCGTGCACGCACACAATTCGACCGAGGTCGTCGAACTGCCCTGCAACGATTTCTCGCTGGCAGAGACACTTGCTCGGGTTGGATTTCAGATTCGCAGAGCTCTCGCACGGGGCGGAGCATCGCCTTCCAAACTTGTGAGCGACTCTCTCCGATCCCTTGATCACCTCTCCGCGCTCATTTGGAGCCCGATCGCCCCACTTGTGGCAGGCGCATCCGAAGTTGTAGTCGTGCCGCATGGGCTGTTGCACACAGTTCCATTTCATGCACTCCGCAGCAACGGTCGATTTGTGCTCGAGGATCATGCTGTCGGATATGCACCGAGTGCAGGGGTCTTTTCGGACCTTGCGAGTCGCTCTGCGGCGGGTGTTGGCAGAGGCACGACACGAGTCGTGGGTGTTCCTGACGCAGCGGCCCCGTGCATCGATGGTGAGGCACGAGCAGTCGCCCGAATGGTTGGCGACGTGAACCCACTTCTCGGATCGGATGCAACGGTCGAGCAAGTCAAACAACTCTTGATGGAATGTGATTGCGCTCACCTCGCCTGCCATGGGTTCTTTCTGCCTGAAGCCCCTCGAGCGAGCGGGCTGAAGCTTGGCAATGGATGGCTCACCGCGCGCGACATCGCCGATCTTCCACGCACCCCTTCCACGGTGATTTTGAGTGGGTGCGAGACTGCATCGACCGCTGTCCGCGATGGGGACGAACTGATGGGGCTTGCTGGCGCTTTCCTCGGCGCGGGGACGTCCCAACTTGTCGCCACCCTGTGGCCAATTCACGACTCAACCGCCGCAGAGGCGATGACCGCATTTCACGAACGCCGGGCGAGTGGTTCGAGCAGGATGCTCTCCACTGCCGCCACATTGCGCGAAACAACCCTAAAACTGATGGGAAGGACCCCTCACCCCGCCCACTGGGCACCCTATATCGCAATTGGAGCTTGACATGAATTCTCAAAACGTTGAATTGAATCGCGAAATCAGCCAGTTTTCAGTTGCCAGTTTCATCTGCGCGAGTACAGTGCCAATGCGGGGTTCGCATTGGACGTCGCGCACCAACTCGGAGATTCCTATGAAACGAGCCTTGTGTGTTTCCGCCATCCTCGCCGCAGCCATGGTCGCCCCCGTTTCTTTCGCGGATGACCATGAAATCCCCCTGAGTGCTGTGATCCAACGCGCCCCTGGCGTGGGGTATGGCGCGATCAACGCCGCGCTCAATTCGTACTGCTCAGACATCCACTACGCCGGGACTGCGTTTGGCGACAACATCCGGCTCATGAGATACGAGTTACGTGGGAATCACACCCAACAGCAGGTTCATGACGCCATTCAAGGACTCGTGACGCAGGGAATGCTCGTCTTTGGTGAAGCTGATTTCACAGCACATAAGGTTGATGGGCAGACCGGAAGCGCATGGGTGACCGATCTTGGAGCGACGACCTTCACCTACCACAATCAGTATGCGTTCGGAACGCACGGATTCGACGCGGCTCATGACCGCTCACGCGGCGCAGGGGTCGTTGTCGCAGTGATTGACTCGGGCGTCGATTCGACCCATGAAGCAGTTCACGGCCCAGTGACCGCATGGCAGTGGGACTTCGTCAACGACAATGCCTATCCGATCGACGGTGGCGATGGCATTGACAACGACAGTGACGGGGTCATCGACGATGGGGTTGGCCACGGAACCTACGTGACAAGCCTCATTCGACTTGCGGCCCCAGAGGCTCGACTGATGCACTTGAGGGTTCTCGATGACGAAGGGTCATGTGACTCGTTCAGGCTTAGCGCCGCAATTCACAGCGCGATCGATCATGGTGCTGACGTGATCAACGTCTCGGTATCGACGGAGTTCAATTCGTCGATGCTCGCCGATGCGATTGTGCGTGCGAGGGCCGCGGGCATCATCGTGGTGGCGGCGATGGGAAATGATGGACTTCCGATTCCATCCGTCTTGGAGTATCCCGCTGTGCTCCCGCAAACAATCGCAGTGTGTGCGATCGATCATCTCGGCCTCAAGGGATCGTTCTCGAACTTCGGTTCCTGCACCGATTTTTCAGCGGCTGGAGTCAGCTTTGTATCCCCAACGGGGCAATTCGATCTGACGACATCGGTCCTGGGAGCCGTCCCAGGCGAAGGGTATGCACACTGGTCAGGTACGAGTTTGGCTGCCGCATTCGTCTCGTCGGCTGCCGCGCTCGTTCGTGCACAGTATCCCCAGTGGCCTGACGCTTCGGTTCCCGCAAGCGAGATTCCGAACACGGTCATGGCGCTTCTTGGGCAAACTGCCACGTCGATCGACTCAGCCAACCCAGGGTTTGCAGGGTTGCTCGGCACTGGGCGCATTAATGCGGATGGCGCAGTGCTGCTCGGACCTCCTGTCGCGCGACTGGCTGATCTCGACCGAGATGGGCGTATCGACGGAGGCGACCTCGCGATGGTGCTCTCCTCGTGGGGAGTGTGCGGAGCATCAGTGGATTGCGAGGCGGACTTTGATGGCAACGGGTATGTCGATGGCGCAGACCTTGCGGTCATCATGGCCAACTGGGGATGAATTGCATGGCTGCCTCGCGGACCACTCAACGAACACTTCCGCTCGCGCGCATGGTGAGTGCCGCGTGTGTGTGCGGGGTGCTCGCGGGATTCGTCGGAGGCAGAGGCACCCCACCCGAGTCAACCCTGCATCCGCATCTGAACAGCGGGCTGATGATTTTGCCTTCTGAGCGGTCAACGCTCTATGCAACTGGCGAAGTCATTGAGACCGACTGGATCGAAGTCTGGCGACCGATGTGTGGAAGCGCGG
>SXGS01032087.1_pt1 | contig 10311 bp, 10 predicted proteins | sample 3174681 | NCBI WGS metagenome assembly SXGS01 (sample SAMN11356861, study PRJNA531348) | freshwater metagenome | isolation source: freshwater sample F1-80 | place: China: Fuxian Lake, Yuxi | collected 2017-12-25
CGATCTCGAGCGTCTGGCGCTGGCCGGCCCGACCGGTCCCGCACATGTGGACGCGGTCGCCGACTGGGACTTCTCCCGCGACATCGGCTCGGAGATCGTCAGCGATCTCTCGCCGAACGGGCTCTGGGGCCAGACCGTCAACCTGCCGACCCGCGCCGTCGCCGGATCGAACTGGAAGGCCGAGCGCCACGACTGGCGCGCGATCCCCGAGCAGTACGGCGCCATCCACTTCCATGACGACGACATCTACGACGCCCTCTGGCCGACCGCCTTCGAGGTCGAGATCCCCGACGGCTGGAAGAGCGGCACCTATGCCTGCCGGCTGCAGGCGGGCGATTCCGAGTACTGGGTGCCCTTCTTCATCCGCCCGCGGAAGGGAGCCGCCAGGGCGCGCTGCGCCTTCCTGGTGCCGACATGCACCTATGCGGCCTATGCCAACTTCCGCTCGCGCGTCGAAGGACGCTGGAGCGAGCTCTATCACGGCCGCGTCACCGTGCTGGACCGCACCGACTTCCTGATGGAGGAATACTCGGACCTGGGCTCCTCGACCTACGACCCGCACTCGGACGGCAGCCTGACGCTCTATTCCTCGATGCTGCGCCCGGTGACCAACTATCGCCCCACGGGCCGCGTCTACAAGTTCTGCCAGGACATGTTCTTCATCGCCTGGCTGGAGCAGGCCGGCATCGACTACGAGGTGGTGACCGACGACGACCTGCATTGCGAGGGCGTCAGCGCGATCTCCGACTACGCCTGCATCTTCACCGGCTCGCATCCCGAGTACTACACCACCGAGATGCTGGATGCGGTCGAGAGCTTCCTTCGCGACGGCGGCCGCTTCATGTATCGCGGCGGCCATGGCGTCGACTGGCGGACCGCCTATCACCCGACGCTTCCGGGCGTGGTCGAGGTGCGCCGCGCCGGCCAGGGCTTCCTCGCCTCGAACGTCGAGGGCGAGAGCCACATGAGCTTCACCGGCGAGGTCGCCGGCACCTGGCTCCGCGTCGGCCGCCCGCCCAACCTGATCGCCGGCGTCGGCATGGTCACGCAAGGCTTCGATGCCTGCACCGGCTACAGGCGCGCGAAGGCGAGCCACGACCCGCGCGCCGCCTTCATCTTCGAAGGCGTGAAGGAAGAGATCGTCGGCGACTTCGGCGTGCTGATGGGCGGTGCCGCCGGCTACGAGATCGACCGCCATGACATCGGCTTAGGCTCGCCGCGCCACGCGCTGCTGCTGGCGTCGTCCTTCAACCACACCAATGTCTACGACGTCTCGGTGCCGAGCTTCATGGACCTGGTGCCGAAGCAGAAGGAGGATGACCTCGACCCGGTCCGCGCCGACATCGTCTTCTTCGAGACGCCGGGCGGCGGCGCGGTGTTCTCGGTCGGCTCGATCGCCTGGTCCGGCAGCCTGTCCTGGAACAACTACGACAACAACATCGAACGGATCACCCAGAACGTGCTGAAGCGCTTCATCGATCCCACGTCATTCAGGATGCCGGAGGCCGGCACATGAGCGAGCTCACCGCCGGCGTCACCGTCTCTGCCGATCCCGGCGCCGGCTTCGGCCTTGCCGGCAAGGTGGCGCTGGTTACCGGCGCCGCCTCGGGCATCGGCCGCGCCACGGCCGAGCTGCTGGCGAGATCCGGCTGCCTGGTCACGGCCGTCGACATCAACCACAAGGACCTCGGCACGCTCGACCTCGGCGACCATGGCTCGACCGACGTCGCCGACCTCTCGGTGCCCGCCGCCTGCGAGCAGGTGGTCGCGGGCGTGCTCTCCCGCAGGAAGCGCCTCGACATCCTGGTGAATGCCGCCGCCATCCTGCGCCGCGTGCCGATCGCCGAGGTCGACGCGGCGCTGTGGGAGCAGATGATGGACACCAATCTGCTTAGCCAGTTCGCCATGTGCCGGGCGGCCTCGCGGCCGATGCGGGGGCAGAATTCAGGCCGCATCGTCGTCATCAGCTCGACCGCCGCCTTCAACGGCGGCGCCGACGCCTCGTCCGTCTACGCCATCGGCAAGGGCGGCAGCCTGGCGCTGGCGAAGTCGCTGGCCCGCCAGCTCGCATCCCACAACGTCACCGTCAATGCGATCTGCCCGGGCGGCATCGATACGCCGATGGGCCGCCACGGCTTCACCGAGGAGTCGTGGAACGCGCACTACGCCAGGAACGTGCCGCTGCGCCGCGCCGGCCAGCCGGAGGAGGTGGCGAAGGCCATCCTGTTCCTGGTCTCGGACTGGGGCAGCTACGTCACCGGGCATACGCTCGACGTCGAAGGGGGGCTGCTGCTGCGATGAGCCGCGACCTCTCGATCCTCGGCCTCGAAGGCCGCGTCGCCATCGTCACCGGGGCCGCCTCGGGCATCGGCAAGTCCGCCGCCGAGATCCTGGCCGCCGCCGGCGCCAGGGTCACCGCCTGCGACGTCAACGCCGACGGCTTGAAGGCCACCGTCAAAGGTTTCGCCGGCAGCGGCCATACCGCCGAGGTGATCGACTTAGGCGACCTCGCCGCCTGCGATACGCTCATCGCCCGCACGGCAAAGCGCGAGGGCCGGCTCGACATTCTGCTCAACGTCGCCGCCGTGCTGAAGCGCATCGACGTCGAGCAGGTGGACGAGGCCGAGTGGGACCGGCTGATGAACGTGAACCTCCGGAGCCAGTACTTCCTCTGCCGCTCCGCCGGCGAGGCGATGAAGCCGCGCCGCTGGGGCCGCATCGTCAACGTCTCCAGCGGCGCCGGCCTGGTCGGGGGATTCGTCGGCGCAACGGCGTATGCGATCACCAAGGCCGGGATCATGACCATGACCAAGTCCTTCGCGAAGGATTTGGGCCCCCATGGCATCACCGTGAACACGCTGTCGCCCGGCGCCATCGACACGCCGATGCAGCGGACGGGCATGACCAGGGAGACGCTGGAATCGGCGCGCTCGCGTATCCCGCTCGGGCGTATGGGCCTGCCCGCCGAATGCGCGCGCGGCGCGGTGTTCCTCGCCAGCGATCTCGCCAGCTACGTCAATGGCCACATCCTCGCTGTCGACGGCGGGTTCCTGATGCGGTGAAAGGACCGCCGCGCTACCGCCCCTTCGCCCGCCGCTTTCCGAGGCCCATCGCCTTGGCATGGCGCGAGCGCTGCTGGGCGTAGCCAGGCGCCACCATCGGGTAGGTCGGCGGCAGGTTCCATTTGGCGCGGTACTGCCTGGGATCGAGGCCATGGACGGCGCGGAGATGGCGCTTCAGCGTCTTCAGCTCGATCCTGCAGCCGAGGCAGACCAGGCGTTCGGTGCCGACCGAGCGCTTGACCGGAACCGCCGGCGACAGAACATCCGGCACCATCGCCGCGACGGGCTCGAGCGTGACCAGCGTGTCGTGGATGGTCCGGATCACGCAGGCGACCTCCCGGGCCGCCTGCGGATGCTGCATGAGGTACGAACCGGCGATCTCGGCCGTCAGCGTGCGAAGCGCTCGTGATTTTCCCGCGTCCTTCATTTCGGCGGATCCTTTCCGAGGCTGCGATCGGTGAAGGCGACGACGCCGGTCGACTCATAGGCGCTGAACTGGCGGGCCGGCCGCTCGACGATCGCGCCTTTGTGCACGCACATCTGGCAGACCAGCAGCAGCGGCGTGCCGCTCGGCAGCTTCTGCACCGGAAGACCGAGCCGATAGACCATGACCGGCTCCTTCGTCGGATCGACATGGATGAACTTGCCGCTGGTGGCGATCGGTTGCCGCCCATCGATAACCAGATAGGCGGTCGAGATCAGCTCCTCGGCATAGGAGGGATCGGAAAAGACGTCACGGACGTAGCGCCCGGTCATGTCGGCGCCGAAATTATGGGCGAGGCCGACGCCGATCAGCCGGTAGCGCAGGTCGCGGACACCGTTGCGCTCGACGGCTTCGAGAAGGAGGACCTGCGAGAACACGCCGGGCTTCAGGATGAGCGCATCGAGGTCCTCGCGCGACGGCGGCTCGCCCTTCCGGCGGAGCCCGGCCCACAACCGGAGGACGTCAGCGAGCATCGGATGGCCGAGCACGCGGTCGGCCTCGGAGAAGCCGTGCACCGCGTCGATCTGCCCCCAGCCGGGCCGCGTGGTGGTCGAAATCCGGTCGATCATAGTCCCCCTGGGGGATCATGCCGAAAAATGATACAAATTTAAATAATACTTTGTAAATTAAGCTGCGAAGCCTTCATGACCGTTTACTCAACCTTGGCTGCCTCCCTAAGTGTTTGAAAGGGCAGTCGAACGCAGTCATGCCGGCTCCTGTGCCGGGCCACCGGCCCAAAGGCCTCAAGCTCGGCGACCGTCGGCGCCTCGCCCGCCAGCACCCGATCGACCTGCGCCGAGAGCGCCGCCACCCCCTGCCGGTCGAGACCGACGGCGCGGCGCCCGATGATGCCGGCGGCGGCTTGGCAGAGAACGCAGCCGCGCACCTCATGGGCCAGGTCAGCGATGCGCTCGCCGTCCAGGCGGAGGTCGATCCTGACCCGGTCGCCGCAGAGCGGGTTGTCGAGGCGGACGCTGGCGTCGTTGGGCTCGAGGCGGCCCTTGCGCGGCGCCTCCCTGGCGAGCTTGAGCAGCGCTTCCTGATAGAGCTCGTCGCTCATGCCAGCACGCGCCTCGCCTCGTCGAGGCCGATGAGCAGCGCGTCGACATCCGCCGCCTCGGTATACGGCGCGATCGTCGCACGGATCGTCCCCGTGAGGTCGAAGCGATCCATCAGCGGCTGAGCACAGTGGTGCCCGCCGCGGCAGGCGACGCCGCGGCGGTCGAGAATCTGCGCCACGTCATGCGGGTGCGCGTCGCCGAGCGTGAAGGAGACGACGCCGATCCGCTGTTGCAGGCCGAGCGGCCCGAGCACGCGGACGTCCGGTACTTTCGCAAGCCCGTCGAGGAGGCGGCTGGTGAGCCTGAGCTCCTCCTGCGCGATCGCCGACCAGTCGAGACCCGCCATCCAGCGGCAGGCGGCGCCGAGGCCGATCGTGCCGGAGATGTTGGGCGTTCCCGCCTCGAAGCGCGCCGGCGGCGGCGCATACTCGGTCTTCTGCAGCGTGACGCGGCGGATCATGTCGCCGCCGCCGAGGAAGGGCGGCATCGCCTCGAGCCGATCGCGCCGGCCCCACAGCACGCCGATGCCGTGCGGTGCGTACATCTTGTGGCCGGAGAAGGCGTAGAAGTCGACGCCGAGGGCGGGGATGTCGAGCGGCCCGTGCGGCACGCGCTGGGCGCCGTCGACCAGCACCGCCGCACCGACCGTCTTCGCCGCGGCGACGACACGGGCGAGATCGACCACGGCGCCGGTGACGTTGGAGCAATGGGCGAGCGCCACCAGCCGGGTGCGCCTCGTCAGCAAGCGGTCGAGGGCATCGAGATCGATGCGGCCCTCCTCGGTGACCGGCAGCGCCTTGAGGACGAGCCCGCGGCGGTCGCGCAGCATCTGCCAGGGCACGATGTTGGAATGATGCTCGATCTCACTGATGACGATCTCGTCGCCGGCGGCAAGGCCGTTGCCGAAGCTGTGGGCGACCAGGTTGATCGCAGCCGTGGTGCCAGATGCGAACACGATTTCGTCCCGCGAGGCCGAGAAGAACCGCGCGATCTCGTCACGCGCACCTTCGTAAGCCGTGGTCGCCGCCTCGGCCAGGCGATGGACGCCGCGATGGACGTTGGCGCGCTGCGTGGTCTCGAACCGGCGAACCGCCTCCAGCACCGCCTCCGGAATCTGCGAGGAGGCCCCGGAGTCCAGGTAGTGGAGCCCGGGATCGGAGACGAGGAGCGGGAACTGGTCCTTCAACGGCAAGAGGGGTGCCTCAGCAGGAGACTTGGACATGCATCGTGCGTGCTTCGACAGGCTCAGCATGAGGGCATTTCTTCGCGCCACCGAGAACGAGCCTCATGCTGAGCCTGTCGAAGCGCGCACGGCCGACATGCAACGCTCTTTCGTCACTCACATCGGCACCGTGACGTCGCGGCCCTCGGCGCTGAGCGCGTCCAGCGCCTCCTGCGTGTCGATGTCCATGAGGACGCCGCGGCCGCCGATCTCGACCTCGGCCATCTGGTCCTGGTGCTCGCCGATCAGGTGGCGGGCGCCGACGTCACCGGAGACGGCGCGCATCTCGGCGAAGTAGCGCTTGCCCCACAGCACGGGATTGCCGCGCTTGCCGCCCGAGGTCGGCACGATGATCGAGCGGTTCTCGACCGGGTTGAAGGCGGCGATCAGGGTGTCGACGGCGGCAGCCGTGAGCTTCGGCATGTCGCCGAGGCAGACGACGGCGCCGTCCGCTTCCGGCGACAAGGCGGCGACGCCGGCGGCCAGTGTCGTCGAGAGCCCTTCGCCGTAGCGCGGGTTGTGGACGAAGCCCACCTTGCGGCCGCTGAGCACGGCCCGCACTTGGTCGGCCTGGTGGCCGGTGACGACGGTGATGGTGAATACTTTCGAGGTCAGCAGCATGTCGACGACATGGGCCACCATCGGCTTGCCGTCGATCTGCACCAAAAGCTTGTTGGACCCGCCCATGCGGCGCGACTGGCCGGCGGCGAGCACGAGCGCGGCGATGCGCGGCATGCGCTGGACCGGCTTCTCCTGCTCGGGCCTGGTCGCCCGCGGCAGCGGCCGGGTCGGGATCTCTTTCAGCAGCCCGCCGCCGCCCATCCGCATGATGTCCTGGGGCGTCACCGGAGCGCCGGCCAGCACGCGATGAAGCACGAGGTCGAAGCCGTTGAACTTAGGCGAGCGGGCGCAGCCGGGAAGGCCGAGGACCGGCGTGTCGCCGATGCGGCCCATCAGCATCAGGTTGCCGGGATCGACCGGCATGCCGAAATGCTCGACCTTGCCGCCGGCGCGGACGATGCCGGCCGGAATCACGTCGCGGCGGTCGACCACGGCCGACGCCCCGGCGACCAGCACCAGCTTGCAGCCGTCATCCATCAGCTGGCGCACCGACTCGGCGACCTCGCGCTCGGTATGGCCGCAGCGGCGCTCGGCCACGAGCGCGCTGCCGTGACGCGCCAAGCGCTCGCGGGTCGTCTCGACCGTACCGTCGAGCACGCTCTCCTTGGTGCCGGACAGCCGGGTCTGCACCAGGCCGGTCGGCACCGGCCGGAACGGCACCACCGACACCAGCGGTCCGAGATACCGGGCGACCTCGATGCAGGTGTCGACCACCGGCTTGCGGACGGCGAAGGGGATGATCTTGAGCGTGGCGATCATCTGCCCCGGCTCGACCGGCTCGTAGCGCGGCACGACGGCCAGCGTCACCGCCTCGTCCACCAGGTTGAGCTGGGCCAGCCTGGCCGGATCGAAGTCTGCGAGGCCGGCGCAGGCGGCGAAGAGATTGGCCCGGCCGGTGAAGGCGGCTGCCGCCGTCACGTGATCGCCGGCGAGCGCGGTCGCGAGGCGATTGGCGGCCACGTCCTCCGGCACGTCGCCGGGCTCGAGCCGGGCGGCGATCACCTCCTCGACGCCGGCCGCAGCCAGCGCCGCGACATCGGCCGTGGAGAGCACGCGGCCCTTCTTGAACACCTTCTCCTTCACCCGCTGGCTGTGGGCGAGGATGGCGCCTTCGGCCTCCTTCAGCTGGACCGGGCCGAACTTCATGCCGCCGCTTCCTTCCGCCTCGCCTCGGTGATCTGGCCGAGGATGGAGACGGCGATCTCCGCCGGCGTGATCGCGCCGATGGAGAGGCCGACGGGGCCGCGGATGCGGGCGAGCTCGGCCTCGGAGAATCCGAGGGCGGTCAGGCGTTGCAGCCGACTCGCATGGGTGCGGCGCGATCCCAGCGAGCCGATGTAGAAGGCCGGCGACTTGAGCGCCACGGCCAGCGCCGGATCGTCCAGCTTGGGGTCGTGGGTCAGCGTCACCACCGCGGTGCGACGGTCGGGCGACAGCTTCTCTATCGCCTCGTCCGGCCAGTCGTCGGAGAGCGTGACGGTGGGAAAACGCTCGTCGGTGGCGAAGGCGCGCCTGGGATCGACGATGGTGACGGCATAGTCCATCAGCGCCGCCATCGGCGCCAGCGCCTGGGCGATGTGGACGGCGCCGACGATGATCAGGCGCGACGGCGGGTTGTAGACATGGACGAAGACGCGGCGGTTGCCGATGTCGATCGCCTTGCTGGTGTCGCGTTCGAGGAGCTGCCTCGCCGCGGCCAACGCGTCGTCGGCGAGCGCGAGGTCGCCCCGGACCTTCCCGCTCTCCAGAAGCGCCTGCTCGCCGGTGGCGAGGTCGGTGACCAGCGCCACCGGCCGCCTCGCCTCGCGCGCGGCCTGCAGCGCCTCCAGGATCTGCCGCTTCATTCCATCGGCTCGACGAAGACCTGGACCTTGCCGCCGCAGGCGAGGCCGACTTCCCAGGCCTGCTCGTTGGAGACGCCGAAGTCGAGGAGGCGGGGCTTGCGGTCCTTCATCGCCGCCAGGCCCTCCTTGACCACGGCGCCCTCGATGCAGCCGCCGGAGACGGATCCGACGAAGGCGCCGGTGTCGTCGATGGCGAGCTGGCTTCCCTCCGGGCGCGGCGAGGAGCCCCAGGTGGTGACGACGGTGGCCAGCGCCACCTGCCTGCCCTTGGCCCGCCAGGATGCTGCGGTCGCCAGAACGTCGTCGGATCCGGAATCGAACGGCATCGCTTGGGTCATGCGGCTACGCCCTCCATCTTCGTCGACCACTTGGCGGCGGCCTCGAGCCGGCGCGGCGCCGGCTTCGCCAGCGCCGTGGCCAGCGTTTCCAGGCTTTCGAGACTATGCACGGGACGGAACTCGTCCACATGCGGCAACAGAGCCCGGACTCCCATGGATTTGGGGGCGAAGCCCTCGTAGCGCAACAGCGGATTGAGCCAGCTCAGCCGGCGTGCCGACTTGTGCAGGCGCTCGATCTCGCGCTCGATGCCGGTGCCGGCGTCGCGGTCGAGCCCGTCGGAGATGAACAGCACCACCGCACCCTGGGCCAGCACGCGTCGGGACCAGCTTGTGTTGAACTCGTGCAGCGTGGCGCCGATGCGGGTGCCGCCCGACCAGTCCTCGACATGCCGGGAAACCCGCGCCAGCGCCACGTCGATGTCCTTCTGGCGGAGATCGCGGGTGACGTTGGTGAGCCTGGTGCCGAAGACGAAGCTGTAGACCCGGTCGCGGTCGTTGGTGATCGCATGGAGGAAGTGGAGGAAGAGCCGGCTGTAGCGGCTCATCGAGCCCGAGATGTCGCAGAGCGCCACCAAGGGCGGCGGGCGCTTGAGCCGGCGGCGGCGCTTCAGGTCGATGACGTCGGGGTTGCCGCGGAGCGCCGCCCGCATGGTCTGGCGGAGATCGACGCGCTCGCCCCTGGGGTCGGCGCGGAAGCGTCGGGTCGGTTCCTTCCGGATCGAGGCCGCGAGCCGGCGGATCGCCGCCTCCGCCTTCTTCATCTCCTCGGCCGACATCTTCTCGAAGTCCTTGGTCTGCAGCAGCTCGCGCTCGGAGAAGGTGAGCGTCGCGTCGATCTCGATCTCCTCCTCGGGCTCGCCTTCGGTGTTCGGGAACTCGCCGGCATTGCCCTTCATCGCGTCCGCCACGCGGCGCGAGATCTCCGGCCCGTCCTCGCCCGTGTCGGCCCGGAAGCTCGGCAGCACCAGCGCCATCAGGCGCTCCATGATCTTCGGGTTGCGCCAGAAGACGTGGAAGGCCTGATCGAAGATCTCGCGCTGGTCGCGGCGGTTCACGAACACCGCATGCAGCGCCCAGTAGAAGTCGGCGCGGCTGTCGATGCCGACGGTCTCGACCGCGCGGATCGCATCCAGCACCTTGCCCGGCCCGACCGGCAGCCCGGCCGAGCGCAGCACCCGCCCGAAGCGCATCAGGTTCTGGGCGAGGCGTCCGCCCTCGGGGACCGGGCCGTCGAGCACGGTCAGCTCCTCACACCGGCGCCTGGGCGCGGGCGATCTCGGCCTTGACCTCGGAGAGGATGCGGTTGGCCTCGCTGCCGTGGATCTTGGCGATGTCGTCCTGGTACTTCAGCAGCACGCCCAAGGTGTTGTTGACCGCGTCGGGCTCGAGCTGGAGCTGGTCGAGCTGGACCAGCGCGTTCGCCCAGTCGATCGTCTCGGCGACGCCCGGCAGCTTGAACAGGTCGGTCGAGCGCCGCTTCTGAACGAAGCCGACGATCTGCTTCGACAGGTTGGCCGGCGCGTTCGGCGCCTTGACCCTCAGGATCTCCAGCTCGCGCTCGGCCTTGGGATAGTCGACCCAGTAGTAGAAGCAGCGGCGCTTCAAGGCATCGTGGATCTCGCGTGTGCGGTTCGAGGTGACGACGACCAGCGGCGGCTCCTCGGCGATCACCGGGCCGA
>SXGS01074275.1_pt1 | contig 10311 bp, 10 predicted proteins | sample 3174681 | NCBI WGS metagenome assembly SXGS01 (sample SAMN11356861, study PRJNA531348) | freshwater metagenome | isolation source: freshwater sample F1-80 | place: China: Fuxian Lake, Yuxi | collected 2017-12-25
GCGACGGACTTCTTCACGACCGAGGTCTGGACGAAAACCGGGCTGGTGACCTACTACGTGCTCTTCTTCATCCACGTCACCACTCGCCGAGTTCACGTCGCTGGTCTTACGCCAACTCCCGACTCTGCATGGATGTCCCAGATCGCTCGCAATGTGTCCATGGCCGACGACGGGTTTCTGAAGCCGGGTCAGTACCTCCTGCACGATCGGAATTCCAAGTTCACCGAGCAATTCGACGAGATCCTTGAGGCCGCCGGCGTGAAGCCAGTGAAGCTTCCCGCACGACGCCCGAACCTGAACGTCCACGCGGAGCGCTGGGTTCTCAGCGTAAAAAGTGAGTGCTTGTCCAAGGTGATCTTGTTTGACGAAGGGTCGCTGCTCCGGGCGCTCAGCGAGTTCGACTCGCATTATCACGCGGAAAGACCGCACCAGGGAAAGGGCAACGTTATCCTGTTCCCGCTGACCTCCAGTGAAGTCGCGAGAGATGGCCCAATCCGCTGTCGGGGAAGGCTCGGTGGACTTTTGAGCTACTACCACAGGGAGGCCGGCTGAGTTTTTTGACCGGACGGCCGTTGCCGCAAGTCGATGCCCAAGGATTCCTTGCGTTACTTTAGATTTGTCTGGGTTGGGGCCATCTCCTTTTCCTCGTACGAAGTCGGCCAGTCCGCTCGCACCAGGCGGTGCTCGACAGAGACGTAATTTTCGGACTGCCTCGGGTCGGTTACGTTCCCCATGCCGCGCTCGGATTTCTCTTGCTCGTTGCTCGAGCGCCCCGGGAGGCTTAGTCCCGGTCGAATACCGCCCGTGCAGCCTCACAGACGACCAGGGCCGCCGGGTTCTTGATCCGACGCTCGATAGTGAGGGCGTAAAACCGCTCGCGCACGGCTTCGATACATCCCAGCATGCGCACACCATACTGCGCCTGAATCTCCCTGGCCACGGCGGCCGGCGCCGGAAAGATCCCGATTCCGTCGGCGCCGAAGGTCTTGAGCAGGGCGCTATCCTCGATCTCCGCGACGATGCGCGGGCGCAGGCCGTTCGCGGCGAGCCACTGGTTCAATGCGCGGCGCAGCGGCTGGGACTCCCCCGGTAGCAGCAGAGGCGCCCCATCCAGCGAGCGAGGAAAGGAACGCCGATAGGTACGTGCCAGGTGCGGAGCGGCAAAGAAGGCTACTGGGGTCTCACCCAGCAGGTGTTGATAGACCTGCACGCTGCCGCCGGGGGACGCAGGGCTGTCGGCGATCACCAAGTCGAGGAGATGCAGCGCCAGGTCAGCCAACAGCCGGTCATGGTGATCCTCGCGACACACGATGCGTACCGGGCTCTCCAGTCGCAGTGCCGGTTCCAGCAACCGCCGGACCACGAGCTTGGGCACGCTATCGACCGCACCCACGCTCAGCCGCAAGGGCTGCCCTGTTGGCCGCCCCTTTACGGTGTCGAGGAGTTCCTGTCCCAGCGAGAAGATCTCCCCGGCGTAGCGCTGAACGACTCGTCCCATCTCGGTGAGGATCAGCCTACGGCCGACACGCTGGAAAAGCTTCTCGCCCAGCGCCGCCTCGAGCTTGTGGATCTGCGCGCTGAGCGTCGGCAGTGCGAGCTTCAGCGCCTCACCCGCCGGCGCCAGGCCTCCTTCCCGGGCGACGACCCAGAAATAGAGCAAGTGGTGGTAGTTGAGCCAGTCCAGCGCTATGCGTGGTTTTTGTTTTTTCGAAGTATTCATTCAACTATTTCTAATTGTCACACATTAAGCCGCGTCGTACAAGTACGCGTGTCGAGTTTGAAGAAGCATCAACTCCTCAAGGAGAGTCCCATGAACATCCAAGTGCGCGCCCGGCGGCTCGACCTGCCCCCCGCCACGCGGGAGCAGGTCGACCGCAGACTTCACTATGCGCTCAGCCGCTTTGGCACGCTGCTGCGCAGCGTCAAGGTCTTCCTGAGCGACATGAACGGTCCCCGCGGTGGAGTGGACAAGCTCTGTCGCATCACTATCCACGGGCAGGCACTCCGACCTGTGGTCGTCGAGGGGCTTGCGCCGAGCCTGTACGCCGCGATCGACGTCGCTGCCGACCGTGCGGCGCATGCCGTAGCTCGTCGTGTCGAGCACAAGCGGCAGCGACGGCAGCAACAGGGATTTGCTCCGCACGGGACTGAAGGTGAAGAATGAAGAGCCCCCCTTGCGTCGACTTTACCCTCGACGAGCGAGAGCGCGATAAAGTGTTCGTCGATCTTTGCGGCCAGTGCTGCCGACTGTGGCTGGACCGCGGCGAGCTGGAGAAGCTCCTCCACCGCCCCCAGGGCGATCTCGAAGAGGAGCAAGCGGGGCAGCGTTCCCGCGAGGACACGAGCGTCAGGGATATCGACCGGGACGACGTTGACCATGACCATAATGACGAATACCGTCGACGGCCACATGAGTACCGAAAGAAGCTCTGGTTCGAGTCGCTGACCAATTTGTTCGATGGACAGGTCGAATCCACACCCCCGTTCTGGAACTGCACTCCTTGGAGACAGTGTTCCCCATTGTTGACTACTGCTGGTTTTACGCCGCGTTCACGACCCTTGTCCTCTTCCTTCTGGCCCTTGACACTGGCGTGTTCCACCGCCAGGCGCACGAGGTGTCCTCCCGAGAGGCGGGAGTCTGGGGCGTGGTGTGAGTTCTGATCAAGCAGTCCCCCCTCGAACAGTGATCCTCACTTAACGGCGGCTGTTGATTCGGCCGTAATGGAGCAAAGCCCATGTTTTGGATGTATGCAGGTTTCATCGTGCTGGTCCTGGTCCTTCTAGCTCTGGATCTTGGCGTCTTCCACCGCAAAGCCCACGTCGTCAGCATGAAGGAGGCCTTGGGATGGTCCGCGTTCTGGATCGCTCTGGGTCTGGCGTTCAGCGCGTTTATCTACCTCGGTTATGACCGCCATTGGCTGGGCTTGGGGCTGACTCCAGACATGATGACGGCCAATCCGGTGACCGTCGAGGGCGTTGGTTTGGTTTATAACGACGGTCCCTCCGCGAGCGTCAAGTATGTCACCGGCTACCTCGTCGAGAAATCGCTGGCGGTGGATAACATCTTCGTCATCGCCATGATTTTCTCGTTCTTTGCGGTGCCCGCCGTGTACCAGCACCGTGTGCTGTTCTGGGGCATCGTTGGCGCGCTGGTGATGCGCGGCGCCATGATCGCCATCGGTGCCAGCCTGATTCAGCGATTCACCTGGATCATTTACGTCTTCGGCGGATTCCTCATTCTCACCGGCGTCAAAATGCTGCTGCTCAAGGCCGGCGAGACGGACCTTAACAAGAACATTCTGGTGCGCTGGACGCGCAAGCTGATTCCGATTACTGAGCGCTATCACGGTCAGCATTTCCTGGTGCGAGCAGGCTCGAAGGCCTCGCGGGAAGCGGAAGTGGAGGGTGCCGCCGAAATCCCTGACCGCGTGGTGGACACCGCGAAGCCCGGGACGCTACTTGCGACGCCGCTTCTCCTGGCGCTACTGTGCGTCGAGTTCACAGACCTGATCTTCGCCGTTGACTCGATCCCCGCCATCTTCGCCATTACTGCGGACCCGTTCCTGGTGTTCACCAGCAATGTGTTCGCGATCCTCGGCTTGCGCAGCCTCTATTTCGCCTTGGCCGGCATGATCGATAAGTTCCGCTTCTTGAAGGTGGCCCTGGCGGTCGTGCTGATGGTCGTGGGCACCAAAATGATGATTCATGGCTGGCTGAAGGAAGTGCTCGGCGGGAACTTTAACCTTTATCTCCTGATTGTGATTCTCGCGATCCTGGCATCGGGAGTGTTCGCTTCCATCCTCATCCAGCCCCGGTCCAAAAACCCAAACTGAAATCAAGGAAGTACGCAGCCGGTCTATTTCCAGCCAGGTGCCACCGTTTGCGATTGCCCGCCACGGATAGACCGATTGTCGAACCCCTTGTGTAGGAGGATCTCGTCATGCCAACTGATCTTGCCTCGGACCATGAATCGAAGGTGATCGATGTGCTCGACCGCGCCGGAACGGGACTGCCATTCTCCAAGGGCCTGATGGCCACAAGCGTGCTTGCAACCGGCCTTCGAACCGAGCAGGCTTACGCCATTGCTGCGGAGATTCAGCAGCGCCTCATCGAGCGGCGAGCGCAGGTCATCGATGCCGATGAGCTGGCGGCGCTTGCCGTCCGGACGATCGAGGATCTGGCCGGAGCCGCCGCGGCAAATAGATACCGTTCCTGGAGACGGGCCAAGAGGACCGGCCGTTCGGTGATCATCGCACTCGCCGGAGCGCCGGGTGCCGGCAAGTCCACTCTCGCCACTCGACTGGCTGTCCGGCTGGGCATCACCCGCGTCGTGACAACCGACACGATCCGAGAGGTCCTGCGATCCATCATTCCCCGGACAGTCCTGCCGGAACTGCATATTTCGACCCATGAAACCACGGAGACGCATCCAGGTGATCCCCCTCTGGGCGCGTTCCACCGGCAGTCCCGCGCCGTCAGTGCCGCCACGGTGCCTGTCGCGGTGCGGTTGGCCGCCGAACATACCAGCGCGATCATCGAAGGCGTGCATCTGATGCCCGGCTTCCTTCGGCAGGCGCTGGCCGACCATCCAGATCGTCCCATCGTGGTGGAGATGGTCGCCGTGCTGAACAGCATCGAAACCCTTCGAGCCCATCTGGTCCGGCGAACCCATCGGGAACCGACGCGGGACGGACAACGACACTTGCACAATCTGGAACGAATCCGCGACCTCCAGGGTTTGCTGGTCGAACAGGCGAAGGGGGCCGACGTGCCCATCTACGACATCTCCCAATCTCACGACCTGACCCAGCGAATCGTCGATGAAGTCGTTGCCCGCATCGAAGTGCCCAAGCCGATGACAAGCCGCGCCCAATGATTGTACCGCCCCCTGACATTCTGATTCTTGACGCGCACGGCGTGGTGTTCAACAACCCGCTGCCGTCGTTCCTGATCCGCCTCGCCCAGATGACCGGTCAGCGCGGTGATGATGTCGTGCGCCGCTGGCACGAGGAACTACGCACGCCAGCCTGGATCGGTGGAATCAGTGATGACGAGATATGGCACCGTCTCACCGGAGGTCGAAGCGATCCGCAATGCTGGCAGTCTCTGCTGGAGACCTGGTACGAGCTGGGACCCGTCGGCTCAAGGCTCAGCCTGCTACCCAGGGAGCTGCCCGTCTGGATTCTCTCGAATCACCGGACGGCCTGGCTGCATCGTCGGCTCAAACGCTTTGGGTTGTCGGAAAGATTTGAAAAGGTGATCGTTTCTGAAGACCTCCGCCTTGCCAAGCCTGATCAGCGTCTTTTTCAGGCAGTGATGGATCGAGTGCCCAACTCCAGACGGGTCCTCTTCGTCGATGATAATCCGCAGAACTTGGAAGCCGCGTCACTCGCCGGAATGCACTCCATCCATGTCGCAGAATTCGTCATACCTGAGGCAAAAGCATGATGGGGAAGCAGCCCATCAAGGCCATGGCGGAGGCCGAGGCTTCCCGGGTGCGCGCCTTCGCCGATCAGGACCCTATCCGCGATTTATGAAGGGGCCATGGCACGGCAGCGGCACGACGGCCACTACGATTGCAAAGCGCTTGCTGGAGATTTGCGCGGCATGTCGAACACAGAGATCGGCGAGAATCTTGGCATCGATAGCGAAGGCACCGTTCGTACGGCCTACTCGCGGGCGGTGCAAAAGCTCCGCGAGCTCCTGGAAAGTTGAAGGGCGAGGAGCCTCGTAGGCAATTTGGAGGGCTGAACGGCCACCATCAACCTGGGCGTCTCCGGCATGTACTTCCCGGGCGAGAAGCTCGAAATGGGACGGCCAGAAGCTGGAATTCAGGAAGGCCGCCGCCAACCAGTACCCCTGGCGGGTGTATCGCAAGGATTTCGCCCTCCAACGGCCCGCCGCGTAGCGGGAGGTCGCACCGGCGTTCGCACCGGTGGCGACATTCAGGTCGTCGGCACCTGCACGTCCGCGCGCCCATGGAGCTGGACGGGGACCTGCTTCTTGCGGAATCGCATGTTCAGCAGCTCGACGAGAAGCGAGAAGGCCATGGCGGCGTAGATGTAGCCCTTGTTCAGGTGCTGGCCGAAGCCCTCGGCGGTCAGCAGGACGCCAATGAGGAGGAGGAAGCTCAGCGCCAGTATCTTCATGCTCGGGTGGCGATTGACGAAATTGCCGACCGCCGCGGCGAAGACAAGCATGACTCCGACCGCGATCACCATCGCGGTCGCCATCACCCAGAACTGCTTGGCCATGCCGACCGCCGTGATGACGCTGTCGAGCGAGAAGACAAGGTCGAGGGCCAGGATCTGGGCGAGGACGGAGCCGAAGGAGGCCGTGCCGGCGGCGGACTCGCCATCGCCGTGCGTTCCCTCCAGCTTGTCGTAGATTTCGTGCGTGGCCTTGGCGATGAGGAAGACGCCGCCGACGAGGAGGATCAGCTTCTGGCCGGTAAAGCTCTGGCCGGCGAACGTGAAGAGGGGGGCTGTGAGGCTCATCACCCACCCGATCGCGCCGAGGAGCCCGAGCCGCATCCCGAGGGCCAGGAGGAGTCCGAGCTTGCGTGCGGTCTCCCGGCGCGCGGCGGGCAGCTTGGCGACGAGGATTGAGATGAAGACGATGTTGTCGATCCCGAGCACGATCTCCATCAAGCTCAGGGTCAACAGGCTGACGAGCGCATCGGGGGTCAGAATCTCGGTCATGAGGTCCACTCCATTTTGGGGCGGAGTATATGTGAGTGCGCGAGACATGGCAACTTCGTCCTCACATGCCGACGTAGTTCAGCCCGCCCGGTCGTGCGGGGCGGGCTCGTCGTCGATCATCTCGTAGACTCGGGCCGGGCAGAAGCTCTCGCAGGGGTTGCCGTACTCCTCGCGGTAGCGCGTGCGGCAGATGTCGAGGTCGCCGACGAGCAGGTGGCTCGGCTGGATCTCCTCGTGCATGGCGCCGGCCCGGTAGACGCCGGTGAGTTTGTCGATGGTGAAACCATCGATGGACGACGTTGCACGGGCTCAAGAGCAAGCGCGCGGCAAGGACGGAAAACGCGGAGAGTCTCGGGGACGTACGGGCGGTGTGACATCCTGGTCGAAACAAGGATGGGACCTCGGCGCCGCACGGTAATTCCGTGGGTCACGCCGCACCCCGAGCGGGATGTAACGAATCCGCGCCAATGTCGCTGGTGATGGTAGCGGGCGCGCGTCGTGCCCCGATTCACTACCCTCAGGAGCTCCCCATGCACCGACCAGCGCCGAATTATCTCGTCCTTCTTACCCTTGGCATCTCTCTGTCGCCGGACTCGCAGCAAGTCGCCGCCCAGGAGCCGGAGCCCTGCACCGGCTACTGGGCACACCACGACGCCTCGCCCGGTGGCACGTCGATGAGCTGTGCGGTCGTCGTGCCAGACGGCAGGCTCTTCGCCGGCGGGCCGGGCACCGGGCTCCGCGTCTTCCGGCCGGCAACCGTGGGTGGAGGTTACATCTGGACCGGCATGCTCGGCCCGGTATCGATCCGCATCACGCGACTCCGCCTCATCGGAGGTGAGCTCTGGGTCGGGACGGAGGGCGGCGTGAGCGTTCTAGACCTGGCTACGAACCAGTGGCGATCCTACACGACGGCCAACTCGCCGCTGCCATCGAACCTCATCCGTTCGCTGACGCGGCAGGGCAACACCGTCTGGATCGGCACCGCGGCCGGAGCTGCTCGCTGGCGGCGCGTCGGGCAGACCGAGACCTGGAACGTCCTCGACGCGGGCGATGGCTTTCGCCCAGCAGACGCCGATATCCGCGACATTGCTGTCCACCGCACCCTGACGACCGAGACCATCTGGATCGCGGGCCAGAGCCGCCTCTACACCTCGATCGCAGGAGCCCCCCCGGTCACCGAGGTGGGCAACACGGGCACCTGCCGCCACGAGACCGCGAGCCGGATGCTCGTCGATCCCCAGAACGACATCTGGTTCAGGGAACTCAACGAGGTCGCGGGGATCCGCGCCGAGGATGGGGGCGGGGGCGCGATCCTCGTCCCGACGGCGCTTTGCCGTCACCGGCCCGGGGCCACTTGGACGCACTTCTCGGACGGTCTCGGCTTCTTAGTGAACGACCTCGCGCTCGATAGCGCCGGCAGGCTGTGGGCCGCGATGTCCGGCCGCGCTGCCCTGCACGACCAGGGGACCTGGTGCTTCTGTCGCCAGCAGGACGGCACGTTGTTCAGCGACAACGTGCGCGCTGTGGCGACCGCCGGCGAAGGAGTCTGGTTCGGCCACGGGGACGCGGCGCGCATGACGTTCCACTCGCCGAACTGGTCCCGCGTAACCACCCAGCAAATTCTCAACTCGAGCGACCCCTTCGCGGCCGTGCTCCATGCCAGCGGCAGGATCCACGCCGGCGTGGGCAACCGCATTGCTTCCTCCACCGGTGATACCTGGTCCTCGGTCGCGCTGCCCGCCACGGCGCTGGTAAGCGCCCTCGGGCTGGACGGCGCGGGCCAGGTCTGCGCTGGCACCGCCAGCGGCGTGGTCTACGTCCAAATCGCACCCACGGTCTTCTCCCCGCTTGCAGGCCCGGGTCTCCCTGCGGGCGGCGTCCGCGCCCTCGCGTCCGACGCACAAGGGCGGCTGTGGGCCGCGACGCCGAACGGTCTGGCGCTGCGCGGCAATGGCTACTGGCTGCCGTTCACCACGGCCGACTCGGGCCTTGGGACGAACGACTTGCGCGCCCTGGCCATTGATGCGCAGGGCGGCCTCTGGATCGCAAGCGACCGCGGCATCTACATCCTCTCGATCAATGCTGCCGGCGCCAGCACCTGGAGCACCTTCGACGATACGACAGGCTTGCCATCGAACGACGTCCGCGCGCTCGCCGCCGGCCAGGGAGTCGTCTGGGCCGCCACCGCCGCGGGCGCCGCCGTCTGGAACGGAACGAGCTGGAGCGTCCACAGTGCCGCCGGCGGCGCGCTTCCGGGAGACGACGCGCTCGCGGTCACGGTCGATGCGGCAGGCCGCGTCTGGGTGGGGACCACCCAAGGGCTGGCGCGGAAGGAAGGGAGCCAGTGGACGCACTTCCACGTCACCGGCTCGACGCTCACCAGCGACAGGGTGACCGCGCTGGCGGCGAACGGGACGCAGCTCTGGGCAGCCAACGGCACGGTCCTCGCCCGGCGCGACGAGATCACCGGCCCCATCGGCTTTGCGCCGCCGACGATTTCGAGCTTCACGCCGACGTCCGGCGCCCCCGGCGTCGAAGTCACCATCAACGGGACGGGCTTCGACGCGCGCGGCCTCTCCTACAACTACGTGACCATTGGCAACACCGACATCGGTGGTACGGGTTTTCCGGCGCGCGCCGAGGTGGTCTCGGTGACGGAGAGCCGAATCGTCGTGCGCGTGCCCGAGCGGGCGACTACCGGTAGGATCCGCGTCACCGCGCACGAGCTCACGGCCGTGAGCGCCGCGAGCTTCACGGTGAGACCCGCGATCACGGGGATCGGGCCCACGTGCGTTACGCTCGGCACGAAGCTCGAGGTCTTTGGGGTCGGATTCCTGAGCGGCGGCAACTCGATGCAGATCCGCCTCGGGAGCGGACCATGGCGGGGCGTCCACTCGCTGACTGCAACCCACATTGACTACTTCGTGCGCGCCGGAGACAAATCAGGTGAGGTGCGGATCAAGACTGCAAACGGCGTCGAGGTGGCAGCGCCGGCCGAGGTCACCTTTGGCACCGTGGAGCTGTTCGGAACGCCACGGATCCAGCAGGCAATCCAGGGCGTGCCGCTGGTTTGCGGAAAACGCACGCTCATCCACATTGACCTCTTTTCCGGGGACTGCAAAGCGCGCATCACAGGCGGTCATTTCGAGTGGAAGCGGAGCGACGGCAGCTTCCATCCGGGCCAGCGCGGCGCCTACCTCGCCGCGCCCGGCGGCAGCTCGGCCCTGGTCACCTCCGCGACGCCCATCGACTCGCGCCTCTTCGGCGTCGACTTCGTCGAGCGCACGCCCGAGTGGCCACTCTTGGTCTTCGCCGGCGGGCGCGTCGTGCTCACCCAAAACGGCATCGAGGTCTTCGTCAAGGAATTCCAGCGCTCGGACTTCAACTTCGTCGAGGTGTCGCCGCCGCCGACGCTGATCGCCATCGGCGTGCGCGCCCAGAGCGGAGGCTCGCAGTACCGCGACTTCTGGGACACCGCCTGGGCGAGCCTCGAGCACGTGGCGCGCATGTGCCCGGCACGCGAGGCCGTGCGCTGGGGCCCAGATCCCTGGATCACCTGGACGCCGACCTCCTTTCGGGTGCCGGCGGCGTACCTGGGGGCAGCGGGCGA
>SXGS01248982.1_pt1 | contig 10309 bp, 11 predicted proteins | sample 3174681 | NCBI WGS metagenome assembly SXGS01 (sample SAMN11356861, study PRJNA531348) | freshwater metagenome | isolation source: freshwater sample F1-80 | place: China: Fuxian Lake, Yuxi | collected 2017-12-25
GCATGAACCAGGCGATTCAGCATCCCCTGGCACAAAGCTGGGCTGAACTTGAGGCGGCCAACCTGATGGCGTTTCGCGCGGCGCAACTCTACGACCGCGGTGAGGACTGCGGCGCCATGGCCAATGCCGCCAAGTACCTTGCGGGCGAAGCCACCTTCAATGCGTGCAACAACGCCATCCTGACCCACGGCGGCATGGGCTACGCCAAGGAATACCATGTCGAGCGCTATTTGAGCGAGGCGCTGATCCATCGGCTCGCACCGATCACACCGCACCTGATCCTGTGCTACATCGCCGAGCGGGTGCTCGGCTTGCCAAAATCGTACTGAACGTGTCGCTTGGTTGCGGAGGCTGTGTGCCTGAAATCAGATTGGAATGGATGCGCAGCGGTGAATCCCGACGAACCCGTCACGCGGAGGGCGCGTCATGAGCGGCCCGCTCGAAGGGGTAAAGCTGGTCGACCTGTCCAACATGCTGATGGCACCGTATGCCACACAGATCCTGGGTGACATGGGGGCCGACGTGATCAAGATCGAGTCGCCTGACGGGGATCCGATTCGCGGCATCGGGCCGATGCGCCATCCAGGCATGGGCGCGATTTTTCGCAACGCCAATCGCAGCAAACGCAGCCTGGTGCTTGATCTGAAAAAACCTGACGGACTGGCCGCTCTGCTCGATCTGCTAATGGGGTCCGGATGTACTGGTCACCAATCTGCGGCCGCAGGCACTGCAGCGCCTCGGGCTCGATTACGAGAAGGTGTCCGCTGTCAATCCACGCATCATCCATGCCGGGCTGTTCGGCTTTGACCAGAGTGGGCCGTATGCAGCCAAGCCGGCTTTCCACGACCTGATCCAGGGCGCGGTGTCGGTACCCTGGCTGGCCCACATGGCTGACGGCAGCGAGCCGCGCTATGCGCCCAACGCGATGGTCGATCGCGCTGTCGGGCTGTGGGCGGTGGGCCAGGTAACGGCCGCCCTGTTCAGGCAAGCGCGCACCGGCACCGGCCAGAAAATCGATATTCCGATGTTCGAGATGATGGCCGGCTTCGTTTTGGGCGATCATCTGCAGGGGCATAGCTTTGATCCACCGATCGGGCCAATGGGCTATGCGCGCATGCTCAATCCAGACCGGCGGCCGTGCCGCACCAAGGACGGCTTCGTGTGCGCCTTGATCTACACCGATCGTCACTGGCGCTCGTTTTTCAGCGCTCTCGGTCAATCGGACCAATTCGAGCGTGATCCACGCTACAAGAACATGACGACCCGCACCGAACACATCGCCGACCGGTATCGCGAACTGGCCGAACTGCTGTTGACCCGGACCACGGCCGAATGGCTTGCCTTGTTTGAACGTGCCGACGTACCGGCGATGCCGCTCAATACCCCTGATTCGCTGCTGGCCGATGCCCATCTGCAGGCCACCGGATTTTTCGGCATCATTGATCATCCAAGCGGAGGGCGCCTGCGCCAGATGGCCTATCCGAGCACCTGGTCGGACACGCAACCGGCGCCAACCCGGCATGTGCCGCGTCTGGGTGAACACAGCACCGAGGTGCTGCGCGAAATCGGCTACACCGACGATAAAATCGCAGCATTGATCGAAAGCGGCGCGACCGCGATAGCGCCCGGCAGCGCTGTGCAACCACACATCTGACACACGAGGAGAACATTTCATGGCAGGCATGTATTACGAACAGTTCAAGGTCGGCATGGAGTTCAAGCACCCGTTGACGCGCACCGTGACCGAGATGGACAACATCATGTTCTGCGCCATGACACATAACCCGCAGCCGCTGCACCTGGACGAGGAATTTTCCAAGAAGACCGAATACGGGCAGCGCATCGTCAACAGCCTGTTCACCCTCGGACTGGTGATCGGCGTCACGGTCGCCGATACCACACTGGGAACCACCCTGGGCAACCTTGGCATGACCGACATTCGCTTTGTCAATCCGGTGTTTCACGGCGATACGATTCACGTGGTCACGCGCATCAAGGACATGCGCGACAGCAAGTCGCGGCCCACCGCAGGTCTGGTGGTATTTGAGCATTTCGGCTTCAACCAGCGTGACAAGGAGATCGCCTACGTGGTGCGCACCGGCCTGATGATGAAGCGGCCGGCATGATGATCCGCTCATGGCTGTTTGTGCCGGGCGACAGTGAACGCAAGCTGGCCAAAGGGCGTGACAACCCGGCCGACGCGCTGATCCTCGATCTTGAGGATTCGGTTTCGGATGACCGGCAGCAGGTCGCTCGCGAAATGACCTGCGCCTACCTGAAGTCGCGGCCGGACCGCGCGCGCCAGAAGCTCTGGGTGCGCATCAATCCGCTCGACAATCCACTCTCGCTGCCCGACCTGGCAGCTGTGATGCCGGGCGCGCCCGACGGCATCTGCTTGCCCAAGGTGTACTCGGCCAAGGATGTCGGTACGCTGGCCAACTACCTGTCGGCACTGGAGGCGCGCGAAGGTCTGGCCTTGGGCTCAACCAAGATCCTGTGCGTGGCGACCGAAACGGCGGCATCGCTGTTGACCTTCCGCACCTATCTGGACGGCGTATCCGATCGACTGGTAGCGATGACTTGGGGTGGCGAAGACCTGGCGGCGGCGCTCGGCGCGAGCGACAACCGCAACCAGGCCACCGGTGAATACGACGATCCGTACCTGATGGCCAAGTCGCTGTGCCTGGCCACCGCGCGCGCCATCAGTGCGCAACCGGTGGGCGTGGTGTATGTCAACTTCCGCGATCTCGCCGGGCTTGAGGCAGATTGCCTGCGCGACCGCCGTGCCGGCTTCATCGGCAAGATAGCGATCCACCCGGACCAGTCGGCAGTGATCAATCGCGCCTTCACGCCGTCCGATGAGGAAGCGGCGTACGCGCGTCGGGTGGTCGCCCTGTTCGAAAAAAATCCCGGCCTGGGCACCGTGGGGCTGGACGGCAAGATGCTCGACATGCCGCACCTGAAACAGGCGCGCAATCTGCTGGGACTGGTGGAGCAAATCAATGCACTTTCATAGTCGATGACGGCCGCATCCCGGGAGGCAGGGCACCGATGGGACTGGCGCGGAGATCATGGCGGAGGCAGGCTACGGCGCCGCCGAGAGCGGGCAAATGATGACTGCCGCAGTGAGCAAGCAAGCTGCGCCCCAGGTCGCCAGGGTGGCGCGAGCAGACCCTCTTAACCAACCCCACTGAACCAGGAGATCGAACCATGAAACACCCGATGAGCCTCGAAGGTCTCAACATCATCGTCACCGGCGCCGGACAGGGCATTGGCGAAGCCGTCGCAAGGCTGGTGGTCGACCTCGGCGGCAAAGTGGTCCTGGTCGACATGCAGGGCGACAAGGTCAACGCCCTGGCCGACAGCCTTGGCCCGAAATGTGCGCAGGCGCACGTCGGATCGGTCGCCGATGCCAGTTTTGTGCAGGACCTGGTCGCCGAGGTGGCGCAACAGCATGGCGCGATCCACGGCCTGGTCAACAACGCCGGCATCGTGCGCGCCGCCATGATCACCAAGATGTCGGCGGCGACCTGGCAAGACGTGATCGACGTCAACCTGTCGGGCGTGTTTTACTGCCTGCAGGCAGTGGGCCGCCACATGCTCGAGCGGGCCGAGGCGGGCGACACCAGCCCGTCCTCCATCGTCAATATCTCCTCGGACGCGGGCCGTCGCGGCACCATCGGGCAGATCAACTATGGCGCGGCGAAATCCGGGGTCCTCGGCATCACCATGAGTGCAGCCCGTGAGTGGGCGGCGAAAAACGTTCGCGTCAATTCGATTTGTTTCGGCGTGGTCGAAACACCGATGACGGAAGTGATTCGCTCGGAGAAATTCCGCGATCGCATTCTTGCGCAAGTGCCGATGGGGCGGTTCTCGAATCCGGAGGAGGTCTCGCAGCCGGTGTGTTTCCTGCTATCGGGCGCGGCCAGCTATATCACCGGGCAGCATCTGTCGGTCAACGGCGGCTACACCATCGGCGTGTAGGTCCGCAATCCGATGGCGGGCAGCAGGTGGTGGGGGCGGCCAAGACTTCGCTAGCGCACCCGCAGGTCAACCACGAACGTCACCAATTGCGGATACGCGGTCAGTAACGCGAGCGTGACGACGTCGGCCAGCAGGAACGGCCAGATGCCGCGGAACACGTCACCCAGCGGTATGTCCGGCCGCACGCCGTTGACCACGAAGGCGGACAGTCCCACCGGCGGCGTCAGCAGGCCGATGCCGCACAGCTTGACCACGATGATGCCGAACCAGATCGGGTCGTAGCCCAGGCCTTCGATCACTGGATAGAAGATCGGCAGGGTCAGCAACATGATGCCGATGGCGTCCATGAAGCAGCCGAGCACCAGGTAGACAGCGTAGATCGCGAGCAGGATCAGCAACGGGTGAAATTTCAAGTCCGTAATCCACCCCGCAAACGCCGCCGGCAGGTTGGCGTAGCCGAGGAAGCGCACGAAGATCAGCACGCCCCAGATGATGGTGAAGATCATCACCGTTAGCTTGGCGGTTTCGAGCATGGCGCCACGGAACTGGCCCCAGGTCATGCGGTGGTACCAAGCGAACATCAGGGTTGAGAACGCGCCCAGGGCGCCGGCTTCGGTCGGCGTCGCCCAGCCGTACAGCATCGAGGTGAAGATCACCACAATCACGATCCAGATCGGCGCCGTCGGCGGCAGCGATTCGAAGCGCTGTTTCCAGCTATAGCCGGTGATGGGACGCCCCAGCGAGGGATCGATCTTGCAGCGAATAATGACGATCGCGCAGTACACCAGCGCCGAGATGAGGCCGGGTACGAAGCCGGCAATCAGCAGGTCGCCGATCGACTGTTCGACGATGATGCCGTAGATCACCAGCAGCGCCGACGGCGGAATCAGCGAGTCGAGCGTCGAGCCGGCCGCCACCACGCCGGCCGCCAGCTTGCGGTTGTAGCCCTCGCGCAGCATTTCGGGAATCGCGACGCGGGCGAACACGGCAGCAGCAGCCGTGCTGGCGCCGGACACCGCCGAGAACGCTGCGACGGCGAAGATGGTACCGACCGCCAGACCGCCGGGCAGCCAGCCGAACCAGCGCTTGGCCGCCTCGAAGCTGGTGCGCGTCATACCCGCGTAGTAGGCCAGGTAGCCGATCAGAATGAACATCGGCAACACCGAGAGCTCGTAGCTGGTGCTCTTGGCGAACGGAATCGTGCCCGCTGCCACCAGCGCTGCATACGGGTTGCCCATCAGGATGATCAGGCCGATGGTTCCGACGAAGGCAGCAGCGTAGGCGATGCGCACACCGAGCACGGCGAGCAGCAGCAGTGCGCTGGCGCCGAGAATGCCAATGGTCAATGGGGCCAAGGCTCAGGTCTTCCGCTGACTGGTTGCCAGTGTGTCGGGTTCGGTCAGATGCAGTGTTTCCTCGATCTCGCGGCGCGCCGCCTGCTCGACCGTTTCGGCCACCGGCACTGCCAACGGCATCCGTGCCGGATTGGCAAGCAGGCGCAAATAGCCCCACAGTTGCAGCCCCAGGCGCCCCAGCAGCACCGTCAGCATCAGCGGCACCACCAGCTTGGCCGGCCACAGTGGCAGCTTGATATCCATCGACGAGTCGCCCTTGGACCAGGCGTTATGGAAGTTGTCCCAGGTGCCGATAATCAGCAGCACGGCTACCACAATCGCCACCAGGGTCGCGAGCGTCTCAAACAACCAGGCCAGGCGGCCGCGCATGCTCGCGAGCACGATTTCCATGCGGATGTGGCCGCCGACACGCTGACAGTAGGCCAGCCCCAGCATGCCGTAGAACACGGCAACGAACTGGACGTAGTCGATGTAGCCGTGGATCGCGAAGCGTGGAATCTCCGGCATCAGTGCATGCAGGCCGCTGAAAAGGCTACGTCCCAGGATTTGCACGATGCCCAGTGCCATCACCGCAAAAATGGCAACCGCGGCCATCAGGTTAAGTCCATCCTCCAGTTTCGCAAACCACCAGTCGGCATCCGCCAGCGGGGGCGCGCCGGCGGGTGGGCGCGAGGAGATGACCGCGGATTCGGAGAGGCTCGCCATGGCGCCGCTGGGGTCCCGGCGCGGTTATTTCTTCTGCACTTTGGCCGAGGTATCGACGATCAACTGCAGCAGTTCTTTGGCCGGGATGCCTTTGGCGCCCATCTCGGCGACCCACTTGTCCCATACCGGCTGCGCGCCGACCCGGCGGAACTCGGCCAGATCAGCCGGGGTATAGGTGATGAAGGTGAGCTTGCGCTTGAACAGCGGGATGTTCTTCTCATCCGCCTGCCGGTAGGCCGAAATCAGCGCGTCACGCACACGTGGCCGCAGTTCCATCACCAGTTTCTGGTATTGCGGTGGCAATTGCGCCCACGCGTTCTTGTTGAACAGCGTGGGACAGGCGACCGTGCCCGGTGCGAGGTTGGTGGTATACCAGGTGCCAATCTCGTAAGACTTGTAGGAAGCATGGGCGTAGGTGGTGGGAAACGACACCGCATCGACCGTACCGCGCTCCATCGAGGTGTACACCTCGGTGGGCGGCACCGATGTCGGCACCGCACCCAGGTTCTTCATTGCGTCGCCGAGGCCACCGAGGGCGCGCACCCGCATCCCCTTGTAATCGGCGAGCGTCTTGGGCGGCGCGCCCTTGCCGATGAATTCGTACTGCGGCAGCATGTTGGCAGAATAGGTGATCGCGTTCCACTTGGCGATTTCCTGCACGATGTGCGGATGGGCGTGGAACGCATCGTTGACTGCCCATTGCGTTTCGAAATCCGGCAGCGGCAGGAACGGCAGGTCGAGTGCGGTATAGGCCGGCATCTTGTCCGGATGATAAGAGGAGCAGATCATGCTCGCCTGAATGCCGCCGGCGTTGAGGATGTCGAGCAACTCGCGCTCGCCGCCGAAGGTGCCGTAGCCGATAGTGATGCTGAACTTGCCGCCGGTGCGCTCGCCAACTTGCTTGGCCAGCAGTTCGATGCCGGCGGTAATCGCGCGCGGCTTGCCCCAGGACCCCAGTTTCCATTCAACCTTGGGACCGTCCACCGCTTGTGCCAGCGCCGCCGGTACCGCCAGCGGCAACACTATTGACGCGAGGGCGAAACGTGCTTTGCGCATAATCATCTCCTTCTGTTTTGGTTGATCCGCACCAACTTCAATCCGCAGATTTGACGCAATGTCGCAGTGTTAAGCCGAGGGCGGTGCGGCGCTCTTGCTGATACTACTCCGACTACTTCGCCTGGGTCGGCCGCGGTGCGCCCCGTGATCGCATCGCGGGTCATGCCGGCACGCACACTGCACGGCCATGCGAAAGCACCGTGACGTCGCGCGCGGACACCCGTGCGCGAAATGCCACTTCATCGCCCTCGCTCCAGCACTCAAGCCGGATCAGGTCGCCCGGATAGGTCGGCGCCGAAAAGCGTGCGCTGATCAGTTTCAGGCGCGCCGCATCGTAGCCACAAAAGCCTTTCACCAGGCCGTGACAGGCCGCGCCGTAGGTTGCCAGGCCATGCAGGATCGGGCGCGCAAAGCCGGCCTTGGCGGCGACATCGGGGTCGGCGTGGAGCGGATTGAAGTCACCCGAGAGGCGATAGATCAATGCCGCTTCGGGGCGGGTCTGGAAGTCAAGCACCAGGTCCGGCGCGGTGTCCGGCGTGGCGCGCGGAGCCGGACCCGGCGGATCACCGCCGCCATTGGCGGAAAATCCACCGTCGCCGCGGCAAAACACCGCCGACTCGCAGGTGGCGAGCAAGGCACCGGAGGCCGCGTCGCTGATGCTTTTCTCGGAATGCACCAGCGCGCCCTTGCCGGCGCCCTTGTCAACTACCCGCGTGATGCGCGTCCGGCCTATCACCGTGCCGGCAGTGGGCAGCGCCTGATGCAAGGTGACCGACTGCTCGCCGTGCACCAGGCGCACGTAGTCGATGCCGACCTCGGGGTCATCGCGCATCCAGAAACCCGGCGAGGCCAGCACCGCCGCCATGCTGGGCAACACGCGCAAATCATTTTCGATCACGTAGCGCAGTTCATCGCGATCGAGCGGATCCTGTGCCATGCCCACGCCAAGCGCGTACAGCATGACGTCGCGCGCACTGTAGGTGTGGCGGATCGCGGCCGATTGCCAGTGGCGCACCTTTGCATAATCGAGCACGGCGCCGCACCGTCAGTGGTCGGCGGCGCCGGGCGCGGGCCATACAAAGCGGGCGGGCTCGCGCGCCGCGAAGCGGCGGAACGACTCCTTCGCGTAATCGCTCGCTCCGGCGATGCCCTGGCCCGCCGCCTCGATGTCGAGCATGGTCGACAGATCACTGCCGAGTGAGCTGTTGAGTGCGCTCTTGGTCAAGGACAAAGCCAGCGGCGAGGCGTTGGCCAGCGCCGCGGCCAGCGCACGGGCGCGCGGCATCAGCGCATCGGCCTCGGTAACTTCGAGCACGATGCCAAGCTCACGCGCTTCGGCGGCACCGATTTCGCGCCCCGAAAACATGATCTCCTTGGCACGTGCCATGCCGACGATGCGTGGCAAGGTGTAGAGCGAACCGTAATCGGGGATCAGGCCAATGCGCGCAAACGCCATGCAAAAGCGCGCGCGCGGCGTGGCGATCACCATGTCTGCCAGCAACGCCATGGAAAAGCCGGCGCCAAACGCCGGCCCGTCAACTGCGGCGATCACCGGACGATCGAGCCCGGCCAGCATCTTTACGTTGCGATGATGGCGCTGCATCCCGACGCGGCGCGTTTCGGCAGTCATCTGCCCTGCGCTGGCATGCATCGCGCGCACGTCGCCGCCCGCGCAAAAAGCGCCGCCGGCCCCGGTGAGGATGACCGCACGAATCTCGCGGTCTGCGCCGATGCGCAGCAACGCCGCTTCGAGGCCGTCGCTCATTTCGGCATTGAGCGCGTTCTTTGCCTCCGGCCGGTTCAGCAGCAGTATGGCAATGTTGTCTTGGACGGTGATTTCCAGAGCGGGCATGCCGGGCCTCCTGATGACCAACGTATGTGTCGGTTAGTGAACCGGGCCGACCGAACCAGCGCAGCGACGATCAACCCGCAGCTAGAGGCCAAGGTGCCCCGCACTTCCGCAAGCGATTCAGCCAGCCTGCACCGGCCAACGCAGTGTTGCGCCAACCGTCAAGACAATATACCATAGGTTTTCGCACAGTATACCAATATGCGCACATCCCTTTCCGAAGCCCGACCGCGCGCGATCGCACCACGCAGCGGCCCGCAATCGGTCGGCCGGATCTTCACAATCCTCGACTCCATCGCCGGCGCGCGCACTGGCGCCACCCTGTCGGAACTGGCGCGCCTGACCGATGCCCCCAAGACCAGCCTGGTCGGCCTGCTCGCCGGCCTGACCGCAGAGGGTTGTCTGGTGCGTGATGCGGCCGGGCGCTATGCCCTGGGGCCGCGCATCCACGCCCTGGCGATGCAGGCAATGGCCGGGCGCGAACTGTCAGCACTGCTGCGGCCGGTCCTGGCCGGGTTGGTCGAGGCGACCGGGGAAACCGCCGTCCTGGGTGCATTGGCGCCCGATGCCGACCTGGCGGTCTATCTGGACAAGGTCGAGAGTTCAAATTCGATTCGCTATGCGGTGACCGTGGGAGAACGGCGTGACCTGTATTGCACGGCAATGGGCAAGGCGCTGTTGGCACACTTCGAGCCGGGGCGGCTCAAAAAATACCTGAAGTCCACCCCGCGCGAGAAATTCACGTCCACCACCATCACCAGCGCCGCCGCTCTGCTGGGCGAACTTTCACGCATTCGCAGGGACGGCATCGCGCGCAGCAACGGCGAGCGGGTCGCTGCCGCCAGTGCGTTGGCGGCGCCGGTGTTTGCGGGCAACGGCGCGGTGGTTGCCGCCTTGCTGATCGCCGGCCCGACCGAACGGATGCGGGCCAACCTGAAGAACAATGAGCGGCGCCTGCTGCAAGCGGCGGATGCATGCACGCGCCTGGCCGGCGGTGCGAGGCTCAGGCACCGCCCTTGAGTTTGGCGAACGCCGAGGCCATCGCGTTATTCGGGGGCGGTGAGGAATTCGAAGGCGCCTTGCCCTGAGAAGTCCGGTCCATGCGCTTCTCCGGCCGCATACCGCCAGGACTCGCTCCTGGAGCGCTTCTTGGGGCGCTGCCTTGAGAACCTTTCGTGGCTGGCCCGCTCCTGTCCGCCGGCGCATCGCTCATGCGCATGGTCAGCGCAATCCGCTGACGTTTCGGATCGACCTCGAGCACCTTGACCTTGACGATCTGTCCGGCCTTGACGACTTCACGCGGGTCCTTGACGAAGTTTCCGGAGAGCGCCGAAATATGTACCAGGCCATCCTGATGCAC
>SXGS01432888.1_pt1 | contig 10309 bp, 10 predicted proteins | sample 3174681 | NCBI WGS metagenome assembly SXGS01 (sample SAMN11356861, study PRJNA531348) | freshwater metagenome | isolation source: freshwater sample F1-80 | place: China: Fuxian Lake, Yuxi | collected 2017-12-25
CATGGCCTGGCTGAACGGCCACCAGGACCACTTCGTGATGGTCGGGGGCCAGCAGAGCGCGCGCAACCTGCTGCATTTCGCCGAGTTGTTCAGGCTCGCCGACCAGGCAGGACTGCTCGCCGACCCGGCACTCGCGTGCCGCCGCATGTCCTCGCTGCTCGCGGTGAACGGCGTTGCCTGATCCCGCGCGCCTCGCGCTCAACCAGATCACGACGAACTCCTGGACGCTGGCGCAGGCCATCGAGGGTTGCGCCCGCCACGGCGTGCGTGGCATCTCGATCTGGCGCGACAAGCTGCAGGAAATGGGGCTCGCCGAGGCAAGACGCGCGGTGCGCGCGCAAGGACTGGCGGTGACCGGCGTCTGCCGGGGCGGCATGTTCACCCATGCCGACGCGTCCGGACGCAAGGCGTCGCGAGACGACAATGCCCGCGCGGTCGAGGAGGCGCATGAACTCGGCGCGCAGTGCCTGATCCTCGTCGTCGGCGGGTTGCCGGGCGGATCGAAGGACCTCGCGTCCGCGCGCGAGCAGGTCCGGGAAGGCATCGCCGCGATGCATGAGCAGGCCCGCGCGGCGAAGGTGCCGCTGGCGATCGAACCGCTGCATCCGATGCAGGCGCCCGACCGTGCCTGCGTGAACACGCTCGACCAGGCACTCGACCTCTGCGATGCGCTCGGCCCCGGCGTCGGCGTGGCGTTGGATGTGTACCACGTCTGGTGGGATCCGAACCTGGAGCGCGCCATCAGCCGTGCAGGCAAGGAACGCCTGCTCGCGTACCACATCTGCGACTGGCTGGTGCCGACGCGGGACACGGCGTTCGACCGCGGCATGATGGGCGATGGCGTGATCGACCTGCCTCGCATCCGCGGCTGGATGGAGGCCGCCGGCTACGACGGCATGCACGAGGTCGAGATCTTCTCCGCGGCGGACTGGTGGAAGCGCGACCCGGACGAGGTGATGCGGATCCTCAAGGGACGCCACCTCGCCGTCACCTGAGCCGGGCCTGCGGTAACATGGGTTATCCGCCTTCGCAGGGAGCATCCCGGACATGAAAGACAAGAGAACGCTGGTTTCGCCCAGGGGCCTCGAGGCGCGGCTGATGGCTGAATTGCGCAAGCTCAAGGACTGCCAGGCCGTGTCGGTCGGCGGCATCACCCGGCTCGCCAAGCCCGACAAGTCGGGCAGCAACTGGTCCGACACCTTCATCGTGCTGTGGAACAACCCGGCCTCCGCGGCGGAGCTCAAGGCGAACCTGCCGCGCATCACGCGCGAAGCGCGCGCCCGCTTCAACCTCGCCTGATGCACCGTCGCCTCCGGGCGACGCAGTGCCTGTGACGTTCTACCTTCCGGCGCCGCGCGGCGGCGGCTACGCTTGCGGCATGACGAAGGAGGCATCCATGCGCATCCCCATGTTTCTCGTACTCGCAATTGCGTCGACGCTGGCGCTTGCCCAGGGCAAGGGCGATCCGCTCGAGCGGCCGTCCGGCAACGCCGCCTTCAAGGGCCTGGACCGGAACGGCGACGGTTTCGTCTCGCGCGGCGAAGCGGCGGCCGACGACGACCTGGCGAAGAACTTCGCCCTCGCGGACGCCAACCGCGACGGCCGACTGACCGAGGCCGAGTTCGTCAAGTACCACGAGGCGCGCGACAAGCAGTACGTCGACGACGCGGCGATCACCGCGAAGGTGAAGGCGCTGCTGCTGAAGGAAAAGGGCATCCCGTCGACCGACATCTCGGTGGAGACCTCGAAGGGCCGCGTGCAGCTGTCGGGATTCGTCCCGTCCCGCGACGTCATCACGCAAGCTGGCCGCATTGCGGCCGGCGTGGCGGGCGTGCGCGAGGTGCGCAACAACCTCAACGTCCGCTAGGGACGTTCCCTAGAGGGAATCGAGGAAGCCGCCGATCAGGCGGTTCACCTCTGCGGGGTTCTCGATCTGCGGGAAGTGCCCCGCGCCGGGGATGATCTCGATGCGCGCCCCCGGCACTCGCGCGCGCACCAGGTCGAGCCACGGCGTCGACTGCCCGGGCTGCATCGATGCGCGTTTGCGGTCCTCGTTCACCCATGTCGTCTGGATGACCATCAGCGGCGCGCGCACCGCCGCCAGCGCCGCGTCCATGTGCTCGGCGTCCCAGCGCACGAGGCTGGGGAACAGCGACGCGCCGGTCGCCGCCGGCAGCGCTTTCGCCCGCGCGACGATCGCGCGGGAGGCGTCGCCCGGTGCGAGGAACATCTGCGTGAACAGCGCCTCGGCGAACGCGGGGAAGCCCACCACGTCGATGGCCTGCCGCGTCGCGGCCTCCGCCTGCGCGGGGTCGCCGATGCCCATCAGGCTGCCGTCGACGAGCACGAGGCCCGCGACGCGCGCGGGATCGAGGCGCGCCGCTTCCAGCACGACGCGGCAGCCCATCGAATGCCCGACCAGCACCGCGCCCTGCAATTCGAGGTTGGCGACGAGCGCGGCGACGTCGCCGCCGAAATGCGCGATGGTGCATTCGCCGGGCAGCCCGGGCGTCGCGCCGTGGCCGCGCAGGTCGCAGGCCACCACCTCGTGGCGCGACGAGAAGGCGGCGACCTGCGCCTGCCAGTCGCCAAGCGCGCAGGCAAAGCCGTGCACGAAGACGAGGGGAGGCGCGCCGGTGCCTGCGCGGATGAAATTCATGGCGTCAATCGTCAGCGTGCACGGCGGGCTGATGGGCGGCGACGAGCCGCTGCTGCAGCGGCGGCGGCGCCGGGTCGTAGTGGCTGAATTCCAGCGAGTACGTGCCCTGTCCGGCGGTAAGGGACTTCAGCCGCGCGGGGAAGTTCTCCAGCTCGGACAGCGGCGCCTGCGCCGCGATCTCCACCGTTCCGGCGCGCGGCGAGTCGGAGCCCTTGATGTGGCCGCGGCGCGCGGAAATCTCGCCGGCGACGTCGCCCATCGCCTCCTCCGGCACGGTGACGCCGACGTTGACGACCGGCTCCAGCACCAGCGCGCGCGCTTTCGACAGCGCGTCGATGAACGCCTTGCGGCCCGCGGATATGAACGCCACCTCCTTCGAGTCCACCGGGTGGTGCTTGCCGTCGTAGACCACGACGCGGATGTCCTGCATGGGGTAGCCGGCGAGGAAACCATGCGCCAGCACGCCGCGCACGCCCTTCTCGACCGCGGGGATGAACTGGTGCGGGATCACGCCGCCCTTCACCTGGTCGACGAACTCGAAGCCCTTGCCGCGCGGCAGCGGCTCGACGCGCAGGAACACCTCGCCGAACTGTCCCGCGCCGCCGGTCTGCTTCTTGTGCCGGCTGTGGCCCTCGGCCTTCGCCGAGATGGTTTCGCGGTACGGCACCGAGGGCGGGCGCGTGTCGAGCTCGAGCCTGTACTGCGTCTGCATCTTCTCGAGCGTCGTGCGCAGGTGCATCTCGCCGATGCCGCGCATCACGGTCTCGTTCGCCTGCGTATGCTCGATCCTCAGGCACGGGTCCTCGGCGACGAGCTTGTGCAGCACGTCGGAGACCTTCTGCTCGTCGCCGCGCTTCTTCGATGCGAGCGCCAGCCCGAACACGGGATTGGGCAGTTGCAGCGGCTCGGCGTGGACGTGCGCGTCCTCCGGCGAGTCGTGCAGGATGTGGTCGAAATGAATGTCGTCCACCTTGGCGATGCAGCAGATGTCGCCCGGAATGGCTTCGGCGACCTCGGTCTGCGTCTTGCCGCGCAGCAGGTACAGGTGGCCCGCCCGGATGGCCTTGCGACCCTTGCCGACGTACAGCGGCGCGCCGGGCGTGAGGCGGCCCTGGTGCACGCGGAACACCGCGAGGCGGCCCAGGTACGGGTCGATCTCCACCTTGAAGACGTGCGCCAGCGCGTGGCGCGTCGGGTCGGGGATGGCCTGGATCTCTGTGCGGGGGCCGCCGTCCGCCGGCGTGTTCACGTAGACCGGGGGATTGCCCTCGGTCGGGTTGGGCAGCAGGTTGACGATGACGTCGAGCAGCTCGGCAATGCCGGCGCCGGTCTTCGCGGACGTGAACAGCACCGGCACCAGATGCCCTTCGCGCATCGCGCGCTCGAGCGGATCGTGCAGCTGCTCCGGCGCGAGCTCGCCCTTCTCGAGGTACGCGGCCATCAGCTTCTCGTCGACCTCCACCACCTGGTCGACGAGGCGCCGGTGCGCCTCCTCGACCGACGAGAAGTCCGCCTCGCCGGAGGGCGCGAAGAAGCAGTCCGAGACCTTCGTGCGACCGGCGGCGGGCAGGTTCAGCGGCAGGCATTCGCGGCCGAACGCCTCCTGGATCTTCGCCAGCAGCGCCGGCAGGTCGACGTTGCCGGCGTCGATCTTGTTGACGATGACGATGCGGTCGAGGTGCCGCTTCGACGCCCACTGCATGAAGCGCTGGGTCATCATCTCGATGCCGTTCTGCGCGTTGATCACGATCGCCGCGGTCTCGACCGCCGCGAGCGCGGGCAGAGAGTGCCCGACGAGGTCGGGATAGCCCGGCGTGTCGAGCAGGTGCAAGCGCGCGGTCCCGTTCGCGCCCTTCGCCTCGAAGCTCGCGACCGCGAGCTTGAGCGAGTGCTGCAGGGTCTTCTCCATCGGCGCGTAGTCGCAGACCGTGTTGCCGCGGTCGATGCTGCCCGCCGCCGTGATCGCGCCGGCCCGGGCCATCAACGCCTCGGCCAGCGTCGTCTTGCCCGCGCCGGCCTGGCCGACGAGCGCCAGCGTCCGGATGTCCTTCAAGCGGATTCCCACGAAGTCCTCCTCGGTCGTGCACGGCTTCCCGCCATGCTACTTCGGGACGTGGCGCGGCGTCGATACCGCGAGGAAGATCTCGCGCATGAAGAACAGCATGCTCGCGATCAGCGCCAGCATCGCGAGGATGAAGAGCGAGGCGATGGTGCGGGTCATCTCGGCGCCGGCGAGGCCGCCGACGAACGCCGTCATGATGAGCAGGCAGACGAACAGGCCGCACAGCACCGCGAAGAGGATCGCCAGGTAGACGAAGCGCACGCGCCGGCCGATCTGCACGAGCTCCTCGGCCGCGCGCGCTTCCTCGCTTCCCTGCAGCTTCGGGAGCACTTCCTCGAGGGTGCGCCGGCGGTCCACTGCGCGCCCGAGGCGCGTGTTCAGCGCGACGATCAGCGTGGAAACCGCGGTGAGGAGGAACACGGGGGCCACCACCAGCTGGATGACCCGGACGATGTCGGCGACATGGGGTTCCACACCGCCGAGTCTACTCCCGTCACTTCTTCTTCGCGTCGTCCTTCTTCTCCAGCAGGTCGGCGCGCTGCTTCAGCGCGTCGTCGAGCTTGGATTTCGCGATCAGCAGGACCTGGCCCTGCAGCGCCTTCTCGCGCGGCAGCCGTTCCGCCAGTTTCTTCGCGCGCTCCTCGGCATCCTTGCCCTCGGGCTTCGCTTCGCCCTCGACCGACAGCATCGCGGGATAGCCGTCGCCGGCAGGCTTCGCGATCTTCAGCGTGTAGGTGAGGCCGTCCAGCGTGCGCGCCACGAGCGTCACCGGGTCGTCCATGCCGTCGGGCTTCGCGTCCTTCGGCAGCACGTCGACGATGTCGATGTTCGAGAGCGAGTAGGAGGCCGAATTGGCGCGCGTGATCTCCAGCTTCTCGCCGGGCTTGGCGCCCTCCAGCTTCCAGTCCGCGTTGTCGCCGGAACGCTCGATCTTCCAGCCGGAGCCGTCCGGCGCCTTGAGTTCCAGCGACTTCACCTTCTCGGCCTGGAAGCCCGCCTTCGCCACCCAGTCGGCGCTCCTGGTGCTCGCCTGCGCGACGGGATCCGAGACGATGAACACCTGCGCGTCGTCGCCCGCCACCATGACGAAGCGGCCGTCGCCCAGCGCCTTGTCCGGGTTCGCCGGCTCGGCCTTGAAGTACTTCTTGCCCAACGTCATGCGCGCGAGCACCTTGCCGTCGGCGCCCCTGAACTCGACGGCGGTGCCGCCGGCGTCCAGCTGGAGCCGCGCCCGGTCCTTCTCGCCGATGGGCTCGGCCTGCCCGATCTTCAGCTCGATGGCCTTGACGACGAATTCCTTCACCTTCTCGAGGTCGGCGGTGAACCCGCCACGCTCCTCGATCGCCCAGCGGTCGTCCTTGCGCTGCAGCGTGATCGAGCCCTTCGGGTCCTTGATCGACACGCCGGCCACGTCCGCCGCCTTGAGGCCCTTCAGCAGCGGCTGCCCCAGCGTGCCCGTGGCCGGGGGCTTCTGCCCGCCCTGCTGGCCGCGGATCATCAGCGCGCCGCCGCCGAGCACGCCCAGCAGCACGACCAGCACCAGCAACCAGCGCGCGTTCATGCGCGCGCTCCGGTGGCCGCCACCTGCCGGCGGCGGCGGACCAGCGCCATCAGGATGCCGGCGATCATCACCAGCAGCGGCATCACCGCGATGTTCGCCACCTTGGTCCAGAACACCAGCGCCTCGGAGTCCTGCCGCAGCTCCTTGCGCAGTTCCTTCAGCTCCTTGCGGGTCTGCACGGCGCGCTTCTTGAAGTTCTCCAGCTCCGCCTGCTGCTCCGGCGACAGCACTTGCGCGCCTTTCGAGGCCGCGGCGCCGCGTGCGCGCTGCAGCTCCTGCATGCGTTCGGTGGTCTTCTGCAGGTCGTCCTCGAGCGATTTCAGCTTGCCGAAGTACTGCTGCTGCGCCTGCGCCTCCATCTCGCGCACCACCGTCAGCGGGCGGAACGCGGAGGTGCGGCTGGCAAGGCCGATGAGCGTGTCGCCGGAGGCGAACTGCTCGACCATGCTCTGCGCGAAGGCGAGGTTGCCGTTCGAGGGCACGACGACCTTGCGGCCGAACACGTCCTGCACGTCGACCGCGGCGCCGTCGTTCAGCATGTCCACGTCGGCCACGGCGATCACCGAGGTCTCGCCGCTCGACGCCGCGAGGTGCGGCGCCGGCGCCTCGGGCTTCGGGCCCTTGGCGTCCTTTGCGGGCGTGTCGTCCTTCGGCCGGCCGTCGGGGTAGGCGCTCTTGAACTTGCCGGTGATGCGCACCGCGAGCGGATGCTCCTTGCCGCTGGCGACGAAGCCCTTCATCGCGGCCTCGCCCGACACGCTGGCGACGATGTTGTCGACGAACATCGACGTCTTGGAGGATTTCACCAGGTCGACCTTCTTCAGCCCGTCCACCGGCTTGGACTCGAACGCGCCGCCGAAGGCATACAGCAGCGTCTCGATCTGGCTGGTGACGATGTCATTGCGGTCGAACGCGCTGCGGTTGAGCGACAGCACCGTGGGCGTGTAGCGCTGCCCGCCGCCGGAGGCGTAGGTCACGTCGGCGATCACCTTGCCCGGGTTCATCTCCAGGCCCCAGGCCTTGAAGAGCTTGGGCAGGTTCGAGCTGGTTCCCGGCCCCTGCGGCACGCCCGGCATCGGCGAGGGCTGCTGGTCGAAGTAGGCCAGCGGATCGGCGAAGACGATGAGCTTGCCGCCGCGCATCACGAACTGGTCGAGCGCGTACTCGGTGGCGTCCGGCAGGTCGCGCGGGTGGATCACCAGCAGCACGCCGATGTCCTTGTCGATCTCCTTCGCCGTGGCGTTGACTTCCTTGACGTTGAAGTCGCGCTTCAGCTCGGTGGCCAGCACCCAGGGCTCGGAACCCTGCCGGGTGAACGGGTTGAACGGCGTGCCCATCACCGGCATGCCGGCCATCAGGCCGATCGTCGGCTTCTCGGCGATGCCGACGCGCGCGATGGCGCGCGCCAGATCGTATTCGAGCAGCCGCTCGCGCTGCGGCGCGACGGTCGGGATGGTCTGCTTGCGGTCGAGCTGGCTGATCGAGATGCCGAGGTAGAACGACTCGCCGGAAAAGAGCTGCTGCGCGTCGATGCCGTCGAGCTGCGCCGCGTCCTCCTCCTCGCTGTCGGGCTTCGGGTTGTAGCGCTCGACCACGAGGTTGGAGCCGGCGACCGACTTGAATTCCTTCACCATGTCGTCGACGCGCTGCGCGAAGCTGCGCATCTGCACCGGGATCGCCGCGTCGCCCTGCGAGATGTAGACGCGCAGCTTCACCGGCGACTTGAGGCCGCGCAGCATCTTCTTCGTGCCTTCGGACAGCGTGTAGAGCTTGCCCTCGGTGAGGTCGGCGCGCATCGGCGCCGTCGAGACGAGGTAGTTGAAGGCGACGAGGACCAGGAACAGGACCGCGAGGCCGACGGCCGAGTAGATCAGTGCTTCGTTCTTCTTCATGTTCCTACCCTGCCCGGTGGCCGCGGATGATGACGCCGGTGGCGAACAGCGCGAAGCCGATCACCGACAGGAAGAAGGCGAGGTCCTTGGTGTCGATCACGCCCTTCTGGAAGCCGTCGAAGTGGGTGATCACCGAGAACGCTGCCACTGTCTCGACCACCGCGGGGTTCGCCCAGCGCACCAGCAGGTCGGTCACCGGGTTGAAGCCTGCGAGGATGAAGAACAGGCACGTCACCACCGACAGGATGAAGGCGATGACCTGGTTGCGCGTCATCGCCGAAGTCATGCAGGTGATGGCGAGGTACGAGCCGGAGAGGAGCAGGCTGCCGAGGTAGCCGGCGAAGACCATGCCGTTGTCCGGGCTGCCGAGGATGTTGACGGTGAGGATCACCGGGAAGGTCAGCGCGAGCGCGATGGCGAGGAACGCCCACGACGCGAAGAACTTGCCGAGGATCGCCTGCCACGGCGTGATCGGCATGGTGAGCAGCAGTTCGATGGTGCCGGCGCGGCGTTCCTCCGACCACAGGCGCATGCCGACGGCGGGCACCAGCACCAGGTAGACCCAGGGATGCCACGCGAAGAAAGCGCCGAGGCTGGCCTCGCCGCGCTCGAAGAAGGCGCCGGCGGTGAAGGTGAAGAACCCGGTCATCAAGAGGAATATCACGAGGAACACGTACGCCACCGGAGAGGTGAAGTAGCTCACCAGCTCGCGCTTGGCGATGGTCTTGACGTGGCGGACGGCGGTCATGACGATTTCTTCACGGTGTCGGGGAGGGTGATGCGGCGGAAGACCTCGTCGAGCTGGCCCTCCTCGGTCTTCAGCTGCTCGAGCTTCCAGCCCTCGCGGGCGGCGAGCTCGATCACCGAGCGGGCGAGCTCGGCGGCGGCGGCCTTGTCCTTCGGGTACACGCGGAAGGCGCCTTCCAGCGCCTCGACCCGGCCCAGCGCGGCGAGCTTCTCGGCGCTGGCGCCCTGCGCGGCGATGGTGACGGCGCCGGCCAGTTCGGACATCGCGCGCAGTTCGGCGGGCGTGCCGTTGGCGACGATGCGGCCGCGGTCGATGATGATGGCGCGCGAGCAGGCGGCGTCGACTTCCTCGAGGATGTGCGTCGAGAACACCACCGCCTTGGTCTTGCCCAGTTCGCGGATAAGGTTGCGCACCTCGTGCTTCTGGTTCGGATCGAGGCCGTCGGACGGCTCGTCCATGATCAGCACCTGCGGGTCGTGGATCAGCGACTGTGCGAGGCACGTGCGGTGCCTGTAGCCCTTCGACAGGGTGTCGATCGACTGGTGCAGCACCGAGCCGAGGAAGCAGAGGTCGACCACGCGGTGCACCGCCTTCTTGCGCGCATCGCCGTCCAGGCCGCGCAGTTCGGCGGTGAAGCTGAGGAAACCGTTCACGGTCATGTCCGGATACGACGCCGCGTTCTCCGGCAGGTAGCCGATCAGGCGCTTGGCCTCGAGCGGCGATTCCGCCACGTCGTGCCCGCCCACCGAGACCTTGCCCGAGGTGGGGGGGTAGAAGCCGGTGATCATGCGCATCGTGGTGGACTTGCCCGCGCCGTTCGGCCCGAGGAAGCCCAGCACTTCGCCGCGCTCGACGGTGAACGAGACGTCGTCCACCGCGCGCTTGGCGCCAAAGGTCTTGGTCAGGTGTTCGATCTGGATCATCTGGTTTCCGGGTTTCGCGGAGGCTCCGCGTGCCGACGATGGTGGCGGCTCGCGGGCATTTCAAGGGGGCGCATTATGACCCAATTCGGCCGTGGATTAGAATCGGCGGCAAACTGCGGGAGGAGACCCCATGAAAGCCGGAAAGTTCGCGGCGCTTGCCGCCGGAGTGTTCGTGTCGATGGCGGCGTGCGCGCAGCCCGCCCTGAAGATGATGATCCCGGCCAACCCCGGGGGCGGCTGGGACCAGACCGGGCGCAACCTCGCGGCCGCGATGCAGGCCGCCAAGCTGGTGTCGTCCGTGCAGTTCGAGAACAAGGGCGGCGCCGCCGGCGCGATCGGCCTGGCGCAGTTCGTCAACTCCGCCAAGGGCGATCCCAACGCGGTGATGATAGGCGGCATGGTGATGGTCGGCGGCCTGCACCTGCAGAAGTCCCCGGTGAAGCTCGACCAGGTGACGCCGATCG
>SXGS01107120.1_pt1 | contig 10308 bp, 13 predicted proteins | sample 3174681 | NCBI WGS metagenome assembly SXGS01 (sample SAMN11356861, study PRJNA531348) | freshwater metagenome | isolation source: freshwater sample F1-80 | place: China: Fuxian Lake, Yuxi | collected 2017-12-25
CTGAGGTGTGTATAGGTCATGTGCTTCTTCGACTGGCTGGTCAAAAGGCTTTGATACTAATGCACCTCAGCCATCCAACCCATTAATCAAAGTTGCACTTCGTCCTTGAATTCACCTAATGTAATTTAACTCTCTTGAGAACAATTCATATGGATCGAAATAACCGAGATAGTGCTTAATAATTTTTGGTATCAGAAGTTTTATTACTTCTATTCTCGAATGAACAGTGGCCAAATATAGCGGGCTATCGCCATTATTATTTTGCAATTGAAAGTCTGCCTTGGCATTGAGCAGCAGCTGGACAACTGTGGCGCGATCATTAAGAGCTGCGGCTATCAAGGGTGTGTTTCCTCGATCGTTCGCCTGATCAGCTTTTCCATTTTCAGTGATCAATATTCTTGCCACTTCGGCGTGGCCGTTTTTAACTGCAAAAATAAGCGGGGTATTTCCTTCCCTATTTGTCTGATCAATCTCTGCGCGCAGGCCGATCAGCAGTTTGACCATTTCGACATCGCCAATCATCGCCATACTCATCAATGAGGTTAAACCTTGTTGATCTGCATGATTAATATTTGCTCCCGCGCGGATCAGCAGTTTTGCTGCTGGTGTGTTGCTCATTTCGACCGCGAATCTCAGAGGGGTCCATCCGTCTTTGTTTTCCTGGTTGATAGAGGCGCCCTTTAGAATCATAGTTTCCGCAAGTGACAGATATCCCCGAGTAATGGCCAGTGTTATTGCCGTGTTGCCAGATTTGTCTTGGTAATCCAGTGATGCGTTGCCCAAAACCAGTATGTCAGCAATGTCAGGATGGCCGTTACTTATGGCGCGAAGCAGAGGGGATAAACCTTGCTGGTCTGCTTTGACAGCAAGATCAGGCTGTTTTGTGATCGGTGCTTTCACTTCCTCGAGATTTCCGGATTGAATTGCCGACTGTAGATGATGACATTGCGTTGCAAGTGATTCCCCGGAGATTTGATTTGTGCTGGAATCAATATCGCGGGGGAGTTTATTGTCAGGATGATTAGGCGTTCTGCCATTTTTGGGGACAGATCCTGCATTCTTCGCTTTCTTGCCAAAGTGTTCGCTTTCACTATCGCTGTCGCTGTCGAGAAATAATTCAATGCCATTTCTAAAGCGTCATCCATCAAGTTGCGTGATGATTTCCCCTTTTTCTCTGGAGTTCATGCGCGGTCGATTCTTGGGCGTGGTGGCGCTGGTTCCTGTGGTTTCGGGAGGTGCGATATTGTTTTGCAGGGGTGTTTGGTTCGTGCCCGGGTTGGTGGTTAAATTGTGTTGCATGGATTCCTCCTAAAAGCCTTTAATAATTATCACGTCGTCAGCCGCCTGCTTCCCGGGACGGGGCAGGGGGACGGGCTAATTAACAGGGATTTAGTGCAATGGCTTGAAAATGGTTCGAATAATTCGCGCTGAATTATTAAAATTTGGTACAGCAATGTGACATTGCTGGGTGGCTTGAGATGGTGGTGAAGGCTCCGGGATGCAGACCCGAACCCTTCACCTGATGTGGGGGGGTTGTTGGCAGTTTCAGCCGAACGGTTTGCGGGCCACGAGACCCACCAGTGCAGACTGGCCGCTGTGCTGCATGCCTTCTCGAAGCACAGCTTCATAAGCCTGCAGCTCAAGAATGTTCATATCGCCAAAGATATCGCGCAGAAGTTCCTCGGTATAAAGATGATCGAGGTTCGGCGGTCCGCCTGTTTTGTAATCGAGTTGTTTGGGCGTATAACCCTGCAGCAGGATGACGCCATCCGATTTCAGCGCCGATTTCATGCGATTGAACAGCGTGGCACGTGTGTCTGGATCGGCAAACTGAATAAAGATCGCGACCACCGCATCGTACTCGCCGACCTTCCAGTCGAAGTTGTCGACGTCACGCACCTGATAATTCACTTGCACGTTTGCTTGCTGCGCCAGCCTGGTTGCTTTGCTTACACCGACCGGGGAAATATCAAAGGCATCCACCTGCATCCCTTGCTGTGCCAGCCAGACACTGTTGCGACCCTCGCCATCCGCCACGGCCAGCACACGACCGCCCGCGGGGAGCAGGTCGCGATGCTGTGCCAGCCATACATTTGGCGCGGTGCCGAAGATGTAGTCGTCGGTCGAGAAACGCGCATCCCAGGTCTGGGCAGGATTGGCGAAACCTTTCGAGCGTCGCTTAGGCATGATCGCTCGAGGATTCCATCGGACAGCTGCGCAGTCCGAGCACGGTATAGGCAGGGCAGAACCGAAGCGCTCCCGTGGCAATAGGCAAGAGGCCTATCCAGCCCCAGGCTCCAATAACGTTCAGCAGTGACAGCAGGATAAGCAAGCTGCCAGCAAAGATGCGGAGTGCACGATCAGTCGATCCAACGTTGGCATTCATGAGATTCTCCTCAGGTGAGTGGACAACAGGTTAACAAGAAGTTTACGGTGCGCTGACGCTGCGGGGTTGGTAAATAAATCGGTCGGCCAGCTCGTACAAGGCCATCCCCGCCACCATCGCAAACACAAAGATAACCGCTTTTGGATTTCCCGTGCCAAGTGAGGTGATGGCAGGGCCTGGGCAGAAGCCGGCCATGCCCCAGCCGGCACCAAACAGCAGACTGCCAATGATCAGACGCCGGTCGATGTCATTTTTCGTGGGCAGGTGCATCGCGCCGCCAATGAAATTCGTGGTGCGCTTGCTGGCGAAACGAAAAGCGACCAAGCCCACCAGAATCGCGCCGCCCATCACAAAAGCCAGCGACGGATCCCAGTGACCGGCGATATCCAGAAAGCCAATCACTTTCGATGGATCGGTCATCCTGGCAAAGATCAATCCGATGCCAAAGATGAGGCCAACGATGAAGGAGGATAGGGTATCGATATGTTTTTCATATGAGACTCTCTCAGGTCAAAAGATGACGCATCACGAACACGATCGCCATGCCGGCGCCCATGAAGGCCAGCGTGGCCACCAGCGAACGCGGCGACAGTCGCGACAAACACCAAACGCCATGACCGCTGGTACAGCCTGCGCCGTAGCGCGTACCGATGCCGACCAGGAGTCCCGCGATCACCAGCACCTCCGTATTGGCTTCGATCGTTGCCGTGAGTGGGCCGGTCAGCGCAAAAATCGCCGCGGGCGCAGCAACTAAGCCCAGCAGAAAAGCGACCCGCCAGGGCATGTCGCCCGGTCTGCGCCTGAGCAAGCCGCCAAGGATGCCGCTGATGCCTGCGATGCGGCCGTTGGCCAAAATAAACAACGCAGAAGAGATACCGATCAGCACGCCGCCCAGTAGCGACATACCCGGTGTGAAATGTATCCAGTCAATTGTCATGCAGAGTCTCCTTCAGGTGGGGCGCAGTATTGCTGATAGAGCACCGCGAGTACCGCGAGTACGGTGTCACTGGTGATGCGATAAAAAATCTGTTTCCCTTCGCGCCGTGTTTCCACCAGTGATTCGTCGCGCAGCACCGCCAGCTGCTGGGACAGGGTGGGTTGCTGTATGTCCAGTAACGTTTCGAGCTCACCCACGCGGCGCTCGCCCTGCGCGAGCTGACAGAGCAGCATCAGACGGTCGGGATTGGACATCACTCGCATCAGCGAACAGGCCTGGTCGGCGGCAGTTCGCATCGCGGGCAGATCGAAGTCAGTGGTCAGGGCCATGGCACAGGTTGTTGAGGGGAAAGAACCTTAACAATATACATGAAAACAAACTATAAAAAAATAAACTATAAATGCAGTAAGTGATTGCCATGGGGACGGCCTGAAACAAGGCGATGTCGGCGCCGCGAGACCATTCTCGGGACCCCGTTCGATTGAATGGCCGATATTCCCAGCATGATTTCTTTTATTGAATGTTTGCCTAGACAAACAGATCGATATCCGGAAGAATGAGGGAGCACCGGACGCTCGATTTTTATAATTCCCGGTAAAAACGTAGTCTCGGTAGTACAAAAACTTATAACCTTCCCTTTGAAACGGAGAGTAGCGATGCGTTTAATGCCAGCACTGCTTGTCGCCATGGCGGCGGCCGGCATCGGTCAGCTCGCGTTTGCGGACACGGCGGATGTCAAGACACAGACGATTGTCGAAGTCAAAAAGAAGGGCGCTCATTGTGAGCAAGACCCGAACTGTTTCAACCGCTACCACCCGGCCATCAAGCCAGTTGCACGTGCAAAGCCAGGCGATCTGATCGTCGTGCACACGCGTGATGCGCTGGATTCGAACCTGAACATTAATTCGAAGCCAAAAGACGTCACCGCGATCGACGTTAACCTGATCCACCCGATGACCGGTCCGATCTACATCGAAGGTGCAAAGCGCGGCGATGTGCTGGCAGTCAAACTGATTGACATCAACCCGAATGAATATGGTTACACCACCATCATTCCAGGTTTCGGTTTTCTGCCGGACTTGTACGCCGAGCCCTTCGTCGCGAACTGGAAGTTGAATCGTTACGAGGCAGTGTCTGAGCAAGTGCCCGGCGTGCGCAGTCCTATGAATGGTTTCATGGGTTCGGTTGGCGTGATGCCAGGCGAAGCTGAAGTGGACCAGTGGCTTGCTCGCGAAACTCAGTTGGGTAAAGCGGGTGGTGTCGCACTGCCGCCTGAGCCAACCAATGCGCGTCCTGCTGATGTCTGCGGACCGAACGGTAGCCACAAGGACAAGTGCCTGCGTACCATTCCACCGCGTGAAAACGGCGGCAACATGGACGTCAAGCAAATGGTCGAAGGCACCACGCTGCTGCTGCCATGCTTCGTTGACGGTTGCGGCTTCTTCATCGGCGACGTGCACTTCGCACAGGGCGATGGCGAAGTGGCCGGCACGGCGATTGAAATGGGTGCTGTTGTGACGGTTCAGACCGAAATCCGCAAAGGCATGGCCTCGGTAGTCAAGCAGCCGCATTTCGAAGGCGGCTCGCAACTCAAGAAGCTCGAGCCAGACAGCTTCCACGCTACCGTGGGCTATCCGCTGAAGAAAGCGGGCGAAGTGCCACCGCAGTGGACCTATCTGGACAGCGAAAAAATCAAGCCGCTGACCAACCTGTCCAACGATGTCACACTCGCCGCACGGAACTCGCTGATCCAGATGCTCGACTGGCTGCAAGCCACCAAAGGTCTGACCAAAGAGCAGGCATTTGTTGTCACCAGCGTCGCCTGTGATCTGCGTATCAGCAACGTGGTTGACGTGCCTAACTACGCTGTGACGACGATCTGCCCGATGGAAATCTTCGGTAAGAAGTAATTTCTGTGGTAACGAAGTAAAAAGAGCGAGGATTTTCCTCGCTCTTTTTTTGGAATGAACCATGCAAAGAAGACGATTTATCGGTAATGCCATCCTCATGCTTGCAGCCGGACTCTGGCCAGCAGCACACGCACTTGCACACACGCCCTATGCGCAATGGGATCTTTTCCGCAAACGCAATTTGCAAATACTGACATCGCACAGTGATCTTCCCGGCGATGCCATCGGTGATGAGTGGGTTGACTATCTGCGTAAAAAATTGCCGCTGTCGCGAGCCATGGTCAGTCGCGCACGCGATGTAGCGCGGGTGGCCAGTCTGCTCAAGACAGACCAATCGAAGCTCGCGGTGCTCTCCTATCAGCACGCCCGAGCGATCATGACGGGTGCTGCACCTTTCGAAGATTATCCCAATATGCCGCTGCAGATCATGCTCGACAATGGCACACATGTATTGGTCGCGCGTGAGGATCTGCCGTTACATCACGGCTTTCTGATTGCAGTGACGCTGCTGGAAGCTGCAGGCCCGATGCACTTGTCGGTGCCTCTGGAGGGCAAGTTCGGCATGAAGGTGCATCCTGGTGCTCGGGCCGCGGCGCTGGGTGAGAAGATCGAGTTGCCTCGTTCGGAAGGCAAGTAATGTCAAGAAGGCCGCTGATGTATGCTTTCAAGACCATGCGTTCCGGATGTCTGTTTTTGGGTTTGCTGTTGTCAGTGGTGAATGGGCATGCGCACGATGCCATCAGCGCCGATGCACGCAAGGCCTATCTGTCCCGGCTCGACGAGCTCGCCAAGACTGCGCAAGGCAATGCCCCTGCGGCGGTCCGTGCGAACGCCTGGCTGGAGACGGGCAAGAACCTTGACGAGATACGCGCACTGCTCAACGAAGACATCATCAGTCACGGCAAGACGCAAGGGCTGGAGACCTCCGTGCTGGTGAATATGCTCAACGCCTTGGTGCATAAACTTCAGCTATCGCGACAGACGCGTTTGTATTTATCCGACCCGCGTCCGTATCGCGAAGCACTCGCACTGGACCCGCGCGGCAAGCAGGCTTCGCACGCACGCTTCCTCTTGTTCAAGTACCATTTTTATGACAGCTTCGTCGATAATCCGCTCAAACCCATCAAGCAAAGCAAGGAAAGTCTGCTCGAGATGATCGGCTTTGGAGAAAATCTGTTGCCGCTGAGTGATCCAGGTATCGATAGTGAGGAAGTCCATTTCATTCTGGGCATACATTATCTGCAGGCACTGGAATCCGCTGCCTTACCCAAGGCGAAATGTCAGGCACGTGTCGCGGAGATCGTCAAAAAATTTCGTACCCAGTGGCCTTCGAGTCTGAAGCTGGCCACGCTGGAGGCCTTGTCTTCACCATGAGGCTATTGAACCAGGTACGGCACTGCCTGCTTTTTGTTTTGCTGCTGCCGCTCATCGCTGCCGCGCACCAGTCCGGCAATAGTTATGTGCGCATTAGCAGTACCGAGGCGGGTGTGTCAGTGCAGATTGATTTTGCAGTACGCGATCTAAACAGCTTGCTGCAAATACCGCCTGAAAAACAAAAAGAGATCCGGCGACACGAACTTGAAGAAATGCGAGACAGGCTCGCAGCGCTTGTCGGTGAGTCGCTCACGCTGGAGGCCGATGGTGATCCACTGTCGCTGACTTTTCAGGCACAGGAAGTCACGGTGCACAATGACGGGCTCTACGTTCGTCAGACACATACCTCAGCGGCATTGCCCGCCAATACGGCGTATCTGCTGGTGCGATATGGTTTTTTCAATGAAGAAGAAAAAGTCGCACGTGCTTTCCTGAAGCTCAATAGCGGCGCTCTGGAATCCACCACGGTGCTCGACTCACGGCATGCGGTGCAGCGTTTGCCCTTGCGCGAGATCGCACTGGCAGAAACCTTGTGGACTTACGCGCGCGAAGGCGCCTTTCATATCTGGAGTGGCCCCGATCATCTTCTGTTTCTGCTCTGTCTGCTGCTGCCCGGATTGGGCCTTGCGGCACCGCGCAGGGTGGTTTTGTCGGTTGAATCCGCGGCATCCGAGACTGTGGGCGCTTCAGAGCATTCGAGTCTGCGCACCGTCGGTATCTTTGCGCTCAAAGTGGTGACAGCCTTTACGCTGTCACATTCCATAACGCTGGCCGCTGCTGCACTCGACTGGATTGCCTTGCCAGACAAACTGATCGAATCTGCGATTGCAGCTTCCACCATTGTATCCGCACTGCTCAATCTGCGCGGCGGCGAGGGCAGGCAGTCATGGAAACTCGCACTGGGTTTTGGCTTGATTCACGGCATTGGCTTTGCGAACGGACTGCGTGAGTTGGGCCTGTCTTCGTCGCATTTCATCGAAACGCTGGTGGCTTTTAATCTCGGTGTGGAATTGGGTCAGCTGGCCGTGGTGCTGGTGGCTGGCTTGCTGCTCTGGCCTGTGCTTGGTAATGAGCGTGTGGTCAGACTGATTCAGCGCTGGGGATCAATCAGTATCTTGTTGATGGCTTGTGTTTGGCTGGCGGAGCGTTTGCTGGGTTAGAGCGGGGTGAGTGTGATGCCAGAGGCAATCGGGATCTCGGCATGAGCTTGCTGCTATTCGGAAGATGTCAAATAACTTTTTCTGTTATTCGGCGAATGACACTGGATTCCCCTTTGCAGGGCGCGCTCTGGTTTGCAAGCCAGTTCTGTTGCACGAGTAGACCGCCAGCGGTCTGAAACCCCCGCTTCACCTTTCGCCAGGATGACGGTCGCCATGTGATGGTCGGCTCAACAACGACGGTAATCCCGGCACAAGTGGTGTTCACGTCTTCGAGAGGGCCTGATCAATATCCCAGAGAATGTCATCCACTGATTCAATACCCACCGCCAGACGAATCAGGTCGGGTGGTACGCCAGCCGCAATTTGCTGTTCTTCCGATAGCTGTCGGTGCGTCGTGGATGCGGGGTGAATCACCAGCGTCTTGGCGTCACCAATGTTGGCCAGATGCGAGAGGAACTCCACATTTTCAATGAACTTTTGTCCTGCCTCGGCACCGCCTTTGACCCCAAACGACAGCACGGCACCTGCGCCACGGGGCAGATATTTCCTGGCCAGTTCATGGTACTTGTTGTTCTTCAGTCCCGGATAATTGACCCATGAGACCTTGGGATGCATGGACAGATACTCGGCGATTTTCTGTGTATTGCTGCAGTGGCGTTCCATGCGCAGGTGCAGCGTCTCTACGCCTTGCAGCAGCAGAAAAGCATTCATCGGCGAGAGCGCGGGACCGAAGGTGCGTAATCCCTCCATGCGGCATTTCATGGTGAAACCGAAGTCGCCAAAGGTTTCATAAAAGCGGACCCCGTGATAGCCCGCTGAAGGCTCGGTCATGGTGGAGAATTTGCCATTGCCCCAATTGAATTTGCCCGACTCAACGATGACGCCGCCCATCGTCGTGCCATGCCCACCCAGAAATTTCGTCGCCGAGTGCATGACCACGGCCGCGCCCCACTGAAACGGACGGCACAGGTAGGGGCTGGCGAAAGTGTTATCGATGAAGAGGGGTAAATCCGCGTGGGCTGCAATCGCTGCGACCTTTTCGATGTCCAGGACATTCATGGACGGATTGCCGATCGTCTCCGCGTACAGGAGTTTTGTTTTCGGCGTGATCGCACGCGCGAAATTTTCCGGATCATCCGAATCCACAAAAATCGTGTTGATACCCAGCTTGCGGAAATTCACATGCAGTTGCGTGTGTGTACCGCCATACAGCGTGCGCGCTGCGACGATCTCGTCACCCGCTTCGCACAGGTTAAGCATCGCAATCATCTGCGCAGCCATGCCGCTGGAGGTCGCCACTGCCGCGCGACCATCTTCGAGTGCCGCCACGCGCTCCTCCAGCACCGCGACCGTGGGGTTGGAGAGCCGCGAATACACATTGCCAAAAGTTTGCAGATTGAACAGACTCGCCGCATGATCCGCGCTGTCAAAGACATAGGAGGTGGTCTGATAAATCGGTACTGCGCGAGCGCCAGTGGCGACGTCCGGTAGCTGACCTGCATGCAGGCACAGTGTGTCGAAATCGTAAACGTGGTCTTGGGACATGATTTGGGTGGGTATAAGTCGGATGACAAATCAAACAGGTCGGCGGGCTGAAATGATCCGTGTGTTGACACCGAACCAGCCCAGACCACCAAACAGTCGGGCATATTCGATCTTGACGCAGCGATTCATGACTACCTCGAGGCCGGCAGTTTCGGCAATCTGTCTGGCTTCTTCGTTGATGACGCCGATTTGCAGCCAGAGTTTTTTCGCGCCGATGGCGACAGCCTCATGCGCAATTGGTACGCAATCCTCGCTTTTGCGAAATACATCGACGATATCAACCTTCTCTGGAATGGATTTCAAATCAGGGTAACAGCGCTCACCCAGGATCTCGGCGTATTTTGGATTGACCGGGATGACCTTGTAACCATGCTCTTGCATATATTTCGCAGCGAAGTAAGACGGTCTGAACCAGTCCGCCGATAGGCCGACTACGGCGATCGTATGACTCTCTTTGAGAATGCGGCGCAATTGCACAATCGTGCTCATGGTGTTGTCGGTTCCTTCGCAAGAGGATAGGTGGCAACGGCCATTGTAAACACTCTCGCCTCCGGTGCCTTCCAATCGATAAAACTGCCAATTGCCGATGGTGCCTGAAGCGGTTGTATTAAATGCAATTTTGATCCACGCAGTCGACCAGGACCTGCGTTGACAGTTTCACTATGCTATGTTCCAATCAGGAAACATTGGAGAACTTTTCCTGCCTTATTCCGGGCAGTAGAAGAGACTGCAGCCCAGCCACCGTCCGAGGATACGCCGACCTCATGCGCCAACCGAGTCCCATCATTGGCAACAGCCAACCGATGCGCGAGATCCGCAAGTTAATCGAAACCATCGCGGATTCGCCCGCGACGGTGATGATCAACGGCGAATCCGCGGCGAAGTGCGCGGTGGCGGTGCCAAGCCGTGGAAACAAAAGGGCACTGGCCGGGCGCGGCAGGGCTCGCGGCGCGCATCCCAATGGGTTGGCGGCGGTGTGGCTCATGGCCCCCATCC
>SXGS01277057.1_pt1 | contig 10308 bp, 7 predicted proteins | sample 3174681 | NCBI WGS metagenome assembly SXGS01 (sample SAMN11356861, study PRJNA531348) | freshwater metagenome | isolation source: freshwater sample F1-80 | place: China: Fuxian Lake, Yuxi | collected 2017-12-25
CCGGCGGCGGCGCCGGCGGCGGCGCGACGAGCGGGGGAGGGGGCCTGCGGGGTGTGAACGGCTCCAACGGTGGCGTGAACGCCAGCGCGGCGCCGGGAGGCGCGGGAGGCGGCGCTTCGACCGATCGCGCAGGCGGCGCGGGCGGGGCGCGGGACGCAGGCCCGATGACCAGCGCCGGAACACCGAACCGCGGGGGTGGAGGCGGCGGCTCGGTCGGCCGCATCCTCGTGCGCTACCGCCAGGACGGCGGGCTCGGCGTCGGAGACGCCTCGGTCGTCTCTCCGGATCTGGTCGCCCTCCCGCTCGACTGAATTCGGCCAACCCCCGTCGCCCGCGTGCTAGATCTGCCCCGGCTCCCCGGAGGACGACGTGGCCGAAGATCAGGACAAGACGAAGGAATCCGCCGAAGAGGACGGCGACACCAAGCGCGCCGAGGACGGCGAGCGCGCCAACGTCGACGACATCGCGCGCCGCGTGGCCGCGCTCGGAGAAGAGGACGAGCTCGAGAAGATCTCGCGCGCCGAGGAGGAGAAGCTCGCCGAACGACGCAAGAAGAAGGGCAAGAAGGGTGGCCTCGAGACCGCCGCCTCGAAGCGTCTCCAGGGCATCGGCAAGCGCGAGGTCAAGCGGCCCGTCTCCGCGGCAACCGGGCAGGCCGAGGACGATCCGCTCCTCTCGCAGACGCGGAAGCTCTCGGGCTGGGCTCGCCAGAACCAGAAGGCGGTCCGCGTGGCCGGCGCCGCCGCCATCGCGGCCGCGCTGGCGGTGTTCGGCTGGATGTACATGCAGCGGAAGGCCGAGATGGCCGCGTCCGTCGAGTACGCGAAGGCGGTGAGCGACGAGCTCGGCGGCATCGGCGATCCCGACAAGGACGCCGACGACGACAACAAGCCCAAGAACGCGCGCCCGCTCTTCAAGACGCCGCAGCTCCGGCGCGAGTCGGCGCTCAAGAAGTACCAGGCGGTGCGTGCGGCGCACCCCAAGTCCGGGGCGGCGATCCTCTCTCGCCTCGCCGAGGGCTCGCTCCTCCTCGACGCGCGCGACGCGGACGGCGCCGCGGGTGCCTTCCGCGACGTGAAGGGCTCGCCGCTCGCCGCGGCCGACGTCGAGGTGCGCGGCCGCGCGCTGGAGGGCCTCGGCTTCGCGTACGAGATCGCAGGTCAAAAGGATCCGAAGGCGCTGGACGATGCGCTGAAGGCCTTCGTCGAGCTCGAGCAGTCGGTCGACGTGCGCGGGTTCAAGGAGCTCGCGATGTATCATCAGGCCCGCGTCCACCAGGCCAAGGGCGACAGCAACAAGGCGAAGGAGCTCCTCAAGAACGTGCGCGAGCGCGTGACGAAGCCCGGCGAGAACCACCCGTTCCCGTACCTCGAGGAGGTCGCGACCGATCGGCTGCGGCAGCTGGATCCGAACGCGGTCCCGCCGAAGAACCCTGGCGCGCTCGGCGGCCCGGGTGGAAACAAGATGACCGAGGCCCAGATCCGGCAGCTCATCGAGAAGATGAAGGCGGGCGGTCACGGCGGCGCCCCCGAGGGCCACTGACGTGAGGCGTCCGACGGCTCTCGGCTCGGCCGCGCTGGGGCTCGTGGCGAGCGTCGCCCTCGCGGGTTGCCCGAGCGCGGAGACGCTGGGCGATCGCGCGAACCCGGAGATGCCCTCGTGGTACTCCCGGCCCTCCGGCGCGATGCGCGTCGTCGTCCACCGCCCGCTGACGGCCATCACACGCCAGACGGGCGAGGAGTACGAGCGCGGCCGCGCCGAGGTCGACCCCCGGAGCAACCGCGTCTTCGTCGGGTCCTCCGACCGCGGCATCTACGGGCTCCGTGCGTCCGACGGCAGCTCGATCTGGCGGTTCGAGACCCTGGGCATCGTGCAGTCCGAGCCGCTCTACGATCCCGAGCTCGACGTCGTCTACGCGGGGTCCCACGACGGCGCCCTCTACGCGCTCCGCGCGTCCAACGGCACGTTGGTCTTCCGCTTCAGCTCGGGGGCCGAGGTGGCGCGCCGGCCCGTCGTCGTGGGCGAGACCCTGTTCTTCGCGAACGCCGCCGATCACCTCTTCGCCATCGACCGCCGCACCGGCAAGACCCGCTGGCAGATCCACCGAACGAGCGCGCTCGGCATGGAGGTCGCGGGGCACGCCGGCTGCACGGCGGACGCGAAGCTCGGCATCGTCTTCATGGCGTTCTCGGACGGCCACCTCGGCGCGTACTCCATGGCGGACGGCACCGAGAAGTGGCCGACGCTCGACCTGACGGCGGATCTCGAGCAGGGCACCGAGGCCCCTCGCTACCTGGACGTCGACACGACGCCCGTGCTCGCGGACCACCCGACGAACGGCAGGATCGTGTTCGCGGCCGCCTACGCGGGCGGTGTCGTGGCGGTCGAGGCCGCGAGCGGGAACCGTGTATGGTACAACGAAAAGGTCACGGGGGCGACGGACCTCATGCTGTACCGGGACGCGCCCCATGAGCCCGAGGGTGGCGGCCCGATGGTGCCCGAGTACCGGGTGCTGGTCGCGTCCAGCGCCACGAGTGGCCTGTGGGGCCTCGACCCGGTGACGGGGCGCGCCCTCTGGCGCAACCAGGTCCCGGAGGGCGGCATCACGTCGCCGACGCAAGCGTCCGGCGCGCTCATGGTGGGCACCACCCGTTACGGCCTGTTCCTGCTGTCGCCACGCAACGGCAAGATCATCGACGGCATCGACCTCGGTGGCGGCTTCGCGCAGACGCCGTCGGCGTTCGGGAACCGGGCCTACGTGATGACGAACGCCGGCACGTTCCTCGGCCTCGCGCTGTCCCCACCACGCAAGGGCTGACGCACGGGGCCCCGGCCCCTCCGTTGTCCGTCCGGTGCGCGGCGTTAGTTTACATAATGCATCTTATACGAAGTAATCACGTGGACCCGAGCCCGTGAATCACGGGGGCCCCAGCCCGTGGAGCTCGGCCTTCGAGCTCCGCGTCAGCAGGTTCTGGAGGGCCTCGGCGAGCGGCCGATCCTCGTGCAGCACCGCGTGAACCTCCTCGGTGATCGGCATGTCCACGCCATGCCGGCGCGCGAGCGCCCGCGCCGCGACGCACGTGGTGAAGCCCTCGGCCACGCTCCTCTGGGTCCGCAGGTACTCGCGCGCGTTCACGCCCTCGGCGATCTTCTGCCCGAGCGCGCGGTTCCGCGAGAGATCCCCCGTGCACGTCAGGATCAGGTCGCCGACGCCCGCCATCCCGATGAAGGTCAGCGGATCCGCACCCAGCGCCACGCCGAGCCGGGCCATCTCCGACAGGCCGCGGGTCATGAGCGCCGCGCGCGCGTTGAGCCCCATCCCGAGCGCGTCGCACGTGCCCGTGGCGATCGCGAGGACGTTCTTGATCGCGCCGCCCACCTCGACGCCCACGGGGTCGAGGCTGGTGTACACGCGGAACCTCGGGTGGTGCAGCGCCCTCTGGGCCCGCTCGGCCGCGCCCCGGTCCTTCGACGCCACGACCGAGTCGGTCGGGAGGCCACGCGCGACCTCCTTCGCGAAGTTGGGCCCCGAGAGGAACGCGAGGCGGTCCCATCCCACGGCCGGCAGGGTCTCGGCGAGCACCTCGCTCATGAGCAGGAGCGACCCCTCCTCGATGCCCTTCGTGGCGACGATGACCAGTGCTCCCGGATCCACGTGGGCTGCGGCCTCCGCGCTCACCCGGCGCAGGTGGCTCGAGGGCGCGACGAAGATCACCACCTCCGCACCGCCGAGCACCTCCTCGAGGCTGCAGGACGCGGTCACGCTCGCCGGGAGCGCGACGCCTGGCAGGAACGTCCGGTTCTCGTGGTGCTCCATGATGTCCGCGACGACGTCGGGCTCGAAAGCCCAGATGCGCACCTCGTGCCCGAGCCGCGCCCCGTGGGTCGCGAGCGCCGTCCCCCACGCGCCTCCGCCGATCACCGCCATCCGGATCATGCCCGAAGGATACGTCGCCTCGGATCGGTTGACAGCCTCACACGCACCAGAAAACATACCGTCCCGTGAACAAGAACGCCCTCTTGCCCCTCGCCGGTGCCACGCTCGCCCTCTTCACCTCGGGTTGCCGGCCCAAGCCCATCCCGATCAAACCGACCGCCACCGTCGTCGTCGACAACAACAAGGAGAAGATCCGCATCGAGGTCGAGACCGATCCCAACATCGACCTCTACGCGTCCGGAGGCGGCGTCGACACGGCGAGCTCGTCCCTGCCCTACGGCACCCCGAACCTCACCTACCCGGGCAGCTCGTACTCCAGCACGGTGAAGTCCGACGCCAAGGGCAAGGCCACCCTGATCCTGCCCATCTGGGCCGACAGCGCGGTCGAGAAGTCCATCTCCGTCTACGGCGACAGCCAGGTGAAGCGACCGATCGGGAAGCCGAAGTACCGCTACGGCAACGCCACCGTGATGGCGAAGCGTTCGCCGCGCATCCTCTTCAACCCGACCACGCGCGAGGTCTCGTGCATCGGCAAGCCGTGCACCGGCACCATCAACACGACGACGTTCCGGCTGGATTTCCGCGACATCGAGGCGGGCGCGATGGTGGACCTCGCAGGCTCCAAGGCGCGCTCGCAGGGGCGGACGCTCGCCGTCACCCCGGATCTGACCGCCTTCTACAACCAGGTGAAGGTCGCGGAGGTCTTCAAGGAGTACCCCGTCGACGAGTTCGAGGTGCCCATGGCGGTGGAGTTCCAGGACGGCGGCAAGCTCTCGACCAAGCTGAAGTTCCCGGCCAGCGCGCTGAAATTCCCGATGGGCACATCGCTCGGCGCCGTGGCGCGCGGGCCCGTGCGCTTCACGGGCGAGTCGGACGGGCCCTCCGCCGACAAGTCCATCTTCGTCTCGGGGTACAAGCCGCGGGTCTTCGGGAGCGCGGAGCGCGCGAAGGACATCGACCTCGTGGCGGTCGTGAACGAGGAGCGCTCGAACCCGTCGTGCGGCACGTACGTCGGGCAGACGACGGGCACCCGTCGCACCATCGATCGCTCCCTCACGAGCGCGAACGTGTCCGTCTTCGAGCGTCGCTCGGGCAAGAAGCGATCGGCCCGCCGCTTCGGCGCGCGCGATCCCGGCTGCCCGGGCACGACGTGGACCGGGTCGCCCCTCGTCGGCACGTACGACGACGCCGAGGTGGAGACGTGGATCAAGTCGTTCCTGAAGTGACCGCGGCCCTCAGCTCCCCCGAACCGGGAGCGCCGCCGTGAAGATCGCGCTCGGCGCGTCGCTCGCGAAGCACCACAGCTGGTGAGCCGCGCGCGTCGCTCCGACGTACGCCGCGTGGCGAGCCTGCGGGCTGTCCGGGTAGCTCGCCAGGTTCGCGTCGACGAGCACCACCTCGTCCCACTCGAGGCCCTTGGTCTGGCGCACCTCGGTCACCTCCACGCCCGGTGCCCACGTGAAGTCCTGCTTGCGCACGCGTCGCACGTTGGGGACCTCCGCCCGCGCGAGGCCGTCGTGGTACACGTCGGCCTGGGGACCGAAGCGCGCGAGCACGGCCACGTTCGCGTCCGGGGCCACCCGCGCGAGATCCTTGAGGGCGTCGGCGAGGATGGCGACCGCCTCGCCGGGGGACGCGCACGCGAACAGCTCCACGGGCGGGCCCGAGTGGGTCGCGATCGGCTCGGCCTCGTGGGCCAGCGGCCCGAGCAGGCCGCGGGCAAAGGTCGTGATCTCCCGCGTGGAGCGGTAGCTGACGCGGAGCGGCTCGAGCTCGCGCTCGCCGGGGTGCTCGAGATTCAGCGCGCGGAAGAGGCCGTGCCAGTCGAACTCGCCACGCGTGTCCTCGTCCTCGAGCATCCGCTGGGCGGTGTCGCCGGCGAACGTGATCGAGCGGTCCTTCCCCGTGAGATCCATGAGCACCGCGAGGGCGACGGGGCTCGCGTCCTGCACCTCGTCCACGAAGAGGTGCGCGATACGGAGCGGCACCGCGTCGATGTCGACGAGCGGCCCCCGGAGGGCCTGGTAGAGCCGGAGGAGCAGCGGGAAGTCCTCCTCGTCGATCGATGGCGTCTCCCCGTCGCGCTCTCCTTCGGAGCGGATGCGGGACTGCAGCGCCCCCCACGCGTGCACCTGATCGAGCTGACCGACGCCGAGGCCTGCCTCCCCCGCGAAGGTCTCCTCGAGCAGCGGGCGGCTGGTGGTCAGCTCGTCCCACGCACCGAGCACGTCGCGCGTGACCTTGCGGAGCTCGGTGCCGAGCTGGATGGCGGCCTGCCGCGTGGCCTCGGGCAGCATGGCGGCCTCGACGCCGCGGATGGGACGCTTACCCGCGATCCACTGCGCGACCATCGTGAGGCGCACGTCGGGCGGCCCGCCCGTGGCGCGCCACGCGTCGATCACGCCTCGGCCCCCGTCCCACCGCCCCATCTGGGCGGCGAGAGCCGTCTCGGTGTCGCGATCGACGCGACGCGCGAGGCGTTCGATGGCGCCCAGCATCCGCGCGTGGCTCTTCGCGCGGATGACCGCCGGCGGCGTGTCCTCGGAGATCCGGGATGACAACCGGGGGAACAGATCCGCGACGACGCGCACGGCCCACCGCGAGAAGGTGGTGACCCGCACGCCCGGCACGCCGAGCTCAGGAAGCACCCGAGCGGTGTAGTGGATGAGCGCTTCGGTCGGGACGACGACCAGCATCCGCTCGGGCTTGAAGCGCGAGGGCTCGCTCGCGGCGAGGTAGGCCACGCGGTGGAGCCCCACCGTCGTCTTGCCGCTGCCGGCGCTGCCCTGGATCGCGACGACGCCGGTGCCTGGCCGCGTGATGAGCTCGAACTGGGCCGGGTCGAGCATGGACGCGATCGCCGGCAGGAGCTTCTCCTTCAGCGTGCCCCGATCGGCCGCCCCGTTCCCGGTGGCGCCCGATCGCGCCGGATCCCCGGGCCGGCGCGTCACCACGAGCCTCGCCTCCACGGCGTCGACCCGCCGCCACACGCCGCCCTCGCCTCGCACGAACGTACCCTCCGGCGCGGCGACGCGCACGAGCTCGCCGCGAACGATCCCGACGCTCCGTCGGGCGAGCACGACGCCCTCGACGGGTCGGCCGCCGAGGAGCTCCTCGTAGTCCTCCCCTTCCCGGTAGCGGTAGTAGATGCGGCTCACCGGCGCGTTGCGCCAGTCCACGATGCGCACGCCCGCCGTGGGATCCACGTACGAGCGGCTCCCCACGAGCACGTCGCGGCGGCGCGGCCGTGGATCGCCGGGGAAGGTCTCCTCGAGGCGGAGGTGCCCGAAGTAGGGTGCGTTCCGGTCGATCGAGCCGGCTGCGCTCTTGCCTCGCTGGGCCCGCAGCGCGCCGAGCGTGTGCATCTGCTCGAACAGCGCCGGCAGATCCTCCGGCTTGGCCGTCCCGATGTCGTCGCGGAGCTCGAGCAGGCGCGCGTCGTCCTCCACCCGCTGTGCGCCGGCGCTCCCGGCGGCCCGGCGGGCGTGCTCCAGCGCGTCGCCGATCGTGCGGAGCAGCCTGAGCTCCTCCGCCACGACGCGCGCCCCGTCGGGATCGGTCTCCAGGCCGGGGATCGTCGCACCGTCCGTGGTCGCTGGCTCGCTCATGGGGGGCGAGCAACTTGGTATCCCCGGGCCCGGGACACAAGCGCTTTCTAGAAGATGAAGCTGTCCCCGAGCCGCATCACCTCGAGGTTTCCGAGCTTGAGGCGCGCACACTCACGCTCGACCCTGGCCTCGAATACAGGTTTGATATGGTACAGAAGTACTGGAAGTTCCTTGAGTTTTTCGAACTTCTTCAGATCCATAGCGAGGGTGCGCGGCGTGTGGTGCCCGCTCGCCACGGCGATCTCGTGCTCCTGGTCCGGGAAGCTGACCTCCATCATGAGGCCACACAACGACGGGGTTGCGTTCAGCACCTCCCAGAGGCGGTCGGTCGGGCCGGTGTCCCCGCTGTACCCGATGGCCTTGTTCCCTCGCTGGATGACGAAGGCGGTCGTCTCGATGGTGTGGCTCACCAGGATCGCGCGCACCGTGTACCCCACGACGTCCGCCGGCACCTCCGGCTTCAGGACCTGGTAGCGGATCGCGGGCTTGTCGCGGCTGGGGATCTCCGCGAAGTCGGGCCAGACCTTCCCGTTGAAGAAGTGCTTTCGCAGGACGCCCACCGTCCACTTCGTCCCCGCGAGGACGAGCGGAGGCTCGCCGGTCTGCACGCGGTTGTCGGCGATGGTCGCGAGATCCCGGATGTGGTCCAGGTGCGCGTGGCTCACCAGCACGGCCGCCAGCTTGCGCTGGGCCCTGAGCTCCAGACCGCTCGTGAGGGCGCCGGCGTCGATCGCGAGCTTCCCGTCGAGCACGAACGCGCTCGTGCGGTGACGCGGCGTCTCACCGCCATGGCAGCCGACCACGTACAGCTCCATCAACGGCTCTCGGGGCGCTCGGACCGGCCGCTCTTCATCCCTGGGAGTGTAGGAACGAGTGGTCCCGCAAGTCAAAAAGAGTGAGAAAGACGCCTCGAAGGGTACTCTTGCCTCGTGAGCCTCTCGAGCCTCGTGAGCGCGCCGTGAGCGACTGGCTTGGCCTCGTCGGGCGGGTGGTCGCCGAGAAGTTCCGCGTGGACCGGCTCCTCGGCGAGGGCGGTCACGGGGTCGTGTACGCGGGCATCCACCTCGTGCTCGGCGTGCCCGTCGCGATCAAGTTCATCAAGCCCCCCCAGGGCGGCGGCGGCCCGCAGGACACGGAGGCGTTCCTTCGCGAGGCCCGGATGCTGTTCTCGCTCACGCACCCCGCCATCGTGCGCCTGTACGAGGTGGGCACCCTCCCCTTCGGTCCGAACATGGTGCCGTTCGTGGTCCTCGAGCTGCTCGACGGCATCGGGCTCGATCGCGCGCTCGTCGACCGGCGTGCGCAGGGCCGCGCCTTCTCGGCGACCGAGATACTGCAGCTCATGGGCCCGCTGTTCGAGGGGCTGTCCGTCGCTCACGCGCAGGGGGTCTCGCACCGCGACCTCAAGCCCTCCAACCTCATGCTGACGCGCGGGCCGAGCGGCACGATGGAGCCCAAGATCCTCGACTTCGGCACGGCGCGGTCGAGCGCCCAGCTCATGCAGTCGGCGACCGTGACGGGCTTCACGCCCCTCTACTCGGCGCCCGAACAGTGGGATCCGCGCTTCGGTCCGACGAGCCCGCGGACCGACGTGTTCGCCATGGGCCTCACCCTGGCCGAGGTCTGCACGCTGCAGCAGGTGTTCGCGAACATGACGTCGATGGCGCAGCTGATGCAGGCCGTGGCGAACCCGGCCCACCGTCCCCGCGTGCGCGCGAGCCGGCCGGACCTCCCCCACGGCCTCGACGAGCTCGTCCTCCGCGCGACGGCTGTCGGACCGCAGGACAGGTTCCCCGACGCGGCCGCGATGTACCAGGAGATGCGGCGCGTGTTCCAGGCGGACCGCGCGACCGGGCCCCTGCCGCCGCGCGCACCGTCGGTCGCCCCGCCGCCGCTGGCGACGCTCGGCGCCCCGCCACAGTTTCGCACCTCGGTCGCACCGGCGGACGCGATGCCGCAACCGGCGACGCTCGGCGCCCCGCCACAGTTTCACACCTCGGTCGCATCGGCGGACGCGATGCCGCACGCCATCACGACGGGGGCGCCGTACGCCCTCCCCGTGCCGCCGTCCCCGTTCGCCCCCGTCCCCGCTGCCGCCCCCGCACCGCCCGAGGGCTCCGCCGGGACGATCCCCCTCGTCGTCGCCTCCGTCGCGCTCGTCGCCGTGCTCGGGCTGTTCCTCTACGCGGGTGTGCTCGCGAAGCCGCCGAGCAAGTTCCACGACGAAGGGCCCTCGCCGGCCGTGAGTCCGACCGTCGCGGCCACCGGGCCGCGCCCGGTCGAGATGCTCCCGCAGACCACGTTCACGCCGCCGCCCCCGCCGGCCAACGCGCTCGCCGCCGCCGACGTGACGGGCGCCGCGGCCTGGGCCCCGAACGAGATCGCCACCTTCGTCCGCGCGCGCACCCGCGAGATCGACGCGTGCACCCAGACCAGCGCGGCGTTCACCGGCCGCGCAACGCTGCTCGTCACCACCGACGCCAAGGGCTCCGTCGTCGAGACCACCTGCGGCGTCACGAACGGCGCGCGCGACCTCACCGCCGAGGGCGAGGTCGGCGCGCTCAACTTCTGCGCATGCGTCGAGGAGCGCGTCCGGACGTGGCGGCTGCCAGCCGTCAAGCGGCCCGCCGGTCCGCTCCGATCGGGCTCCTTCAACCTGGGCTTCTCGGTGAAGCCAGCTCCTCCCGCGCCGCCCCCCCGCGGCACGGGAAGACGGTAGCGTCGCGCGCACGTCGGGCGGACGCTACCGACGGGGTGGTGGTC
>SXGS01174702.1_pt1 | contig 10304 bp, 6 predicted proteins | sample 3174681 | NCBI WGS metagenome assembly SXGS01 (sample SAMN11356861, study PRJNA531348) | freshwater metagenome | isolation source: freshwater sample F1-80 | place: China: Fuxian Lake, Yuxi | collected 2017-12-25
CCGGTGCCGGTGCGCGCCTGCACCACGACGTCGCGACCGGCGGAAGCCGCGTCCCACACCGCGAACTGCACCGGAGTCGGCTTCTCGAAGCCGAGGTCGGCGATCGCGCGGCGAAGATCCGCGGAGAGCGACATCGCGTCGAAGCTGGGATCGCTGGGTGGGGGAGTGGCGCTCGCCTGGGCGGCGCGAAGTGGGTCGACTGAGGTTTCCATGTTCATCGCGAAGGAGGGGAAGGCGGGCGCTGCGGCGCCGCCGGAACGCGGTCGTCGCCGAGGAGCTCGCGCACGAGGCGGCGCGCGGCCACGACCTCGGTCGTGTGCGTCCGGAGGCCGTGCTCTTCTGCATAGCGGAGCCGCTCGAGCGCGTCGAGGGCGCGCACGAGCCGCGGGTCATGGGCACAGACCTCGCGGATGCGCTCGTGCCCGCGCCACGCAGGCTCCACTTCGGCGCGAAACGCCGCGAGGGCGAGCTCCGGATCGCCGGAAGCCGCGGCCACGTCCGCTGTCTCGCGGCCTCGGCTCAGGGCCTCGTAGAGGCGCCGCTCCGCGTCGAGGCATTCGCTGGGCGCCAGGTTCAGCGCGCCTTCCCGCGAGAAGAAAATCTGCCGCGTCAGCTGGACGGTCGCCATCGCGGCGACGGCGCCGGCGACGAGGTAGTACGCGACGCTCGCGAGCCGCCGCCCCCGCTTGCCGCCCGGGCCCGCAACGCCCGGCGCGTCGGGAGAAGTCGGCGCCGCGGGCGGGCTCGACGGCGGTTGGGGCTCCGGCACGGCGGCGTTATAGCACCGTCCTTCGTCATGTCCGCGTTCGCGTCCGTCTCGAGCTCATCGCGCCATGCGCGCGCGCGGTCGCTCGGGCGCATGGCGCTCGGAAACGGCGCGCTCGCCACCCTCGCGTTCATGGCATCGGTCATGGTGGCGACGCCCGCACGCGCCCAGCCGCGCGACAACGACTTCGCGGTCGATCTCTTCCAGGGTCCGGTGCTCGCGCCGAGCCGGGTCGTGTCGATGGGCGGCGCGTACACCGGCTACGCCGAGGGGATCGGCGGGCTCGCGATGAACGCCGCGGCGACGGCGGCGCGACACACGCACTCGACGCGCTGGCTCGAGCTCGACGTCGACGCATCGCTCTCGTTTCCGCTCGTCGTGTTCGACAATGACGATTTCGACAACAGCGGCACGCGCGACGCGGACTACACGCAGTACCTCTACCTCGCGGGCGGTGGCCTCCTGCAAGCAGGCGCGCTCGGCGTCGGCGCGCTCGCGGATCTGCAGCGCTACGCGGTGGCCTTCCCGCCGAACGAAGAGCCGACCGCGGTCGTCGTCGGCCGCTACCACCTGCTCGCGGGCTATCATTTCTTCGCCGGACAGCTCGCGCTCGGCGCAGGCCTACGCGGTCTCTCGCTCGGCGTGAGCGCCCCGGGCCACGAGCTCAGCGCCGAGCTCGCGACCTTCGGCGTCGCCCCCGAGCTCGGCCTGCTCGTGCGGCCCGACTGGTCACCGGTGCGCGTCGGCGTCGCCTATCGCCACGCGGCGAGCAGCGACGTCACGCTCGAGTCGCGCGCCGTGCGCGGGGCCGACGGCATCGAGCGCGCCGGCGGCCTCATCGTGCCGCGCGAGGTGACCTTGCCGTGGGAGCTCGCCGTCGGGGTCGCGCTTCAGGTCGGGCCGCGCCCGCTGAATCCGCGCTATCTCGATGCGCGCGAGCACGCGACCGAGCTCGAGGCGGCCTTCGCGCGGCGTACCCGCGAGAGAGCCGCAGAGCGTCACCGCCTGAGCCTCGCCGTCCCGAGCGGCCCCGAGCGCGCGCGGCTCCTCGTCGAGCTCGAGCGCGAGTCCATCGGCCTCGAGGCCCGCCAAGAGCGCGAGCTCGAACGCGCCCGCGAGCACCTCGAAGGCGAGCGCCGCGCGATCCTCGGCAACTGGCCGCGCGACTATCTCTTGGTCACGCTGGACCTGCTCGTCACCGGCGCCGTGGAGACCGGCCAGAGCCTCGAGCAATTCCTGGGGCAGGGCGAGCGTGAGGGACCCGCGGAAGAGCCTGGGGCGAGCGGCCCAATGCTCGGGGCCGCGCCGTGCCGCGTCGTCGCGTCAGGCGCCGCGGTCAACTTCTCGCCGCGTGTCGGCGTCGAGATCGAGCCGGCGCCGGGGCTCGTCCACACGCGCTTCGGGAGCTACTACGAGCCCAATCGCTTCGCTTACGAGCCGGCCGAGTGTGAGGGCCGCGTGGGGCGACAGCATTTCACCTTCGGCGCCGACGTGCGTCTCGGCACGACAAGCTATTGGGGTCTCGTGAACGAGGTCACCTACAAGCTACAGCTCGCCGGTGACCTCGCGCCACGGTACCAGAGCCTCGGGCTCGGCCTCGGCGTCTGGTACTGAGCAGCCAACGCGTCACGCGTGCGCGGGTGCTGCAGGCTTGCCGCGCGCTGCGACCTTTTTCCACGCGAAATCCAGCATCTGGTAGGTCTCGCGCTTGAACTGGTCGTAGTCGATCTGCATCGCGTTGATCCACGTGCTGGCGATCATCGTGGCGCCGCCCATCATCGAAGCCTCGGCGATCTCCGCCTCGGTCGCGCCGGAGAAGCGCGCGGCCTCGGTGTGGAAGAGCGTGCAGTAGCGGCACCGCGTCGCGCCCGAGACGGCGATGCCGATGAGCTCCTTGTACTTGTTCGGGATCTTCGTCTCCGCGAGATAGAAGTCCCGCATCAAGGCCCAGAAGCCGCTCAGCGCGGCGTCAGGCGCGGCCGTCAACCACTGCGGCACGATGCCGAACATCTCGCGAACCTCTTCGTAAACCGCCTGTCGATCACCCTTGGCGTTCATGGCCACCTCCGGACACGAGCGAGCTGCAAGGCGCGGACCGTAAGACGTGCAGCAACGCGCGTGCACATCGCGTGACGAGCATCGGCGCGGGTGCTCATCGAGCGGCGAGCGCCAGCTCAGTAGCGGAAGAGGTACAGCAGGTCGACGCCGCTGTCGGCGCCGCCGAGCCCGAAGAGGCCGCGCAAGAGCCAGTTCTTTGCGAAGCGCCAGTCGACGCCGAGCTTCGCCCGGGTCTCGTTCGCCGCCTCTTGCACGGGCCCGCTCGTGGTCGTCGCGACGCTGCCGGACGCCTGCTCGACGACGGCTTGCGCGCTGAGTCGCTCGCTCAGCTGGTAGCTCACGCTGGTGGCGACGTAGCCCGTCGGCGTGGCTCCGATCCCGGTCGAGAACCCGGGCAGGACCTCGCCGAAGAGCGCATTGAACTGGGCTGCCACGGCGCCACGGAACGCGTGGCCGAGCCGCTCTTGTGCGCTCGCCGCACTGTCCGCGCGTGAACCGAGGGCGGCGCGACCGCTGTCGTCGCCCGAGTCGCCGAACAGGACGAGCGACAGCACGGCGGACTCCGGGCGCGGTGGTTCGCTGCGGAAACGGAGCTTCTCGCGCGTCACGGGCTTCAGATCGCCGACGTAGTCGCAAAAGACCACGGTGCCGTCGGGCGCTTCCCAGTGGGTCGTGACGTTCACGTAGGGGTTGCCCGGCGCTTCGCTGCGCAGGCGCGCGACTCCGCGATCGACGCGAAACTTCTTCCCCATGACGTCGAGCTCGCCGCCGTCGAGCGTGATCTCGCCGCCGACCTCGCCGCGGTTCGTGATGTGCACGGGCTTGTCGCTCACGGTCGAGAGGCGCAGGACGAGCCCCGGGCCCTCGATGGTCGTGCCGGCCAAGGCGATGGTGAGCGTGCTGTGCGCGGCCTCGTCGCGCTCGGTCACCGGCGGGACGACGGGGTGGGAGATGGCGATGTACGGGTGCTCGTCGAGCTGCTGCACGGCGCCGCCGCTCGACGGAGGCAACCGCAGCCGCAAGTTCGTCCCCGCGAGGACGACGTCGAGCTCACTCGGTCCGCCGCCTTCGGGCTGGCGACGCGCGACGCTCACCACGACGTCGCCGCGCACGGTCCCGAGCGATTGTCCTCCGAGGACGAGCGGGATGGCCTCTCCCTCGAGGACGGAGAGCGTCCCGGTGATGTCGCTCTTCGCGAGGTTGCCGAGCCTCGCCTCGAACTCTCCGGTGATGCGGCCGCTCTGAGCGGCGGCCTCGAGGCGCTGCACGAGCAGTGTGCCCGGGCGCTTCGGATCGGTCGTGATCACGCCGCTCACGCCGTGAAATTCCTGACCGAGCGCGGGCACGTGAAAGCCACCCTTCGAGATAGCGAGGGCCGCAGCGAGGCGCAGCTCTTCGTCGAGCGCCTCCTTGTAGCCGAGGTGCGCCTCCCCGGACGCCTCGCCCTCGACGCGCGTGAGCGCCTCGCCGAAGAGCGGCTCGAGCGTCCGCAAGGGGAAGCGGCTCGCCGTGAGGAAGAGCCCCGCCGAGGCCTCCTCGTCGAGGCTCGGGCCATCGTCCCACACGAGCCGGCCATAGCCGGTCGTTTGCAGACTTCCGCCGCGGCGGGCCTCGAGCCGAAGCACGGCCGACACGAGGGACGGATCGAGCTCGTCCGTCGGCGACAGCACGAGCGACGCGCGCTCGAACTCGACGTCGCGAACGCGGAGGCCACTCCCGTCGAGGCGCACGGCGACGCGCGGCGTGCCGCCGAGCTCGTGGATCGCGGCGCGCCCCGAAATACGCCCGCGCACGCCCTTCGCCGCGAGCTCGGGGAGCGCCTCGAGCGGCACGCGATCGAACCGCGCGCGCACGTCTGCGCGGGGCTTCTTGGTGGCGCGTCCAGCGAGCCTCGCGCCGAGGTCGTCGTGCACGGTCGCATCGAACGCCGCGACCTGCCGCTCGCGATGCGTCACCCACGAGACGACGCGGAGCTCGCCCTGCTCGTACATCGCCATCGTGTCGACATCGAGGGCCGGAACCCGCGGCGTCGCGGCGTCGCCGCCGAGCGCGAGTCCGGTCGCCTTCACGCGCGCGGCCGCGTGAGGCACGCTCGCTGTTCCGGAGAGGAACGCCGAGACCGCGACCTTTCCTTGCACCTTCGCGAGCGCGTCGCGCACGGGCTGTGGGAGCGCCGCGCGTCGGAGCTCGTCGAGGCCGGCCGCGTGCAGCGCCACCTCGATGGGCGTCTCGAGGAGCGCTGCGCGGCGCGTCTCCTTGTCGGCGAGTCGCGCGAGATCCGGGCGAAGGTGCGCGTCGAGCGACGCGATGAGCGGCCCGGCGGTCACCTCACCCGCGCGTCGCGTCGAGGGCTCGCCGGCGTCGAGGAGGCGCACGGTGAGCGAGGCGTCACGCCCTGCGGGGTCGAGCGACGCCTCCGCGGCGACGTCGAGCCGGTCGCTCTTCCATGCGGGCGCTTCGCCTTCTTGCACGGCCGCGGGCGCGAGCGCCAGCCCGTCGGTGCGCGCGGCGAAGCGGCGGATCCGCGGCGGCGCGTTCGGTTCGTCGCGGACGAGCTCGAGCGTCGCGGCCAGGGTCCCTTCGATCGTCTCGAGCGGGAGCGGCCGCGTGGGATTGATCGTCGCCGCGACGTCCGCGATGCAGCGAAGGCGCGCGCCGTCGAGGCTCACACCGACCGAGCCCGTCATCGCCCTGAGCGATTCGATCTCCGTGAGCGCGCCTCGCACGTCGACGCCCTCACCGCCGAGCGTGAATTTGGCGAACGTGCCCTCGCACGGAGCCGCTTCCCCGCGCCACTCGATGTTTCCGCTGGGCGTGACGCGGGTACCGTCGAACGCGAGCTCGACGTCGGCGTTCACGCCCCGAACGACGAGCATTCCGAGGTCATGCAGACTCACGCGTGCGCGGCCGAAGCGCTCGTTTGGCCGTACGCCGCGCTTCAGGTCGAAGTCGAGATCCGCGGTGCCGCTCAGGGGGTAGGGCACGCTCACGAGCTTGCCTAGGTCGTCGAGGCGCACGTTGCGGCCGGTGAGCTTCCCCACGAGCTCGCCGCGCTCGAAGCGGAGCCCGCCGGTGATCGCGCCGAGGCCCGCGACCTCGATGTCGTCGACCACGAGCGCGCCGTCCTTCGCGCCGATCGAGGCGATCTTTCCCGCGATCCGCGCGCTGCCACGCTCGAGTCCGACGTCGACCGCGCGAAGCCGCCCGGCGGCCCGATCGAGGGTGCCGTTGACGACGAAGTGCCGCTCGAGCGCGTCGGTGACGGCGACGCCGACGCGAGGTGACGTGAGCGGGCCGAGCACGGTGGCGCGCACCTCCTCGAGCTCGACGCCGGGGAGCGCGAGCTTGGCCCCCGACGCTCGGGCATCGACCCTGAGCTCCGAGGGCGGGCCGACCAAGCGCCCCGAGACGTGTGCGCTCCCGAGGCTCACGCGCGCGCGCGCGGCGCGCACCCCGCTTCCAGTGGCCTCGACCGTGGCGTCGAGCGCACCGTGCTCGAAGCGTCCGACGGCGAGGACTCGGCCGGCGCCGGTGAGCTCACCAACTTCGACCGGCAGCTCGCTCGTGAGCCGGTCGAGCGCCCCCAACGCCGGCACGAGCGCGCGCGCGGCGAACTCGAGCGCGCGGCCCGCGGCGACACGGCCGTAGGCCTCGCCGCGTGCCCCGGGCTCCATGAAGACGACGCCGGCCTCGACGCCTTCGGCTGACGCGATGACGCTGCCCTCGAGCGGCGGCACGAGGAGGGCCGATGCTCGCGGCGTGGGGGTCACCGTCGCGGCGCTCGTGCGCACCGTCGCCGCGAGCTCGCTCTCCGCGCCTCGCAAGATCGCGCGAGCGCTCGCCGTCACGCCGAGGCGCGTCGATGCGACCGGCGCGCCCAGCTGTCCGAGATCGAGCTCGCTCGCGGAGAGCTCGAGTCGCACGAGGGGAGTCGGCCCGAAGCGCACGTCGCCAAGGGCCTCCACGAGGCCTCGAGGGATCTCTCCGTGCGCCGGAACGGCGAGGCGCGCCGAGAATCCGAGCTTCGGAAACGACACGCCCGAGAGTTCGGTCAGCCGCGCGTGCAGCTCCGCCGCGACCGGCGAGGCGAGCACCGGCGAGGCGACGGGGAGCGCGACCCATGGCGCGAGCTCGGTGCGGCCGACCCTGGGTGCCGTGACGTCGATGTCGAGCCGGTCGCCGTCTTGGCTGGCGCGAGCAGCGAGCGCGAGACGGCCGAGCGTTCCGTCGATCTCGCCGCGCATGTGCACGACGTCGAGCGGACCGCGGTCGTCTTTCGCCGTCACGCGCAGCGAATAGCTCACGGTCGCAGCGAGCGGCGCGCCGAGGATGCCTACCTCGCGCACCCGCGCCCGCTCGACCTCGAGGCGTACGCTGAGCGGCTCGACGCGAAGCTCGGCCGCGAGCTCCTCGACCGCGCCGTCGAGAGTGCGCGGGGTCGCGAGCGGGAGCTCCCCGCGCACGCGCACCCCCGTGAGCGCGAGCCTACGGATCCAGAGCTGAAATCGCCTCGGCTTCGGGGGCTTCCCCGTGGGTGGCTTGCCGCTCGGGCGCGGCTGGAACGCCTCAGCGATCGCGAGGCGGCCTCGCTCGTCGAGGGTGAGCGCGACCTCGGGCGCGGCGAGCTTCACTTCGGCGAGGACGAGCGACGGGTCGTCCGCGGCGAGCGCGAGGAGCCCGAGCCATCCGGGACCCGCGACCGTGACGTGCGGGGCGTCGAGGACGCGCTCGCCGCGAGGTCCGTCCACGATGACGCGGCCGAGCTCGAGGCGCGTCGGCGAGAGGCGGTCGATGCGCTCGATTCGCACCGAGCCGGCGAGCTCCGAGGCCAGCACGTCGTTGACGATGCGCGCGGCCACGCGGCGGGACACGGGCAAGTCGACGTGCAGGACGAGCCCCACGACGAGGAGCGCGGCGAAGAGCGCGCTCGCAGCCGCAGCTGCGAGGATACGCCGCACGGGGCGACGTTCCTCGGGACCCGCTCGTGCCACCGCTGAAGCATACTGTGCCGGCGTCCCCGGCGCGTGTCACACGACGGCTCGAGACGTCAGGTTTCGGCGGGGCCCCGCGGTTCCCGCGTGCCGCGACGCCGAGTCGCGCCATCGACTGGGTTGGGCGCCGCGTCTCGCCTATCATCCTGGCGCGATGAAGAGCTGCCCCTCCTGTGGACTGCGGTATTCGGACGAGAGCGCCTTCTGCTTCGTCGATGCAGAGGCGCTCGCTCCGCCCCCGGGCCCCGACGGCGGCACGTGCGTCGGGGGTCGCTTCAGGCTCGAGTCGCTCGCGTCGGAGAGCCGGTGGGCGCAGCTCTTTCGCGGGCGCGAGCGCCTGCTCGTGCGGCCCGTCTGGGTGAAACTCTATCGGCTCGAGACCGGGGCCGTCCGCGACGCCTTCGTGCAGTCGCTGGCCGTCGCGCGGAGGCTCTCGCACGACAACATCGCGCCGATCCTCGGCGGCGGGCTCATCCTCGGCGAAGGCAGCGAAGCGTCGCGCGGCTTCGTGGCGCGACCGTGTACCGAAGCGCAGTCCCTCGCGGAGCTCCTGGCGCACGCGCGCCTCGACGCGTCGCAATGCGCGGGCCTCGTCCTGCAGGTCTTGGCCGCGCTCGAGCGCGCTCACGCGTTCGGCGCCGTCCACGGCGACCTGCGCCCGCCGAACCTCCTCTATCACGCGAGCGGACACCTCGACGTCGTCGACGTCGGGCTCGGCCGCACGCTCTCTCGCGACCCATGGGAGGACGCGCCCGAGGCGCTAGCGGCGCAGCACTACCTGGCGCCGGAGCTCGGCGTCGAGGCGCGCGCGACGAGCTCCGCCGACCTCTACGCCGCCGGCGTCGTCGCCTTCGAGATGCTCCTCGGGAGGCGTCTCTACGACGTGCCCGACGCCGCGACACTGCGGGCCGCCGCCGCGACCGGCGTGCGCGTGCGCGAAGTCGCGATGGCGAGCTCCGTCCCGGCGTCCTTCGCCGCGTGGCTCGCGCGCATGCTCGCACCGAACCCCGCCGAGCGGCCCGCGAGCGCGTTCGAGGCGCGCACGTCGTTGCAGAAGGCGTGCAGCGAGGGCGGGATCCTCCCGATGCTCGACGCGGGTCGCGCGGCGCCGCAGGCCTACGAGCTCGACGGGAGCTTCGCGCAGTGGTCGAGGCACCTCCCCTTGCTCGAGACGCTCGCCGAGCGCGGCTTCGTCGGCGCCATCCCGGCGCAGGCGCAGAGCGCCCTCAATGGCCTGCGCGTGCGGGGCCCACGATTCCTCGAGCTCTCGCGCACGGTGCGCGAAAACTACGCCGCGCTCGACGCGATCTCCGGTCGGGCGCGCGAGAGCCGCGACCGCCTCGCGGGGCAAATCGCGACCGTCCACGAAGAGGCGCAGGCCGCAGTCGACCTCGAGTCCACGCGACGCGCGGCGGCGGCCGTCGAGTCCGGCAACACGCAGCGATTCGCGGTCGTCGCGCTCGCGATGCGGCGGGAGCTCGCGCGCCTCGAAGCGCGCAGCGCGCTCGTCACGCCCGACCTCGAGCTGGCTGCGATCCACCGCAGGCTCGCAGAGCACCTCGAGGCCTGGGAGGTCGCCCGCCAGGCTTCGTACGCCGCGGAGCGGGACCTCAAAGAGGCGCAGGCCGGCGTCGGGAGCCACCTGAAGAAGCTCGAGGCGTTCGGGCCGTCGCTGCGCGTGCGCGAGGCGAACATCGCCGAAGAGTTCGCCGCCGCCGAGTCCGACGTGGTCCAGCTCGGCGAGGACACGGAGCGGCTCGAGATGGAGATGGGCGAGCTTGCCGCGCGGCTCGCTGCCCCGCTGCGCGCCAAGCCCGAGCTCGGCCCCATCTTTCGCGACATGCGCGGATGCTGACCTCGCGCGCGGCCTCGCTGTTGCCTAATCGGTCGGCGCGCGGCCTCGCCGTTGCCTAATCGGCCGGCGCGCGGCCTCGCCGTTGCCTAATCGGCCGGCGCGCGGCCTCGCTGTTGCCTAATCGGCCGGCGCGCGGCCTCGCTCTTGCCTAATCGGTCGGCGCGCGGCCTCGCTGTTGCCTAATAACGCTCGGGCACGAATCGCTGTTTTTCCTTCGGCGGGCGTTGGTAGTGCTTGTCGTCCTGGCGCGGCGGAAACTTGAGCGTATCGGTCGGCAGCACGTCCTTGAATTTCACCTGGCTCAGCAGGTGCGAGATGCAGTTGAGGCGCGCGCGCTTCTTGTCGTCGGCGTGGACCACCCACCAGGTGGCCTCGCTGTTGTCGGTGCGGTCGAACATGGCGTCCTTGGCCTTGGAGTACTCGACCCAGCGAGCGCGCGCCTCGAGATCCATCGGGCTGAGCTTCCAGCGCTTGGCCGGGTTCTCTGCGCGATCGCGAAATCGCTTCTCCTGCATCTCGTCGCTGACGCTGAACCAGTACTTCACGAGCACGATCCCCGAGCGCACGAGCATCCGCTCGAACTCGGGACAAGACTCGACCGCAGACATCCTCGGTGAACCAGCCCTCGGTGTGA
>SXGS01539350.1_pt1 | contig 10304 bp, 11 predicted proteins | sample 3174681 | NCBI WGS metagenome assembly SXGS01 (sample SAMN11356861, study PRJNA531348) | freshwater metagenome | isolation source: freshwater sample F1-80 | place: China: Fuxian Lake, Yuxi | collected 2017-12-25
GAGCTCGCTTGGTTGCCTGCGCACTATGGGCCATTTGGGGCGTCCTGTGGGGGGCTTAGGAAAACTAATGTAGAAAAGGCGAGAATTGAACCGAATCCGCCCGCCGAAACAAGAGAAAAATCAAGCGGGCTGGTCAAGTGCCGCCATTCATCAGGTTGGATACGCGTTCGGAGACGTCGCGGTAGGCAATGTCGCTTGCCATGATCTCCTGATACCACTTGAGAGCTCCATCCTTGTTTTTTTTCTTTTCGTTAACGATTCCGAGGTTGTATCTGATGTCCTTGCCCAGATCCGAATCCTTGTCAGCAACAGAGGTCAGAGCTTGGAGGAACTGTGATTCCGCCACATCGGGCAGCCCCTTCTCGAGGAAGCACCTGCCGGTATTGTTGAGCGATTCGATCTTGAACTTGGGGTCCTTGACCGACTTTTGAAACTCCTTGATCGCATCGTCATAGCGTCCCAACCTGCGGAGAAGCTCGCCGTACCTGATCTTGAGCTCATAGTCGGTGGGGTGCGCCTTGGTCCGACGTTCGTACTCCTCCACCTTGAACTTCAAGACAGAATCCTCCTTTTGCTTGAGTCGAAGCTCTGCCTCGCTCGTATCCTGTCCCTCGGCCTTGAGGTTCTCGATATCGAGCTGCGACTTCTTGAGCTCCTCATCTAGCCGGACTTCCTTCAAGCTCCCCATCTTTTCCATCGCGAAGAGGTCCTGTGGGTTGACCTTTAGCGCTTCGCGGAAAGAAGCCTCGGCCTCCGCCCATTTCTTGAGATCCTGATACAGGCTGCCGAGTTCGCGCCAGAGTCGAGAGTTGCTTGGATCCTTTCGGAGATCCTCTTTCTTGTATTTGATCGCCTGGACGCGGTCTTCATCCGTGCGGACGACTTTTCCTCTTTTCTCAAGCTCGGCGGCCTCTTCTTCGCTCTTGAGCATGGACTTGAAGGACTCGTCACCGGACTGCTTTTTCTTCTCCTCGGCTTTCTTGACCATCGTTGCTGCAGAAAGATCGCGGATCGCCTTGCCGGCCTCCTTGTCGTCCGGTTTGTACTGGGCGACCTTCTCCCAGTAAGAGATTGCCTTTTCCGGCTCATCCTTTTTGGCCCAGAGGATGCCAAGCTTGCGGTAGGCCTCGACCGAGCCCTTGTCGATATCGACGATCTCTTCGAGCGTTCCGATGGCGCTGTCGTCGGCTTCCAGGCCTTCGAGCGACTGTGCCAGCGCAAACAGCGTCGGCACGCTTTGTGGCTGCAAACGCAGGCACTTCTCGATTTCGATGATGGCCTCATCCCACTTCTTTTGCATCGTGAGCTTCTTGATGTTGGCCTGCATGGGCATCACCTTGAATCGAATGCCCATGCCGCCCTGCGGATTTCCACCCTTCTCCTGAATTGAGAGGGTCTCAATCTTGTGGAGCTTCCTCCGCCAATCCGATTCCTTCGGATTAATGATCAAGCCTTGAAGGACCAGTTCGATGGCGTAATCATGGTTGCCCTTCTTCATGGCCAATTCGGCCTTCTTGAAGTATTCGTCTGCGGCGCTCACTAGTAAAAAAACCTCCCAGCATGCCCCCGGCTTGTCAGCGAATATTCTTGGCGAAACAATCTCGGAGGCGATTCGTTAGGGTAATCTCAAAGTCAAGTGGTTACTGTAGTTGCGAATCTCATCTTATCATTCCCAAAACGGTGCGTCAATGCCTGGGCCAAGGTAAACGGCAAGCCCAATTACCCCGCAGCCTTGGAAACCCAGAAACCCCGAGGTGCGTTCGGGATAGCGCCTATTCTCACCCGCACGGTGCAGAGTGTCGGACAATCTTGCCGCCGTCCAGTGAGCCGGATCCAGATCCTGCCATGCCGTTGCCTCGGCTGGGATCCTGTGCCCACAAGCGCGACGAGTCCAGCTCCACCCGTGCGGCTCCGAGCGCAACTGGTGAGGTTGCCTTCCCGTGGCAGGTGGGAGCTCTCAGTTGAGTTGATGGACGCGACTGGGGACGTGTCCTGCGGCTTCCAACCTTGACGCGACTGAGCGTTGGAGTATTTTGACCAGACGGGGTGGAACAGTCCCGGGCGCGACCGTCCGCCGTCACGAGCCAGCGGGCAAGATGGAGACGCTGTATGAGCTGCACCGGGGGCGCAGGGAAGCGGAATTTCGCTGCGCGGCCGCGCTGGATGCGGGCGAGCATGTTTTTGTGGTCGAGGCGCCGGATTGCCGGCCCGAGGAGGTGCGAGCCAGGATCAAGGTGGGGGAGGAGACGGTGGTGCGGGTGGAGATGGAGCCGGTGAACGCGGAGGAGGGGACGGTGAAGGAAAAGAACGAGGCGGAGGGGACGGAGCGGTGAGCGCGGGACGGGCGTTGCTCCGCTCTCTTACCAGGGCAGCGATTCAAGGAATCTCTGTCCCCGCCAGTTTCCCCCAGTTCTTCGTCCGGGGTACAGCTTGGCTTGCCGATTCGTCACCTCCCGAGGCAGCTCGCATCCAACCTTCGGCGGTCCTGCAGGTATACTCTGGGCAGTCGATTCACATCCCACGAAAGATAAAAGCTATGCCCCAAGTAACCCTTGCTCAAGCCCGGGACCACTTTGATGATCTGATTCAGGCCGCCATGGACGGAGCCGAGGTGATCATCACGAAGGACTCCTTGCCGGTCGTGAAGATGGTTCCGATGTCTCAGGCTCGGGCAACACCACAATTCGGCAGCGCCAGTGGAAAGATCAAAATGGCCGACGATTTTGACGCGCCCTTGGATGACTTCCACGACTACATGTGATGAGATAACTTCTCGACACGCACAGTTTCCTTTGGTTCATCATGGGAGACCAAAGGCTCAGCGCGAAGGCCAGGTCGCTCATGGAGGATGCCAGGGTTCAGAAGCTGCTGAGCACTGCAAGTATCTGGGAAATGGCGATCAAGACCAGCTTGGGTAAGCTCAACCTCGAGGAGCCGTTTGCAACGCTCATACCCCAACAGATATCGGTGAACGGAATCGAAGTCCTGTCAATCCAGTTCCCGCACCTCATGTCCGTGGCTCAGTTACCATTTCACCACCGAGATCCCTTTGACCGTTTGCTCATCGCGCAAGCCAAGATGGAAGGCCTGACGGTAATTGGCAACGATTCGGCCTGGGACGCCTACGAGGTGGCTCGTGCCTGGTAGCAGACAGGGAACGCCGGCTCATTGCCGGCGCTCTCGGGCAACGGCGAGCGTCGCTTCGTTATCCTGCGCCTCAAAAAAAATCTCGGTCCCCGGCATTTTCCCTTTCCTGTTTTTCGATCGACCGGCACCTATTCACTGAAGCCCGAGAATCGTCTCCTGGCAGCGCCGGCTGTCGGGTGCGCTCTGCTGCGACCGCCGGGCGGTGCCCCGGCGCATCGCCCGCGGAGACCGTGCAAGGTGGCGCAGCCTGCGGGCTCGCCTTGCCGACCGGGGTGGCCGCTGGTGATGCCACCCCGGTTTTTGAAGGCCCCTTGAAGAGAAGGAAGTGCCCCTGTACATACCCGACCGTCTCTCCGCTCGTGGCGACTGGCTCGCGACCGCGTTTGCGATTCTCAGCCCGACTTGCGCCACCGTGCTCGGCAGCTCGGGGAACGCCGTTGCGCTGGGGATCTTTTTCTGGACCCTCGGCGCCGCTTGCCCCCTGGCCTGGATCCTGAGCGAGCGACGGACCTCCAGCCGGCGAGCGCACATCCTCAACGCCGGCTGCATCGCCGAGGACGGGAAGGAAGGTGACTCGCGTGACTGAGGCCGCGACCGCATCCGCATCCAAATCTGGCACCCCGAGCGATCTCAAGCTCCGGCTCGAGCGTCTCGAGGAGGAAGTGCGCAAGCTCTCCCACATAGTGCGTGGTAACGGAGGGAGCGGCCTGCGGACGCAGACAGAGCTTCTCCAGGCCCACGTCGAAGGGCTCCAATCGCAGTGGAAATGGATCGTCGGCGTGCTCACGGCCATGGCGGTGGCCGTGGCTCAGGCGTCGCTGAGGCGTTGAGGAGACGGGGAATTGAGGAAGAGAACGATGCAAATCGGGATGGGCCGAACAAGAAATGTAGTAACGACGTCGACGCTGCTCGCGATTCTCGTCTGCGGCTGTCTCGGGCCCGTGATCGAGCGGCACGTGACCTACCAGGCCACGTGCGCCCGGCGATTCACGCAGCTCGTGAAGCAGGGTCAAACGACCCGCCAGGAGGAACAAGAATACATCCAGGCCAACGAGCGCGCCTGGGAGGTTTTGTGCGAGGCGATGGGATTGAAGACGGCCGGATTGAAGTCGAGCGTTCAAGTCACCGAGACCCACACAAGCTGCAAGCAAGAGGAGGCAGGACATGAAAGCCGAAGCGAGTCGGAGCCGGGCCCGGCAAAAGGTCGCGCGCCTCGTTGATCGCGCGTGGGATCGAGTCGCCAGGTACGCCGCGCGCCACCCCGAGGAGGCCTGGCGCGCGCAGGCCGTGGGCGAAGCCCTCGAGGCCGTCGAGAAGCGCAGCGATCTCCTGGGCGATCTCGCCGGCGACGTCCTGGCGGGTGCGCTCGCGGCCTGGCTCAAGGGTGCGGACGAGGCCGCCCTGCGCTCTCTCGAGGAGGCTTCCGCACGCGAGGTCATCGATGCCGTCCAGCGTGGCACGAGGGCCCTGGAAGAGGAGGCGCACCGCCGTCAGGCGCAGAAGGAGGCGATCCTGTCGCTGGCGAAGGACCTCGGACAAATCGGCGTGAAGCTGCTGGTGGGGGCGTTGTTGGCGGTGTGAGGTGGGGGGGAGGAATATTGCGATCCTGGTAGCAATCGGGGGGCAATGCGGAGCGGTTCCGGGAGGTGCTCGGCGTTGCCGAGGGCACGAAGGAGGACAAGGAGAGCTGGAAGAGCTTTCTGCGGCACTTGAAGGACCGCGGCCTCAAATGAGTACGCTGCGTGACCTCCGACAAATGCCTGGGCCTGGTCGAGAGCCTCGGAGAGTTCTATCCGGAAAGAGTGGGCGCCTCCCTGTTTGTGCGCTCGGCCGGCGCGCGGCCCGCCGGCAAGCGAAGGACGCTATCCCAGCACCGAGGCCGCCTGGATCGACCCTCCGCCTCCGGATGATGGCTACGGGGAGGACTTGAGCGGGGAGGACTGATCGCCCGGCCGCCTCACGACGCCAACTGACGTTGCCAAGTGTGACGGCCCCCAAGCCCCCTCCATGCCCGGAGCGTGACAAATCCACTTGTCACTTGGCGCCTCAGCAATCCGGTAAACCCTCGAGTGTCTACCGGATTGCTAAAACTTCCTTCCCGCGACGACAAGACTCCCTTCCACGCCCGGCCCAGCCCCCAAAAACCCTCTGGACTCCGTGGAAGCCTGGGCGAGAACGCCTATGTGTACCTCTTTCTTGCGGCGTACTGATCGGCGCCGGGATCCTGGACGCGAATCGCTCACGCCTCCGGCAACTTCCACGGATCCCGACGGGGGTTGTCGAGCCACTTGTTGGCTTCGTCGTCGCCCAGAAAAGTCCACGCCCGGGGATCCCAGCGCAGCTTGCGGTGATTCCAGTAGGCGAGGTTCCCAAGGTGAACGATGGTCACCGTGCGGGCACCCGCCTCGACGTCGGCGACGGGGCGCTCTCGCGAACGAATGCAGTCGATCCAGTTGCGATGGTGACCGCGGGATTCGAAGAGGTGCAGTTCGTCCTTGCCAATGGGCTCCTGGGCCAGCGACTCGGGCTCGCTCTTCAGGATGCCGCGGTCGATGTGGAGCGTGCCCCTGTCACCGACGAAGAAGCAGCCGCTGGGGCCGCCGTGGGTCATTTCAATGCCATTGGCGTAGCGGTACTTGACACCGCCAGTAGCTTTCGGATCCTCGGGCGGCGTGATCTCCACTGGGCCGGATTCATCCATCCCCAGCGCCCACTGCGCGATGTCATAGTGGTGAGCCCCCATGTCCGTATGGCCGCCGCCGGAGTATTCACGGTAAGCGCGCCAGTTGGGAAAATGGTTGTGCATTCCACGGGGGCTCAGGGCCGAGTGGTACGGGCGCATCGGTGCGGCCCCCAACCACAGGTTCCAGTCGAGACCTGGCTCCATGGCTTCTTCGGGCAAATCGCACCACTGGCTGGGCCCGCCGACGCCCACGGTCACTGACTTGATCTTGCCCAGACGGCCGCTGCGCACAATTTCGCAAGCATAACGGAACTGACCAAAAATGCTCGATCGCTGCTGGCTTCCCGTCTGCACGACGCGCTTGTGCTTGCGAGCGGCATCGATACAGCGTTTGGCTTCGGCAATGGTGAGCGTCAGTGGTTTCTCGCAGTAGACATCCTTCCCGGCCTTGCAGGCCTCGATGATGGGAATGGCGTGCCAGTGATCCGGCGTGGCGATGCAGACGGCATCTATGTCCTTGCGAGCGAGCAACTCACGGAAGTCGATGTACGCGTCACAAACCTTGTAGCTCGTTTCCTTCGAGTACGCCTCCGCGACGCGACGCTTGGCTTGCTCGCGGCGTGTCGTGTCGACGTCGCAAACGGCCAGCGCTTGCACGTCAGGCATCTTGAGCAGCTCTGGCAGGTGGTAAGCCTTCGCCATTATTCCCGTGCCGATGAAGCCCACCGTGATGCGCTCGCTCGGAGCGGCGCGACCGCCAAGGCCAAGTGCCGTCGCGGGAGCGATTGCTGGTGCTGCCAGTGTGGCCACTGCGGCCTTGAGGAAGCTCCGACGCTGGATACGCGGCGTGGTTTTCATGAATCACCTTCCGAAGATCAAGTTTACGAGGTGGAAATCGCCTGCGAGCGCGGAGAGTATACGCAGGAAGGTACCTTCCTGACTACCCACGGAGCTCATTGCCATGCCAAGTACGCCACGCGCGGTGCTAGTCCACCGACTTTGAACACCGAACCAAACCCCTAAACGCTCAGACTGCCTTGGGTATTACTACTACCAAAAGCGCTGGGAAAGTTCCAGATCGAAGAACGTCGATGGCGCTCCGTCCCAGTCGGGGCAAAGTATCGCACTCGTCGCACTGGCGTGCCGGTTCGCCGTTACGCAGCCCGCTTGATTTCTACAACCGGCAAGCACCTCCGGTGGTCGCGAAAGCTCACCGCAAGAGTGAGCGGTTGATCTCGAGCGATCTTGATCGGTTCCGGAGGCGCTCTTGTTTTCCCCTCGTAGAATTCGTCGGGCGTCCGTCCATCCAAACCTTGGTGAGGGCGGTGGCCATTGAACCAGTCCTGGTAGAGCGCCAGCTCACGTTTGAGCTGAGCCTCATCGAGCGGCACGAAGATTCGCCGCAGCCACTCGTCCTTCAGCGATCGAATGAACCGCTCGACGATCGCAGTGGCACGCAGGCTGCCAGCCGAGGCGTAGCGGGCGCGTATACCACGGCGACGGCACCAGCGGCGAAAGCTGCGGCAGTCAAACTGCCGGCCTTTATCCTTGACGATATATCGCGGCCTCGCCTTCGCCGCTTTCGTCAATCGAGCCAGGAGGCGTTGAATGTCGCGCGATTTGGGCTCCACGCGCCAAGCCTCGAAGGCCATTACCCGCCGGGAATGGTGATCGATGACGCAAGCGACCCACCAGCAAAATGGCCAAAGCTGAAGCACGGAGAATGGAAACCACGATGTCCAGAAACCTGCTCTCGTCGGCACCAGCGTCAAATCCACTTGCCAGGTGTGGTTCGGATATTCAGCCTTGACTGGCTTGGACGTGCCACTTGTCGTTGTAGCCTCGTTGCCGGCAGCAGTCTCGTCAGGTTCCGGCCGATCGCGATCACGTTCTTTGAGGATCCGCGCCACGGTGCTGATCCCAAGAGCAAGTCCCGCCCTGGCCGGCGTCTGGGCGATCCGCTTCTTTCCCATGGTGGGACAGAGGGCCTTGAGGCGCTTGACCAAGTAGCGGACGAAGTCAGGGAAGCGGTTTACGGGCTCGGGGGTTTGGAGAAGCGCTGCTTCCCCTTCGTCGTCGATGCGCTTCATCCACCCGGCGACGGTAGCAGGCTGGAGATGGAATCGCCGAGCCGTCTGGCGGAGCGACCAACTTCGGGCCGCTCTGAGCTCAAGGATCGCCAGGCGCTCTGCCGGCTGATAGTACGGCCTGTGGCGCGCAGGGACGCGAGCCATTCGAACGTCCTTCAGCTTGAGTTCCTGCTCGAGGAGGGCGATCTCCTGGCGTGCTTGGTCAAGCTCCGATCGAAGGGAGTGACGTCGAGATCTGGCCGCGGTGAGCGCCATGCTGGCCAAGGAGATCACTTGCAGGATGGTGCTCTTCACTTTCTTGGACCATCCGGCAGGCAGCTGTAGCTTGGCAGATTTCGAGGTCATGCTGGTGCAGTCCAATTATTCTGGGCGAGGCAGTCAGAGATCAAAGCGTCGGGATGCAGTCAAAATAGAACCAACCGCACTTCACAAGCAACCGACTCGGATTCTGCCGTGCTATCTGTCACGACATCCTGGACGATCACGTGCGATTTCTCGCCAATGTCTCGGCACTGGCCGAAGCCCCCGCTCTGTCCCAGCACGGTGATCTGTTCGGGTAGCTCACGCTGACGTCGGCCGTGATCATCGGATCATGAGCACCGACACGCGAATCCAGCGAAGCTACGATCACCGTCTTCGGGAATTGGTCCGATCGACGGGCGATATCGAACATGCGATCCGGCGAGGCGTTCCTCGCTCCACGGCTCGCGGCTGGTTGAGCTCAGCAAGCCGCGACGTCATCACCGTCGACGCGTTCGGCATGGATCGCGTCGAGCTCGAGCGCGAAGTCATGCTCCTTCGGAGTCGCGTCGAGCGACTCGCTGCGCTCCTTCGGCTTCTGGTCGTGCTCGCGAGAGTGTCCGGCTTCTCGCTCGACCGCTCTCGGCTTCCCGACGGGAATCGGAAAGTGGCTATTCTTCGAGCCGTCGACCGTTCTCGCTCAGCACTTCCGCTCCGAATCGCTCTGCGAGTTCTGCGATTGTCGTCGTCACGCTACCACTCATGGAGACGCGAGGTCGAATGCGAACTCGACGACATGGATTCCTGTCCACGATCATCGCCGGGACAGCTGACGGGAGAAGAGGTCACGACGATTGAAACGATGGTGAGCTCCGAAGAGTATCGTCACGTTTCCACTGGGACACTCGCGCTCCTCGCGCAGCGACTCGGCAAGGTCTTCGCTTCTCCCTCGACATGGTACCGCCTGGTACGACTTCGCAAATGGCGACGGCCTCGTCGGCGCATTCATCCGGAGGAGCCGAAGATCGGCATCCGAGCCTCGCGTCCGAACGAAACTTGGCACGTCGACACGACCGTCATTCGCTTGCTCGATGGGACAAGAGCCTATGTTCAGGGAGTGATCGACAACTTCTCGCGTCGAATCCTGGCCTGGAAAGTGACCGGCAAGTTCGATCCGACGTCCACAGCCGAGCTTCTGCTCCGCGCCTCGCGAGGCTTCGTCGATGTCACACCCACCGTTCTCGCCGACGGCGGAGTCGAGAACTTCAATCGCCACGTCGACGAGCTGATCGAATCCGGCGTCCTAAAGCGCCTACTCGCAATGACGGACATCTCCTTCTCGAACTCGTTCATTGAGTCCTGGTGGCGTGTGCTGAAGCACCAGTGGCTCTTCCTGAATCCGCTGGACTCGGTGAGCACCGTAAGAAAACTCGTCGAGTTCTACGTGACGGAGCACAACTCGCGACTACCGCATTCCACGTTCCGTGGACAGACCCCTGACGAAATGTACTTCGGCACCGGCGACCACGTCCCAGATGAACTCGAGGTCCTAAAAGCCGCAGCGCGGAAAGCGAGGATGGAGGCAAACCGAGCGATGGTCTGCGCTGCATGCGAGCCGCGGCTGAGCGCTTCTCCGATGGAGGTCAGCTGACGAACGGAGACGAAAGAGAAGTCCCAGGTGCCGTTAGCCGATCGCCAATCCCTCGAGCCGCGGAAGGCTCCGCGATCCTCGGCTGGAGCTCCGCACGCCCCCCCGACCATCGAAAGACGCCATTCCGCGGAATGACCCTGGTCGACGACGGAGTCGCCCTCTCAGGGGTGGCGAGAACTCGTCACTTTTCTCCAGAATGTCCTGACGGACAGCTGCGCAGGCTGGCTCCACGGGGACGGCTTCCAGCTCACACAGTGCCCGGTGAGCAAGCGTGAGCGCTGGCACGGGGACATCTTCCATGGTCAAGACCTGCCTGAGAGCTTGCCGTGCCGCAACGATGGGGCTCACGGGCTTGTAGGTACCCGTGGGCGAGCGCGGGTCAAGGGGCTTTGCGATGCGTCTGGCGCTGGTACCCGGGATCCCCCGGGGGCCTCGGCGGCGGCTCCCCCCAGTGGGGCGGCATGCGCTCGGGAGCGGTAGCGAGGGCCCTCAC
>SXGS01361453.1_pt1 | contig 10302 bp, 6 predicted proteins | sample 3174681 | NCBI WGS metagenome assembly SXGS01 (sample SAMN11356861, study PRJNA531348) | freshwater metagenome | isolation source: freshwater sample F1-80 | place: China: Fuxian Lake, Yuxi | collected 2017-12-25
GCCGGCGACCGGGTGAATGCCGTACAAGACCTGCACCCCACGCTTGTTCAGCAGGTCGGCCCGTTCGCGCACCTGGTGCTGCGCCTGAGCCACGGCCATGCCGTAGCCCGGCACCACGATGACGAGCTTGCTGTAGCCGAGCAGGGCCGCGGTGTCCTCCGCGGTGATGGTGCGCGCGCCCTTCGCCCGCATCGCCGCGCCCTTGTCACCCCCGCTGCCAGCCACCACCACGCCCACGCCGCCAAAGAGCACGTTCCAGATGGAACGGTTCATCGCCTGGCACATGATGTTCGTCAGGATGATGCCCGACGCCCCGACGAGCGCGCCTGTGATGATGAGGCCGTGATTGTTAATCACGAAGCCGGTCATCGCGGCCGCAAGTCCCGAATAGCTGTTCAGCAGGCAGATCACGACCGGCTGGTCGGCGCCGCCGATGGCAATCACGAGCTGGATGCCGAGCACCAAGGACGCGGCGATGAGCACAAAGAACGCCCATGCCGTTCCGGGGTTGAAGCCGAGAAAGACGCCCATCGCAACGACCGTGAGGATTAGCGCGATGCTGAGCGCATGCCGGCCGGGGAAGAGCACCGGGCGATCGGGGACGAGCCAGCCCTGCAGCTTCAGTGCGGCCACGACCGATCCGGAGATGGTGACACCGCCGATAAGCGCCGAGGCGTAGATGGTCACGGCCGTCGCCGTGGCGAGTTCCGAACCGGGCTGCGACAGCCGCCACCACTCGGCGCCCGCCACCAGCAGCGAGGCGCCGCCACCGAAGCCGTTAAGCAGGCCGACCATCTGGGGCATCGCGGTCATCTTGACCGCGCGGGCCATCCAGGCGCCGATGAGCGAACCGATGACGACGCCGATGGCGATGTTCTGGTATGACACGATCTGGCGGTCGAGCAGCGTCACGGTGATCGCGATCAGCATGCCCAGCGCCGAGAGACGGTTGCCGTTGCGAGCCCTCCGGGGCGACGACAGCCACTTGAGGCCGATAATGAAGATGACTGCCGCCAGCAGGTAGGCGAGTTCAGCCAGGTGCTGCCTCATGTCTTGTCCTCCGGCTCGTCCTTCTTGGCCCCGAACATCGCCAGCATCCGGTCGCTCACGAGGTAACCACCCACCACGTTGATCATCGCAAAGACAACGGCAACGACGCCGAGGAAGGTTGATAGCCCCGGGGTCTCCATCCCGACGACCACCATCGAGCCGACAATCGTGATGCCCGAGATGGCGTTGGCGGCCGACGTCAGCGGCGTGTGCAGCAGCGACGGGACCTTGGTGATGACTTCGAAGCCCACGAACATCGCGAGCACGAAGACAACGATTCCGGAAATCAGGGCATCGGTCACTGGGCGCCTCCTTTCACGCTCATGGCCTTCACGATCTCATCCTCGGGATTCAGAGCGAGCGCGCCGTCCTTGAGGACGTACTGCAGCACGTTCAGGGTGTTTTTGCTGTAGAGCAGGCTGGCGTGCGTCGGCATGGAAGAGGGCACGTTTACCGGTCCGCAGACCGTGACGCAGTTGTCCGTCACGAAGGTCTCGCCGGGCTTGGTGATGGCGCAGTTGCCGCCCTGTTCCGCCGCAAGATCCACGATCACGGCGCCGTGCTTCATGGCGGCGACCATCTCGGCCGTCACCAGCGCGGGCGCCTTCTTGCCCGGCACCGACGCGGACAGAATGAGGCAGTCGGCATCGGCGACGTGCTTGGCCAGCGCGGCGGCCGTGGCCTTCCTGGCGTCCTCGGACTGTTCCTTGGCATAGCCGCCGGCGTCCTGCGCATCCTTGCTTACCAGGTCGGCGACCACGAAGGTGGCACCGAGGCTGAGCACTTCCTCACGGGCGGCCTCACGGATGTCGAAGGCCCGCACGTTGGCGCCGAGGCGGCGGGAGGTGGCGATGGCCTGGAGGCCGGCGACACCGGCGCCGATCACAAAGACGGTGGCCGGCGGAATGGTGCCCGCGGCCGTCGTGAGCATCGGCAGGAACTTGGGCAGTGTCTGCGCGCCGAGCAGCGCGGCGCGGTATCCCGACACCGTCGCCTGGCTGGAGAGCGCGTCCATGACCTGAGCGCGCGTGGTGCGTGGCACGAGGTTCATGGACAACGCGGTGATGTTGCGCGCGAGGAGCGCCTGGACCACGGCGGCATCGGCGACGGGCTGCAGAAAGCAGATCACGAGGGCGCCCTGCTTGATATGGCCCGCCTCTTCAACGGTTGGCGGCTGTACCTTCAGCACGGCGTCGGCACCGCCGAACAGGGAGGCCGCATCGGCCACCACCGAGGCGCCTGCCTTCTCGTAGGCGGCGTCGGGGTAGTGCGCTGCAGTGCCCGCCCCGGATTGCACCTGGACGGTTAGTCCGGCTTTGACGAGCCGCCCCGCGTCTGCTGGGACGAGCGCGACGCGCAGTTCGCCGGGCTTGGTTTCCCGGGGAACAGCCACTGTCACCCTGTTTTGAGTGGTCATGAAATTTCAGATTGAGGTGCCTGTCTTATGGTCAAACAATTCATGCGGCCTCGCGACAATAAAACTTTAGCAATTTGTGAAAAAGAATTGCGTGTTCGTTTCCCTCAAAACAACCCCTCTCCCCATCGGATGAGGCGAGGGAGCTGGAACAAGGCCATGACGTGCCAGAAAATTGACATCGGCCTGATGACTCACCTCGTGACTTACATTACTGAGAGCGCCCACAATTCGGCGATAGCCCCAACTTCGATTCTCACGTGCCGTCTTCAGGATGAGCTCGTCAAGAATATTTTGACCCTACGGGAAGCCCGAAACGCTTGCGAAACTCCTTGGCGGCCCAGGAACGACCAACGTTCCCTCCTGGTCGCCGGACAGCCGCCGGGTCGCCTTTTCGTCAGCTACCAGTTTAATCCCTGACGAGTCTGAAGCTCAAATCCTGGAGTGCGTAGAGGTGCGTGCTCGACAGGAGGTAAAGGACGCCGTTGGCAACGACAGGCGTGGAGTAAATGGGTGCGCCGAGATTGCATTCGCTGACGAGCCGCTTCTGTTTGCGCGCGGCCAGCACGGTGAAATCTCCGTCCTCGTCCCCGATGAACACCTTGCCGTCCGCGACCATGGTGCCGCCCGGCCAAATGTGGGCCTTCATGTCATGCGCCCAGTAAGAGACTCCGGTTTCGCTGTTCAAGCAATGGACGAAGCCGGAGAAATCCGAAATGAAAAGCAGGCCTGTCTCCGGGTCGATCGAGACGGCCGAGAGCGTCCGTTGAATCTTCTTGTTGCGCCAGAGGATGCCCGTCTGTGTGATGTCGCCGACCTTTGTGGCGTCGATGCAGACGAGATTGGCGATGCCTTCGCCGTGCTCAGGATCCTGTCCGGTGCCGACATAGATGCGGTTTTTGTAAATGACCGGCGTGGCAATGATTTCACTGATGCCCTCGGCGGCGGGGTACCGGATCGCCTTCCCGAGGTTGTTCGTTCGATACTCGGGCAGATTGCAATCGACCTTCCAGACCGTCTTCAAAAAGTCCACGTCGTCGGCTCCGCGAACCGGTTTCGAATCAAAGGCGTAGCACCATCCGTCGGGTCCGCTGAAGAAGATCAGCCGGCGCCCGTTTACCATCCCGGAGGAGGGCGAGCTCCACGAGCCGTGCAGAATCCGCTTGCCGATTTTCTCATCATCCTCGCCCAATAGTTTGCCCGTGTGGCGATCAAGAGCGATCAATGTAGGCGACATTGGCGACGGGATATTGACATGCGTCCAATCCATGCCGTTGCCTGTGTTGACAAACAAGGTGTCGCCCACCACAAGCGGTGAACAAGCCGAAGAGTTGTGTGGGAACACGCCGAGTTCCTCCATCATGTCGTAACGCCAAATGATGTCCGCGTCGCGAGGGCCGGCCCCGATCGGTGGGACTTTGAGATCCTGCACAACGTAGCCTGGCTCGCCGAGGAACGGTCCGTCATTTCCGTTGGCCATGCCTTCGACATCCAGACAGAGCACTTCGGCCCGGGTGGTGACCAGATAAAGCCGATCGCCGAGCACCACCGGGGAGGAGATCAGGCCCAGATTCTCCCAGTCGTTGACCTTTCCCGATTTGAGCTTGGGGACAACCAGTTGCCACAAGAACTGTCCGTCCCGCTCGTCGAAGCACATCAGGATGCTGCGGTCGCCCGTGTGCCGCGGGTCGCGTGGCGTATCGTTGTTGGTGCCCACGAAGACTCTGCCGCCTGAGACGACGACATTGCCGTAGGATTGGCTTCCAAGTTTGGCGACCCATCGGACATTACGGGTTGTCGCCATATCCACCTGCTCGGTGCCAGCGATGAGTTTTCCGGGATCGAATCGATCGGGGAGGCCCTTGGCGGCGGAATACATGTTTCGACCTGGATCGTTCCCACCCCACGCGGGCCAATCCTCCCGTTTGGGCAGCAAAGCCATCGCCGCTTGCTCCAGGGCACCAGCTTCCTTGGCTTCGGCCTCACGGCCCAGGGCTCGAAGGAGCCTCGCTCTCTGGAAGTGGAAGCGGGCATCGAGTTGAGGGGATGCACCATGGTTTCTGCCGGCGAGCTTTCCGGCGCTTTCAAGACTGGTGAGCGCCTCAGCATAGCGCCCCATAGTTTCCAATTGTGCGGCTTTGGCTTCGAGTATCGACGGATCGGAAGGAAAGCGATCAGCCCCTTCGATGGCAACGGCCATCGCCTGATTGGCACGACCTGTGTGGCGAAGCATTTCGAGGCGGATCAACCACACCTCCGGCTGATCGGGCGAAAGTTCGAGAGCACGTTGAATGTAGAATTCATAATCGATTCCCGGCCCAGAATTCCCGGCCGGCCAGCGCTGTTCGTAAAACGAGTTCCTCGCGTGGCGTGCGAGTGCGACGCCGTTGGAGGGTGAAAGCCACAACGCTTCACGAAGGCTTTCGGGAGTGTTCTCGGAGATCAGGTCCGCGGCGGTCCGACCGGTGAATGTGAACGGCGCCTTGGGCCGGATACTTTGTGGGGTGATGGCCCAGCTCGCGAAACGCTCATAAAGGTCAGGGTGGCTCAAATTCTGCAATCGCGCGCGCAGTGCGGGCAGGCCAGCCTGCGGCACGAAGTCACCCTTCCCTTGAGCTGTCAGTTTCAATCCGCTCAGCATTTCAAGGAATCCGGGAATCCAGCTCGGAATGACCGGGGGTAATGCTTCGTCACCCCATAGCTTGAGCAACCGGGGCGGGTTCTCCGGCTCCACGCCGATAGACGCCTGACCGGCGCCTCGGGAGCTGGAAACCATGCGAACATTGACCTTCGGACCGCGGATCTCTCTGAGAGGGGGCAGTGAAGTCGCGTCCCAGATCCGGAAGACGTCATCCATCGCAACCGTGAATAGCCGCTCACCCTCCTTGCTGAACCAGGCGCGCGACACCGGTTGTCGATGGTTGAGCGGCTGGCTGATTGCGTGTCCGGAGTCCGAACGAAACAGACGTACTTTGTGGTCCAGACCGGCGGTCACGAAGCGCAACCCGTCCGAACCAAACTGCACGTCGGACAACCCGCCGGGGTTCGCGGGAATTTGAATCCTGAAGCGGCTCTTCATGTCGGGCAAATTCCAGAGTTGAGCCGGGCCGTCGGCCGCAGCTGCGAGAATGCCATCGCCAGCCGGCGTAAAGCGGATGATCTGAATGGTGGAACTCAGGTTCAGATTGGTGACCGTCCGCAAGCTCGGCGTCTCCAACAGCCTGAGCATCGCAGCATCGGCCACAGCCAACAGATCGCCTTTAAGAGAGAACTCCATGACGGAGCGGTGAAGCGAGTTCGTGCTCAAGAGCGCCCCGCTTTCCAGATCGATCAATTGCAACTGAGGGGCTGTCAGGTAACCGCCCTTTGAAAGCGCCATCAGCCGTTCGTCCGGGCTGACGCGCATGTTCCATCCCTGTCCCAGTGGGAGAATCCAGGATTGCAACATCCTTCCCGAGGCAGGTTCCCATAACGAACATTCCGTGCGACTAAAGACCAGCAAACGGCGGCCTTGCTTGAGCAGGTTAACCGATTGAGGTGGAGTCGAAAGCCGGACCGGCTCCCCGACCTGCGCGCCTGTTTTCATGTTCCAGATCCTGGCCATCCCCAAATCGTCAACGGTCGCAAGGAGATCCCCCTCCCGATTGAAGGAACATGGGTTGACAGAGTTGTTGACTGTCGTCGTCAGCAGCCTCCGAGTTGAAACGCCCGTCTGGAGGTTCATCAACTCCAAGGTCAACGAGTCCCGCTCAGGCCGGATCACCAGTGTGTTGTCATCCGGGGCCAGCACCCAAAAGCGGCTGAACGGTCCGAATCGAAGCCAGGGCCGCTGGCGCGTGCTTAGTTCGCCCAGGACTCTCTCCGCCACCAGCGCATTCGACGGGAACCGTTCGGCCACTCTCGCGAGATACGCCAGGGCATAGTCTTCTTCCTCGGCGATCAGCCAGGCGTCCAAACGCTGCATCTCCAGGCGTACTTCCGCATCTTCCGTCCGAAGTCGTTCCAAGCTTTCAGCCAAACGACGCTGCTTTTCGGCCTCGGCTCGTTGGCGAGTGGCCTCTTCGAGAGCAACCTCCGTCTTCTGCCGCTGCCGTTGTTCCGCCCTGAACGCCAAGTGGCCTTGCGCGATGCCGATCAGGGCGGCGACGGCGATGCAGCTCACCATGGTGAGCACGGCTTTGACCGGCTCTCGCCGGGCCCATTTGACGGCTCGATCCACGCGAGTGCTCGGTCGCGCCACGACCGGCTGCCCTTTCATCCATCGCTCCAGATCGTCGGCGAGCGCTTCGGCCGAGCCGTAGCGATGCAGGGGTTCTTTTTCCAGGCACTTCAGGCAAATCGTTTCCAAATCGCGATCCACATGCGGATTCAAAAGGCGTGGGCGTTCTGGAGTTTCATCCACAACGAGGCGCATCGTTTCGATGGCGCTGCCGGCCTTGAAGGGAGGGCGCCCGGTCAGCAACTCATAAAGGATCGCCCCCAGGCTATAAATGTCCGCAGCCGTGGAAATCTGTTTGGTCCGCCCGCCGGCCTGTTCCGGTGACATGTAGCTCGGTGTGCCGAGCGCCGCTTCCGTGCGTGTCAAATCGGCGTCCGCTTCCAGCAGCTTCGCCAAGCCGAACTCCGTCACGTGGGGTTCGCCTTGGGCATCCAGCAAGATGTTCCCCGGTTTCAGATCGCGATGGAGAATCCCTCGCTGGTGCGCGTGATGCACGGCGTGGGCTGCGGTGGCGAGAAGCTGCGCTGCTTCTTTCGGCGTGAGGTGGGCGGTTCGAGAAGGCTCTGATGCATTCGGCTCCCGGCTTTCGGGTTTAGGGTTGGAGGCCGGTTCCTTCCCACGTTTTCGGTTGCGTGCAATGCGCTGAGCAAGCGATTCCCCCTCAACCAGCCGCATGCTGAAATAGTAATGGCCGTCTTGTTCGCCGACCTCGTAGATCGGGACGATATTCGGATGATCCAAGTTCGCAGCCGCTTCGACCTCGGTATGGAACCGCTCCATGAGCGAGGGCGACGCCATGTGGCCCGACGCGATCATTTTCACCGCCACGACGCGGTTGAGGCTGATTTGGCGCGCTTTGAAGACGATGCCCATTCCACCGCGCGCGATTTCCTTCAACAGCTCGTAGTCCCCGATCCGGGGAGTGCCCTGGGCCTCCGGGGACTTTCGGGGCGTGACCGGCTTGGCCGAGAAGAGAAACGCGGTCAGGCAGCGCGGGCAACCGCCGCTCAGCTCGGCATTGGAAAGCGCCGTGCCGCAACGGGGGCACGCAGAAGAGTGACTCGATTCCTCGCGGTGCATTCGTTATTCGATGCTCCAAATCTTGATGACACCCTCAGGACCTCCCGAGGCGATGCGTTTCCCGTCCGGGCTGAATGAAACACCATAGGGAGAGCCAAAGGCGGAACCGGATTCCTTGACCTCCAACGGAGCGATTTTAGTGCCACTCGTTGCATTCAGGATGCCCGGGCCATTGGCGACGAATTCTCCATCCGAGCTGAAGGCCGGACTGCCCCTCCTGGCCTTTCCATCCGCGAGATAGAGCACAGTGCCATCAACTGCTGACCACGCCGAGTTGCCAGATGTCAGCCGTTTTCCGTCAAGGCTGAAGGCCAAACTCCCGCTGTTGCCTTTCATCACAATGAGCTGCGGTTTTGCGGCGAGGTTCCATGCGTGCACGGCAGTATTCTCGCTGCCCGAGACCAGAAGAGCTTCAAGCGGGTAAAAGGCAAGGGCTGCCGCGGAACCCGAGTGTCCTAGGTACGTCTGAATGGGGTCCCCGGACACCACATCCCAGAGCCCTCCATTCCGATCTTGAGATCCAAAGGCGCTGCTGACAAGTCTGGTAGAGTTTCCACTTCCCCACGCCGGGAGCCTGGCATCGGAGCCTTCTCGAATCGCAAAACTCGCGGAAAACGCAAACGCCGAGGGATAGCAGGATTCCCTCGCCTGGTTTTCGCCGCCCGTGGTGGTCCCGCCCGTGCGCCTATTTAACGTCGGCGTTGTGCTTCTTCACCTCCCGAAGCGCCTCCGCTTCGTCGGCTGGAAGCGGCTTGACCATGACGTTCTTGTATTGGACCACGCTGCCCGGGTCATGTTGCTGAAGGGCCAGATGCCCGAGGGTGTAGCTGTTCTTAGTTTCCACGTGATCGGTCACGATCTTTCCGTTGACCTTGATGATGATCCGATTGCCCACGGCGATGATGTGCTGTGTCCACCAGGTGTCGTCCTGGACAAGCTGGGCGCCTATCTTAGAAAAATTGTAGAGACTGCCGGTTTTTTGAGGGTCGGGGCTGGTGTTTTCAACCTGGGCTTCATAGCCCTTGGGCCATCCTTCCATCCGTTCCGTGCGGAAGTACATGCCGCTGTTTCCACGGTGGTTGAGCTTGATCTCGGCTTTGAATTCGAGGTTGCGGTACCGGCCGGGGCTGAAAAGGTGGCTGCGCGGGCCTTTTCCGATCAGGATGCCTTGATCATCTATCGACCAGCCACCGGGATCAAAGGTGGTCCAGCCACTCAGAGTTTTTCCGTCGAAAAGTTTGTGCCAGCCTTGGGCATCCGGTTCGGACGGGACCGGTTGGCCCGGTTCGGAATTCTGAGCGATGGCCAGGATCGTGAGAGAGGCTGCGGCGACGGCGAACAAGCGGAATGACTTGGGAATGGGTGACATGGATGGATTACCAACGGATCGAGCGGGTTTGTCAATCCGGCGAATGCTCGAGTGGCGTCTTGATTCGGTAATAGAAAAAGCCGCGACGGCATGAAATTAGTCCCCACTTCGAACCCCAAAACTCAAGAATCGCGCAAGCGATAGTATCGCGTGCCCCAGGAGGCATCCTTGGTCACAGAGTTTTGACCGTTGCTGAGCGTAGGCGCCGTAGCCACTGTGGCCCAACTCGGCGCCGACATGGTCGCCGTTGATTCAAGAAGAAGCCCAGTCGCGATGGTCGGCCCGGAGGCAACCACATTCTTTCCCGACACGCTGATCGACAGGGCCGGGGTTGCAGCTCGGGGCGGCGGGTGGCGGGGTGTCTGGCTCGTTCTGGCAAGATCAGAAGTTGCCGACACGGACGGCGCTGTTCGCGTCAATGCCGAAGATTTTGCAAAAGGCGAACACGGCAGCGGGCGCGGCCGCGATGATCGAATTCCCGGTGGGTCAGGCCGAAAGGCCGCCCGGTCCCGACGCGCGTTGGCAGAGTGCCTGCTTGAGCGCGGACTGAAGGCTGGCCAGCGTGTATGGCTTTGGAACAAAGCCGGCGATTCCCTTTCCCGCGAATCGCGGCGCCACATCATGTGCACTGTAACCGCTGGAAAGAATCACCGGGATGTCGGTGCGGATGCGCCATAGTTCCCGGAAGGTCTCCTCGCCATCCATGCGCGGCATGGTGAGGTCGAGCACGATGCCCCGGAGCCGATCGCCGTGTTCTCGAATCATCGCCAGGGCCTCCTGTGGGCGGCGGCGGGAAAACGGGGGAAAGGCGGCGGTTTGAAATTATTTGGGCTCTCTGTGCGTTTCATCTCTCCTTCAATCTGCTTCATCCCACCGCTGGCTCGGGGACTGGAGGAGGATCCCGGGCAGGCGCCTCTTCCCACAGCCCGCAGTGTCTCAGAATCTTCTCCACCACCGCCCTCTGCCTTCCTTCGATGAAAGCGATAATCTCCATCTGCGCCCCGCACTTGGGGCAGCTCAAGGGGTCCCCTTCATAAACCTGCTTGATCAACGCGGCCCATCGCTTACGGCCCTGCTTGCCCCCAGGCGCCCGAGGCGATTGTCCCCGGTCTTGTAGATCACCTGGCCCTCAGCAGTCACCTGGATCATCCGCGCCTGGCCGAAAGGACA
>SXGS01453123.1_pt1 | contig 10296 bp, 8 predicted proteins | sample 3174681 | NCBI WGS metagenome assembly SXGS01 (sample SAMN11356861, study PRJNA531348) | freshwater metagenome | isolation source: freshwater sample F1-80 | place: China: Fuxian Lake, Yuxi | collected 2017-12-25
GACCGACCGAGAGAGCTGGCTCCGCGCTCCCGATGTGGCGACAAGGCGAGGCCGCATTGCGGTACTGCGCCTTCTGGTGCAAGCTGGTCTGGAAGTCAACTTGAGGAACCGCCACGGCGAAACGCCGCTGGTGATCGCTGTACAGGGGCGCAATCGTGCAGCGGTGCGCCTCCTGCTCGACGCCGGGTCAGACGTTCATCTCACGGACGAGGACCGCAAGGATGCAGCGGAGTATGCGAAAGAAGGGGCTGACCCAGTGATACGCGCGTGGGTTCGGCGGGCGGAGATTGCCCAGCGCCTCCGCCCGCATGCACAGGCGCGGCCGGGCGCAGCACGTCCAATCCCCACGACCAGGACAACACAGGCGGAACGAAGGTAGGCGGACCGAGCTACACAGCAGGACTGATAGTTGCGGGACAAACGGGACCGTGACCGCGACGTAGAACGCACCCCGTCCCCTGCGAGGGCACGGCCATGACCTACGATGTGCGCAACTGCCTCACTGCCGCCGGCAGCACGCTCACCGCGGGCTACACCGCGGACGGCATCCGCGCCTGGAAACAGGGCAGTGGTGCCCGCATGTATTTCTTTTACGACGGCGAACTGCTCCTGGGCGAGTACGACAGCGCCGGCGCGGTGACGGCGGTGAACACCTGGGGCGCCGACGGAGTGGAGGCCCGCCGGAGTGGCGGCACCGCGACCCCAAACGGAGTCCGCCGGTGCCGACGGCCCTCCGTGCAGCCCGAACCGCCGTGGCCGGCGCCCTCCGCCGGCGCCAACCCCGCGCACAGCGTGGCGGGATGTTGCGTATTGACGCAGGCCGGAGCGTAAGCGGACCGGGACGAACAGGCCTGTGTAAATCCGCAGACACTCTTCCATGGTAACGGCAGTGCGCGGCGCCACAACACCGAACCGGGTTATTTGCCGCTGGCTTTGATAGAACGGGTGATGTGTGCAACGTTTTCGAGCCTTCCGGAGCCGGGCAGCGTGGCCCGGCTCCGGAAGGACGCGTCATCTGGGAAAGGCACCCGAATGGGTAGGATCGAAGAGCGACTGACAGAACTCGGGCTGGAGATTCCGGCCGCTGCTCCGGGCAAGCTGGCGCCCGCCGTTCGCACCGGCAATCTGGTCTACACCAGCGGAGCCACTTCCGCTGCTACCGGCAAAGTCGGGACAGATGTAACCCTGGAGCAGGCTTACGACGGGGCGAAGGATGCGATTCTCCGCTGTCTGGGCTCAGTGCAGTGGCTGGTGGGCGACCTGAACAAGGTGACCCGCATCGTGAAGATGCTCGGGATGGTGAACTGCGCGGACGGGTTCTCCAACACGCCGGCGGTGATCCACGGCGCAACCGACACGCTGGTGGCGATCTTCGGCCAGGAAGTGGGCTGGCACACCCGCAGTGCGATCGGGGTCTATCAGCTTCCCGGCAATGCAGCAGTTGAGATTGAACTGATCGTCGAAGTGCGCGACTGAGCCCCAAAAGGGAACAATCACGATCATGCGAATCTACACACGGACGGGAGACCAGGGCGAAACCGGCCTCTTCGGTGGCGGGCGCGTACCAAAGACCCATCCGCGGGTAGCCGCGTACGGCGAAGTGGATGAACTCAACGCCGCGCTCGGGGTCTGCGCGCTCGGTGCGGACCCCGAACTTCGGTCGCTGATTCAAAGCATCCAGGCGGATCTGTTTATCGTCGGCGCCGATCTGGCTACTCCCCCAGAGGCGATCCAGGGGGAGCATCGACGTCCGGTGCCGCGCGTGTCGGAGTCGCTGCCCGCACGGCTAGAGAATGAAATTGATCGGCTGGAGGAGGGTCTGCCGGCATTGACCACCTGCATCCTGCCCGGAGGCGGCGAGGTGGGCGCACGTCTTCATCTGGCGCGCACCATCTGTCGCCGTGCCGAGCGGGCAGTGCTCGCCGCAGCCGGACGCGAGACGGCAAATCCGGAGGTCCTCGTGTACCTGAACCGCCTTTCGGACCTCCTCTTCGTCGCCGCGCGGGCGGCAAACCACCGAGCGGGCGTGCCGGAAACGGCCTGGCGATCGGGCCGATAGCTTGGACCGCTTGCGCAGAACCACATCCGCATGGGGTTCATTGGTGCGCTCAGCGAGTCGCGACTGTGAGGGTGCGGCACCCTGACGACTCGAGGTCCGGTGGGACGCCGGCGATCCCGGGAGCAGGTGCGGCCACCCGAACGACTCCCGAGGCCGACGGGATGCCGAAGAGCGCCGCGAGACCGCCGGATGCGCTATGGGACGGGTAGTATTTCTCACGAAGGGACTATCACCCCGATTTCCGGCGTGGGCGCCTCTGGCTGGTTGACCTGACGCACAGGGGAAGACAGCAAGGGAGCAGAACACTGTTCGTTCCCTCCGGCGCTCTGGAGGGAACGCACGCTCCGGCCGGTGTCATTCTAGAGAGGGACAATACGGCATGGCCGATAGAATCTGCCTGAAACAGATCAGCCCCGACGCGTTTGTGAGCCCCACGGACCGGGCGGCGCTGCAAAATCTCCAGCGCGTACCCGTGCTGCCGATCCTGGTGCAGAAGTTCAACGAGTTCGCCGTGGACCGGCTCTGGTACGTGATGAACAGTGCTGAATCGGTGCGCTGCGGTCCGAGCCAGTTCCCCACCCTGTACCACCTCCTGCGCGAGGCGTGCTGGGCCCTCGACGTTCCGCAACCGGAACTCTATGTACAAACCGGCCGGGAGCAGAACGCCTACACTGCCGGGGTAAACCGCACGTTCATCGTCGTGAATTCGGAACTGGTGGAGCGCTTCTCCGACGAAGAGCTGCTGTTCGTGCTGGGGCACGAACTGGGCCACGTTAAGTGCGGGCATGTGCTCTACCAGATGCTCGCCCGGTTCCTGCTGCCTCTGCTGGATGCCGTGGGGCAGGCGACGCTTGGTGTCGGGAAAATCGCCAGCTACGGGCTGGTGAGCGCTTTCTACGAATGGATGCGGCAGGCGGAATTTACCTGTGACCGCGCGGGACTGCTGGTGTGCCAGGACCCGGAGATCGCCTTCCGCACCACGATGAAGATCGGCTCCGGCGGCGGGCGCCTGGACGCGGAGATGAACGTGGACGCCTTCCTGGAACAGGCGCGCCACCATGTGGAAGCCGAAGGCTTCGAAGCCGTCGCCAAGGCGCTGCTCTTCTTCTTTTACTCCTGGCAACTGACCCACCCGCAGGTCGTCTTCCGCGCCCGCGGTCTGGACGAGTGGATTCGCAGCGGGGCGTACGACCGTGTCCTCGGCGGCGACTATACGCGGGACGCTGGCGCCACGCGGTGGGTAGACCCCTGTCCCGGCGTACCGCGCGGCCCGCGCCCTGCACCTCGCCCAGAGAGCAGCGCCCGGACCCGCGCCACCGACTCCCACCAACCCGCTGCACCGCGCTCGCCGGACACGGAAACACCGCCCGATCCGCTGCCGACCGATCCCATGGAAGCGGACCCGATCCCCACCTTCAGCGGGCTGGTGCTCTGTCCGCAGTGCGGGGCCCTCGCCTCGTCGGCAGTGGCGCGGTGCCGCGAGTGTGGCGCCGAATTGCCGGAAGAGGAGGGTATGTGACACGATGCTCCCGGAGAACTTCCGAGCGGGAACGGGATTCATCCGACAAGCACGGTGAATCTCCCGGAGATTTGCCGCAACGTTGCCGGGAGCATCGCTGCGCCTCGCCGCACGAAGCTTGCACGTTGGCTGTCCCTCGATCCTGCCCATAGCCGCTGGCCCCGTGTCGCTAGACCTGTTTGTGTCCTACCCCCCCCCGCTCCTCAAGACCGCGTGATCCCTGACCGGCAACCGCGACGATGCCGAGCACCCGGCGCAGGAGACGGCGTTACCCGCGTGCTCGGCGTTCCGCTCGCTCGGCCCGGCGCCGACTTCAAGAGGCCGCTCGATCCTGCGCTTGCCGGGCGATCGGCGTGGCGCTGCCCGCACCCTCGGCACGCTCCGGCGCCTGGCCTGCGACCACAGCGAATGGAGGTGGCGCGTCGTTGCATCGCCGAGCCCGTACGACTGCGCGACGCGGTGGACGACGCCAGCGTGTCCTGAGCGGCTTCTGCTGTGCCACTGCGCCGGCGACCCGGCTCAAGCAGCACCGCAGCCGCCAACAGGCGCCAGGATGGCAGGAGCGGATGACCGAAGGCGTCAAGTTCTCGATCCGAACCATCAAGAATGTGTCAAGATTCCGGTAGGCCCGGGCTGGTGCTGGGAAGAGCTTGCAGTCTGCATCACGCGGGCCGGGAACGAGAAGCGAGCATGAACCTGTCCATCCGCCCGGTGACACTCGCGGATGTGCCCGCCTGTGCCGCCATCTGTTTCGAAGCATTTCGCGAGATCGCCGAGTGCCACAGATTCCCCCCCGACCTGCCCTCTCCGGCAGCACCGGTCGGCTTTATGAGAAGCATGGTGACACAGGCAGGCTTCTTCGCGGAGCTGGCTGAGGTGGATGGCGAGATCGTCGGCAGCAATTTCATGGATGAGCGCGCGCAGGTAGCCGGCATCGGTCCGATCACCGTCGCGCCCGGAGTCCAGAACCGGTCCATCGGACGCCGACTGATGGAGTCCGCGCTCGCGCGGGCAGACGAGTTCGGCCGGTCCGGCGTGCGACTGGTGCAGGTCGCCTACCACAACCGCTCGCTCTGCCTCTACGCCCGGGTCGGATTCGCCGCGGTGGAGATGCTGTCCGCGCTCCAGGGGCCGCCGCTCCGGGTGCGGATTCCCGACCGGAGCGTGCGGGCGGCAACGTGGGACGACGTGGAAGCGTGCAACGCACTGTGTCGTGCTGCGCACGGATTTGACCGCAGCGCCGAACTGGATGCAGCGATCTCGGTCGGGGTCGCCGGCGTCGTCGAGCACTGCGGACGTGTGACCGGGTACACCACCACGGTCGGCTATTCCGGCCACACCGTGGCCGAGAGCAATGCGGACCTCAAGGCGCTGATCGCCGCCGCGCCGGAGTTCCCGGGGCCGGGGCTGCTGCTGCCGACCCGCAACGCGGAGGTCTTCTCCTGGTGCCTGGACCAGGACCTCCGCCTGGTGCAGCAACTGACCCTCATGGCGAGGGGGGAGTATCACGAGCCCGCGCTCCCGTGGATGCCTTCGGTCCACTTCTGATCGTCCGGCGCGCAACTGCATTGGCCTGCACGAGCCGCGGCGCCTCGCAGCAATCCGGCCCAGCGGCTGGGTGAGACCGGACACTGCCGGCGGTTACGCACCATACTTTCGGCACCATGCAACTCACCGGAATCCACCACGTCTCGATCCTCGTCTCGGACATGGAGCGCTCCGTCACCTGGTACCGGAACGCTCTGGGTCTGGACGAAGTCGTGCGCCCCTCCAACTTCGTCACCCCCGTCCGCTGGTTCGAGCTCGGCAACGAGCAGATCCACCTGATCCCGGCCGACGCGCCGGATGTCGTCAGTCCCCGCCATTTCGCCATCCACGTGGACGACTGCGATGCGGCAAAGGAGACACTGCGCCGGCGGAGCGTGGCGATCCAGGAGACCGTACCCATCGCGGGCGCAAAGCGGTTCTTCATCAGCGACCCGGACGGCAACAATATCGAAATCATCCAGTGGCTCCGGGCCTGGGATGCCGCCAGCGAGGAAGAACTGGGCGTACCGGACAACCTCGACCGGGTGATGCTGACCGAGCAACTCAAGGAAGAACGCCGCCGCCAGGAGCTGCCCGCGCATTGATCCGCACGCTCGATCCGGCACTCCGCTGCCGTCTGGCAGTGCTGGCCGCGGGCGTTCTCTGGAGTACCGGGGGCCTCTTCATCAAGGGGCTCACGGCCCACTCCGGGTGGCAGAACAGCGCTCTGGGCATCACGTGCTACCGGAGCCTGTTCGCAGCCCTCTGCCTCTCGGCCGCGCTGCGGGGCCGCACCCGCCCGCCCGCTCGGGAACTCCTGCCTTCCATCCTCTTCTACACCCTGCTGCTCTCCCTCTACGTCGCCTCCACCCAGGGCACGTCCGCCGCCAACGCGATCTTCCTGCAATACACCGCGCCGGTGTATGCGCTGGTGCTGGGCCCCCGTTTCTTCCGCGAGCCCTTCGCGCGGGCCGATCTGCTCACGCTGTTCGGCGCGATGGCGGGGATTGCCGTTCTGTTCCTGGGCAACTTCCACGGCGGCGAGCGACTGCCGCTGCTGCTGGGGGCCGGCAGCGGCGCCATGTTCGGGCTCTTCCTCCTCTGGCTCCGCCGCATGCGCGAGGCCGATCCGATGGCGGTCACAGCCTGGAACAACCTGGGGGTGGCCGTCCTCGCCTTCCTGGCGCTCGCCACCACCGGCGCCCCTGACCTCGAGTTGCTGCCCCGCGCCCTCACCGGTCATCCCGGCGCGCTCTGGTCGGCGGGTGTGCTGCTGCTCATGGGCCTCGTGCAGATTGCCGCGCCGTACGTGCTCTTCAGCTACGGATTGCGCCGGGTCCCCGCCCTCGAAGCCGGCCTGATCGCACTCATCGAGCCCGTACTGAATCCGGTGTGGGTGGCGCTGCTGGTCGGCGAGCGGCCGGGCCCGGCGACGCTCGCCGGCGGGTTCTGCATCGTCGCCTCCCTGGCCGCGCGCTACACCCTCTTCCGTCCCCGCCGTCCCCCGGCCGGCAGCGCCGGAGACTCAGCCGGAATTGGCCGGGAATAAGCCAGATTAAGACGTCTTAATCTGGCTTATTCTGGCTTAATCGCTGCTATTCAGGCGGACTACAGGGTGCGACCGAAACCGGCTTGAGTGGCTGATGTTACTGCGCGGTAGTGGCAGAGAGGTGGTCCTACACACGCTTCCACCGTGCGCCCCTCCCATGCCCGACAGGCATCGCGAGCCCCAGTGACCGCAGCGTGGCCAGGTCCTCGCGGACCTGGCGCTCTCCCGAGTCCATCCCGAGTTGTTGATGGATCTCGCGGAGTGCCAGACCAGAGGATGACGCATCCAGCAAGATCAGGATCTCCCGCTGGCGTTCGGATACGTCCAGCCCCACACGCTGCGGCGGCAGGTAGCGCCCCGGCCGAAACCGGACGGTCACGCAGCCCCCTGCATCCTCGATCTCGGGGTCGGGGAGACCTGCCTGCCTGGTGAGTTCCGCCATCTTGAGCGTCCCCCGTCCCCACTGCTCGATGATTCCGCGCCGGAAGAAGACGCGGGCGATGAGGGGATTCCAGGGAAGGGACTCGTGCGGTTGGAACAGCGCCGCCGTGGTCAGGCCGAAGTGCAGCGTCCCGGAGGAGGTGACCTCGAGCCGGTCGTCGTAGATCCCCACCGCTACAGAGCCTCCACCGATAGAATAGTCTCGGTGGCAAAACGCGTTGGCGAGTGCTTCCCGGAGGGCCAACGGCGGATAGAGTGGGTCATCAATGCGCTCAAACACGTCGGGAGTGATCCGCCCTGCAACCGGCAAACTGTCTCGGAGGAAGCGCTCTGCGTGGAGGAGAAGCGTGAAGGCATTGCCATGAAACTGTCGGTTGTCCAGGAACTCGGTGCGTTCCGTTCCCCGAAAGCGCGCCACCCGCAGCAGGCACTGCGGGTACTCCGCCTCCAGACGATCTGCATTTCCGAATAGCATGGCGCCGGCGCGTAACAGGCATCCGGCCCGCATCAGCCCGAGGCCCCGCACCAACTCAGTCACGTCACGGGTGCCCGGGTCTTCCACGCGGCCCCGGCGAATGGCCTCTTCCACCGTCCGAACCACTTCCTGCGTGTTCAGGTCGCCGACAGTCCAGCCGGCGGCGGGTTCGGTTTCCCAGCGATGTTCCCCGTGCAGTCGCTCCAGAAGCACGCGGTTGTATTCATCGCGGGAAAGCGGTTGATTGGTGTTGCCGACCCGCTGAAACGCCTGTCCGCGGTAGCTATACGGACCATGCTGACCCGCTGTGACCGTTACAACGACCACCTCGCGCCGTGGATCTACCGGCACACGCTCGATGGAGGGAAATGCCGGGGGATCGAGGGCACGGAACTCCTGAGCGATGTTCTCAATGGTTCGATCACTGACATCCTGCCCCGCCACGCGGCCATCCGGCTCTACCCCGAACAGTACCCGTCCGCCACGGTGATTGAGCATCGCGCAGAGGGCGCGGGTGGCTTCACGAAACTCTCCGGTGGTGCGCTTGAACTCCAAGGTTTCCGATTCGCCGGAGGCAGCCCAATCGGCAATCAGTTGCAGGGTCAGGGTGCTCCTCCTCTCCGTGGCTCACAGCTATCGCGCGTTCGGGCGCAGGGTGTAGGTCGCCGCCAGGCCCGGAAGCGTCATGTGCGCCGCAATTGCGTCGTGCGGGATGAGCAGGTAGTGCCAGGGCTTGCCGCCATGCGCCAGTTCGTGGGTGGTTGCGTGTTCACACCACTGGACCGCGGCTCGGGCCCGGGCCTGTACGTCCTCGTCCTGCATTTCGCTCGCACGCTTCGGCTCGCACAGGTACTTGTCCGTCTCCGTCTCGACGACAAAGTCCGGCTCATAGGCATGATCCTGGTGGTAATAGATCTGGAAATGGCCTCGCGCAGGCTTGAACCACTTCAAGACCCGGCGGTCGTCTTCGAGCAGGATGGCGAAACGCCGTTCCGCGTCCGAGTCGAACTTCTGCGCGGGGTACAGGCACCGGGCAAAACCCCCGAAGAGCATTCCTCGAATGTACTGGCGTTCTTCAATCGGCTGTCGAAAGTTGCGGATCGCCTCTCCGGCAGCAGCAGAGTAGGTGTTCGGGCACAGGGTCTGGAATCCCCGGTGGACGGTGACCGCGTACTCCGTGTCGGTGGTCCAGACGTGCTCCTGCATCTGGGAGTGGATGAAACGGACCAACTGCTGCTGGTGGTGCCGCAGGACATTCTCGACATCTTCCTCCCCTTTCAGGTAGGAGCGGAGGTGCGCGACCATCTGCCCGGCCAGCTTGTAGAGCAGATCGGCCTGCTCGTCGTAGCAAATGTCGTCGAAGTCTACCAGACCGCTGACCAGGTAGTCCTCAAGGCGCTCCTCGCGACTCGGGGCGCTCCCGGCATTCAATCGCTCTCGCGTGTTCGAGCCGAGGTGGTGGATGAGGATGTTGCCTTCCACCGGCGGCGGGCGCACTCCCTTCGGATCCAGGTCAAAATCGCGGAAGCCCGAGGTGACCTGTCCTGTAGGGTGCACCACGATCTTGGGGATATCAATGGACTGCTGGATGAATACCGCAACCGTCTTCTCCACCACTTCCGGGATGGTTGCGACCGCCGTCGTGCCCTCCAGTTCTCCCTGTCCGGCACGGCTGGTCCCGTAGGCGGCACGAACCTCCGCCACAAGATCGTCGCGCACTTCCGGCAGCTTCAGGTCGGAGGAGCTGGGACGTGACTCGTGGCGTTTGATGGCCATGTAGGTGAGCCGGGCAATCTCCTGCTCTGCGGGAGTGGGGAAGGAGAAGGTCTGCTGCCCGGTTCCGCCCCCAGTCGCCGCGTGCCCTTCCAGCCGCCTGACGATCTGCGGCTCCACCACGACCGTTTCCTTCTTGTCCTTTGCTACATCCTTCCCGATGATGACTACCTTGCGGATGATCGAATTCGGATCGTTTGCCTCGTCTACAATGGCCTGAAAACGGTCGTGGGCAACGATCGTGAGGCGGTCTACGGCGGGAACGCCGACGCGCCGGCCATAGGGAAGGCGCAGTCCCCGCCCGATGGATTGCTCCACCAGGGTCCGGGAGTTGGCGACCCGCAGCGGCACAGTCGTGTAGAGATTCCGCACGTCCCAGCCCTCTTTGAGCATGTTGACGTGGACCACAATCTCCGTCAGCTCATCCGGATCCTCCACCTTCAGCAGCCGTTCGACCGTTTCGTCCGCCTCCTGGCCGCGCTGATTCGAGTGGATCGTGATGACCCGATCCCGGTAGCGCCCGTCGAAGAAGTCGTCTTCCTGGATGATCTCGACCAGTGAATTGGCGTGGCTGGTGTCCCGCGCCACCACGAGCATGAAGGGCTTGACGACTGGCCGGTTGTGCTGCCGGGCGTACACCTCCAGTTCCACCTTCACGTCCTCGTGAATCTCCACGCCGTCCCGCAGCTTCAGCCGCTCCAACTCGTCCGGGGCATACGCATCGGGATTGAAGTTCTCCCGTGTCGCGACGGCAGGCTCTTTGACAAACCCGTCCGCAATGGCGTTGGCGAGGGGGTAGCTGTAGATGACGTTCCGGAACGGCGCCTGCCGGCCCTGGACTTCCAGGTAGGGCGTGGCCGTAACCTCCAGCCCCAAGCGCGGTCGCAACTCGTTGATGGCCCGCACACCCGCCGTCGCCCGATAGCGGTGCGACTCGTCCATCAGGAGCACCA
>SXGS01191139.1_pt1 | contig 10293 bp, 7 predicted proteins | sample 3174681 | NCBI WGS metagenome assembly SXGS01 (sample SAMN11356861, study PRJNA531348) | freshwater metagenome | isolation source: freshwater sample F1-80 | place: China: Fuxian Lake, Yuxi | collected 2017-12-25
GCCATGAACTGGCCGCCCTGCATACCGGCGACGACGCTTTCCGACTTCACGAAGTAGGCCTTGAAACCATCGAGATAGGGGCGATCCTTTTGGAAGTACTGGTCGAAGCGCGTGGCGACCCAGTGTGATCCGCGCACGTACTCGACGAACTTGAAGGCGCCGGTCCCCATGACCTTCTTCGCAGGATAGGCAGGATCCTTTGCGAGTTCGGCGGCGCTATAGACGCAATTGAACGGCGACGCGAAGTGCAGCTCCATAGAGGCGTTGGGCCCCTTCAATTTGAAGATCACGGTGTAGGGATCCGGCGTCGTGATCTCGCTGATATCCTCGTGTACGGCCTTTCGATAGGACACGACGCCCGGCGGCGGCTTGATGATCCGCTCGTAAGTTGCCTTGATGTCGGCAGCCGAGAAGTCGCTGCCGTCGTGCCACTTCACGCCCTTGCGCAACTTGAATGTCAACGTCTTGTTGTCCGCGCTCCACGACCAGCTCGTCGCCAGATCCGGCACCAGTTGATCTGGCTTGCTGATGGATTTCGTGGAATCGAAAGTCACCAGATTATTAAACACCGGCACGAACGGCGTGGTGACGATGTTTGAACCTTCTTCATGCAGGGATGCGCTCGGTGGATTTTCGTCGTTGGCGCGTCTGAGGATGCCCCCGGATTTTTGGGCCAACGCTTCGGCGGCCAGTGACAGCACCACGGATGTCACAACCGTCAGTACCAGCGGCTTGCGTAGTGCATGCGTGCGCATCATGACTCTCCTCAGTCGAAACAGCATTCATGTAGCTGTTGCAGGAACGGACACAGCATAACAAATCACAAGCGCCCCGGGAAAACCGTGCCGTCGACCTACGGACTTTGTAGATCAGCAACGGTGCGCTATGCTCGACGCGTTGCTTCTTGGTTGATTGGCGCAACACAAGTCCACGATAGAAACTCTTACTGTGCAATCCCTACCCGGTACCCGAGTCCAGACGCCGCTAACCATACGCATGGCGATGCTGTTCTTTGTACCGCTGATCCTGACCACCGAGTTGCATCAACTGTCGCACTCGCTGGTACATGCGTTTCTCGCGCGACTCGGTGACCCCACCACCACGCTGGCTGCGTTCAGCATCGCCTTCGCCTTTAATACCACGTTCAGCGGCATCATGAGCGTCTCCACGCAGGCGGCAATGTCCTACATCACCGACAAGCGCTCGTTCTGGCGCATCGCGCGCTTTTACGCCCTTATTTGTCTGGCGCCGTTTTTCCTCATTGAAGCCGTGGCACTGACCTCGGCGGGTGACTGGTTGTTTGGCACCATGATGGGCGCCAGCCCCGAGGTCACGCGTCTCGCCAAACTCGCCTCGGCGGTGATGGGCCTGTGGGTGCTGCCGAATCAGGTGCGCAATCTCACCACGGCGCTGTGCATGATGCACCGCCGCACCATGCTGATTTCCCATTCGACTATTGTGCGGTTGGGCTCACAGGCACTGATGCTGTTGGTACTGCCCTTCTGGATGGAGGGTGCCGTGGCCGGCGCCGCGTCGCTGGTCGGCTGCATGACCGTGGAAAGCGTCTACATGTATTGGGTCAGCCGCCAGTTCTACGCTGCGCTCCCGGCCACCGGCGGCGAGCAGCCCACCCACCGCCAACTGTGGCGTTTTTCATGGCCGCTGATGATCACGCAGATCACCGAAAACGGCGTCACTTTCGTGATCAACTTTTTTCTCGGCCGCCTTGCCAATCCCGATCTTGCGCTGGCCGCTTTCGGTGTGGTCAACGCCCTGAAATCGCTGGTGGCATCACCGCTGCGTAACATGGCGCAAACGGCACAGGCGCTGGTGCACAACCGCGCCGACATGCGTGTCATGCTGACGTTCTCCCATCGCCTGACGCTGGTCTACGCCGTGCTGGTGGCACTGTTGTTCTACACGCCCATGCGGGACGTAATACTGAACGGTGTCATGGGCCTGCCGGCCAAGCTGAGCACCTATGCCACGCCGGGTGTCCAGATGGTCATATTCGTGGTGGTCGTATGGGGCTATTCGTCGCTCTTTCGCGGCCTGCTCTCCGCCATGCGCAAGACGCAGATCATCGCCTTCAGCGCCGCGATACGGCTGCTGGTGGTCATCGCGGTCGGCAGCTCCACACTCATCGCGCCTCATCTCAACGGCGCTGCCGTCGGTGTCGCGGCTATCGGCTTTGCCTTCCTTGCCGAGGTGTTGATACTCGGTTGGCGTGTGCGCTACTTCAGCCGCTCACACGAAGCCATATTTCCCCATGAAGATTTAAATAAAAACATCAATAAAAACAAATAGTTACAGAATATCCACCAAACTGATACGATCAAATATCAGCAAACCCGGCAAGATCATCACGACCCACAACGCCAATCAATTAATTCCAAAGGAGACATCAGCATGGGCGCCACCACAATACTGTCCGAATTCGCCAGCAAGACGCGCATCACCGACTTAAGTTCCGAGGCCATCGCCGCAACCAAGCGGCACATCCTGGACTGCTCGGGTGTCGGCCTCGCAGCGACCGCCGAACCGGCAGGCCGCGTCATCCTCGACATCACACGCGAAGAAGGTGGTGCGCCGCTCGCGCGCGTACTCGGCAGCAATCTGCGCTCCAACGCGGTGTCGGCGGCATGGGCCAATGGCGCGCTGTCGCATTTGCTCGATTACGACGACACCGGTTTTTCGCACCCGACCGCGTGCATCCTGCCCGCCGCGCTGGCGTTTGCCGAACAATCCAACGCCAGCGGCGCTGATCTGGTCAACGCGGTATGCGTGGGCCTCGAAGTGTTCGAGCGGATGTCGCGTTCGGGCCGCCAGCACGAGCATGTGCTGCGCGCACGCGGCTTTCATCCGACCTCTTTGTATGGCTGCTCAGCGGCAGCGGCGGCGGCGGGCAGCATCGTCAAGTTGAACCCGTCGCAGATGGCCGTGGCTATTGGGCTTGCCGCCGCCAACGCGGGCGGCCTAACGCAACACTTCGGCACCTGGGGCAAGGGCATCCACGCTGGCAACGCCGCGCGCGCAGGCGTGAGTTCGACGCTATTGGCGCAGAAGAATTATTTCGCAGACCTAGACGGCCTAGACGGAGACTATGGCTTCTTCTCGGCGTTTCACGACAAGGGCAACTACGACTTGAGCAGGGTCAGCGAAAAACTCGGCACGCATTGGTCGATTGTCGACCCCGGCCTCACCGTCAAGGCGTATCCGTGCTGTGGCGGTAATCTGCGCGCGCTCGACGCGGCGCAGGGCCTGCTGCGCGAAAACAACCTCACGTTTGATGACGTGGCCAAACTCGAAGTCGACGTGCATCCCGATCTGCTCAACACCGTACGCTTTCACCTGCCGACACAGGGCTTCCGCGGCAAGTTTTCACTCGATTACGTGCTGGCGGCGATGTTGCTTGATGGCCGCGTCGATCTGGATTCGTTCTCAGATGCCTACTGCAACGCGCCAAAAATGCGCGCCTCGCTGGCCAAGGTGCAGATCAACAAACACCCGGAATGGGGCGACGACGCCACGGCACGCCGCCGCTCGCCGGTGACCATGACGCTTAAAGATGGCCGCAAGGTCACCAAACAGGTGGACAAAGTGCGGGGTAGCCCAGGCAACCCCATGACGCGCGATGAACTGCTGGGCAAATATCGCGGCTGCGCCTCTCGTGTTTTGAAGGGCGACCGGCTGGAGAAATCAATTGCGGCGCTGGAGAATCTGGAGAAGCTGGCGAAGGCCAGCGAGTTGATGGATGCATTGACGGTGTGACCCCAACCCCGTTATTCCTGAGCCAAGTGGGAATGACAAGGTTGATATTTCTCCACAAGAAAGTCTGCTGGGCCACAAAAAAACGGCGCATCCGAAGATGCGCCGTTTGTTTTTCTTACGGCAAAATTCCGGAGACCCGCTACATCCTCACCCTACTGCCTTAAGCTGCGGCGCGGCGGCCAGTTTCGCCTGCTTCTCGGCATAGCCCGGCGCTTCAGGACGCATCCAGCTGGTGATGGGCTCGGGCCACGGCGAGTGCGCGCCGTTGTACGCTTTCGGCCCTTTGATGAAGTGTTTGGCCTGCTCCAGCGTCTCGATGTGGGGCATGTCCATTGGGTAAAGTTTGTTGAAACGCGGCAGCGGGCCGGCCTTGGAAACGAAGCCATACAGCGAATGGCCCACCACTTCCTCGGCCAGCCACACGGTCTCAATCAGTTTGTAGAGATCAACCCCAGTGTCGATGCCCATTTCCTCGAACATGTGCATCACGTCCTCGGTGGCGATCATCATCGCCGCGCGGCCGTTGCCGCAGTACGGGCAGCCCGCCATGCCACCGATGGTGGTTTGCAGGCGCATGGTGTCGTTGCCGTCGAAGTGGCGCATCGCCGCATAAATGGATGCGAGGCCCACGCCGCGGCCGTTGTGCAGGTGCAGATTGAAATCCTTGATGTTGGGCCAGCGTTCCTTGATCGCTGCCACGGTGCGCTCCACCTGATGCGGCATGCACCAGCTGGTGGCGTCGGCAAGGCTGACCTTGGTGACTTTGATGCCGGCGTCGTCCCACAGGTTGTGCATTTTTGAGAGCATCTGCATCTGCTGCTCCAGCGTGACTTCGCCGATCCAGTTGGAGCCCCACATGTTGCTGATGCCGAGCGTGGCTTCGGTCACGCCCTTGGCCACCGCGCTCGCTATCACTTTCGGCCACGTGGCCATCTGCTGCGCCTGCGTGCGATTGGTATTGCGCTGGGCGAACACGTCGCACATGTCCACGCGCGTGGCAGACTCGCTGACCTTGCGGCTTAGCGGCGGCATGAATTCTTTCGCGCGCTCGTGGCCGCGGTCGTTCAGTGCGGTGTAGGTGTATTTCACGCCGGGCTTGGGGGTAAAGCCTTGCAGCAACTCTTCGATCTTCGCCATCTGCGGCGTGTATTTCGGGCTGACAAACGAGCCGACATTGATGTCTTTCAGGCCGGTTTCGGACAAGGCATTGAGCAGTCGAATCTTGGCCTCAATGGGGATATCTCTGTCCTCGATTTGCAGACCGTCGCGCATGCCTTCTTCAGTGTGAATAATTTTGGGATAACCAGCCATGATGCACTCCTTGTCGTGGAATAAACTGCTGAAAATAAATCCGTACCGATCGACTGACGTTTGGCCACGTTAAATCGATCCAAACACTCGTCCAGCGGCTCGCCGCGCCGCACTCGCGCCAGAAGACGGATCAAAAGAATAGCACAGACCCGCCGCGCCGCGAGTCACCTGACGCTGGTGATCATGACAATTCTCTTGCTGCAAACTTTGCATAAATTATTCAATAAATACAATCACTTACATAATATCTGCCGCTGCGCACAAGTATCAAACCGCGCGCCACGGTTGCGCGTGCCGGTGTGCCTGCGATACAGTGAATCCAGCGCAACAGCCAAACAACCCGCGAGAACACTATGCCGATTAATTCCGAAGAGGGTCTGCGTGAACTGCTGACCAGCACCAAGACCATCGCTCTGGTCGGGGCGAGCACCAATCCGCGGCGGCCAAGCCACTCAGTCATGCACTACATGCTGGATCAGGGTTACACCGTGATCCCGGTCAATCCAAACGAACAGGAAATCCTCGGGCAAAAGGTTTACGCCTCGTTGAAGGACATCCCCGTGCCGGTCGATATGGTCGATGTGTTCCGCACCGCCGAGGCTGCGGGCGAAGTGTGCGACGAGGCCATCACCATCGGCGCCAAATCGGTTTGGCTGCAACTGGGTGTGATCCATGAGGCGGGCGCCAAACGTGCCGAGGACGCCGGACTGAAAGTGGTCATGGATCGCTGCCCGGCCATCGACATGCCGCGCCTGGGGCTCGGCCCCAGAAACCCGCACAAGCCCAAGGATCCGCTGCGCTAGACGTTGCCGCACCCGGCTATTGCAGCACCAGCCCCGTCTCTTTCGCTATTCTGCGCCACTTGGCTGTCTCGGCCGTGATGTCAGCCACAAATTGCTGGGGGCTGGAGCCTACAGCCATCGACCCATCGCCTGCCAGCCGCTGCGCCACGTCGGGCGACTTCACCGCTTCGACAATATCCGCGTTCAGTTTTTTCAGGATGACGGGAGGCACCTTTAGCCCCGTCACCACACCGTACCATTGATCGATTTCGTAGCCGGGGTAGCCCAGTTCTGCCACTGTCGCCAGTTCGGGCAAGCTCGGCGCACGTTGTTTAGAAGTGACTGCCAGCATGCGCAAACGGTTGGTTGTCATGTGCGGCCGCAAACTGATCAGCGTGCCGAAGCCGATTTGCGTCTCTCCGGAAAGGGCGGCGGTAATCGCCGGCGCTCCGGATTTGTACGGCACGTGGGTGAGCTTAATGCCCGCCATCTGACCAATCATCTCCCAGCCCAGGTGCTGCAGGGTCCCCGTGCCCGGTGATCCATAGTTGAGCTTGCCCGGATGCTGGCGTGCGTAGGCAATCATTTCTTTGAACGTGCCGAACGGCAGAGCAGGATTCTGATAGGCGATGTAGAACAGCGACGTTACCTGCGACAGCGGCGTCATGTCGCGGGTCACGTCGTAAGGCCATTTGGGATTGACAGCGGTATGCAGCGGCACGTTGGCGCTGATCAGCACCAGAGTATGGCCATCGGGCAGCGCTTTGGACAACACGTCGAGTGCAATAAGGCCCCCCGCGCCCGGCCGGTTGTCCACGATCACCTGGTAACCCCACTTCTGTGTCAACTTGTGGGCGATGGCACGGGCCGTGGTATCGCTGCCCGCACCCGCCACCGCCGCGGAAATAAAGCGCACGGGCTTTACCGGAAAGTCTGACTGAGCCTTCGCGTTGTCGGGCAGGGTACCCACCAGCACAGCCAGCGCTACCCAAGTTGCACGCAGGCCCGTCAGTCCCATCTTGCTTTTGCACCTCACGTTGGCTCCTCAGCCGTCAGGGCTTGTAGACAATGCCCGCGCCCTTGATGATCTTGGCGTAACGCGCCAGCTCTTCGCGGATCACCGCCGCCGTCTGCTCGGGGGTGGAGGCAAACGGTTCCGCGCCCTGCTTGGCCATAAATTCTGTTGTAGCCGGCAGCGCCAGCACCGCGTTAACGTCGGCGTTGATTTTATTGACAATCGCGCGGGGCACCTTCGCCGGTGCGACCATGGCCGTCACACTGGTCAAGCCGAAGCCCTTCATGCCCGCCTCCGTAAACGTGGGCACCGTGGGCATGGCGGGCAAGCGTCCTTCACCGCTCATCGCCAGCGCGCGCAAACGGTTGGAACTGACAAACGGTATCACCGTTATCGGCACCTGAAACGACAATTGCACGCGCCCAGCCAGCAAGTCCGTGGTCACCGGGCCCGAACCCTTGTAAGGGATATGAACCATCTTCGCGCCGGCCATCATGTTAAACAGCTCGCCCGACAGATGCGTATTGGTACCCACGCCGGACGAACCGTAATTGAATTCACCCGGCGTGGATTTCATCAGAGCGGTAAAGTCCTGCAAATTGTTGGTAGGCACGGTCGGGTGCACCACAAGCACGCTGCGCCCGGTCGCAATCGTGGCAATGCTGACAAAATCCTTCTGCACATCGTACGGCAGGTTGGCAATCAGGCTCGGTGTGCTGAACATTGACGCGCCCGACCAGCCAATGGTGTAGCCATCCGGCTGCGCGCGTGCCAGCACTTCGGTGCCGATAACGGTATTGCCGCCGGGACGGTTATCCACCACCACCGAGTGGCCCCACTTTTCCGTCAGCTTGGTGGCGATAAAGCGCCCCATCGGATCAGTGCTGCCGCCGGGCGGAAACGGAATAATGTAGCGCACCGGACGGGTGGGGTAATTTTGCTGCTGCGCCCAAGCGCTGCCGGCTGCAGCCAGCAACACGAGCTGCGATAGCAGGCCTGCAACGGCAATACGACCAATTGGCAATCGAGTGTAAACACGCATGTGAGCATCTCCTCGGTTTCTAAAGTGTTTGTTCTTGCACAAAGACTACAGAGTCCCATCGCGCTTGCCAAGCGCCGATTCCACCATGCTCAAACCCCTTATCTAAAACGCCGCGCACGATCACGCGGTTTACATCCACCCACCGGTTGACGACGGCGCGCGCTACCTGAATACTGCCGACTTCTTTGTAGGAGGATGCACCATGTCTGGATTTCGATTTTCACCGGCGCGCACGACTGCCGCTGGCCTTTTGCTGGCCGCTACCAGTATTGCCAACGCACAAACCTACCCCGCCAAACCGATCCGCATCATCAGCCCTTACCCCGCTGGCGGCACCACCGACATCATGGCGCGCCTTGTCGGCCCCAAACTCACCGAGGCGTGGGGCCAGCAAGTCATTGTCGAAAACCGCCCCGGCGGCAACACCATCATCGGCACCGAGGCCATGGTCAAGGCGCCCGCGGACGGATACACGCTGCTGTCGATTTTAAGTTCGCACGTCATCGTGCCCAATCTCGCACCCACGCCGTACGACGTGATCCGGGATTTTGCCGCCGTGGCCACGATCGCCAGCACGCAACTGGTGCTGGTAACACACCCTTCGATCCCCGCGCGCAACCTGCGCGACTTCGTCGCCTTCGCCAAGAGCCGCCCGGGTCAACTGAACTACGGCTCCGGCGGCAGCGGCACTGTTACCCATCTGGCAGGCGAATTTTTCAACATGCAGGCGGGCGTCAAAACCCAACACATCCCGTATAAAGGTTCGATCCCCGCGCTCACCGACACCGTCGGCGGTCAGATTCAGATGTATTACAGCCCGCCCATCGTCGCCATCGGCCATATCAAAAGCGGCAGACTCATCGCGCTCGCCAGTACCGGCGACACGCGTTTAGCCGCGCTACCCACGGTGCCCACAACCGCCGAAGCCGGCCTCAAAGGTTTTGCGCTGAACGTGTGGTACGGGTTCCTCACCCAAGCGGCTGCGCCCCGGCCCGTGATCGACAAACTTAACAGCGAAATTGCGCGAATACTCGCGCTGCCCGACATCCGCGAAAAACTATTGAGCCAAGGCATGGATCCCTTCATCTCCACGCCCGATCAATTCGCGGCGCTGATCAAGACCGATTACGCCAAATACGCCAACATTATCAAGACGGCGAAAATTAAATTGGAACAATAAATCGGATATTAAAAAAATATCAATAAAAACAATTACTTACGCACGACAATACGGACGCGTCTACGCCGTTCCCGCGCCATCCTTCCCCGGCAACCCCAGCCCGCGCACCACCCCTTTGCGCGCCAAAGCCTCAGCTTCAGCCGTCGAGTAGCCCAGCTCTCGCAACACCTCGTTGCTGTGCTTGCCGGTTTCTGCTGGCGCGTGATGGCGCAAATCGAATTTATAGGCATTGCTTTCGTAGGGCAGTGGCGGCAGCCGCCCCAGTTTGCTGCCTATTTCGACCGGCAACGTGCGGCCTTCAGACTTGACGTGCCGGTCTTCCATCACCGTCTTTGGCGTGTTCAGCGGCGCCACGGTCACGCCGGCTTTCACCAGCTCATCAACCACGTCGTCGGCCTCGCGGTCGGCCACGGCCTTGCCGATGCGTTCCATCAGCATGTCCCGCTGGGCGCCGCGCCCGCCGTTGAGCTTAAGGCTGGGATCTTGTGCCAAATCGTTCAGGCCCAGCACGGCGCACGCGCGTACCCATTGCGGGTCGCTCATGATGCCGATGAACACCTGCTTGCCGCCCTTGCATTTGAACAAATCATAAATGGCGGTCCGCCCGCCCTTGGCGTTGCGCGCGGTGGACATCGGCACCGGGTCTTCGCCGGAGAGCTGCGAGTTGGCCATGTGTTGTCCGACGTAAAACAGCGCCGTCTCGAAGAGGCCGCCGGTGATGTGCTGACCCTTGCCTGTTTTTTCGCGCTCAAGCAGCGCCGCCATCACGCCGATGACAGCGTAAGTCCCCGCGCCGATATCCACCACCGAGGCGCCCGCACGCAGCGGCTGGCCAGGCAAGCCCGTCATGAAGGCCAAACCCGAGGCCATTTGCCCCGGCTCGTCCATCAGCGTGCGCGACGAATACGGGCCGGTAAGATAGCCCTTGATGCTGCAGTACACCACGCGCGGATTGAGTTCGCTCACCTTGGCGTAGCCCAACCCCAAGCGATCCATCGTGCCCGGTGCCATGTTTTCGATCACGATGTCCGCGCCATTCACGAGGCGCCGCGCAACTTCCAGCCCTTCCGGCGTGGCAATGTTGACCGCGAGGCCCCGCTTGTTGCGGTTGAAATAAAAAAACGAACCGTTGCGAATGTTGTTGGGCCGCGCGGGCCCGCCGGCATCGACCGGCTCGACCTTCACCACGTCC
>SXGS01326284.1_pt1 | contig 10293 bp, 9 predicted proteins | sample 3174681 | NCBI WGS metagenome assembly SXGS01 (sample SAMN11356861, study PRJNA531348) | freshwater metagenome | isolation source: freshwater sample F1-80 | place: China: Fuxian Lake, Yuxi | collected 2017-12-25
CGCCTTCGAGCCTTCCGCCGCCAACTGCTCATTCCACTTCCGCAGCAGGTTCTGACCGATCTCCAAGCGACGAGCCGCTTCCGCGAAACTCAGTCCTTGACGAGACACCAACGACACGGCCTCGACCTTGAACTCCCTCGAAAACACTCGACGTTTTGACATGAACTTCGCTCCTTACGCGTCACAATACGCGCTACGTTGCGCGCACGCAAAACGTGGGCTAGTCCAAGTTGCAGGCTTTTGTCCTGAAAACTCTTTGAAGTCATCGAAAATTATCGAGAGGTGCGATCCGATTGGAAACATCTTGGCCTCATGTCACCGGACGCCAATTTTACTTCACCTTCGCGAATTGCCTTTGGAAGAACTCCAGCATCTCGGTGTTGAAGTTTCGGCGTCCTGCGCCGGGTTGGTTGACGAAGACGTTTTCGATCTTGAGCTCATCCATTTTGGCTTTGAGGTGCCGGCCGAAGTTGGGGTGGTGAATGCCTTGGCCCTCTTTGGCGTTGGCGGGGAGCGGGCCGTCGGCTTCAGTGTAGACCATGTAGAGCGGCGGATCGTCTTTCGTCAGGTGTGTGATGGCCGAGCCTTCGTCGTAGAGCTTTTGTTTCTCCGGCGTCGGATGCAGAGCCTCTTCGGCATCGCGCACGCCGTAGATTTTGAAGATCGAGGGATGCTCCCAGGCTCGCCCACCGATCAACTCTTTGATCTTGATGGGGTCGTAGGTGCTCTGGCCGCCGAATGTGCCAATGGCCTGGATGCGAGTCGATTCCCGTTTGATAGGATCGTCACTCTTGGGATCGGCGAGGTCTTCATGGAAGCCGATCCACATCGAGATGCCTGCTCCGGCCGAACCGCCGAAGCAAGCGACTCGCTTCGAGTCGATGTTCCACTCCTTCGCCTTGCTGCGTAAGAACTGCACCGCGCGAGCGCCGTCATGCTGCGGAGCCGGGAAGATCACCTCTTTGCCATCGACGAAGCGGTAATGAATCGCGGCGACGCTGATGCCGGCATCGTGAAACGCTTGAACCTGCCCCGGAGCGATCTTCTTGCTGCCGCCGACAAATCCGCCGCCATGAATGTAGATCACCAGCGGTGTCGGTTGCTTGGACTTGGCTTGGTAGAAGTCGAGCACATTCCGCTCGGCGCGGCCGTACTTCACATCGGCCTGTGTCGGCTTCTCGGCTCTCGATTTGTCCTGAGACCACGCGGTGCCACTGACCAGGACAAGGACGAGCAAGCCGGTGAATCGCGCGAACGAGGTCATGGCGAATCTCCTTTGGACGAGTGACTCATGGCTCAGCCGACAGTCAGTTGAGCTGCCGTCAACGTGTTTCGCAATAACGTGGCAATGGTCATCGGGCCGACGCCGCCGGGGACCGGTGTGATCGCGCTGGCCACTTGTGAGACCGGCTCGAAATCGACATCGCCGACCAGCTTGTCTCCTTCGCGGTTGATGCCGACGTCGATGACGACGGCTCCGGGCTTGACCATGTCGGCGGTGACGAAACGAGCTTTGCCAATTGCGGCGATAAGGATGTCTGCCTGGCGGACAATCGAGGCGAGTTCTCGCGTGCGGCTGTGACAGATCGTGACCGTCGCATCGGCGACGGCTCCACGTTGGATGAGCAGCATCGCCATCGGCTTGCCGACAATCTCGCTGCGGCCAAGCACGACGGCTTGCGCACCGGCAGTCTCGATCTTGTATTCGGCCAGTAACCGCTGACAGCCGGCTGGTGTGCAGGGCAAGAACCTCGGACGGCCTTGAACCAGCAGTCCGACGTTGTGCGGATGAAAACAATCGACATCTTTGCCGGGGATCACCGCGTCGAGAATGACTTGCTCGCGAATGTGCTTCGGCAGCGGCAACTGCACGAGACTGCCATGCACCGCCGCATCGGCGTTAAGTTGCTCGACGAGTTCCAATAATTGAATCTCGGTGGTCTCAGCCGGCAGTCGGTGAAGAGTGCTCTTCAGCCCGGCTTTCTCACAGGCCCGTTGCTTGTTGCGGACATAGACGGCGCTGGCTGGATCGTCTCCGACCAATACGGCAACCAGATGTGGCACAATCCCAGTCGCGTGCTGAAACGCGGCCGCATCCTCAGCAATCTCCGCCGTCATTCGCGCGGCAGTCGCTTTTCCATCAATCAGCGTTGCGGGCATGTCTGCTCCCTAAGTGAGATTTCAGATGTGAGATTTCAGATCTCAACGGACGAATTCGAGCAACCACAACGTTCCCTGCAAGGCTGCGGCGGCGAAAACACCGGCGAGCAAATCATCTGCCATGATGCCCCAACCGCCTGGCAGACGTTCGAATCGGCTGATTGGCCACGGTTTGGCGATGTCGAAGACTCGAAACCAAATGAAGCCGATGGCGGCGGTCGTCCACGTCACATGCGTCATCGCGAAGACGATCGCGAAGGCCGCAATCTCATCACACACCACGCTGCCTGGATCGCTGAGCCCGCAGTGCCGAGCGGTTCGCTGCGCCGCCCCGCCTCCCAACAAGACACCAATCAAAGTGACGATGACGCTTTCGTGCATCGGCCGTTCAAGAGACTGCCAACCCCAGACCAACAGTGGACCGAGCAAACTCCCAAATGTCCCCGGAGCTTTCGGAGCCATGCCAATGCCGCAACCGGTCGCGTACAGCCAAGCCAAACGGTCGAGCAAGTTCAGTTTTTGACCGCCGGAAGGCTCTCTACTCATGCTGAAACACCGCAACTACACTTTCGCCATTCAGTCGCCTGACTCACTGGGTCGGGTGTCAATCAGTCGTTTTATTGGCAACAAATTTAGAGCCGGACTCGGAGAGTCCGGCGACGGAGTGATTCATGTCGGACGCGATGGAGCTTAGCAAGATCGAACATCTCAAGTCAGGCAGTCGCCAGCTTCGCGGTACGATCGCCGAAGAGCTACTTTCGCCTGAGACGCCATTTACGGAGGGCATGGAACAGCTCCTGAAAAACCACGGCACCTATCAGCAAGAGAACCGAGACGGCCGTGGCACTGGCGAGGCAAAATCCTACGGCATGATGGTCCGGTCTCGTGTTCCCGGCGGCAAAATTACGGCCGCACAATTTCTGTCAGAGCTTGACCTGTGCGACCGCTTTGGCAATGGCACGCTGCGAATCACGACTCGGCAAGGCTTTCAGCTTCATGGAGTCTTGAAGGACAACTTGCGCGAGACGATCCGCGAAATTAACCGCATCAAGTTGACCACGCTGGCGGCCTGCGGTGACGTGAACCGAAACTTGATGTGCTGCCCTGCCCCGATCAATGGCAACTCGATTCGCCGCGACAATCAAGCGTTGGCGGATCGCATCACCGAACATCTGCGTCCGCGCACGAGCGCGTACTTTGACATCTGGCTGCGCGACGAACAGACCGGAGAAGAACAGAACGTCGCCGATTTCCAGCCCATCGAAGAGCCGATCTACGGCGCGAATTACCTGCCTCGAAAATTCAAGATTGGGGTCACGCTGCCGGAAGATAACTGCATCGACGCGCTGACCTATGACTTGAGCTTCGTGACGATCCACAACGGCAGCACCATTGAAGGCTACAACGTCTACGTCGGTGGCGGCCAAGGGGTCACTCCCGCGAACAAGAAGACGTTTGCCACGGTCGCCAAACGAATGGCGTTTTGCTCGCCAGAAGATGCGGTCGAGGTTGCCGGCGCCGTCGTCAAGGCGTTTCGCGACACCGGCAACCGCGCGGATCGCAAGCTCGCTCGGCTGAAGTATGTCATCGCCAATCAAGGACTCGATTTCTTTCGGGAAAAAGTCGAAGCACATCTCGGACGCAAACTCGCCCCGGCGCGAGACGTCGCAATCACTGACGCTGACGACCACATGGGCTGGCACGAACAGGGTGATGGCAATCTCTTTCTTGGGATCAACATCGAAAACGGCCGCATCAAGGACGACGGCTCGCTGCGGATCAAGTCTGGTCTGCGAGCGATTCTCGGCAAGTACGGCATGAACACCCGGCTGACCGCGCTTCAAGGAGTGATCCTCTGTGACATTCAACCGCAAGACCGAGACGACATCTCGAAGATGCTGGTTGAGTACGGAATCGCTCCCGCAGAAGAATTGACGTTGATCCGCCGCTATTCGATCGCCTGCCCTGCCCTCCCCACCTGCGGACTGTCCGTCACGGAGTCTGAGCGAGTCATGCCTCGCGTCATCGACGACCTGGAAGTCGAACTGCGAAAGTTCGATCTGATTGGCGAGCGGATTTCCGTCCATATGACCGGCTGCCCGAACGGATGTGCTCGGCCCTACACACCGGACATCGGCTTGGTGGGGAAATCGCGCGGCAAGTACACGGTCTACTTGGGAGGCAACGCGGAAGGGACGCGACTGGCATTCCTCTTCCGAGATCAGGTGCCGTTGGAACAAATCGCACAATCGGTGTCACCGCTCCTGCCCTACTTCAAAGAGGAGCGGCTTCCGCAAGAAGCGTTTGGAGATTTTTGCTATCGAAAGGGCTTGGCCGATCTGCAAGCGCGGTGCGGAACGAATTGAACGAACGGATAACCCAAACTTTCCTGGATTCGTCTTTGACCGTGGGTTTTCGGCCTGCGTAAGATAATCCAGCGGCTAGTCTCGGTTGGGAAATTCGTGCGACTGTGTAACGAAGTTGTATTTGGTTCGAGGAGACGTTCAGAAATGATTCGATTCAATTGGCTTGCAGTGGTTGCGGCGTTGTTCCTCTCGCTGGCGACTTCGATTCCGGCAATCGCACAATCGTCGGGCATTCCGCGCGATGTGACGAATCCAGCCTCAGACGCCGGTATTCCCGCGCTGCTAACCGGCGTCAACTCGATCATCCGCCCCCAAGACGCGGCGATCTTGCAGTTCGACTCGTTGCTAGATCCCTCCAACGGTGCCGATCCGAGCAAGCTGACGGCGGCGGCTGTCAGCATTCAACTCAACCATCGTGTGGCGCAGCAGCAGGTAGAACTCGCGATTAGGTTTCTGCTCGCTAACCGCAATGACATCGTGGCAGGAAGGAATCAGTTCTTTAACAGTATTTATGGAAAACCGGGACGAAAACAAAGGGTGGCTGTGCTGGCTCCGGTATCCTTGCCGGGCACTTTCAATCTGGTCAGCCCAACGCTCATGCGATCGCAACCTCAGGGTGGTGGCGGTGGAGGTGGCAACCAGCGTCCCAGGGTTTCGGTCGGGACACTATTGAATTCTGGAGACTCCGTGTTCCTGGTCGATCCGACTGCCAATCCCACTCAAAACGCCAATAACAACAACTTCACGCCGGTCAGCTATCCCGATCTCACCACACAGGGATTCGTCGTCAAGATTTCCGCCGTGATCCGAGGTGGAATTAATCAGCAGGGTGGTGGAGGTGGACAGAACAATCAGGCCAATCAAAACACGGACTTCATTCTGGATTCCACCAATTCAAATGTGCCGCTCAATATGACACTGAATAACGCAACGGCTTGGCGTGTAGTTCGCTTTGATGAGCAGGATGATCCCACCGTCTACAACCAAGTTTTGGCGACATACCAGGCAATCCGAGACGCTTTGGCTGGCTTTGATCCGACGGTGGGACGCCCCCAGCCAGGAAACATCATCACCTACAATCGGCGATTTCGTAATATTAACACGGAATACGGGGTGGGCGATGCTCAGTTCGCTGCCACAGACACACGGGCAGCGCTCAACAACTTGATCGGGGATGTCATCCCCGACCGTGGTGCCGATCGCTTGGCAAGGCAAGCGGGCTTCTCCTTGTCTGATTCCTATGCTCATCTTGATACTCTTTATGATCAATCCAACTCTCAAGGAGTCGCCAACGCACGCCTGACCCCTCTGCTTTGGGCCGAGGACAACAATCTTCCAATCCAGTTCGACTCGCGAGTGGGCATCTCGAGCGCGACAGACGAGGACCGCGATTTCTTCAAGAATCGACAGACAATCTTCGGAGCTCAAAATGACTCGTCGAACCAATACTTGGGCCGAGCGTTCTTAGAGGAGAACATCCTGTTTGGAGGCGGGAATTTCTTCGACACCAACGTGGCCTCGTCCACTCCGCTACTGGAAGGAACGCGAGACCAACGTTCGCCTGCCGGAGGAGCAAGAGTGACGCAAGGTGGTGGCGGAAACACGCCTGTCACATTCGTTTCCGAAACTGCTGAAATACCCGGAAGCGGTACACCTACTGAAGAAAAAACGCTCCGCAAATGGCAGATGATTCTCTCCTCTTTTGCCGAGTACAACACCAACTTGGACAACCGAGTTTTGGGTACCCTCAATGGCCCCAGGAACATCGCGGTGATTGGACTTCAAGCCATGGTTGGCGGCGGCGCGGCGTCCGAGATTCGAGCAGCTGATGCGTCGAATTACAGCCTTTTTGCCGATTTGATTCGCGTTTCCGGTGGGGCCGGAATCGACTTCACTCGTGTCGAGCCGATTGGAAAGCGTGGAAACGCTGGCTTCAATCCAGTCGTCCCCGTGCAATAAGCGAATCTACGGAAACATCGAAACACAGACTGCCCGACTCCGGCAACGGACGTCGGGCAGTTTGCATTTGAAAAGGCCACCATCTCTCTTGAATGGGCAAGATCCTCAACATGACTGACGATGCCGCCGGTCGCCATCCGCTCGTCGCGGCGGCCCGACACCAACTCTGAGCAGTTCGTTCAGCGGGACGAAACAGCCCATTCTTCCTAGTCAACAATGTCGGCGGATTCCTGACATTCGCTTCAAGTGTTACGCCGATTGCGGCCGATACGGACGAAAAGGCTCGGTGCATCGCGCGGATGCTCCGTCTCGCGGCGTTTGCAGCCGCTGGTCGGACGCCTGTGCCCAGCCGAGGGAGACGTCCGTATGAAGCCGCTACTTCGTATCGTTTTCAGTTTCGTCGCGTTGGCTTGTTCGACGCTGATGAGTTCGCCCACCGCCTCGGCGCAACAGCCTAACGCCATCTGCACCAATCAACCGGGCTTTCGCATTCCGTATCGATTCGATCAAGCCGAGATGCGTCGCCTGCGAGCCAAAGAGATTCGGTTGTTTTTGTCGCGGAACAACGGCTTTGATTGGCAGCACGTGCAGACTGTCGCTCCCGAAGCCGGCCGCTTCGACTTCAAGGCGCCAGCAGACGGTGAATACTGGTTCGCGGTTCGCACCGTCGATGGAACGAATCAACTTCATCCGGATGCCAATGTTGTCGAACCAGGCTTGGTGGTGATCGTGGATCGGACAGCTCCGGATTTGCAATTACTGTTGCAACAGTCCGAAGCCGGCAAGGTGCAACTCTCCTGGAGCGTGTCAGACGCCAATCTCGATCTGACCAAGCTCAGTCTTGAGTTTTCGCAGGCAGGAGCCAACTGGCAACCAGTCAGCGTCAAGGCACATGTCGCCGGGCAAACGAGTTGGACTGTCCCGAACGGCGGGCAAGTTTCTGTGCGCGGTTCGGCAGCCGATCGCGCAGGGAATGTCGGCTCCGCGCAGACTTCGGTAGTCGTACAAGCGAGCGACGTTGGTGGCCCGATGCGTAAGCGCCCGGAGGCCGCGGACTACAGAAACCCAATCGCCGGGGGCAGCTTGCCGCCAGCGTCGGAACCGATCAACAACTTTCCGTTTGGTCCCTCGGCGAATTCCAACGTCGCTCCACCTCCGCCGACCAATCCCTTCTCCTCGTTGCCCGTGCAAGCAAGCCGCCCCAGTGCGGCCGCATCGGCTCCCACGCAATTCCCGAGCGAATCAAAAATCGCGAACTCATTCCCGCCATCGACCTCCGTCACGACATCCGGAGGACAAGGCCGCGTCAACACCGCGGAGTGGGGCATGAATCGGAGTCGCTTTGGAGGCAACGGTCGCTTCCGCGCCGTGAAGTCGCATCGCTTCGAGGTCAATTACCGCATCGATGATGTCGGTCCATCAGGCGTCAGCGCCGTCGAGTTGTTCGTCACGCAGAACAACGGTCAGAAATGGTGGAAGTACGGCGACGACTCGGACAAGCAAAGCCCGTTTGTCGTCGAGGTTCCGGAAGACGGCGTCTACGGCTTCGCGATCCGAGTCCGCAGCGGTGCTGGTCTTGCCGATGATCCGCCACAAGTCGGCGAAGAGCCGTCAGTCGTCATCGTTGTGGACCGAACTCCGCCGAACGTTCAGCTTCAGCCGATCCAGCAGGGAGCCGGCGGGCAGATGAACAAGCTCACGATCAGTTGGCGGATCGCCGACGACAATCCCAGTGACAAGCCAATCTCACTGGCCTATTCGGCCAACCCGAACGGCCCGTGGGAACCGATCTGCGGCTGGCAACCGGACACCGGCAGCTATGCGTGGAGCGTCGGCCAAGGCGTGCCCTCTCGGTTGTATGTCCGTCTTGTCGCCCGTGACGCCGCTGGCAATCTCTCGTTCGTGGATACTCCGCAGCCGCTGCTAGTCGATCTCTCGAAGCCGACCGCGCGCATCGTTGATATCGAATCGAACGGACCGCAGTAGGCCCCGGCCCCGGCTGCGATCCGAACCGATCAGTGTCACAGCACGACCACGGTGCTGGTTTCGCTGACGGGGCCGTCGCCGCGTGAGTTGCGGCCGAGGATTTGATAATCGTAGCTGCCGGGCGCGAGTCCCGTGGCGTCAAAGCTGGTGACGATGACGTCGGCGGCGACCACGCTGAATTCCGTGGCCCCCGGAGCTTTCTGGAGCACTTCGTAGCTGGTGGCTCGCGCGGCGGAATACTCCAAGTGCGCTTGGCCGGCGGCGGGTGACGTGGCCACGGTGATCGCGCCTTGAGCGGGAGGTTGTTGAGCCGGCTCTTGGGGGATGGCGTCGATGACTTCGCGTTCGGCGGTCCCCTCGACGAATTGCGCGCGGCCCTGAATCAGAGCCGCCGTGACGAAGTCTTCCAGCGTCGTCAACGCCTCGTGCAGGTTGCCCTGCGCGATCTCGTAGTCTTGATCGACGGTCGCGAACGCGGTTTGTTTCGTCTTGAGCGTGGTCAGCAGCGCATCAAACGCCACCTTGTCCATCGTGTCCCACGCCTTGAACGCCGTCGCCGATCCCGGAGGGTTGGGGAGTTGTCCCCACAAGATGGAGGTCGCCTCCATCCGTCCGATCGTCTGGGCCACGGTCTTGTCTTCGATCGGCAAACGGCTGATCGCCGAAAGGCTGCCGGCATCCGCTCGATAGCGGCTCTTCATGATCGGGAAGACCTGCACGCACGCCGCGTGCGCCGCCAGGCGCGACTCCTCCAATTCGCCACGCGCCAGATTCAGCGCCGAGTTCGCCGTCTGAAACGTCGTGCGCGCGGTGAGCGCCGCATCAATCACCGCTTGAACCTCCGCCGGTGTCTTGCCATCCGGCCGAAACGTCGCGATGGCGTCCATCGCCGCCTTCACATACCGACCCTGCGTCACCCGGAAATCAAACTGCTCGAACATGATCTTCCCCTTGGTCCGTGGAAACAGAGGCTTCGTCAAACCGATTGACGACCAGCGGAACGCTAGCGCTCTGTTCCGCGGTGACAACCTGCCATTCCCCGCAACCTGACGTGGCCTCGCCTCGACGATTCGCCACCTCTGCCGCAGTCACCGCTGCTTGCGCTGTTCCCGCGACACATTCCGCAGCAGTCACGCTCACTTCCGTCGCGGAATCCTCCGCAGCAACTGCGGAAGACAACCGAGCTTCTGCGGAAGCCACGGCTTGACCTGCGGAAGCGACTCCAGCTTCTGCGGAAGTGCCAGGCTTCTCTTCAGAAGTGCCTATTCTGACTGCCGAAGGCTCCACTACTTTTGCCGAAGCGACCATTCCGACGGCCGCAGCCCTCCCAGAAGTCGCATCCCACGAGTGAGCGGCTCCCGCCAAGCCAAAAACTGCGGGAAAACATGGCTCTGCAGGAGCCTCGCTTGCGCTGTGCGCGGGACACTTGGTTGCCGAGTCTCTGCCGGTTTCGGCTACTTGGGTTGGTCGGACTTGCTTGGCTCGATCACGCCGCCGTCCCATTCGATCTTGCACCCCGGCAACGCGGCCGTGGGTCAGTTTGGAAAATCAGACTTCGGAAGTTTTTGAGCAAAGTGACCCACTTCCCAAAAGTGGTTGGAGAAGCGTCATGTCAGCTTTCGCATTGAACAGGGTTTCTTCCCCCTTTACTGCTCCTTGACGTCCTTTCAGAACTCGGCTGCTTGGACTTCCCCCCGTTTTGCGGGCGCGTAGATAAGCGCGTAGAGTGCGAGACGAGGAGCGAGCAAGATGCGTCAGCGACGGAAGTTTACCCGAGAGTTCAAAGTGGAGGCCGTTCGGTTGTCGAGGCAACCGGGTCGAA
>SXGS01449598.1_pt1 | contig 10288 bp, 8 predicted proteins | sample 3174681 | NCBI WGS metagenome assembly SXGS01 (sample SAMN11356861, study PRJNA531348) | freshwater metagenome | isolation source: freshwater sample F1-80 | place: China: Fuxian Lake, Yuxi | collected 2017-12-25
AATCTGGGCGTCTCCACCGCGCACCACGCGGCAGACGGGAACCGTCAGCTTGCGCAGGGCCGCCACCGCTGTTTCTGCGCGGTATTCCTGGAAAAAGCCCGTGATCGCGTTCAATACCAGAATTGCGACGATTGCCACCGAATCGGTGACTTCTCCGATGGCGGCCGAAACGCCAGCGGCCGCGAAGAGCACCCACACCAGCACGCCCTGGAACTGGCGCGCCAGCACCACCAGCGGTTTTGGCCCGGAAGCCTGCCGCAGTTCGTTTGGGCCCGTTTCTTGCAGCCGCCGGGCCGCCTCGTCCGGGGTCAGTCCGCGGTCCGGGTGCGCCTGGAGGTGCCGGGCGACTTCGTCGTCGGTCACTTCCCACGGGAACGGCCTCTCGCTGGGGCCGTCTGTGGGGACAACAGAGAGTTCGCTCACGGGGCCTTTCGCAATCGGGGAGTCTGCAGCACTCGTACTACTTTAACCCATGTTTCCAGGGTCATGATACAGGGAACTCTGGGGAAGGTCTGCTGCCCACTCTCCGTCGAGGACCCCCACAATGAATCCCACATCGTCTTCTCTCATCTGCTGGTGCAGTCAACTCGGTGCTGCGGACACGGAACGTGCCGGGGGAAAAGGGGCGAATCTGGGAGAACTAATCGCGGCGGGACTGCCGGTTCCTCCGGCGTTTGTGGTCACCGCCGATGCGTTTCGTCTATTCCTGCGCGCGGCGGGTTTGGAAGACGATGTAGCGCGCCAAATTGCGTCGCTGGACGTGGAGGACACGACCGCATTGCGCACTGCGGCCGAGGAGATGCAGGCACGCGTCCTCGCGGCAGCGATTCCGGAACGCTTGCGGGCGGAGATTCGGGCGGCCCACCGCGAGTTGGTTACGGTGGGGACGCCGCCGTTCCTGGCGGTCCGCTCCTCCGCCACGGTGGAGGACATGCCCGGGACGTCGTTCGCAGGAATGAACGAGACCTTTCTCAATGTCCAGGGCGAAGAAGGGCTACTGGAAGCCGTCCGTCGTTGCTGGGCTTCGTTGTATGGCGCCCGCGTGCTCTTCTACCGCCGCCGGCAGGACATTCCCGAGGAGCGCGTCGCCATCGCCGTGGTCGTGCAGCGCATGGTGGATGCACGAAGCGCCGGGGTGATGTTTACTGTGAACCCTGCCAACGGAGATCGGCGCACCATCGTGATTGAGGGGGCCCATGGCCTGGGGGACACGGTGGTGGGGGGGGAGGTGAGCCCGGACCACTGGGAGGTAGATCGTGGCACGCTGGATCTGACCGTGGAACGGCTGGCGGAAAAGCACGTGATGGCGCGGCGCGGCGCGGATGGGACGACAGAGCGTGTTGCACTGGCCGGCACGGAGGCGCAGCGGCCGTCGCTGTCTCACGAGGAGGTGCGCTGGATCGCGGAATTGGGGCGGCAGATCGAGGCGCACTACGGCGTCCCGCAGGACATCGAATGGGCGGTGACGGACGACGGAGTGTACATCGTCCAGGCGCGTCCGGTGACTGCGATTGCGGGTGTTCCCCGCAATGACGGGCCGGGCGCCGGCGCGCTGGAGGTCCTTGTGCGAGGTCTGCCCGCGTCTCCCGGTCGGGTCGTGGGATTGGCCCGAAAGCTTACGTCACTCGCCGAAAGCGATCGGCTGGGACCGGGTGAGATCCTCGTGACCCGGAAGACAGAACCGGATTGGGTCCCGCTCATGCGCCGCGCGGCAGCGATTGTTACCGACGAGGGGGGGATGACCGCACACGCGGCCATCGTGTCGCGCGAACTCGGCATTCCGTGTGTCGTTGGCGCGCAGGACGCCACCCGCCGCATTGCAGACGGCACGCGGATCACGGTGGACGCGCAGCACGGAGTGGTTTACCTGGGGGCGGCGCCGCCCGCGCAGGAAGGCGCACGGGAGGTGGTTCCGGCTGTTGCGGCTCCGGCGGCGGCCCCGGTCACGGGCACCCGCCTGTATGTGAATCTGGCGCAGCCGGAGATGGCGGAAAGTGTGGCTGCTCGGGACGTGGATGGGGTCGGATTGCTCCGACTCGAATTCATCATCCTCGCCATCACGGACAATACGCACCCGCGCCGGCTGCTCCAGGAGGGGCGAGGCGACGAGTTTCGCGATCGGCTGACGGACAGCCTGACGCATTTTGCGCGGGCGTTTTCTCCACGTCCGGTTGTGGTGCGCACTACAGATTTCCGCACCAACGAGTATCGTCACATGCAGGGAGGCGCGGAGTTCGAACCGGAGGAAGCAAACCCGATGATCGGCTATCGGGGAGCCTACCGGTACCAGGAAGAGCCGGATCTATTCCGTCTGGAACTCGAGGCATTCCGGCAGGTGCGGGAACGGGAGGGTCTCGACAACCTGATCCTGATGCTCCCATTTGTGCGCACATTGTCCGAACTACGGCGCTGTCGCGTGCAGATGGACGCCGCAGGCTTGACCAGCGATCCGCACTTCCCGCTCTGGATCATGGCCGAGGTGCCGTCCGTACTCTACCACCTGCCGGCGTACGTGCGGGAGGGGGTGCGCGGTGTTTCCATCGGCTCGAACGACCTGACGCAGTTGATGCTCGGGGTGGACCGCGACTCCGGTCGCCTCGCATCTCTCTTCGACGAACGAGATCCGGCTGTCCTGGGCGCCATCCGGGATATCGTGCGCGGCTGCCAGGAGCAAGGGATACCCTGTTCGATCTGCGGGCAGGCCCCCTCCCTCTATCCGGAGCTCACAGAGAAGCTGGTGGAATGGGGAATCGACTCAGTCTCCGTCAATCCCGATGTGCTGGAACGCACCCGACGCATCCTGGCCGCCGCGGAACAGCGAGTGCTTCTGCGTGGGACGCGGGAACGACGCGCGGCACGAGGCAATGAGTAGCACGTACGAATTGCAATGCGCCGGGCGCGGATAGTCCTGCGGATCGTCAACCACAGGGCCGGGGGCTCTGCCGATGGGCCCTGCGGTTGCTCAGTGTTACTCGCTTCTCATCCGTTTGACCGGCGGGTCGGGCGGAGTCCACTCGCGGAGAATCTTCAGGATACGCGGCGCGCTGTTTCCGTCGCCGAACGGTCCGCGGGATGCGCGGCATTGCTCCCGGAATTTCGGGCCCAGCGCCTGCCGTAATGCCGCAGCCAGAGCGTCCGGGTCGGCGGGAGTGTCCAGCACATTTTCGCCCCGCACCCGGCCCTTTTGCCGGTCCCCGATATTCACCGCGGGCAGCCCCGCAGCCGGCGCTTCGATCAGCCCGCTGGAGGTGTTTCCGAGCATCGCGTCGGCGATTTTGAGCATGCCCCAGTAGCGCTGCTCTCCGAGCGCGTCCACTGCCGTCCGCCGGGGGGCGGTTGCGGCAGCCTTGAGGCGCTCTCGGATGGCTCCGTTTCCCGGATCCTCGTTCGGCAGCGTGATGACATAGGTGGCCTCCACGGCATCCATCGCCCCCGCAAGCGCCTCCGCCTCCTGTGCCGGATCGCCGCCGAGTGTGGCCGGGTGGAGGGTGACAAGCACCACGGGCGGCTCCAGACGCATGCCGAGGTGGCTTTCGAGTTGCGCGCGATCAGGCAGGTCACGCCGGTGCACATTGTCGAGACCGGGCGCCCCGACGATGTGTACGGTCGCCGGATCTTCGCCCATCGAAATCACTCGCTGTGCATGCAGGGGATGGCTCACCAGATGCAGATGGCTCATCTTGGTGATGGCGTGACGCAGGGCATTGTCGAATGCTCCTTCGGTTTCTTCGCCTCCGTGCAAGTGGATGATCGGCAGCCGGTGTACGGTGGCCGCCACTGCGGCCGCGGCGTTCTCGAAACGATCACCGACGAGCAGGAAGGCCTCCGGACGCAGGTGCGCGAGCGCTTCCCCGGTCAAACGGAGCGCCTCCGCAGCCTGCACCGAGGCCGATGCCTCCCCCGCGTCCGGAACGAAAGGGAGCCGCGCCGCCGCAGTGAAGCCTTCCTGCTGAAGCAATCGCTCAGTTTGCCCATGTCGGGTCGAGCAATGCATCCCCCCCACCAGCAATTGCAGCGTGAAGTCGGGCGAGCCCAACAGGAGTTGACAGGTGCTTCGGAGGATCCCCCAATCCTGTCGGCCCGTGGTCAGGACCGCAATCTTGCGCGGGAACGGCTCTGCGATCACCTGGGTAATCTCATCGGTGGGAACAGGCTCTGCATGGGACGAGCAACAGGAAGGGACATCGCGGGGTTCCAGAGCAATCGCGGCGCACTACTGGATATGATCCAGCGTCAGCAGCGCTCCCGCCGGCAGATCCACTCGGAGGGTGCGCCCGACCAGTTGTTCACGCATCGCCGGGGGGAGGCCGGTACCGGGGCGTCTGATGGCGATCATTGCTTCTGTGAGCACCGTGCCCGCCGGCAGGGCCTGCGCGGTAACCAGGCTCTTGCGTGCCACGGCGGCAGTGTTTGCTTCGCGGGCCACTGGTGCTTTCCGCCCCGTGCCCATCGCCGCCTCCACATTGCGAATGCTGTGGACGAGGAGCTTTAGTTCGTCCGGCTCCAGGGATGCCTGATGGTCGGGACCCGGCAGGTTCCGGTCGAGCGTGTAGTGCTTTTCGATGACGCAGGCGCCCAACGCCACAGCCGCGACGCTGATCTCAACCCCTGCCGTGTGGTCCGATAGCCCGACCGGGTAGCCGAAAGCCGCGCGCAGTGTCTCCAGCACTCGCAGGTTGGTGTCCTCAGGCCGCGCGGGATAGTTGCTGACGCAGTGCAAGATGATCAGATCGCGGGTGCCTTCCCGTTCGAGGGTCTCGACGGCTGTCTCCACCTCTGCGAGGGTGGCCATCCCGGTGGACAGGATCACCGGCTTTCCCATCCGGGCCACGTGGCGGAGGAGCGGGATGTTGGTGATTTCGGGTGACGGGATCTTGAAGATCGGGACGGGCAACGCATTCAAGAAGTCCGCGCTCTCTTCGTCGAACGGGGTGGACATAAAGACAAGCTCTCGCTCACCGGACCGTTCGAGCAGTTCGCGGTGCGCCGCCTCGTCCAGTTCCAGCCGCCGCAGCATGTCCAGAAAGCTCTCCTGGTTGTCCGTCGTCTCGAGGGCGTACGAGGCTTTCGGCGCGTCGGCAGTGACCAGTTGTTCCGCCTTGAAGGTCTGGAACTTCACTGCGCTGGCACCCGCCTTCCAGGCGGCATCCACCAGGTCCCGTGCGAGTTGCACGTCCCCGTTGTGGTTCACTCCGGCTTCGGCGATGATGAAGGCAGGCTGCCCGGGCCCGACGTGAAGGTGTCCGACTGGAAATGCGTGTGACATCTGGAGTGTGATTACCGGCGTGCGACAGTGCGGTGACCCGGTGGCTGGTCCGGCACGAGCTATGTTGCGCAGAGGTCCTCGCGGACACCTCCTCGAAGTCGTCCCTATATGGTACGCAATGACTCCGCGTGCCTCGAGTACCAGACATCGCCGGCGTGCATTGCGTTGATCTGCCGGATCTCCGGTTTCCGGTCCAGGAGGGACAGGATGTCGTGCATGCGGAAGTCCGGGTTGGACGGGTACAGTTCTTCATACACTCGACGGATGAAGTCGTAGTCCTCCGGGTAGTCCAGTGTCCAACGCTCCGCATGGAGGCGGTCATCGTCAAGCGCGACGTTGGCGACGCGAAAGCGCTCCGGCTGGTCCCAAATGAAGGGAGTGCAGTGTTCTCGCTGGAACGGCTCCCGGCCTTCGTTCCAGGCGGCCTCCAGAGCAGCAAAGCGGACGATTTCCACCTCCTCGCCGTCCGGCCAGGTGGGCGGGTGATTGTTGGAGACGTAGTCGTAATCGTCCGGGTGATCGAGGTACTGCCGGATCACCCCATCGGCAATGGGGGCGTCAATCAGCGGGTTGTCGGCGGTGAAGCGAATGACGGGATCGAGGCCGTAGGCGAGGGCGCACCGGTAGGTTCGGTCGAGCACATCCTCTTCCGAGCCGCGAAAGACCGAAACACCCGCTGCCGTACAGGTTTCCGCCAGCCGATCGTCCTCGGCAGTGTCGGTGGTGGCGATGATGATCCGGTCGAGGGTTTCGCACCGAAGGAGGCGCTCGACCAACAGCAGCAGGAGCGGCCGACCGCACGCGGGCATGAGCACCTTGCCGCGCAGGCGCGATGCCTTCATCCGTGCGTACAGGATCGCACCATGACGACGGGGGGCGGGGGAGGCGAACACCTCCGCCGGGCCCGCAGCGTGTGCGTGAGAACTGCTCATTCCGGTCACGCCGCCGGTTTGACCGCCCAGATCACGCTGTTCGTGGGCCGGTTCGCCTCGTCCCGCGGGTTGATGTGGATTTCGGTACGCACATCGAAGCCGGAACGGGTCAGAAATCCGTTCAGATCTTTGGTAGACCCGACAATGTCCCCCCCGTACTTCTGGTCCGTACTCGGGTAGAATCCGTTCTGGATGGCAAGGTGGCCACCGGGGCGCAGGACTCGGAACAGGTCGTCACAGACGGGTTGCAGCACTTCCAGAATGCACCAGACTACCTGCGCCATCTGGATCAGATCCAGGCTGCCATCCTCAAAGGGAAGCGGCTTTTCGCCCAGAACGTGCACGAAAAACCGGCACTCCGGATAGGCGGCCTGTGCTTTGCCCACCGCTGTTTCGGAGATATCGCAGGCGTGAACCGCAGTGCCCGGCAACTTCTGCTGGAAGCGGTGGGTCAACTTGCCGAGGCCGCACCCGATGTCGAGGGCCGTGCGTACTTCGTCACGGACGTGCTCCGCGATCGTCAGGAGCAGATCGTTGTCCAGCCGACCGGCGAGGGCCACACAATGGTGCGGATCCTCAATGTTCCGGTACATCTGCTCAAACTCGCCGATGAACTGGCCATCTTTGATGAAGTAGTCGTGGTAGTCCGCCGAATTAATCACTCGGCCGGAACTGGGCTGGCTCATGCTTGCAGTGCTTTCTCAAGAGCCGTGCCGAGGCGGGCGACATAGGCTTCATCCATTTTGTAGAATACCGGGAGCGCGATGGCTCGCCGGAGGATCTCCCCCGACTGCCGCCAGACATCGCGTTCCAGATCGCGGCCCCGGTAGGGGGCCATGTCGCCGAAAATGTGATCCCAGGTGCCGGCGAAATGCCAGTTCAGCGCGTCGGGGAGATTCTTGAATCCGAAGCCCTGTTCCTGTAGTGCCCGCGCCACTCGCTTCGCCCTCGCCGCATCATCCAGGAAAAAGATGACGGAATCACCATTGTCGCCATCCGGATCCGGGATTTCCCGCAGGCGGATCTCCTCGTTGCGGGTGACGTGCTCCACGCGGGCCTGCAGCATCGCCTTGTTCGCCCGGTGCTTCGCGAGGGAACCCGGCAACTTTTGGAGTTGCACCAGGCCGATGGCGCCCTGAAGTTCCATCATCCGATAGTTGAAGCCGGCGCAGGTGCGGGTGTCCTCGCCCCGGGGGACGGCGGGATTGTCCTCGTGGCCGTGATCGGCGTAGCACCGGGCGCGGAAGTAAATCTCGTGCTGATCGGTGAGCACCATACCCCCTTCGCCGGTAGTGAGGAGTTTCCCGTGGTCGAAGCTGTAGCAACCCACGTCGCCGAGGGCGCCGAGTGCCTTGCCGTGGTAGGTTCCTCCCAGTGCCTGCGCCGTATCCTCAAGCACCTTCAGGTCATGGCGACGCGCAATGGCCAGGATCTCGTCCATCTGAGCGCCCACGCCGAGCATGTGTACCGGAATCACCGCTCGGGTACGCTCGGTGATTTTTCGCTCCAGGTCCTCCGGGTCGAGGTTGAGTGTCCAGTTTACGTCCGCAACCACGGGGGTGGCGCCGCATTCCAGGATGGCTTCTACCGTGGCGACAAACGTGTGACTCTGCGTGATCACCTCATCACCCGGACCGATGCCGAGGCCTTTGAGGCCGACCTTCAGCGCGGCGGTGCCGGAGGTGACGGCGTGTCCGTACTGCACGCCGGCATGCCGGGAAAACGCCTGCTCGAACTCCTTGACTTTGTACACGCCGTTCCGCAGGCCCGCAAACGCCTGCCGGAACAGGACCCCGCCATTGTCGAAGACGGCATTGACTGCGGCCCGTTCCTCTTCGCCGATGATCTCCCAGCCAGGCATTGTTTTCTCAGGCCTCCGTCATGTCGAGGAGGAGTTGCCGGACCTCCTCTTTTCCGAAGGGCGCCGGGTTCATGTCCAGCGCTCCTTTCAGCAGCATGGTCTGCTCGGTCATTGTTTCTACGTCCGCGCGGCGCACGCCGAACGGGGTGAGAGATTGCGGGATTTGCAGGCGGCTGCACAAGGTGTCGAGCCGGTCGCAGAATGCCGAGGCCCTGTCGCCGGGAGAGGTCAGCGTCGGATCCCGGTCGGGGAGCGTATCATAGAGATCCCCATAGACCGTGCTGCCCCGCGCGACGTTTCCTCGTGCAACACGCGCCAGGAACACGCCCCCGGCAATTCCGTGCGGCACCTTGTAGTGGACCCCGAGCGGGTATGAGAGCGCTCCCGCCGGGCCGGCGCCGCCGTTGAACAGGGAACAGCCCGCCAGGAACGCGCCGAGTTGCATCCGTCCCCGGAGTTCCAGGTCCGCCGGATGATCGAGCACTTCCGCCAGCGAGGTGAGGATCAAAGGGCAGGCCTGCACTGCAAATACCCGGGAGAGGGGGGTGGCGCCCCGGGCCACATAACTTTCGACGGTGTGGACGAGGGCGTCAATGCCCGAACTGATCGTGACCGAACGGGGACAACTGGCCGTCATCTCGGGATCGAGGTAGGTCAACTCCGGCACGTACTCCCAGGTGTTGATGCCGAATTTCCGCATCTCGGCCCGATCGGTGAACACCGCATTCGGAGTCACCTCACTCCCGGTGCCGGCAGTCGTAGGGATCGCGATGAGCGGCCGCCCGGGGTTCTTGACCATATCAAAGCCGCGGTAGGAAATTGCCGGGCCGGGATTCGTCACGAGGACGGAAATCGCTTTCGCTAGATCCAGAATACTGCCCCCGCCGATCCCGACCACGGCGTCCACGCTGGCAGTAAACCGCGCCTTGAAAACGTCCAGGTAGTCGTAGTCCGGCTCGACGGCATCACTCTGCTCGACCTGCACATCCGGGAATGACTGCCGGACCAGGGAAAGCAGGGACTGGGCTGCGGGATTCTTTTCTGCTCCCGCGTCCACGATCACCGCGACCTTGCGCGCGCCTCGGTTGAGGAGGTAGTCGGGGAGTTCTCGGACCACCCCGACGCCGAAGCGGACATTTGTTTCCAGGCGGAACCCAAACGGCCCGCGCGAGAGAAGAGAAGCAGAATCCATGCGTTCCTTCGGAAGCGATCACGAGCGATCGCATCTACCGAGTCCGGGTGAACCCCCGAAGCAGGAAGATGATATCGCCGTGGGGGGTCATTCGACCCGGAACCGATTGACCTCGAACTGCGCCTTGCGGTAGGTCTCCAGTTCCGTTTCCAGTTGTGACCCGGCAAGGCCGGCTGCAGAGAGTTCTTCGTGGGTGAGCGAATCGGGATCGGTTTGGAGACGCCCGGCCAGGCGCACCAGCACGTCCGCGAAGTCTTGAAGACGAGCGCGCGCGTCGTCGAGACGCTGCCGGGAGGTGGTCAGTTCCCACTCGATCTGTTCGAGCCGGGCGAACAGAGCGGCGCTGCTGGGAGAATCGGATGGAAGAGTCATAATCACACCGTGAGGACAGTGACAGTGGGGGCGTTTTCCACTCCAGGCGCGCCGAAGCCGGACACGCTGAGGATGTGGTCGCCGGACTTGGCCAGGCCGAGATCGCGCACGAGTTTGCGGGCGAGCGGGCGGCGCCGAATGGGATCCTGCTCCGACACGGAGATCGGAATCACGCCCCAGAGCAGATTGATCCGCCGGCACGTGGAAACGTCCGGCGTCACCACCAGGATGGGGGCGGCCGGACGTGCCGCGGCGACGACCCCTGCGGTCACGCCGGATGTGGTGAAAACGACGATGCCGCGGACTTCCAGATCGCGAGACAGGAGCGCCGTGGACCGGGCGACGGCGACATGAAGGGGCACGGGCGGGTGGGCGACATCGGCATGGGTGATGCTCCCAAAGGCCCCTTCGGCCCAGAGGTAGCCTTCGGCCCGGCGGGCTGTACGGTCCATGATCTCCACGGCGCGAACCGGGTACGCTCCTGCGGCGGTCTCCCCGGACAACATCACCGCATCAGCGCCGCTGAGCACCGCGTTTGCTACATCGGAGACCTCGGCGCGCGTGGGCTGAGGGTTCTCAATCATCGACTCCAGCATTTGGGTCGCGACGATCGTCGGCTTGCGCAGCGCGCGTGCTCGTGACACCAGCGCCCGCTGGACAATCGG
>SXGS01772845.1_pt1 | contig 10288 bp, 10 predicted proteins | sample 3174681 | NCBI WGS metagenome assembly SXGS01 (sample SAMN11356861, study PRJNA531348) | freshwater metagenome | isolation source: freshwater sample F1-80 | place: China: Fuxian Lake, Yuxi | collected 2017-12-25
CTGGTCTATGACCGCGAACTTCACGATAGATTGTTGAACGAAGTCCTGGCAGCCCCAGTCCGAGCGGAGGGCTTGACTCTATTCAATGTGCTGGCCCAGCAAGAGGCCAGGACGCTGCTCGACAGCGCCGATGACTACTTCTGACCGCACGGGAACCAACTTTGGAGGCGTGTACATGCGGATGTTGATATTGATGGTGGCGGGCTTTTTGATTTCCTGCCTGGCCACTGCTGCACCCGTCGAGATAAAGATCGCCTCCGTTGCTCCGGAAGGGTCGGTCTGGATGAAGGAGATTCGCACCGCCGCGGCAGAAATCAAGAGTCGGACTGCAGGTCGCGTAGTCGTGAAGCTCTACGGCGGCGGCGTCATGGGCAACGACAAGCAGGTCCTGCGCAAGATCCGCATCGGCCAGTTGCACGGTGGCGCGTTCACGGCCTCCGGACTCTCAGAGAAGTATCCGGATCTCGTGTTGTACGGTTTGCCGATGATCTTCCGGTCGCAGGCCGAGGTCGACTACGTCCGTGCTCGCATGGATCCCGTGATCGCGCAGGGGATCGAGAAGGCAGGGTTCGTGTCGTTCGGAATCGCCGGAGGCGGATTTGCGCGAATACTTGCCAGCAAACCGGTCGCTACCACCGCCGACATGCGCGGCCAGAAAATCTGGGTTCTCGAGGGCGATCGGGTCAGCGCCGCCGCCATCCAGGCATTGCAATTGGCGCCAGTCAGCCTGCCCGTCACGGATGTGCTCACCGGTCTGCAGACTGGTCTGCTGGATGTGATCGCGGCGCCGCCGGTAGGGGCCATTGCGTTGCAGTGGCATACGCGGGTCAAGTACATCACGGACGTTCCACTCATGTACACGATGGGAGTGATGGCGGTCGACGCCAAGCCGTTTGCGCGCATTGAAGCGGCTGATCAGAAGGTGTTCCGCGAGGTAATGGGCGCAGTCTACAAACGGCTCGATGCCATGAGTTCCCGCGACGACGTCGCTGCGCAGAAGGCTTTGCTCGCTGGCGGCATCAAGCTCGTGGAGGCCGCGCCACGCGACGTCGCCGAATGGCGCAAGGCCTGTGAATCAGCCAATACCCAGCTAGGTCAGCAGGGTGCGTTTGCACCGGCATTACTCGCCGAATTACAGAAACACCTGCAGGATTTCCGCAATACCGCTGCAGCAAAGTCGCCGTCTGTCGCTGTCGGCCGGTGAGTCAGTCGCAGATAAGTCGCGTGCTTGCCGCCGCTGCGCGTCTCGGTTCTGCCATTGAGGCTTCGCTTCTTGTAGCCGTGCTCTCCGCCATGATTATTCTGGCAGCAGGCCAGATCGTGGCGCGAAACGTTGGCGCAGCGGCGTTTCCCTGGGCGGATGAGGCACTGCGCGTGATGGTTCTTTGGGTCGCGATGCTCGGTGCGGTCGCAGCGAGCCGGGAACAGCGACATGTCAGTATCGATGCAATTGCCCGTGTCGTGCCCGCTGGCGTGGCTCGCCTCTTTCGTCGCGTAGGCGCGATTTTCGCAGCGCTGGTCAGTGGTTTTCTTGCCTGGTATTCCTACCTCTTCGTGGCGGATTCCCTGGCGGCGGAAGACTTCGTATTCAACGGCACTCTTCCTGCGTGGACGGTGCAGTTGATCCTGCCCGTAGGATTTCTCCTGATCTGCTATCGCTACACTCTGCATGCGCTTACGGTCGTTAGCGCGGAGAATGGCTCGGTGTCCCCGGTGTCGCATTGATCATCGTCGCGCTGGTATTGCTGACACTGATTGGTGCGCCGCTTTTCGCGGTAATTGCTGCCAGCGCCATGCTTGGATTTCGGGCGGCCGATATTCCGCTTACTGCGGTGCCGATAGAGGTGTTCGGGATCGCAGAGACCCCGATTCTACTGGCGATCCCCTTGTTCACATTTGCCGGCTACGTGCTGGCAGAGAGTCAGGCGCCGCTGCGACTGGTCCGGTTGACGACGGCACTGGTGGGATGGATTCCAGGTGGTGTGGCCATGGTCGCGATCGTCGTTTGCGCGATCTTCACGGCATTCACCGGCGGTTCAGGCGTGACCATTATCGCCCTCGGCGCCGCGCTGCTGCCTGCGCTCCTGAAGGCCGGCTATGACGAGCAATTCAGTCTGGGTCTCATTACTTCCGCCGGCTGCCTCGGGCTCCTGTTCGCACCGTCGCTTCCACTGATTCTTTACGGCGTTGTCACTGAGACATCGATAGACGACATGTTCGTGGCCGGCGTTGTTCCCGGGACGCTGATGATGCTTGGTCTTGCCGCGTATTGCCTGGTGCGGAGTTCGGGAAATCGGGTACCGCTCAGCACGTTTTCGCTGTCGGAGGTTGCGTCAGCCATGCGTGCAGCATGGATTGACATTCCGTTGCCGATCATTGTTCTGGGTGGCATCTACAGCGGGATCTTCGCCGTATCAGAAGCGGCCGCCGTGACGGCTGTGTACGTGGTGGTCGCAGAAGTTCTTGTGCATCGGGACATCACCTGGCGCGCCATCCCGGGGATCATGCGCGAGTCGATGGTTCTCGTCGGAGCCATTCTGCTCATTCTCGGTCTCTCCCTCGCGTCCACAAACGTGATGATCGACGCACAGTTACCAGAAAGGCTTGTCGCAGAGGTGACGACGCTCGTTGGCGGGCCTGTCAGCTTTCTCGCGCTTCTGTTTGTCTTTTTGCTGGTGCTGGGGGCCGTGCTGGACATCTTCGCCGCATTGTTGCTTGTCGTACCCCTCATTGCGCCCATTGCTGCCCAGTATCAGATCGACCCGGTGCACTTGGGCATACTGTTCATCGCCAATATGGAGCTTGGATATCTCGCGCCACCGATGGGTCGCAATCTCGTGGTGGCAAGCTATCGCTTCAACCTGCCCATATTGAGTGTCTATCGTGCGGTGTTTCCGTTCCTGGTCGTGCTGTTGATCACGGTTGTCATCATCACGTTCGTACCGCAGTTGTCGCTGTGGCCGCTCGGTAGCCGGGGCTGAGCTGAATATAGGAGTGCTTCCGATGCTGCTACGCTTGATCGCGGCTGTGATTGTCGCTGGATTGAGTGTCACTGCGATTGCCGCCGAATTGCCTGGCAATTTCAGGCTTCCGGCCGGATTTTCAGCTGAGTTGCTCGTGCGGGTGCCCGGAGCCCGTTCAATGGCGCTGGGGGATTCCGGCACGCTTTTCGTCGCCACCAATCGGGTTGGCAACGTCTATGCGGTTGCTGAGCCCTTTGGTGGTGCGCCACGAGTCAGGACGCTACTCACCGGGCTGACGCTCCCGAACGGCGTTGCGTTTCGTGACGGCATCCTCTACGTGGCGGATCAGAAGCGGTTGCTGGCGATTCCGGGGGCGGAGAAGCTGGAGTCTGTCGTAACGCCTGCGACCGTCACGGAGTGGCCGTTCAAGGGCTTCCTGCACAGCTGGAAGTACATGCGGTTCGGTCCGGATGGGCTTCTGTACGTGTCCATTGGGTCCCCGTGCAATGTCTGTGACGAGAGCGATTTCGGCGTCATTCTGCGCATGCGGCCGGACGGCACTGGACGAGAAGTCTACGCCCGCGGCATTCGCAATAGCGTCGGATTCGATTGGCATCCTCGCACTGGCGATCTCTGGTTTACCGACAACGGCCGCGACCGCATGGGCGATGATGTTCCGCCTTGCGAGCTCAATAGAGTGAGCAAAGTCGGGGAGCATTTCGGGTTCCCGTTCTGTCACGCTGGCGACATTGTCGACCCGGAATTCGGCAAGCTCGGCAGCTGTGACGCGGCAACACCCCCGGTACGGAAGCTCGGCCCGCATGTCTCGCCCCTCGGCTTGCGCTTCTACGACGGAAAGCAGTTCCCTGCTGAATACCGTGACCAGGTATTCATCGCCGAGCATGGTTCCTGGGATCGCAGCAAGGCGGCCGGCCGTACGGGCTATCGCGTCACTCTCGTGCGGCCAGGCAACGCAGGCGAGCCGTCGTACGAGCCATTCCTCGAGGGATTCCTTGACGGAGATAACGTCCTTGGACGCCCGGTCGATATTATGGTGGCGCCAGACGGTTCGCTGCTGGTCAGTGATGATGTCGCCGGAGCCATCTGGCGCATAAGTTATCGAGCGAAGCCCTGAGACGGCACGGGAGTGCGATGGTCATGGCGATAAGTAATCCGATCGTGAGGTTCTTCGGCTGGATCTGGCGCGTATTGAATACGTTTCGGCGTGTTCTGCACCTGATTCTGCTGGTACTCGTATTCGCCGTTGTGCTTGCAGGGGTGGGTTCGCCCGCCATTTCGGTGCCCGATTCGGCTGCACTCATCATCGATCCGCAGGGCAATCTCGTCGAGCAACTCGCCGGTGATCCTCTCGACCGGGCGCTTGAAGAGTTACAGGGCGTAGGACCCTCGGAGGCGCTCGTGCAGGACGTCGTCGAAAGCCTGGAGAAGGCAGCTGAAGACGATCGCATAAAGGCAGTGGTCATGCGGCTCGAGCTGATGTCGGCCGATGGCTTGCCGAAGTTGCGTGCGGTGGCGGCTGCTATTCGCAAAGTGCGTGCAGCCGGCAAGAAGGTGGTCACGCTGGGCGACGGGTTCGACCAGGAGCAGTATTACCTTGCAGCGCAGGGTGACGAGATCTACATGAATGATCTCGGCGTCGTCTATATCGACGGCTATGGCTACTACAAGACCTATTTCAAGGGCGCTCTCGACAAGCTGCAAGTCGATCTGAATATCTTTCGCGTTGGTGAGTACAAGTCGTTTGTCGAGCCCTACATACGCGATGACATGTCGGAGGAGGACAAGGCGGCCAGTCGGCAATGGCTGCAAGCGATGTGGGCGGCCTACCAGAGCGATGTCGTGACCGCACGAAAGCTCCCGGTTGGCAGCTTGGACGACTATGCAAACAACCTGCCGCGCTACGTCGAAGCTGCAGAGGGTTCGACCTCACGTGTTGCCCTCGATCGCAAGCTCGTGGATGGGCTCATGAGCCGGCAGCAGTTCGGGGACTACATGATCGGAATTGTCGGTGAGTCGAATGACGGGGATTCAACCGATTACGCGAGTATCGACTACCGCACTTATTTGCAGGCTATGCGCCGCACAGGTCCGCCCGTTGCACGCGACGGCCAGGTCGGCGTCATTGTAGCCGCCGGCCAGATAGTCGATGGAGAGGCGGCGCCGGGTACGGTAGGCGGGGACACCCTGGCAGCATTGATTCGTCAGGCCGCCGGAGACGACTCCGTGCAGGCGGTTGTCCTGCGCGTCGACAGCCCGGGGGGAAGCATGTTTGCCTCGGAGGTCGTAGCGGACGAACTGGATGCGCTCAAGGTCACGGGCAAGCCGCTCGTCGTCTCCATGGGCAGCCTGGCGGCGTCTGGCGGCTACTACATAGCCACCCCCGCGGACGAGATCTGGGCGGACGACAGCACGATCACCGGTTCGATTGGTGTCGGTGCCATCGTACCGACGATAGACCGCGGGCTGGATAGTCTGGGTATCCATGTCGACGGCATCGGTACGACGAGTCTTGCCGGACAGCTGCGACTGGACCGCCCGCTTGGCCCGGAGGTACGCAACCTCCTCGAGCAGACCGTGGCCGACGCTTACCGTATCTTTGTCGACAAGGTAGCTGTCGCGCGCAAGATGGACTACGTCAAGACTGAGGAGATTGCGCGGGGCCGTGTATGGATCGGTAGCGACGCCCGCAAGCTCGGACTGGTCGACAGCCTGGGCGGACTCGACGATGCCGTCCGTGCCGCTGCGCGCCGGGCGGGTCTGGAGGAGGGCGTGTATGGTACCCGCTACCTGGAGCCCGAACTGTCGGTCGCCGAACAGGTGCTACGCGAGTACGGCATCCGCTTGCTTACGAACATCCGACTGGCCGGATTGACGCTGCCCAAAGGGCGCAACACGACCGCAGAAAAGCTCGTTGCCAGCGGGTTGGCGGGTCTGGCGGCCGTCGAGCGCCTCAATGATCCCCGCGGGCTTTATCTGCTGTGCCAGTGCGGCCAGCTGGCGCGCCTTCCCTAGGGATTCCCGGGTCCAAGGGATGTCGCGGGCCTGTCCGACGGCAGAAAATCTGTAGCGAGTAGCTCGCCCCCGGTGGATGCACCGCTCCAGCTGCGGACATCGAGTCCGATCGTCACCAGGCCGGCCGTCGGCAAGGACTCGAGCTGTTGCCGTGCGAGGGTTGCAGCAAGATCCGAAAGGCCCGGGTTGTGACCACAGATCATTACGTTCGCGAACGCGTCATCCTGGACGGCGATGACGCCGAGTATCTCGGCCGCCGTCGCCAGGTAAAGGGTGTCTTCTCGCTGGACGAATTCCTGCGGGTATCCCAGTGCTGCCGCGACGATTCGAGCCGTGCGCACTGCCCGCGCGGCGGTGCTCGTGATGATCAGCGATGGTCTTGCACCAGAAACTTTCAGTCGCTGACCGAGCAGCGTCGCATCACGGACACCTTGATGATCAAGTTCACGGTCGCGATCGGGTGTCGTTGCATCAGCTGGTGAGGCGTGAGCATGGCGCAGGAGTGTGAGGCGCCTCAGATGTTGCGTAGCCATGTCAGAGCAATCCTGCCTCCAGGCGCGCTGCCTCGGACATCATGGATTGATTCCAGGGCGGATCGAAAACGAGTTCGACGTCGACTTTGCCGCAGGTCGGGAGCTGGCGCACCTTATCCTTGACGTCCTCGAGAAGAATTTCGCCCATCCCGCAGCCTGGTGCGGTCACGGTCATGCGAATCGCAACATCCCTCATGCCGCTCGCCGGATCGGCGGTGACGCTGCAGTCATAGATCAGCCCGAGTTCCACTATGTTGATCGGAATCTCCGGGTCGTAGACATTGCGCATCTGCTCCCAGACGAGTTCGCGAAAGTCGTCGTCGGTAGCCCCAGGCCGCAGGCTTGCCACGGCTGGCTGTTCCTTGCCGAGAGCATCGGCGTCCCGGCCGGCAACCCGGTACAGATTGCCCTCGAAGTAGATTGTGAAGCTGCCGCCCATTGCCTGCGTGATGTGCACGAGGGAGTCCCTGGGCAGTGTCTCTGGTGTACCGGCGGGAACGGCTGTCACTTCCAGGTCGCGCTTCAGCGCAACGGGTTCGCTCTGGTTGCTCAGCATCGCTCAGCGACTCGCTTTTCGCGGCTCAGTGCGTCGACAAGCGTCAACCACGGCAGCAATGCGCAGCGAACGCGAGCAGGATATGCGCGCACTTCAGCAATGGCAGCGAGCGCGGGAGGAGGAGTCCACGCGAGACCATGTGACAGGTACTCTTCGAAATTTCGTGCAAGTTCGGTGGCGCCGGTGCGCGTCGCTCCAACGATCAGACTGGTCATGATCGATGCCGAGGCCATCGAGATAGCACATCCCTGCCCGGAGAATCGCGCATCTGCAATGTCACCGGCTGGTGTCATTCGCAGGTATACCGACACCTCATCGCCACACAGTGCGTTGTGTCTGCTGGAACTTGCATCGACAGGATCGAGTACGCCGAAGTTCTGCGGATCCCGGCTATGCATAAGTACAGTATCCCGATAGAAACGGGAGATATCTGAGGTCGCGGTCATCAACCCAGCATCCGCTTCGCCACATTGATCCCATCGATCAGTTGATCGATATCGTCTCGTTCGTTGTAGACGCCGAGTGAGGCGCGCGCCGTTCCCTGCAGGCCGAAGTGCGCCAGAACCGGCATTGCGCAGTGATGACCCGTACGAACAGCGATGCCCTGGTGATCGAGCACCGAACCGATGTCGTGGGGATGCATTCCCTCGATGGTGAACGAGAGGACACCGGCCTTGCTTCGTGCCTGGCCAATGATTGTTAGACCGGGAATCTCATTCAGTCTCTCGGTCGCATATTTCAGGAGGTCCGCTTCGTGCCTGCTGATTGCACCAATACCGAGCGACTCCAGGTAGTCGATGGCGGCTGCGAGACCGACGATACCGGCCACGTGCGGTGTGCCTGCCTCGAAACGGTAGGGTAGGTCGTTGTACTCAGTCTTGTCGAAGCTGACGCTCAGAATCATGTCTCCGCCACCCTGATACGGCGGCAATCGCTCCAGTTGCTCCAAGCGGCCGTAGAGCACGCCGACGCCGGTTGGGCCATACATCTTGTGTCCGGAGAATGCGTAGAAATCGCAGCCCATGGACTGAACATCGACAGCCTGGTGTGCGACAGCCTGCGCGCCGTCGACGAGTACTGGAATGCCGCGCTCGCGTGCGGCGGCCACCATATCCTCTACGGGAAGAATTGTTCCCAGGGCATTGGATACATGCGCAATCGAAACGAAACGCGTGCGATTGCCGATCAGCGCAGTGAAGCCCTCGATCGGCACCTCGCCCCTTCCGTCCACCGGAGCGACGATCAGGCGGGCTCCGGTGCGCTCGCAAAGCATCTGCCATGGCACGATGTTGGAGTGATGCTCCAGATGAGTGATGAGTATTTCGTCACCTGCCCGGATCGACTGACCTATGGAGGATGCCACAAGGTTGATACTGTCGGTGGTTCCGCGGGTAAAGATGATTTCGCGCCGGTCGCGCGCGCCGATGAAGCGGCGAACGGCGTCCCGCCCATTCTCCTGCGCATCAGTGGCCCGCTGGCTCAGCGTGTGGACTCCTCTATGTACGTTCGCATGATCGCGCTCGTAGTAGCGGCTGATCGCGGCAATCACACTGGCGGGTCGCTGCGTAGAGGCCGCGTTGTCGAGGTAGGCCAATCGATGGCCGTGGATCTGCTGCTGAAGAATTGGAAATGCCGCGCGAATTCGCGCGATATCCAGTCGTCCTGCGGCTGGCGCGGTAGTCGCCGGGTTAATCACAGCGAACTCCAATTGGACCACTCCGGGCGTTGTCGCGCGAGCAGGGCCTCGAGAGCGGCCTTCGGAATCAATGCGGGCGTTTGCTCCACAATGGATCTGGCGAATGCGCCGATCAGCATTTGCCGGGCGGTCTCCAGGTCGATTCCACGGCTGCGCAGGTAAAACAAGGAATTGACGTCCAGCTGGCCGGTTGTTGCGCCGTGTGAGCAGCGCACGTCATCCGTATCGATCTCGAGCTCGGGTCGAGTGTCAATTTCGGCGCCGCCAGACAGCAACATGTTCTGATTGGTGAGAGCCGCATCGGTACCTGACGCGGTCTTGGCCACGACGATCCTGCCGTTGAAAACGGCACGTCCCGTGCCGTCCGCTATGCTGCGCACGACCTGACGGCTTGTCGAGCGTTCGCCAATGTGCGCGACACGTGAATACTGATCCACATGCCTGTCGCTGTCAGCGAGCAGCAGGCTGTGCGATTGGAGGCGCGAATCTGCGCCTTGGAGGGCAGCCAGCAGCTCACTTCTGGACAGGTGCCCGCCGAGATCGAGCTGCTGCAGGCTCACCTCGGCATCCGCCTCGAGAAGGAGTCGCAAACATGAAAGGTGCGTGGCCGTCTGCGACTCCACTTGGAGCCGCAGGAGCGACAAGCGCGAGCCTGGGCCTGCTTCTATGTCAAACACCGTGTTGGTCACCTGGCTACCGCCATGTCGGTGATGCGCGACAATTGTCGCTGTCGCGCCGGCACCCAGCCGAACGACAATGCGGCTTTGTTGTCGCGTCGAGTTGCCGATCATGATTTCGACCGGTCGGGACAATTCCGCATCAGGAGCAATCTCCAGCAGCATGCCGTCGTCGAGCAACGCCATGTTCAGGTCGGCAATTGAGGAGCATTTCAGGCCAGACAACGTGCCCATGAGGGCCGCGATTGAAGCGCGCTCCTCCGACGCAAGTTCGCGAAAGCTGCGCATTTTCAGGCCCGGCTCGCCGATCTCGGCGTGACCGGCAGCGAAAACAGACTCACCGGTTGTGAAAACAATCGAGCCACCGCCACTCAGCAGTGCTGGTGAAGACTGCTCTTCGGAAGGGATGCACGTTTCCGTCTGCATTGCCAGCGCCGGCCCGATGTCCGTGTAACGCCACTCCTCGAGTGCTTTGGTTGGCAGGCCGTCCAGTTCTATTCGCGAAAGCGCAGCTGACCTCAGAGGCTGAAGCCAGCTCAGACGATTGCTGCTGGCGACTTCCTGTGCAGCAAGGCGAATGGTCTCTAGCGTCATGAGCGGTAAATCCAGGGAGCGTTGTCAGCCCGCTGTCCGCGCCAGAACGGGGTCGTATCCGGTCGCCTCGAGTCGTCGCGCCAGAGTCTTGTCGCCGGTCTCGATAATGCGACCCCCGGCCAGTACGTGCACGTAGTCGGGTTCGATGTAGTCAAGGAGTCTCTGGTAGTGCGTGATCAGCACAAAGCCGCGAGCGGCATGGCGCAAACTATTGACGCCAGCAGCGACGATACGCA
>SXGS01063835.1_pt1 | contig 10285 bp, 2 predicted proteins | sample 3174681 | NCBI WGS metagenome assembly SXGS01 (sample SAMN11356861, study PRJNA531348) | freshwater metagenome | isolation source: freshwater sample F1-80 | place: China: Fuxian Lake, Yuxi | collected 2017-12-25
CAACGCCTTGATCGAGTGACGGAGCCCGGCGCCCGCGAGCGGGTCGCCGATCGTCGTGCTGGTGTGGATCGGCTCGACGGGGCCGATGTCCCACGCGCGGGTCGCGACATCGGCCCGCGCGACCACGGCGCTCGCAGCCACGCCGCTGCCGATCGCCTTGCCCAGGCAGAGGATGTCGGGACGCGCGTGCGCGATGGCCTCCGCGATCGTGGCACCCGTCCGTCCACCCCCGCACAGCACCGCGTCGAGGATCAGCTTTGCGCCGACGCGATCGCACTCCTCGCGGAGCAGCTCGAGGAATCCGCGTGGCGGCGGGATGACGCCCGCGCGGCCCTGCCACGGCTCGACGACCACCGCGGCGATATCGCCCGACAACGCGGGCACCTCGCCCCACGGCGACCACCGCACGCTCGTCGGCACCTCGCGCCAGAACGGATCGCGGAAGCGTTCGCCGTGCGTCACCGCGAGCGCGAGGCCGAACGTGCCGTGGTAACCGCCCTCGAAGGCGACGAGGTCGTGGCGCTTGGTCGCGAGGATGGCGGTCTTGATCGCCGTCTCGACCGCCTCGCTGCCGGTGTGCAGCACGAGGGCGCGCCAGTCGGTGACGTCCTCGTGCAGCTCCTGCGCCACGCGCACGCACAGCGCCGCACAAGCCCGGTCTCGCAGCTCGTGTGCGTAGAGGTCGCCGACGCCAGGTGCCGCGCCGCGCGCGTCGCCGTCGAGCGGCAGGTCGTGGCCCCAGAGGCGCGAGCCGAACACCATGCCGAGGTCGAGCACCGGCGTGGGCGTCGGCAGCTCGCCATAGAACATGCTCGTGCCGAGCGCGCCCGTGAACGTCGGCGCGCCAGGCAACCGGAATCCCGGGAACTCGAACGAGGCGCCGCTCACGCCCTCGCGCCGCCGCCCGTGACGCGCCGCTTCCAGCTGCTGAGCGTGGCCTGCGCGACCTGGCCCGCGACGCGCGGGTTCTCGCGCAGGCGGCGCACCGAGTACTCGTACCACTGCGCGCCGAACGGCACGTACACGCGCATGGGGTGGTCCTGCTCGACGAGGTCGTCGCGGCGCTCCTCGCGCACGCCGAGCAGCATCTGGAACTCGTAGCGGTCGCGCGGCACGTCGAGGCGCTCGACCAGGTCGAGGCAGCCCGAGATGAGCGCGTCGTCGTGCGTCGCGTAGGCGGCGTGGCAGCCGGCCTCGGCGAGGATGCGGCACAGGTCGAGGTAGGAGCGGTTGATCGTGGCCATGTCGCGCCACGCCAGCTCGAGCGGCTCGACGTAGATACCCTTCACCACGCGAACGCGCGCGCCCTCGCTCGCCAGTGCCTCGACGTCGGCGCGGCTGCGCTTCAGGTACGCCTGGATGACGATGCCGAGGTTGTCGCGGCCGCCGTCGCGCAGCGAGCGGTACAGCTCGAGCGTCGCGTCGGTGTATGGCGTGTCCTCCATGTCGACGCGCACGAAGCCGCCGATCTCCTGCATCGCCGCGGCGATCGCGTCGACGTTGTCGTGCACGAGGCGGTCGTCGATGCCGAGCCCGAGCGCGGTCAGCTTCACGGACACGTTGCGAACGAGGTGCGTCGGCTCGTCGAGCTGACCCATGCGCGCGATCGTGTCGAGGTATGCATCGCGAGTGGCCTCGGCCTCCTCGCGGCTCGTGATCGCCTCGCCGAGCACGTCGACGGTGGAGCCCATGCCGCGCTCGGCGAGCGAGGTGACGACGTCGATCGCCTGGTCGAGCCGCTCGCCGGCGATGTAGGGCGCCGAGAGCCGCTGCACGAGACGGCGCGGCATGATCGGCATGGTGCGGACGATGGCCTTGTCGATGAGACGCGGCTCGGTGGTGGCAGGCGGGGGAGTCATGGGGGCGGGATTCTACGTGGGTGATAGGGGCGGTTGCGCAGTGCCGCACGTGCGCGTTTCGGAAATCCGCCAGCGTCCACAATCGGTGTACGCCCGGTCGATTGCCCACGACCGGCACCTCTGGGGGGAGGGGAAGCTTTCGATGGACGATCGCCACGAGATGTTGCTGCCTGGAAGCCACGAGTGCGTCGGCTGTGGTGGCCTGACGTTTCGCCAGCGCGACGACGGCCTGTGCCCGCGCTGCGCGTTCGAGGCGGAGAGCCTCATTGAGCGGATCGAGCTGGAGGGGCTCGACCGCGACCTGCGCCTCATCACCGAGTTCGAGGCCTACTACCGCCAGCGCGAGGAGCAGCGAAAGCGCTTCAAGCGTCTCGGTGGGTCGGTGTTCGGCCGGCGCCCGGTGCTCGATCCGGCGAGCCGCGAGCCCTTCGAGCTGCCGATCGATCCGTTCTGGGCGGAGCTGCGCAGCGCGGGGTGACCGGAATATCGCTGGAAGGTCGAAACGCCGAAGGTTGCGCAGATTCCAGTAGACTTGGCGGATGCCCCTCCCCGCCCGCGCGCTCGTCCGTGCCTTCCTGCCTGCCCTGATCCTCCTCGCGACGCTCGTCGTACCGTCCGTCGCATCGGCCGATGTGACGCGCGCCCAGGCGGCGCGCACCGCGATCGCTGCTGCGGGCATCCCGCGCACGGCGCCAGTGGTCGTGTTCGGCGAGGCGAAGCCGGTCGCGGCGGGTTCGCTCGTCACGGAGTCGGCACTCGTGGTGCCGGTGCAGTCGACCGGCGGCGGTGACGGCGCCACCGGTGGCGGCTCGACCGGAGGTGGGGACGATGACGGCGGCAGCACCGGCGGCGACGGTGGTGCCGAGCAGCCGGGCGCGTCGTGGGACGGCGTGCGCGTCGCGGCGGCATCGAAGCTGCTCGTGGCTGGTGAGGCGTCGTGGTTGTTCTACGTCGACCTCGGCCCTGACACGCAGCAGGGCCACGCCGCGCGCGTGGTGCTCGTGGGCGTTCGCAGCGGCCGAGCGGTGCGCTCGGCAGTGCTGCGCTTCGCGCCGCTCGTGAACGGTGCGCTGCCGACCTTCCTCCGCTCGACCGACGCGTACGCCGCGAAGTCGACGCGCGTGTTCGAGCGCGATCGCGTGGCGTCCGCCGCGCCGAAGCTCGCGGCGCCGGACCTCACGCCGAGCGGCGCGAGCGTCGACCAGTTCGCGGCGCAACTCGGCGCGCAGCGCGCGTGCGTCGTGGTGTTCGGCGACACCTTCGGCGCCGATGGCGATGCCGCTGGCGTCGACCGATCGGCCGACGCGTTCGAGGGCTGGTTCCGCGCCCTGGCCACCCGCGACCCGCGCATCGCCGTGTCGCGCTACGAGCTGCGAAGCCGTGTCAGCCCGACGGCGTTCCTCGCGCGCGAGGTGCGCGAGCGTAGCTGTGGTCACGCGATCGTCTACGCCGCGGGCAGCATGGCCGCGACGGGTGAGCCGGCTGTGCTGCTCGGCAACCGCACGACGAAGGGCGGCAAGCTCGTCCACCTCCAGGAGCTCACCGCCACCGGCGTGCGCACGGTGCTCGACACGTACTGGGGCACGCAGTTCTCGCTCGTCGTCGACGCCTCGAACGCGAACCGATTCCGCAGCGTCGTGGTGGGCTCGCCGAACCTCGAGGCGTTCCTCGCGCCGGGCGGCGCGTCGTTCGCGTTCACGCCCGACGTGCGCGTCGGCAAGCGCGTGGTGAAGAACGCGGGCAACCCGGCGAAGCTGCTCGAGTTCACGAACGACCTGCTCCGCGGCATGACCGTGTTCGCGCAGTCGACCAGCGAGGTGGTTCACGCGAGCGACCAGGACGTCATCAACCCCGAGAGCAGCGCGACGTCGTGGCTCCTCGGGCGCGCGCAGGAGCTCGGCGGGTCGTTTACCGGGCGCACGGCCGGGGCTGCCAAGCCGATCGTCGAGCTCGACGTGCCGACGACCATTCCGGGCCCGAACCCGGGCAACCAGGCGCCGACCGCGACGGCGGCATCGGTCACGGTGGACGAGGACGGCTCGGTCGCGATCACGCTCGCAGGCACCGACCCGAACGGCGACGCGCTGTCGTTCGCCGTGGTGAACGGCCCGTCGCGCGGTGCGCTGACGGGCTCCGGTGCGACGCGCACGTATGCGCCGAGCGCCAATGTGCACGGCACCGACAGCTTCACGTTCGTTGCGACCGATGCGCGCGGGCTCGTGAGCGCGGCCGCCACGGTCTCGATCACGATCACCCCGGTGGACGATGCGGTGGTCGCCGTCGCCGACACGTTCAGTGCGCACGAGGATGCAGGCGCGACGGTGGCGGCTCCCGGGCTGCTCGCCAACGACAGCGACCTCGACGGCGACGCGATCGTCCTCGATCGCCTGAACGGCGCAGGGCCTCTGAGTGGCGCGACGACTGGCGGTGGCTCGGTCACGGTGACCGGTGCCGGTGCAGTGACGTACGTGCCTGCGCCGAGTGCCAACGCCCTCGGCGGCGGCCAGACGTCGACTGACACGTTCACCTACCGCGCGAGCGCGAACGGCGCGTCGGCGACCGCGACCGCGACGGTGACCGTGCAGGGCGCGAACGACGCGCCGGGCACGCTGTTCCTGAGCAATGACACGATCGCCGAGAACCTCGCGGCAGGTGCACTCGTGGCGAACATGGCATCGGTCGATCCCGATTCCTCCGACGTCGTGACGATCTCGCTCGTCGCAGGTGCGGGCGACACCGACAACGGGAAGTTCACTGTCGTCGGCAATCAGCTGCGCACCGCAGCCACGCTCGACTTCGAGGCGGATGACACGCTCGACATCCGGCTGCAGGTCAGCGACGGCAAGGGCGGTGTTGATTCCGACACCGTTCAGATCGCCGTGACCGACGCGGCCGACCCCGCGGTGCTCACGCTCACGCGACCGAGCACGCCATACGTCGAGCAGGCGCCGAGCACGTCGCTCGGTCTGGTAGCGGCAATCACCGACGAGGACGACATCGACCTCGAGGGCGCGACGGCGAGGATCGCGGCGGGCTTCGAGTCAGGCGACGCCCTGGTGTTCGTGGACGCGTCGGGTATCAGCGGCGTCTACAACACGGGCACCGGCGTGCTCACCCTCACGGGCACCGCGTCGCTCGCGACGTACGAGACCGCCATCGAATCGATCGCGTTCCAGCAGGCGAGCGATGCGCCGGTGGCGTCGAAGACGATCGCCGTGACGCTCGACGATGGTTCGGTCGCGTCGACCGAGCGCTCCGTGACGCTCGACATCACTCCGGTCAACGACGCGCCGACGATGTCGACGCGTGGCGCGCCGCTCGCCTACAGCGAGGGTGACGGTGCGGTCCCGGTCGACGACGGCGTGCTCGTCTTCGACGTCGACGACGACAACATCGAGGGCGCGACGGTGCACCTGCTCACTGGGTATCGCACGGGTGAGGACGTGCTCGCGTTCACGAACACGGCATCCATCACCGGGTCGTTCGACGCTGGTGCCGGCACGCTCACGCTGACCGGCACCGCGCCGAAGGCGGCCTACCAGGCCGCGCTGCGGAGCGTGACCTACAACAACACATCCGACGCACCGTCGACGGCGGGCCGCACGGTCCAGTTCCGAGTTTACGACGGCGCGCTCGAGAACTCGGGCGGAACTCGCGACATCAACATCACGCCGACGAACGATGCGCCGACTGACGCGTCGCTCGCTGGTCGCATCGACGAGAACACGGCTGCCGGCGTGATCTTCGCGTCGCTCGACGCCGAGGATCCCGACGATCCGTCCGGAACCGACGCCTACACGTATTCGCTCGTGTCCGGCAACGGCGACGCCGACAACGGCTCGTTCGCGATCGCCGGCGGCTTCCTGCAGGTCGCAGGACCGCTCGACTACGAGGCTGGCGCATTCACGATCCGCGTGCGAACTACCGACGCCGGAGGCCTCTGGTTCGAGAAGGCGCTCACGGTCGATGTGCGGAACGTGAACGAGGCGCCGACGGACATCGCTTTCGCCGGCTCGACCGTGTCCGAGGCCGCAACGGTGGGCGCGCTCATCTCGACCCTTTCGACCACCGACCCCGACGCGAGCAACACGTTCACCTACGCCCTCGCGACCGGTCCGGGCGACGCCGACAATGGCTCGTTCACCATCGCCGGGAACGAGCTCCGGCTCGGCGCGTCGCTCGATTTCGAGACGAAGCAGACCTACAGCGTTCGGGTGGGGACGACCGACCAGGGCGGCCTCGCGTACGAGGAGACGATCACGATCTCCGTCACGGACGCGAACGAGCAGCCGACCGCGGCGACGCTCACGTCGAACCGGGTTCGGAACGACCAACCCGCCGGCACCGTCGTCGGCCTCCTCGGAGCGCTCGACCCTGACTCCGGCGGCTCTCACGGCTACGAGCTCGTCTCCGGCACCGGTGACGGCCAGAACGCGCGGTACCGCATCGACGGTGCCGTGCTCGAGACGAATGCGGCGAACCTGTCCGTCGGCGCCGACAGCATCCTCGTGCGAGTTACTGACCAGGGTGGCCGGTCGTTCGACCAGCAGCTCGATGTCGTCGTGTTCTCGAACGTCGCTCCGACCGACATCACGCTCTCGGGGGCAACGGTGAACGAGAACGTGGTCGCGGGCACGCTCGTCGGCACGCTCGACGCGATCGACGCCGACGTCGGCGATGTGCACTCGTACGAGCTCGTCGCGGGCGGCGGTTCGTCCGACAACGGCTCGTTTGAGATCGACGGCGATCGGCTCGAAGCACGTGCCGGCCTCGACTTCGAGGCCGATGCCGACGGCGTGCTCCACGTGCGCGTCCGCGCCAGCGACGGCAGCGGCGGGGCGTTCGAGAAGTCGTTCGCCATCACGCTCGGTGGCATCGACGAGGCGCCGGTGGCGACCGACGATGCCGTGACGGTGACGGAGGACGATCCGGCCACCGCGATCGACGTGCTCGCGAATGACGCCAACGATGCCCTCGGCGACATGTTCGTCTCCGGCATCGTGCAGCCGGCCAATGGCACCGTCGTCGCGACAGGACCGGTCGCTGCACGCACGGGACTGACGTTCCAGCCACACGCGAACTACTGCGGAACCGTCACGTTCACCTACGGGGTCACGGACGGCGACACCGCCACGGTGACCGTCACGGTGACCTGCCAGAACGACGCGCCGGTCGTGACCACCTCGGGCAGCCCCGCCTCGTACACGGAGAACGGTCCGGCAGTGCCGGTCGACGACAGCGTCGCGTTGTCCGATCTCGACGTCGGCGAGTTGCTGACGGGGGCCACGGTCAGTGTCTCCACCAATTACATCGATGGCCAGGACGTGCTGAGCTGGATCGACAACGACGTTGCGGATGGCATCACCCGCACCGGCTCGTCCGCCCAGACGGTCGTCCTCACCGGAACCGGAACCGCCCTGGCGTACCGCGACGCGCTCCGCGCCGTGCGGCACGAGGTGCTCGGTGACACGCCGGCGACACTGACGCGAACGGTCACGTTCTCGGCCACGGATCTCGCGGGAGCCTCGGCAACGGCTACGCGGAACATCACGGTCGTCGCGGTCAACGATCCGACCGTCGCCGTGGACGACAGTGCCCTCGTTGTGGAGGACGGCGGCGCGGTGTCGATCTTCGTCCGCGACAACGACACGGATGTCGATGGCGGCATGGATCTCATCACCAGCACCAGCTTCCCCGGCGTGCCGCACGGTGCGGTCGGGATCGCCGGGGGCGGCACGCACCTGACCTACACCCCGGTGCTCAACTACTGCGGTCCGGATGCGTTCACGTACACGCTCGCGGGTGGCGACACCGGTGCAGTGACGATCGACGTCACGTGCGTGAACGACGCCCCGGTCGCGAACGACGAGACGATCGCCACGTCCGCGATCAGCAACACGGCGCTCGTCTTCAACGCGCCGGGCGATGGTGCAATGACGGTGAACGGGCCGCAGCGAGCTGCGACCGGCAACCTCATGGCGAACGATTCCGATCCGGTCGAGGGTGATGCCATCTCGATCGTCGCGGCGACGAACGTCGCGACGACGAACGGCGGCAAGGTCGACATCGAGGCGGACGGCGACTTCGTGTACGTCAGCGATCCAGCCGACCTGTGCGCCCCGACGTCCGACTCGTTCACGTACACGGTCCGGGACAGCGGTCCCGGGACGCCGAGTGACACCGCAGTCGCGACGATCCCACTGACCGGCTGCGCGTACTACGTCTCCAACAGCGCGAGCGGTGACGCAGGCACTTCGACGGCACCATTCGACACGCTCGGGCAGGCGCAGTCGGTCTCGGCGCCGGGCGACTCGATCTTCGTCTACGACGGCGACGGCAGCACCGCGGGCCTGTCGAACGGCATCACGCTCAAGGCGAACCAGCGCCTGGTCGGCGAGGCCGCGAACCTGTTCGTCGCGAGCGTACTGCTCCACAGCGGTGACCCTGCCAAGCGCCCGACGCTCGGACGCAACAACGCGGACGTCGTCACGCTCGCGACCGGTGCGACCGTCACTGGTCTCGAGCTGCAGCCGACGGGCACCGGCGGTGGCATCTTCGGCACGGCGCTCACGAACGCCGCGCCGACGAACATCTCAGACATCGTCATCTCCGACGGTGCGGGAATCTCCGACCCAGCTCTGGAGATCACGGCGTCAGCGGCGGCCACGACCAACGTGTCCAACCTCACGGTGAACACGAACGGTGCGACCGGTGTTCGCCTGAACAACCCGGGCGAGGTCGCATTCGCTCCCAGTGGAACCGTGTCGATCACGACGAACGCCGGGATGGCGCTCGACGCGAGTCAGGCCAACCTCGGCACGAGCCAGTTCGACAACGTCGTCGTGCTCAGCTCCACGGTCGGTGGCGTGCAGCACGTCTCCGGCAGCGGCACCGTGACGTGGGGTGACGGCGTGGGCGACGACGTCGTCCTCACCACGACAGGCGGCACCGCGTTCCGGACGCAGGGCGGCAGTCAAAGCTTCGCGGCAGGAGGCAACGACACGATCACCGCGACGAACGGCGCCGGCATCAACGCCAACGACCTGACCGGCACGAACGCGTGGCAGATCGACACCCTGACGGTGGTGGGTTCAGGCGTGGCCCATGGCGTGCGCCTCCACGCCGCATCGGGCGGCACGAGCCTCGGCATCGACGGCGGCTCGATCTCGGGCGCGACGTCGCACGCGGTCGAGCTCGAGGGCGGCAACGGCGCCTTCGACTACGCGGGCACGATCGGCGACGGCATCGGCGGTTCGGTGCAGTCAGCGTCCAAGACGGGCGGCGCGGTGACGTTCACGAACACGATCACCGACGGCGCCGATGCGGGTGGCGGGATCAACCTGTCGAACAACGGCGGGGCGACCTTCGCGTTCCAGGGCGGCATGACGCTCGTCACCACGACGTCGCCGGGCTTCCAGGCCGTGAACAGCGGCACCGTGACGACGACCGGCACGAACAACGTGACGTCGACGACGGGTACGGCGGTCAGCGTCACGAACACGACGATCGGCGCCGCCGACCTGACGTTCCGGTCCATCTCGTCGAACGGCGCCCCGAACGGCATCGTGCTCAACGGCACGGGATCGAGCGGCAATCTCGTCGTGTCCGGTGACGGCGCCGGAGCTCGCAACAGCACGGGCGGCACCATCGCGAACTCGACCGGAGCCGACGGCGCCACGACGGGTATCGGCGTGTACCTCAACGACACGGACGACGTGCTCCTGCAGCGCATGCGAATCCAGGGATCGTCGAACTTCGGCCTGCGTGGGTTCGACGTGAACAACTTCACGATGCGGTGGAGCACCGTCGACGGCGTCCACGGGACGAACGCGGGCATCGACGAGGGGGCGGTCTACTTCGGTCGGTTCGACCAGGCAGGCCTGCGAGGTACCGGCACCTTCACCAACAACCTCATCGAAGGCGGCCTCGAGGACAATCTCCACCTAGGGAGCAACTCCGGCACCCTGAATGCCACCATCTCGTCGAACACGATCGGTCACAACAACGCAACGCTTGGCAATGACGGCATCTTCATCGAGCCGTACGGGGCGGGCGTGGTGGCCAACGCGGTGATCGACGCGAACACGTTCAATGGCGCCCGAGGCGACATGATCGACTACCTGACCTCCAACGGAGCATCGGGTGACGTCGACGTGACCAATAACACGATGCACAACACTCATCCCGACATCACCTCAGGTGGAGGGGGCATGGGGGTCCGTGCGGGAAGCAACAGCTCCGCGACCTACCTCGTGAGTGGCAACTCCATTCGAGGTGCCGAGGGAGCCGCGCTGTACGTCGCGAAGGGCGCTGGAAACGGCTCGTTCAGCGGCCGGATCCAGAACAACACGATTGGAGACGCTGGGATCGCGAAGTCGGGATCTCACTTCTCCGGGATCTTGATGCGTTACAGCGGTGGCGGAACC
>SXGS01267516.1_pt1 | contig 10282 bp, 11 predicted proteins | sample 3174681 | NCBI WGS metagenome assembly SXGS01 (sample SAMN11356861, study PRJNA531348) | freshwater metagenome | isolation source: freshwater sample F1-80 | place: China: Fuxian Lake, Yuxi | collected 2017-12-25
CATGATCTTTACAAAAACGCACTGTTAACGCCAGCCCGTCGCGATTTTCAAGGGATATTCAAAGATATGGCTCAGCAGCGCGCGCATACACTGCCGAGCAGTACGCCAAGTGTTCCGATGAGCAGCGTTTCGCTGCCAATTGGGGATCAGGTTGTCACCGTGCGGGAAGGAGACACCCTGGTGAGTATAGCGGAAAAAATCCTTCAATCTCGTGGGCTTGACTCCGGTCCGCATGCGTCCATGCGCGCCGCCCTGCAACTGGCAAAAGATAACCGGTTGAGTAACGCCAACCTGATCCTGCCAGGTCAGAACCTTAGCGTGCAGGGGCTGGGGGATGCACCGCGCGAGGTGTTTGCGGGCACGCCAGTGAATTTGAAGGTGTCGCCTGTGCCTATTGATGCAACCAAGGGCGTATCTAGGGGGGGGCTGACTAACCAGGTGAACGCCGCGCCTCCGAAGGCTAGAAATATCGCAATAGCCCATCCGGTTCTCGAAAAGACCCTCGATCGCGCGGTGAATCTCCAGTACATCAGTGAAGCGGAAAAGCCGGCAGTGCGCAGCAAAGTGCTGGAACTTGCGGCCGAGCACCGCTTTGCCCCCGATGATCTGGCTATAGTCACGCTGATCGAGAGCGATGGAATGAACCCCAAAGCGAGCAACGGCCGCTGTCACGGCATTATCCAGTTCTGTGATGGCTCTAATCGGGGTGCCGCCTCGGTAGGATATAAAAACGAACCCCGGGCGATCTTGGATCTCCCGGTTCTTGACCAACTCAATCTGGTTAGCAAGTATTTTTCGGATACCGGGCTGAGAAATTTTGGCCGCGGAAAAATAGCCTCGCTCGACGACGTTTACTTGACCGTCCTCACCCCAGCGGCACGGAGCGAACGCGGCCAAGACATCAAGCTGGAAATTGCTGGCCGGCAGGCTTCGGTTCTTTACGGCAGCGAAGATCCGGCAGCCCCGATCACGCGGAACACACTGGTTCGGGGGTTGCTGCAAAACGCACGCGACAAACTATCGATGGCAATTCCTGACGCCACCAGTCGCGTAACCGCGGCGCTAAGCAAATTCAGCGCAATGGATATACATGACAAGAAAACCAATTTTTAGTTGCTGGGGCCATTTATTGAAGCCATCTGAAAGCGCAGTATGACTGCCCGCCACTTCGAGCCCACATTGGGCGCCCATGAGCCGCCACCGCTTGGTTCTGCAGGCGTGCCGTCGTGGCAAGTAGTTGACACCAGTTGGCAAGGCGGCGTACAGGATAGCGGCAGAAATTTGCCGTATGCATCGCTACACCGGCAATGTCAGGTCCTGATAACCGCTAAAAACATATGGTACGGTTTTTGCTATTGACTGGTAAAAGCATGCACGCACTAAAAATGACATTGGTCACATAGACCGTACAAAGAAACACTAAACAGATAGTCGACGCCAGTGCAACAAACTTGAGACGTACGCAATGAACACTATTTCAGACGCCTTCGGCATTCACGAGAACGCACTGCGTCTCCGGAGCCAGCGGCTCGAATTGCTTGCCGCCAACATCGCTAATTCTGACACCCCGAACTTCAAGGCCAAGGATATCGATTTCAAGGTGGCCCTCAGCCGAGCGCAGGAGATCGGGTTGAAGTCTACCGACGGCAGGCATTTTGCCTTTGTGCAAGACGGCGGTAATGGCAACGGCGTCCGCTTTCGCGTCCCGTTCAACGCCAGCGCTGATGGCACTACAGTGGAGATGAGCGTCGAGCAGTCTCAGTACGGAAAAGCGGCTGCTGATTATCGTGCCAGCCTCATGTTCATTGAAAGTCGATCTGCATCATTCAAAAAAGCCCTGCGCGGAGAGTAACTGCCATGTCCCTGTCCAATATATTTGGTATTGCCGGAAGCGCACTTAACGCGCAGCTCGTTCGTCTGAATTTGACCGCATCAAATATTGCCAACTCAAGCACGCTGTCAACCAACGAGGCAGAAGCGTACAAGGCCAAGAGACCGGTTTTTAAGGCGCTTCTTGATCGTGAGACGCCACAACTTCATAAGCAGTATGCGGGTGGAGTCAAGATCGATCGTATCGTCGATGACTCGGCGGCGGGAACCAAGTTATTCGACCCCACCCACCCCCAGGCCGATGCCGACGGTTACTTATACAGATCCAATGTTAATGAAATAACTGAGATGGTGGAAATGATGGCGGCGTCCCGCTCCTACCAGAACAACGTCGAAGTGGTAAACACGGCGCGCGAACTGATGCAGCGCACGATAGACATCATCAAGGCCTGAAGGAGTTATCCATGACGCTTGCAACAACATCTACCCCGACTGTGAACTTGGCCAATATAACGCGCACAGCTGACGCACAAGCTGCTGCGGCCAAGGCCAAGTCTTCGGAGACCATGGGCAAGAGCGATTTTCTCAAGCTGTTCACCGCCCAGCTCAAGAACCAGGATCCGACTGATCCAGTAAAGAATGAAGCCTTCGTTGCCCAGCTCGCGCAATTCTCGCAGTTGGAGGCGACCACCAATATGGCGAACGCGTTGGCACAGCTCGCAGCTACCATGCACGGCGACCGGATGATAGGAGCCGCCGGGCTCTTAGGGCGTTCAGTCACCGCCCCCGGACTGCCGGCCATGCTAAGCGGTGGCAAGCCGGTGGACGGAACGATATCCCTGCCCAATGGTGCAAGCACCATCCAGTTGGATATTTACGACGTTACCGGCGCGCTGGTGCGCACCTTGGTCACGGGCGCTCAGTCCGCGGGCACCCCCTCTTTTAGCTGGGACGGCCGCAACAATGACGGCAAAGCACTCCCCGATGGCGCCTACTCAATCAATGCCAAGGCCATGGTGGGCGGCAAAAACACCGCCGTCAGCGTCAATATGAGTAGCACAGTGCAAAACATATCCACCGATCCGACAACCAAAGAATTGATGATCGTCGACCGCAGCGGGAAAACCATTCCACTTGCAAGCGTAATTAGTTTCGGCGGCTAATTCGTAGCCTCGCCCCCCCTCAGACTTAACTGGAGTATCTTGTGTCTTTCTATACCGCACTGACCGGCCTCAATGCTGCCACCGCACAGCTAGAAATCACCAGCAATAACATATCTAACGTCGGCACCGCTGGTTTCAAACGCTCACGTGCCGACTTTGGAGATATTTTTGCGACCTCGCCTTTGCAAAAGGCCTCCTCGGTTATCGGCCAGGGGGTTGCTTTGAAGGAAGTGACCCAGGAGTTCAGTCAGGGCAACATCCAGGCATCGAACAACGCGCTTGACTTGGCAATTTCAGGCGATGGCTTTTTTATGCTCAAGTCCTCGGACGGGCTGCAGAATATTTATACTCGCAACGGCAGCTTCACCCTGAACGACCAATACAACGTTGTTAATTCCGCCGGGCAGGCGCTGCAGGCGGCATCGGTAGACAGTAGCGGCAAGGCCGATCTGGGTAACCTCAACCGGCTGGCAGTCCCCAAGAAAACCACTGGCGATGCCAAGCAGACCTCGTTGGTCTCGCTGGGACTAAATTTCCCGGCTGATGCGGCGGTCATCCCGCTGCCGTTCAACCGCAATAACCCAACCACCTATAACAAAACCACGGCCCTCACGGTGTATGACCAGGGCGGTAACAATTACCTTGCGACGGTCTACTACGCGAAGACCCAGAATGCCAGTCAGGCGCTGCCCACCAACACTTGGCAGACTTACGTGTTCATCGGCGATGATCAGGTGAACGCTTCGCTGACCCAAGCCAGTGACGAAAACGGCGAAATGTTGTTCGTCAATAAGTACGGCCAGCTGGCCCCAGCCAATAAGCTTTCAGCCGACCAGACTCAGCTCAACGTCAAGACCATGATGTTCGAGCTTGACCAGCTCACCGACCAACGCGTTTCCGTGCCGGCCACTATCGTAGGCGCGGAAAGCGGCCAGCCGGTCAGGGCCGGTGATGCGGGCATCAACTTCTCCTCCGGTATTCCGCCGTTAGGGCAACTGCAGAATATGCTGACCATAGATGTCGATAATTCGGGCAGGCCGATTGTGCTGGATATGAGTGCGCTGGCACTAAAGGACCAACCGATCACGGGCGCGGCAATAGCGAACGCCATCACCAACCAGCTCAACAGGTCCTTTGGCGACGCCCGTTACTGGAGTCTGAACACCGCTAGCCGTCAGCGGTTGAGCATTGAGGTGATGAATTCTGGGGGCACTGCCACTGAAAAGACCATTAACCTGTTGGAGGATACAACGTTCGCCGCGATCGCCGACAAGACGGCGCTATCTACCTCGGACATCCTCGGGGCCCTGCAGCGCAGACTAGATGCAGATACCCCGGGCGGCTTTGGTCCCGATGCTGTGACGGCGTCTTATAACGTTGAAACCCGCTCTTTCGCTTTTGTCGATTCCGCTGGCGGCATCGTCTCGGTGCGCGGCGGCTTGGACAGCAGTGCCGTACGTGTTGCTAACGATGTGTTCGGCGTATCCACCAGTTTGATCAAGGTGGCCGCAGATGGTACCTATACCACCACCTCTGGTACCCCCGTCGTCCCGAACGGTAATCTTATCCGGCCGGTTGCCGCGCAGCGCTATGGTCTGTCTTGCACCTTTGACAGCGCCAACAAGCTGTTCAAGTTCTCCTCCGGCACCACAGGTGACACCTCTTCGATCAAGATCAGCAATCAGAGCGATTTCGCGAAGTCGCTATTCAACCTGCCGCTGAAACTCGCCACCGAAGAAGCCGTCATTAATACCTCAGAAATCGCGCTGCGCGGCGTCGTATCGACCGCTGCCACCTGCCGCGGTGCACCGCTGGGGATCAACGTCGCCAGCAACTTCGCCGTTACCTCGACCAATAACCGCTTCGTGGTGAGCGTCGATGACGTCAAGGGAACTGTGATAATACCACCGGACGACAACTACACGCTAGCCGGCCTCAAGGCCGCCCTGCAAAGGGGCATCAATGAGTTGGGCAATGCCTCGGGCAGCACGGTCAGCGGCGTGATGGTTGACTACGATTCGATCACGAACTCACTGGTCTTCACTACCGGCACCTCAGGCAGCGATGCCTTCATCCAAGTCTCGGGAGATACCGTCTGGGGCCTCTCGGCCGGCACCTCGGGGCGCGGCTCGACTAGCCAGTGGATCAAGCCGACGCAGGCAACGGTGACCGACAACGGCATTACCACCGAAAAATACATCGACAAGAACGGCAAGGAAGTGGGCACCAGCGAGGGCTTTAACGGCCTGCCCGAATGGTCGCCGATTTTCCTGCACAAGGGAGAGCTGACTTTCGACACCGCCGGTAAGCTGGTGTCACCGAAAACCGGCGCCCAACTCGATACGGTATTCCTGGCCGACGGCAAGGGCGCTTTGCGCATCAACATCGACTACTCCAAGTCCACCCAGTTTTCCTCACCGTTCGCGGTGCTCTCGCAATCGCAGGATGGCGCACCCGAGGGCGATCTTATCGGAGTCAATATCGGCGACGACGGCCTGGTCAATGCGAGCTATTCCAACGGCACCCAGAAGTCACTTGGAAAGATCGCCCTCATCAATTTCTCTAACCCCAACGGGCTACGCCAGATCGGCGATAGTAGCTTCTACTCCAGTTCCGCTTCGGGATCGCCGACTTTTGGTGAAGCCGGCAGCGCAGGGTTCGGCACCATCCGCGCAGGCGCAACCGAGCGCGCCAACGTCGACCTGACCGAGGAGCTGGTTGACCTAATTACCGGACAACGAAATTTCCAGGCCTCCGCCAAGGCCATCGAAACCAACACTACCCTGACCCAAGCCATTATCCAGATCCGCACCTGATGTTAATTGAGGTGCATAACTTGGACACTTTCTAACCATGGACCGATTATCCTTCGTCGCCCTGCATTCTATCCTTGAGGAAACGCTGTCTAGAGAGCAGTTGAACAATGAGCTGGCCAACCTGTCCACCATTGGCTTCAAGCGAACCTTCGCCAATGTATCAAAGGGAATAAAAATCACCGGTCCCGGTTTTGACAGCCGTGTCGAGCCGACCAACCTGCGGAATGAGCGGGTTTCGCTTGCGCCGGGGATACGCATGGTGAGCGGAAATCCGCTGGACATTGCGATGAATGACAGCACCGTGCTGGGAGTCACCGCGTCGAATGGTGAGCTCGCTTTCACCCGCCGCGGGGATATGCGAGTCAACAGCGCCGGTCAGTTGCAACTCGCTACCGGTGAGGCGGTGCGGGGACAAAACGGCGTAGTCAATGTACCTACTGGTTATGTCATCGAGATTGCCGGTGACGGCTCGGTGTACGCTAACACGCTTGACACCAGCAAGCCCGCCGCCCCGGTATTGTTGGGGCGGCTACTATTGCGTGATGCCAGCGAGGCTACGCTGAAACGGCGTGCCGATGGATTGCTGACACCAGAAGGTAACAAAGATGCTGATGGGGGCGATATTCAGAATGGCAAGATCGTGCCTTCGATTATCAGCGGGGCGCTCGAAGGCAGCAGCGTGTCCGCTATTGATTCGATGGTAAGGCTACTCGACTTTACGCGCAATTTTGAAATGCGCATGAAATTGATCAAGGAAGCAAACAATCTTGATACGACGGGCACCTCGATGATCAAGAGCGCATAAGCGAACCGCAAACTGAACGAATAACGATAAGAAAGGGTAGTCTAATGGATGCTTCAATGTGGGTTGCAAAAACGGGACTTGACGCGCAAAACACGCGCATGACCGTGATCGCCAACAATTTGGCTAATGTGAATACGACCGGGTTCAAACGCCAGCGCGCCGTGTTCGAGGACCTGTTATACCAGAACGTGCGTCAGGTCGGGGGGCAGACCACGGCCAACACGGTAGCCCCTACCGGGCTCATGATAGGAACTGGCGTGCGCATGATTGCTACCGAGAAAAATAATGCCCAGGGCAACCTGATTATGACGCAAAATGCGCTGGACTTGGCCATCAGTGGCGATGGTTACTTTCAGATTCTGCAACCTGATGGCAGCATTGCCTATACGCGCGACGGCAGCTTCAAGCTCTCGCCTACCGGGCAGGTCGTGACGGCGAGTGGGGCTTTGCTGCAACCGGCCATGAACATACCGCCTAATGCGCAGAACATCACCATAGGCTCTGATGGCACCGTCAGTGTGGCCCTCGTAGGCACTGCCGCCCAGCAGATCATTGGCAACCTTCAGCTCGCGCGTTTTGCCAACCCGGCGGGACTGTCGTCGCTGGGTCAGAACCTGCTCAGCGCAACGGCTGCTAGCGGCCCTGTGCAGCAGCTAAAGCCGGGCACCGGCGGCGCTGGCGTCTTGGGGCAGGGTTCGACGGTCTTGATGGTGGCGTTCACGATTTTTGGGGCGATCGCGCTGTTCTTGGTCGGAGAGTTCTTGCGCCGGAAGGCGGCGGGATCGGCGTAACTCTGCGTGAAAGGGACTGGGCCGGCGAGGCCTGCGTGGCCCTACAAGCCAGGTGTGGCTACGAGTGAGGCGCGGGCACGAGGCATCCCGCGGCTACAGGAATATGCACCGTGTGGGCAAACGGAGGTTTTGCTCCTTCTAGCCCCGGCAGGCGTGGTCAGGGGGTTTCCCGGAGCTAGTAGTCGGCGGCTTCTCGGTCTTTTGCCGGGCGGTTCCAGAGGTGGAAGTCTTTGGAGACGATCATCCGGATGTCGTTGCCGACGATCTTCCAGGTGTCGGTGGAGATGGACTCGCTCAGGCGGGGGATGGGGACCTTGGCTTGGCCGGGTTGGTATCGGTAGCTCCAGACGTAGGAGACCATCAGGCGGTCGGTCTTGCGGCGGATCTCGGTGATGCGGAAGGTGACCTTCGCGTCACGGTTTCGGAGGCAGGCTTGGCGCATGCCGGCGATCCAATCTTTGGCGGACATCCGCTCGCCCTTCGTTCCAATGTAGACGAACGATGGGTCGACGAACTTGAGGAAGGAGGGGTCGCGCCGCTCCAGGCCGCGAGCGAACTGGTCGTACTTCGCCCGCGCCAGGGCATACCAGCGGGATGTGTCGCCCTCCTTTGGCGCGAGGAGGGCGGCCGAGGCCACCAGAATCGCAATCACCGTGCCGGACATTGTAAACGGTGGTAACCCAAACCACAACGTTCCGCGTTTAGAATGATTGAAAGAGCGACAAGGGAGGCATTCGAAGATGAGCACCGTCCCGCTAGCCCAATGGCTTGCCCACCGCCCACGACGGGGAGCGACCGCCGTCGACACCATCGTCCTGCATTCCAGCGCCCACCCCTCGGTCGACCGGCTGGTCGACGAGCTTCGGGCGCAGGAGCACAGCTACCACTACGTGATCGACGTCGACGGGACGGTGCACAAGTGCGTGCCGTACTCGGCCGTCGCGTTTCACGCCGGGAACTCGTATGGGCCGCACGAGGCGGCGCGGGGGATCAGTCGGCAGCGGGACGTGCGGCACCACTTCGTGGAGCTGACGAGCGTCAACGACTACACGATCTCGATCTGCTTCTTGCGGCCGGACGAGTTCTCGGGACCGGCGCCGGATGTGCAGGTTGGCGCGTGCAAGACGTTGATCCAGGACCTGAAGACGCCCCTGCCGAAGCTGGCGTATCTGACGACGCACGCGTTCGTGGCGCCGGGGCAGGTGCCGGAGCTGATCGGGGTGGATTTGGTGCGTCTGGCGGCGGAGACGTCGCTCGCGGTGTGGGCTCCGGAGGCCTGAAGGGAGTAGGCTCTACCCATGCGCTTCGTGTGGGTGGCCCTGGTTTGGCTGGCCGCACTGGCGGGGGGCGCGGCGACCGGTTACCGGCTCAACCTTGACTATGGCCCGCGCACGTCGCTGCGGCCCTTGCACATTCGGGCCGAGCGTCCGCTGGAGATCACGGTCCGGCGGCTGAAGTTTGTCGTCGGGGTCGCGCGACCCAGCGGGACGCCCCGGCGAACCTCGCCGGGGCTGGTCGACATCACGCCGCCGGAGGCCCTGACCGCTTCCCTGCCCTCCCCAGTCACCCATGCTGCACCGTGAGCTCCTGATCGACGGCTTCTTTATCGGCGGCCCCTGTGACCAGGCGGTCGGCAAGGAGGTGATTCGGTCGCCGTACGACGGTTCGTTTGTCGGAACCGTTGCGGAGGGGGGGCTGCAGGAGCTTCGGGCGTGCGTGGACGCGGCGCACGCGGCGTTCCCCGGCTGGCGGGCGACGCCGCGGCACGAGCGACAAGCGCTGCTTCGGCGAGTGGCGGGGGCGGTTCGGGAGCGGAGCGACGAGCTTGCTGAGCTGCTCGTGCTGGAAATCGGCAAGCCGGTGTCGATGGCGCGAGCGGAGGTGGCGCGGCTGGCGCTGACGTTCGACTTTGCGGCAGACGCCCTGGCGACGTTTGGGGTGGAGGCGATTCCGGTCGATCTCGACCCGCGTGGGGTCCCAGGACGAGGTCCTGCCGGAGGACGCCGCCAAGATCGTCGCGGTGCGCCAGGCCTCCTTCGCCATGTCGGCGGCGACCTTCGGCGGCATCAAGCAGGGTCTGGACGCCGAGGTTCCCCTCCAGCAACTGGCCTTCGCCTCCAACGGTCTGGCCCGCTGGGCGGCCTCGATGACCATCGCCTTCCCGCCGGGCACAGGGCCGGACGCCGTCGCCTCGACCAAGGCCAAGCCCGAGATCTGGACCGACTGGACCGGCTTCCAGGCCAAGGCCGCCGACTACCAGGCCGCCACCGCCCGCCTGCGCGACGCCATCGCCGCCGATGACCGGGCCGCCGCCAACGAAGCCTGGGCCGCGACACGCGCGACCTGCGGATCGTGTCACGACGCCTATCGGTCGTAGCGTCTAGCGAGCGGCGTCCAGCACACGCCGCACGCGCCTCAGCCGCTCCACGGTCTCGGGCAACGACCCGTCGTCCAGCTGACCTGCGATCCCCGCCATCCCGGCCTCAAGGGCCGCGATCGCCTCGTCGCGGAAGCGTCGCCCGGCGTCGGTCAGCACCACTCGCTTGGCCCGGCCGTCGGTCGCGTCGGCGCGCACGGCGATGAAGCCCCGCCCCTCCAGCACCTTCAGCGAATGGGTCATGGTCGGCTTGGTCACCTGCATGGCCGAGGCCAGCTGCGCCGGAGTCCGCTCGTCGCCCAGTCGCACCATGTGATTCAGGATGGCGAAATGCGCGATGTGCACCCCGTCCGGCAGCACCTTAAGGAAAAGCGCGGAGGACAGCTGATGGATGATGCCGACCTCGTTGAAGAAGGCGAACAGGCCGTTCTCGTCGCTCGCCGTCATCGCCGTCCCTCCGCCGCTCAAGCCACCAGCTTGGCCGCCAGCGGCCAGCGCGG
>SXGS01397936.1_pt1 | contig 10280 bp, 9 predicted proteins | sample 3174681 | NCBI WGS metagenome assembly SXGS01 (sample SAMN11356861, study PRJNA531348) | freshwater metagenome | isolation source: freshwater sample F1-80 | place: China: Fuxian Lake, Yuxi | collected 2017-12-25
CACCGGGAATGCCGTGCTGGTTGATGACAACTGTGAGACGGCCACTGCCTGGGTCGTCGGCGACACTGGCGACACGGCCACCGCCGGAGTCTGGGTTCGGGTGGATCCCAACGGCACATCAGCCCAGCCGGAGAACGACCACTCGGATCCTGGCAGCATGTGCTGGGCCACTGGTCAGGGATCGGCGGGTGGTGCGGCCGGAGCGCAGGATGTCGATGGCGGAGTCACTTCGCTCACCAGCCCCGGATTCGCAGTGACCAATCCGGCTGGCACCTACATCACCTTCTGGCTGTGGTACTCGAACGATCAGGGCGGCAGCCCGGCCAGCGATGTGTTCCCAATTCTCATCAGCGGTGACAACGGCTCGACATGGGCCAATCTGGAAACGATCGGCACCGGCGGCAGCACCAATGCCTGGGTGCAGAAGTCGTACCGAGTGTCCGACTATGTCACGCCAACCGGCCCGGTGAAGATCAAGTTCCAGGCACAGGACCTGAACAACGGTTCGCTGATTGAAGCAGCCATCGATGATCTGAAAGTCACCGGGATCGAGTGCAGTGTCCCATCCGTCCCTGGCGACCTGAACGGCGACAGCCATGTCGACGGCGCCGACTTGGCGCTGCTCTTGAGCGGCTGGGGTACCAGCGCCGGCGATGTTGACGGCAATGGCACCACCGATGGCGCCGACTTGACGATCCTCTCTGCCAACTGGGGTTGATCCCCACGCGACGCATGAGTTCATGAGCGGCCGCCCCGTGGCGGCCGCTTTTCATTGGCGGTGCGCCGCTATACTCGCCCGCCCACTTGCCCAGGTGGCGGAATTGGCAGACGCACTAGCTTGAGGTGCTAGCGGGAGCAATCCCTTGGAGGTTCAAGTCCTCTTCTGGGCATTCTTGGCCGCCGACGGGCGGCCCGTTTCACTGGCGGCCCATGGCGTACCGTAGGAGTCGATGGAAACGCTGCGGGTCAACGAAATCTTCCACTCCATTCAGGGAGAGAGCAGTTGGGCCGGGCAGCGCTGCGTGTTCGTGCGCCTCACTGGCTGCCCGTTGCGCTGCTCCTACTGCGACACCGAGTACGCCTTTCGCGAAGGGAAGTCTCGCCCGTTGGGAGAGGTGATCCGCGAGGTGCAGTCGTTTGATTGCCCACTGGTGGAACTGACCGGTGGCGAGCCGCTGGCGCAGGCCGCCACTGCCCCGCTGGCACGGCGGCTGTATGAGGCCGGGCACACCGTGTTGATCGAGACTTCCGGGGCGGTCGATATCAGCCCGACCGACCACTGCGCCCTGCGGATTCTGGACATCAAGACGCCATCAAGCGGGGAAGCCCACCGCATGCTCTGGAGCAACATTGAGCATCTCCACCTGCGAGATGAGGTGAAGTTCGTCATCGGCGATCGCAATGACTATGAGTTCGCCCGCGAGACAGTCGGCTCCCACGCGCTGCTGCGCCGCTGTCGAAGTGTGCTCTTCAGTCCGGTGTTCGCCCAGCAGGCTGGCCGCGAGATCGCTGGCCACGCTGGACTGTCGGCCCAGTCGATGGCGGAGTGGATTCTGGCCGACCGGTTGAATGTGCGACTGCAGTTGCAGTTGCACAAGTTCATCTGGGAGCCGCTAACGCGGGGGGTGTAGCGCTCGCTGGCACAACGGGGAGGGCAAGCCCGCCGAGGGCGCGCAGTCGGGCATCCCGCGCATCCGAGAACACCAGTACGCGCAGGGACCGGGCGCGCAGCAACAAGGCTGGATCGCACTGCGCATCGAACCGACCATTGACCAAGCTGGTCTGAATGCGGCCGATGACCGGATCGTTGGCCAGCGGCCAGTTGGTGCGGCAGGCCGCATCCAGCGCCTCGCCCAACAGGGCGTTGGTCGGCGCCAATCCGGCGGTGTCGGTGCGGGCGCGCTCCAGTTCAATGAGCACGCTGCCCTGCTCCAGCGCGGGAACCCGGCCGCGGATGTGGTCGCCATCCACCGTCAACTCCTGAACAGAGTTAGCCGCTGGAGGATGTGGCAACCGGGTGCAGGGATCTCCCAACAGGTTGTACAGCTCAGCGTGCATCCCGCGCAGTTGCGGCAGCGGAGTCCTCCACTTCTGCACAATGGCGATCGGGGCGGCCAGCGCGTCAATGATGTCTCCGTCCGCTGGGTACTTCAGAACCCGTTCGATTGCTGCCGCCAGTTCGCCGACCGTTCCCACACGCTGCTCGCAAATTGCCGTCAGCGCCTCGCGAGCCACCACGGCGTTGGCGTAGGGATGAGTGGGGCGGCTGCCGGCGATCACCGCCAGCGGCCCCTGTTCGGCCAGCAGCATCGATTCAGCCAGACACGGCGTGCCATCGGCGCGGTCGAACCAACCCGCACTGCAGCAGATCAGGATGGCAACGCCAACCCCAACCCCTTGCCCGCTAGTGGCGGGTCGGGCCAGATCGGCCAGATCGGCCGACTTGAGAATTCGCGTTGAGGTGGGACCGGCATTGAGCTTGTCCAGAGCCTGCGCACTGCCGTGGCCCAGATAAGCGAACAGCAGCGCTGGTCCCCGCAGTTGCTCTCGGACAACTGTCGAGACCTCGGAAGGCACCGGACACCAAGGCGAACCGTGGCGACAGTACGACGCCCGAATTGAGTACTCGGGGCCAACCGCTCTGCTCAGCAGGCCGGTGGTCAAAGTTTCCAGCAACCGGTCGTGTTCCCCGAATCGGCCCTCTCCAGCAACGATCTCGATGCGGCTCTGCCATTGGGCACCAAGGGCCACCTCGCGAGTCTGCAACTTGGTGAGGACGGCAGTGGCCTCGGCGGCCGAGCGGGCTGGCACGCGACCGACTCGCATCGGATCCCGGCCGTGGGCAAGTTCCGCATACGGCGCATCGGTGGCGAACATCTCGTCCCGCTGATCAACGATGGTCGGCTCGCTCTGCACTCTCCGGAAGCAGGGAACGGTGTCGGAATCGCCCAGGAGCAGGAGCGCCATCGGGCGGCCAGCGACCAGTTCCGCTGGCAGCGCTCTGCTTATCCGCTCGTGCAGCGCCTCCGGGCTCTCGCCCGGGCGGGCCTCCAGAGTCTCTGCGGCCCATCCGTCAGCACTCCGGTAGTCGCGCCACTGTTGCGCGACCACCGCCAGTTCAGGGGCGTGCACGATCAGCAGCAATCCAGGGGAGTCCTCGCCGCGGAAGGCGGAAGACGGGTTCACAATCACCAGCAGCACCCCAGCGGCGCAGCATGCCAGAGCTACTCTTCGTCTCAGTTGGAGCCGCACGATGACTGCGGCTTGCCGCATGGGCACGATGGACCGGCGTGCACATGAGTTGTGCCGACGCTGGAGCCACCAACCCCGAACACTGAGTGTCGTCGGAGGAAAGCCCGACCGAGTCCCTTGGGATCCTCAACCGGCGCATCGGCATCACGCATCGGGCGCAGCAGGACGATTACCTCGCCGTCTTCTTTGCACTCGTACTCGTACTGGGGCATTGGCGTAGGCGAATCCTAGGCGATCAGGTCGAGCGTCGGCGAGTTCCCGCCGGGGCGCCACCGGCCCGTGAATGCCGGTATGGTCGCTTGGAGTGACGCCCAGCCCCCCGTGGTTCGGACTCACTCCGATCTTGGCGTCGGCCCGACGATGACCTCGGGCTGGCCGCCCCCTGCCCCTCGCGACGATTGCGAGCCTGCCGCTCGGCAGTGGCGCGGCGCTTGAAGATTGTCGCCGCGTCAGCAAAGGCCTGCCGGCGCAGCTGGCCGATCTCGTCGGGGGTCAGGTCGCGCCATTCGCCGAGTGCCAATCCCCTGAGTTCGAGTGGCCCCATGCTGGTCCGCCGCAGTTTGCTTACTCCGTGGCCAAGGTCGAGCAGCATCCGGCGGATCTGCCGATTGCGCCCTTCGCGCAGCACCATGTGCAGCGTGGTCTTCTCCCGATCGCGGTCGAGGATCTCCAGCGACGATGCCTGAGCGCGGGCTCCGGGGGCATCTTTGCCGGGAAGGAAGATTCCCTGCTCTAGGCGTCGGACATCGGTGTCTTCGAGGCGGCCCTTCACAGTCACCTCGTACCCCTTGTGCATCTCGTAGCGCGGATGGGTCAGACGATTGGCGAGTTCGCCATCATTGGTCAGCAGAAGCAGCCCTGACGAATCCATGTCCAATCGACCCACCGGGAAGAGTCGGGCCCGCGACGGATGCTCGACCAGATTCAGAACATTGGGGCGACCTTCAGGGTCGTCGGCCGTGGTGACGAAGCCCTTGGGCTTGAAGAGCATGACATAGGCCTTCGGCTCTTCCTTCCTGAGCGGTTTCCCGTCTAGGACCACCTGATCCTCAGCTGCGTTCACCCAGGCCGGAAGAGAATCGATCATGTGGCCATTGACGCTCACTCGTCCTTCAGCGATCAGTTCTTCGCAGCGCCTTCGGCTGGCCACGCCAGCCTTGGCCAGCACCTTCTGCAGCCGCTCGCCACGATCGGCCTGAAGAAACGGGTGGGTCGGCTGTTTGCGGCGTCGGATCATGGGCTCCCACTGTAGCGGCGTCCGCGGCGGCCGGTGGCGTAGCCTGAGCACATGGCTGTTCAGGGTTGTCTGGCGCTGCTCGGAACGCTGTTCCTCACCACGCAGGGTGCCCCGGCACCGGCTGAGAAGCCGCCCGAAGCACGGGCTTGGCTGGGGTTGCTGGTGCGCGATGTGCCGGGTGGCTGCATCGTGACCCGGGTGCTGCCCGGGCCACTCGATGGGCGTGGGCTCACTTCCCCGACGCTTTGTCGGCCGGACTCTCTTGAGACCATCAACGGCCAACCGGCATCGGCGGCTGCGGTGGCCGCGGCGACTGCATCGGCCAATCCGGGTGATGAGGTAGTGATCACTTGGCGGGCTCATCCGAATCGTTCGTGGCGACTCGTTGCCGCGGCTGATCGGTCCGGACATTTGCAGGAGACACGAGTGCAACTGGGGCGCGAGCTCGAGTTCACAGCCACGATGCAGCCGTACGCCGTTGAGCCCGGCTCAGCCCGCTGGCGGGACGGCACCCCCCCGCCCGCAGTCACCACCCCGCTGGTGAATCCAGTCGCGGCAGGCAATCAGGTGGGACGCCTCGCCAAGGAATCGGGAATCGATGCCGATGTGACTCGGCTGCTTGATCTCATCGCCGAGAACCCCCTGCACCACCATGATCTGTGCTCCCTGCCAATGGTGCGCTCATGTTCTACGGCACCGTGCTCGTTGGTGGAACTCGCCGCGATAGTGGACGCGCCGCTGGCCGGAGGCGTTGCGCGCCCGATCCACTCCGCGGCGATGTTGGCCGCGCAGGCACTGGGGCAGGAACTGCCTAGCAGTGCTTCGCATGGCGAGATGCCATTCCACAGTCCATACTCCGGGGTGTTCACCATCGACTTCCTGCTGAATGAGCCGCGCCTGATGCTGCAGGCATCATTCGGTGAGGGCGGTGTGCCGCCGGAACTGGCGCATCAGTGCTCGATGCTGGCCGGCCTGGCCGACGGGCTCATCGCCCAGACCGGGCCTCTGGCGCCGGGGTTCTGTGGCACTTTGCGCAACCTCTCAACAGTGGATCCGACCGCGCTGGTCGCGGCCCTGGCTCACCTTGAGGTCAAGATTGTCCCGGAAGTGGACTTCAAAGCCATCGATGAGTTCTCGGCGATTCCGGATGAACTGGCAGGCGCAATCGAGGGGCGGGTGCTGATGGTTGAATCGGTCGATGGCCTCGGCTGGGTGGTGGTCGGTTCGATCGATGACAATCGGTACGACATGTCGCGCCTGGCGGGGGTGTTCGAGCCGGGCGGAAACGACACCTATGAATGGGGTGCGCTGCGCGCCGGCAATCAGGCGATCATCGATCTGACCGGAAACGATCGTTACATCGGCGGCGTCGAGCAAGGACCCGCTGGCGCGGTGCTGGGGCTGGCATTCATTGATGATCGCAGCGGGAACGATTGGTACTCGGGGGAGACACTGTCCTGCGGGGCGGCCATCGGCGGCGCGGCGCTGCTGCTCGACCGGGCTGGCGATGACACCTACGAGGGCCAACTCTGGTCGCTGGGCGCGGCCATCCACGGCGCGGGGCTGCTCATGGACCTATCCGGGACTGATGTCTACCGGGGTCGGCTGCTCTGCCAAGGGGCTGGTGGTCCGGGGGGATTCGGGGCGCTCATCGATGTCGAGGGCAATGACTGCTACGACTCCCGCGGGGCCTCATCGAATGAGGATGTTCCCGGGGTAAGCCGCTCGCTCTCGCAGGGATTTGGCTACGGCATGCGCAACTACGCCGCTGGGGGCATCGGCCTCCTGCACGACGGCGCGGGTGATGACCAGTATGTGGCCGGGGAGATGGCTCAGGGCTGCGGGTACTGGCATGGATTGGGCGTGCTGCATGACAAGTCAGGAAACGACCGTTACTCGGGCAACCGCTACTCGCAGGGCGCTGGCGTGCATGAAGCGTTCGGCGCGTTGCTCGACGACGCTGGCGACGATTCGTACTGCTCTGTTATCGCCGCCGGACAGGGCGTCGGCTGGGATCGCGCCGCCGGCGTCCTGCTCGACCGAAGCGGCGACGACCAGTACCGGGGAGATCGACTGTCGCAGGGATCGGCGGCCCAGCAGGCGATCGGCATGCTCATCGATCTTGATGGCAGCGATCACCATCTGGCCAGTTGTCCCACGGCGCAGGGTGAATCCGGGGAGAACGACTACCACTTCGTCGCCACTGGCTGCCGTTCATTCAGTCTGTTGCTCGACCTCGGAGGCGGAATCGATCACTTCTCCTGCGATCGCAACGGCGGAGGCGCCACCGCCACGGGACCGATCGGGCAGCATGACCGTCCGGCAGCCGGGCTGTTCGGGCTGTTCATTGACACCCCGGACGATTGAACCGAAGCGGTCAGTCACCTTGGTCAGATGGCCGTGGCAATAGACTCAGCACATGCGCGACACCGACACTTGGGACTGGAGCAGCGTGCTGCGCGCGGCAAAGTTCGCCCTGCGCGACCTGATCCGTACGCAGGCCCCGGTGATGGCCGCGGCGTTGGCATTCCGCACTCTGTTCGGCATGCTGCCGGTGCTGGTAATGGGCACGCTGCTGTTGAAAGCCGCCCTGGGGGATGAGTTTCCCGAGACGGTTGCCTCACTGGTCGGCTCGCTGGGGCTTCAAGAGATACAGGTGATCCCTCCGGCGGAATCCGGCGCGGCGCAGGCCTCGCCCATCGGGCTGGGCGAGTGGGTTGAGGAACTGGTCACCTACGCGGCCGGGCTGAATCTGGCTGCGATCGGCTGGATCGGCCTGGTGGTGGTGATGCTCTCTGCGCTCTGGGTGATGGTCACCATTGAGGAGTCATTCAATGCCATCTACCGCGCCCCGGGTGGACGACCGTGGATGCGTCGCCTGCTCGTTTACTGGTTCGTGCTGACGGTCGGGCCGCTGGCCTTGGGCGCCGCGCCCGTTGCGCTGCGCGGCTTATCCAACCTCGCCCAGTGGACCGACGAGGTGCCGCTGCCAGCCCAAGTGCTCGGCTGGGCGATCTCGTTCTGCTCGGCGTGGGGGCTGATGTATCTGGCGTATGTCACCGTCCCCAACGCCCGGGTTCGCCCCCGACCGGCCATGGGCGGAGCGCTGGTGGCCGCCATCCTGTTGGTGATTGGCGAGCGCTCACTGGGCGCCTATCTCGAACATGCATTCTCGGTGAGTCGACTCTACGGCGCGCTGGGGCTGGTGCCGCTGTTCATGTTCTGGGTCTACCTGATGTGGCTGTTCGTGCTCTATGGACTGCAGGTCAGCGCCATCCTTCAATCGCTCGGCGATGGCACCATAGTGCCCCGGGCGAGGTGCGGGGCCGAGGTGTTCGAACCAGCCCGGGCCATCGCCGCACTACAGGTCATCGGGGACCGCTTCTCGGCCGGTCAGCCAACACGGCCAGCAGATGTAGCCCGGGCCTGCGGCACCTCGCAGGCGCTTGGCGCGGAGTTGCTCGACGCGATGCGCCGCCGCGGCCTGCTGGTGAGTCTGGATGCGACTCACCCGGCGTACGCCCCCGCCCGCCCGATCGAGCAGTTGTCTGCCTCCGAAGCACTGCAGGCCGCCTTCGATCTGGCCGACCGGGATTCCGGCCCGCCGACACTCGACTCCGTGATTCAGATGCGGCGGGCCCAGTTGGTGCATGCCCATCCAATCCCTTCGGCCGCTCCTGCGACTACCCTCTCGCAACCATCATGAGCCCCGGTCCCATGGACATCAACCCCGCCGTGACCATTCGCAATCAGAATGGTCATGTGCTGGTCCGGATTGATGCACCCGCCGTCAATCAGCGTGAGGCCCAGGCAATCCTGATGCATGTGCTGCCCGGAATCGTCGCCCCCGGGCGCGGCCGCTGTTTCGTGATTGACCTCAGCGGGGTTCAGGTACTGGCCAGCATGGGCCTAGGCATGTGCGTGGAGATTCGCAATCGGGCCAGCGATGCGGGCTACAAGCCGGTGGTGGTCGGCCTGAACAGCCACCTCGCCGACCTGTTCTCACTCATGCGCGTTGATCGCCTATTCACGATCGCGGCAACTCGGGCGCAACTCGAGGGCTTGTTGACATGAGGTTCGCTTCTTGGCGCCAATGGCCAGCGGCGAACACCTGTCGGGCTGGCCTGCTGTCGCTCCTGGCGCTGCTGGCCCTCTGCGGCTGCTACCGCCGAGTGGTCGGCACCGGCGGCGGGGATTCCGATCGGATCGTCGATGTCTATGAACCCAACCGAGCCGATGCCGAGCCGGACTGGCTAGACGAACTCATGTGGGGCCCGCCGCCGAAGGGGACCAGCGCCCGGGAGTATTACCGCGGCAAGCAATCGCCCTGACTTCGCGGCGGGGCTGGCATTGCTAGGATCTGGAATCCAATGGGCATCGAGACCTCACTACCAGCAGACAGCATCTTGACGACGCAACTCCAGCGCGTCATCAACTGGGCGCGGCGTTCCAGCGTCTGGCCGCTGCCATTCGCCACCGCCTGCTGCGGAATCGAACTGATGGCCACCGCGGCCAGCCGCTTCGATCTGGCGCGTTTCGGCGCCGAAGTGGTTCGCTTCAGTCCGCGGCAGGCCGACCTGCTGATTGTGGCTGGCCGGGTGAGCGTGAAGATGCTGCCGGTGCTTCAGCGCATTTACATGCAGATGGCTGAGCCGAAGTGGGTGGTGAGCATGGGGGCCTGCGCTTCCACGGGTGGAGTCTTTGACACCTACGCGGTGGTGCAGGGCATCGACCAGTTCATCCCGGTGGATGTCTACATCCCCGGCTGCCCGCCCCGCCCCGAGATGCTGATCGAGGGAATCATGACCATCCAGAAGACCATCGACCAGGATCGCATCCCTCGCGGCCCCGATGGCAATCGACTGCCGCTGAACATTGCGGTGCAGCCCAACTACGAACCGCGGTCGCAGCCAGCGCCGCTGACCATCGGCCTGACCTGACCGATGTGGGATGCACGGCGCAGACTCGCCGGTCTGATTCTTGCCGGTTGCGGGGCCATACTTTGCGCGGGAGACGATCCGCCATCGGCGCCCCCCCGCGGCGGGGCAATCAGCGCCGGGACTGTGAGTGTCGAGGCTGGTGAACCGGCCAAGCCGGTGGAGTACTCATTTCGTCTGGTTGAACCTCCGGCGGATCAGCTGGACGCGGGCCAGCGAGTTCCGCTGGTGGTGTTCCTCCACGGGGCTGGCGAACGCGGCCGGGATAATCAGGCGCAGATAAAGCACTTCGTTCGAGCGGCGGCGGAAACTGAGTTCCAGCGAAGTCACCCCTGCTTTGTGCTGGCGGTGCAGTGCCCCAGTCAGGAGTGGTGGGCGGCGATCGACTTGGCTGCTTGGCGCGCGCATGGAGAGAGCCCGCACTTCGCCGCGCAGCCGACTTCGGCGATGCAGGCGGTGATCCAGGCGATGGATCAGGTGATGGCCGGCAGGCCCATCGACCCAGACCGGGTCTATCTCACCGGGCTCTCAATGGGCGGATTCGGTTCATTCGATCTGGCCGCGCGCCGGCCGGAAGTTTTTGCCGCGGTCGTTCCTATCTGCGGCGGCGGCGATCCGCAGACAGCGGAACGCATCTGCCACATCCCATTCTTCATTGTTCATGGCGCGGATGACCCAATCGTTCCGGTTGCTCTCTCGCAGCGCATGCGCGATGCTCTGACTGCCGCCGGGGCAACGCCGCGATATCAGGAGCCGACTGGCGTCGGCCACGCTTCCTGGGGCGCGGCTTACTCCCAGACTCCGGGAAGCGCGTTGGAATGGATGTTTGAGCAGAAACGCGTCAGCGCCGCCGC
>SXGS01000320.1_pt1 | contig 10279 bp, 7 predicted proteins | sample 3174681 | NCBI WGS metagenome assembly SXGS01 (sample SAMN11356861, study PRJNA531348) | freshwater metagenome | isolation source: freshwater sample F1-80 | place: China: Fuxian Lake, Yuxi | collected 2017-12-25
GCATGGAAGAAACCATCACGAAACACCTGAGTGAAAAAAATTTCCACTCCTTCACGCGAAAGTTTTTTTAAATCTACACCTGCATCAAGTAATTTTTGTGTTTGCGAAATCGGTATGCCATGCATCCGATCCATCACTATCACGGATGGTGAACAATAATCCCAATGCATTTCTGGTACGAGCAACAGATTGGAATTAGCGAAATTTCTGCGTAACTGACTGCCATTGGCCGCCTCACGCATCAGATCCAATTCATCATGCAGATGCTTGTCAAACTCAGCGACTACTTCACGGGGCTTTAATCGCCGACCATCTATCCACCAAAGCTCTACCCAACCAGCAACGATATGCATTAAAGCGACATCATTTTTTATCGCCTGGTGCACGCCAGGTCGCAATACCTTGACTGCCACCTCAGTACCATTTTTTAAGGTGGCAAAATGAACCTGAGCTACTGAAGCAGAAGCTACCGGCTCACGCGTGAAACTGGCAAACAAGTGATCCGGATGCTGACCAAGCGAGCGCGTAATTTCAACAATTGCGAGATCCGATGAAAAGGGTGGCACGCGGTCCTGCAAGAGTGCCAATTGATCGGCTATATCAACGGGCATAAGATCGCGTCGCGTTGAAAGTACCTGTCCAAATTTTACAAAAATAGGCCCCAACTCTTCGAGGGCGCAACGCAGGCGCTCACCCCGTGGTGCACTGATATCTCGCCAAAAAAACAAGGTCGATAAAAATCGCAAATGTGGCGGAAGTTTAGCGCCCACCAGTATGATTTCATCCAAGCCAAAGCGCAGAGCTACTTGGACTATCTTTGCTACTCGAGACAAGCGATTCATGCAGCACCAACGGAATCCTGCTTCTCAAGCAAGCTAATTCGTTTGGCGAGTCGCTCTACATCGTCACGTATTACCGCCACATCAGATGCGAATTGTTCACCTGCATGGCGATACATCAGCGTTGGATTTTCTTCTAAAAGATATTCAGCCATGTTTTCGATAAGCTTACGACTGCGGGATTTCGCCTGGGAGGCTGCATTGCGAACTGCTTGGGCAATACGAACGGCGGCAATATCACCCAAAAAAGGCGCGAGATCTTCTTCCGGCTCCCAGTGCACGTCAATGGCGACTTCCGACAGTGTGCGCGCAAAATCCGCATCCCCGCTTATCGTGACATACGAAAATGCTCGCTCTATATCGGCTAAAACCCGAGGTATATCTGCCGGCTTGATTCGTAATGTGACAGTGGGCTCAGCAGTTGTATCAATTTGCAGCAAACCATCAGCTGCAGCCATCAATTTAAGTTGTAAAGCACCTGTTTCGATACACACCATTTCACCAGCGTGCGCACGCAGCTTCTCACGCAATGACGGATGGCGTGACAGGAGATGATTAATGACGGCGGCTATAGGACGTTCCATGCTTGTCATGAAAATGAGTAAAGTCTTTTTATTCTGGTGCGAGGTTCATTTGTAAAATCATCCTCATCTAACAAGCTATTACAACTTCACGCCCACATGAAGGGCTGCGATACCAGCGGTTAAATTGAAATAATTGACCTGATCTAAACCTGCTTCTTGCATCATGTCTTTTAGTGACTCCTGATCGGGATGCATACGTATCGACTCTGCCAGATAGCGATAACTATCAGCATCATTTGCGATTTTTTGGCCCAACCATGGCAGTAACTTGAATGAATACATGTCATATGGTTTTTGCAGCGGCGAGGCAACCTTGGAAAATTCGAGAACCAGCAGCTTTCCGCCTGGTTTAAGTACTCGCCGAATCTCCGATAAGGCAACATCTTTGTGCGTCATATTACGCAGACCAAAGGCCACGGACACACGATCAAAATAATTATCAGGGAACGGTAATTTTTCAGCGTCGCATATCAGTGTAGGTAATAGCAGGCCTTCGTTAATCATGCGATCGCGACCAACACGTAGCATGGATTCATTAATATCGGTATGCCACACTTTACCTGTGTTACCTGCACGCTTTGCAAACGCACGCGCTAAGTCACCTGTGCCCGACGCAATATCCAACACCTTAAAGCCTGGCCGTATGCCCGCCTGGGTAATAGTGAACGCTTTCCACAGCCTGTGCAGCCCAGCCGACATCAGATCATTCATCACATCGTATTTAGCCGCTACGGAATGAAAAACCTCGGCCACCTTGTGTGCCTTGTGTTCTTCAGGGACTTGCTGATAGCCAAAATGGGTCTGAGACATGACGAAAATCCATAGCTTTAGTGGGACACATTATACAAGTCTGGCCAACATGTTTAGTAGCGCATTCAAATGCCGTTTCCTCAAAAACTTTAATGCGAAGCGCAACCCGCGCCTTGTTTGATCATAGGAGTATCGCGACCTGTATCTGGTGTGAAGCCTGCGGCTTTGAGTCGCTTCAGATATTCTTCCCAAAGCCGCTCATGTCCAGAGCAGAGTTCGTACAAAAAGTCCCACGTGTAGAGCCCGCTGTCATGACCATCTGAAAATACGGGCCGAATCGCGTAATTACCCACGGGCTCTATGGCTTGAATTTCTATATTGCGCATACCCGTCTGCAGCACTTCTTGGCCCTGCCCATGCCCGCGCACTTCAGCTGAAGGGGAATATACGCGCAAAAACTCACACGACAAGGAAACTGACCCCAGATCATCAAAACTAACCTCTAAGGTGCGAGATGCTTTATGCAACGTTAGTGCAGTAGGAATGTTATTACTCATAGGCGTGATATTTTAATGTTAGTTTTAGGGTGCGAACCCGCATCAAGCAACCATGGCTTGTGACACGAACAAAATTTTACGTATAGCTAGCTAAATGCTGCTGTAATTTTTTGCGTAATAAGGGTAATTTTTCTTGACGTGCCAGAAGCGATTGAGGCGATGGAACGCGCTTAGTCTCTGCCCATACGGGTGATGGAAAATGTGCATCATCGATATAACGTGGAATCACGTGCCAGTGCAAATGAGGCACCAGAGTGCCCAAGCTCGCAAGGTTAATTTTTTCTGGCTGCATCACATCACGCACAATTTTCTCAACCTGCCACATGACATCCATCATCAGCATACGATCGAGTTCATTTAAATCGGTAACTTCTTTAATGTGATCGCGCCAAATAACACGGCAAAACCCAGGATAATTTGCGTCATCGATTAACACCACACGAAATAATTCGCCTTGATGAATGATCTCGCCACCTGGACTTTGGCATAAATAGCATGCGTCATTTGCATTCATCATTATCAAACTAACACACGCTCTATACCGCCATTATTAGCACGCTCTACATACTCAGGCATCCAATTAGCACCCAAAAGATTGCGAGCGATTTCTACGACGATGTAATCGGCTGTGGTGTCAGAATCATCGTTATAACGCGCTAGGCCCTGCAAGCACGATGGGCACGATGTAAGTATTTTTACATCGCCCTCAAATCCGTCGGCACGTAATTTGTCGGCACCTTTTACCATCTCAGCTTCTTTGCGAAAACGAATTTGAGTGGAGATATCAGGGCGCGATACCGCCAGCGTTCCCGACTCACCGCAGCATCGATCGTTCTTTTCGATTTTCTGCGCATCGACTGTTGTAATTAACTCGTTCACTGTTTTTAACGGGTCTTGCAACTTCATCGGACTATGGCAAGGATCGTGATACATGTAGCGAGTACCCGTTACACCCTCGAGCCGCACACTTTTTTCTAAAAGATATTCGTGGATATCGATGATGCGGCAGCCCAGGAATATTTTGTCGAACTCATAACCTTGCAACTGGTCGTAGCAGGTACCACACGAAACCACGACGGTTTTAATATCGAGATAGTTTAGTGTGTTGGCCATACGGTGAAACAAGACTCGATTGTCGGTAATGATTTTTTCTGCTTTATCAAAATCGCCTGATCCACGTTGTGGATAACCACAGCATAAATAGCCCGGCGGCAGTACCGTTTGCACACCCACATGCCAGAGCATGGCTTGTGTGGCTAAGCCCACCTGTGAAAATAAACGCTCTGATCCACAACCAGGAAAATAAAACACGGCTTCCGTATCAGCATCGGTAGTTTTGGGATTGCGAATTATGGGAATAAATTTGTCGTCTTCGATATCGAGCAAAGCACGTGCTGCCTTCTTGGATAAATTACCCGGCATTTTTTTATTTATGAAATGAATGACCTGCTCACGTATCGGGGCTTTGTCATGTGTGGACGATGGTGCTTTAGTTTGCTTCTTCGCAAATTTTTTTAGCACGTCATGCGCTAAACGCTGAATCTTGTAACCCCAACCCATCATGATTTGACGGGTAGCGTTAATAGTTGCAGGGTCCGTTGCATTCAAAAAAAACATGGCTGCTGTCGTACCCGGATTAAATGATTTTTTATCCATCTTGCGCAACAGATTTCGCATGTTCATGGATACATCACCAAAATCAATATCGACCGGGCACGGCGTAAGGCATTTGTGGCATATGGTGCAGTGATCTGCAACATCTTCAAATTCTTCCCAGTGACGTATCGATACACCACGCCGCGTTTGTTCTTCGTAAAGAAAAGCTTCGATCAGCAATGAAGTGGCTAAAATTTTATTGCGTGGTGAATACAGCAAATTAGCACGCGGTACATGTGTGGCGCACACGGGTTTGCACTTACCACAACGCAGACAATCCTTGATACTGCTGGCAATGGCACCAATATCGCTTTGCTGCATGATGAGTGATTCATGCCCCATCAAACCAAACGACGGCGTATAAGCATTACGCAGATCAGCGCTGTCGAGCAGTTTACCTTTGTTAAAACGCCCTTCCGGATCGACTCGTTGTTTGTAATCACGAAATTCACTCATTTCGTCTTTGGTTAAAAACTCGAGTTTGGTGACGCCTATGCCATGCTCACCAGAGATCACGCCATTGAGTGTTCGCGCTAAAGCCATGATGCGCGCTACGGCAGTGTGCGCCGTTTGCAGCATGTCGTAATTATCGGAATTCACCGGAATATTGGTATGCACATTGCCATCGCCTGCATGCATATGCAAAGCAACAAACACGCGGTCACGCAAAACCCGTTTGTGTATCTGAGTACATTCTTCGAGTATGGGCTTGAATGCAGCACCACCAAAAATCTGACGCAAGGCAGCACGAACTTCTGTCTTCCATGAAATGCGTATCGTCCTGTCTTGCAAGAGGTCGAACACTGTGGCCGCTGGCTTAGCTGTTACGTATGTATCTACAGCAGGCAACAAAGCCTCTGAATCGTGTTCTATCAGTTGCACACGGGCTGAGGCTAACGGTGCTTCAAAATTCGACAACAACCACGACCAACGTCCGTGTATTTTTCCTAGCAAATCCATAGCCTGAGCCACGCGATCTTCCAACAACTCGGCCGGTGGTATGTCTAAACCTTCGGTGTCGTCGCTCTTGCCTAGCTTGAGTTGGCCCCGGACAAAAAACGATGTTAGCTCCGCAAGTAGCGCCAATTTGTTAGCGATCGAGAGTTCGATGTTGATACGTTCTATGCCATCGGTGTATTCACCCATGCGGTCAAGCGGAATAACGACATCTTCATTAATTTTGAATGCATTGGTATGCCGCGCAATTGCTGCAGTACGCGCACGATCTAACCAGAATTTTTTACGTGCTTCAGGGCTCACTGCCACGAAGCCTTCGCCTACACGACTATTAGCAATACGTATGACTTCGGAGGTTGCACGAGCTACCGCGTCTTCATCGTGACCTACGATGTCACCAAACAACACCATCTTAGGTAGTACACCTCGCTTAGATTTGGTGGCATAGCCCACAGCACGCAAATAACGCTCGTCTAAATGCTCAAGGCCCGCAAGTATGGCTCCACCCTTTTTGGTTTCAGTGTCAAGGAAATTTTTAATTTCAACTATCGAAGGAATAGCTTCACGCGCCTGACCGAAAAACTCCAGGCACACGGTACGTGCATAGCGCGGCATGGTGTGTAATATCCAGCGTGCAGAGGTGATCAAACCATCGCAGCCTTCTTTTTGTACTCCGGGTAAACCCGAAAGAAATTTATCAGTAACGTCTTTACCTAAGCCTGCTTTGCGAAACTTGCTGCCCTCGATGGATAAAATCTCCGTTTTAAACGGCGCATTACGACGACCACGCTCGGAAGGATGGGTCCATTCCAATTTAAAACGCGCTGTTTTTACGTCATGAATTTTGCCCAGGTTGTGATCGAGTCGCGTGACTTCTAACCAGTCGCCGTTAGGATCGACCATGCGCCAGCTAGCTAAATTATCAAGCGCTGTACCCCACAACACGGCTTTTTTTCCACCGGCATTCATGGCAATATTGCCGCCAATGCAGGAGGCTTCGGCTGATGTCGGGTCTACTGCAAAGACAAATCCAGCTTTTTCTGCAGCATCGGCCACACGTTTGGTGACGACACCCGCGCCCGAGTAAATGGTGGCGCATTCGTGCTCCACACCCGTCAAGACTCGCATCTCGACTTCACCCAAGGCTTCAAGTTTTTCGGTGTTGATGACTGCTGACAAAGGAGTCAACGGAATCGCACCACCTGTGTAGCCTGTGCCACCCCCACGCGGAATGATGGTGAGACCCAGCTCGATACAGGCTTTGACCAAGCCCGCCATTTCCTCTTCGGAATCCGGCATAACGACGACGAAGGGATACTCCACGCGCCAGTCAGTGGCGTCAGTCACATGCGAGACGCGCGACAAGCCATCAAATTTAATATTGTCTTTGAGGGTGTAACGTCCAAGCACACGTTGTGCACGTCTGCGCAAATCTTGTGCTTGCCTAAATTCATTAGCGAATTCTTCAACTTCTTTGTGTGCAGCTGTTAGTAAAGTTTGTACGTTTACGCTGCGTTGTATTGATTCTGCATCGTGAACATTTTCTGCACCCACATACTCGCGTCGTTTTTCGACTTCGCCAAGGCGATGATAAAGCGCATCAATGAGTGACTCACGACGCTGAGGATTGTAGAGCAAGTCATCTTGTAGGTAGGGATTGCGGCGCACGACCCACATATCGCCCAATACCTCGTAGAGCAGGCGTGCAGAGCGGCCCGTCTGGCGTGCCGAACGCAAGCTGGATAACAATTCCCATGCGGGCTCACCCAGCAAGCGAATAACGATTTCGCGATCGGAAAAAGAAGTGTAGTTATAAGGAATTTCGCGCAAACGGGCGCTGGAATTACCTTGCGACGCGTTTGTTAGTAAGGCAGGTATGTGCGCTGGGGCATTCATTTTGAGAGTGTGCGTTAACGTCGTATCAAACATGCATTCTAACGTATGGCAGTGCACAAGGCGTTGGAATAAGCCCTTGCTTTTACAAGGTTTTGCATAGCTTGGATGTGTTTTACACCCAGCTGCCTATGCGCTGCCAGATGCCATCTGGAACGCTCAGCAACAAGCTGGTCATTGTGATGTAGCGAAGTAATTTTCCGACGGCCATGTAGATCAGGCTTTGCAGGAAAGACATCTTGAGCCAACCAGCAAGCACGCACAATGGATCGCCTATCACGGGCAGCCATGACAAGAGCAAGGTTTTGGGGCCGTATCGCTGCAACCAGCTGAACCAGCGGGTTTGTTTTTCCTCTGCGAAAGCACGCTTTGCGCCGTAGCCCATGCTGTAGCTGATGGCTCCGCCCACTGTGTTTCCCGCTTTGGCAACGACTACCGCTGGCCAGAAAAGATCGGAATTCATCTTCACTACAGCAAATACGGCTGGCTCAGAACCCATGGGTAGCAGCGTGGCAGAGAGCAAACTGATAATGAATAGTGAGGGCAAGCCGACGGAGGGCAACGACAAAATACTCAAAAGCGCAGCAATAGTAGAGGCGAGCATGTCAATTGCCAGAAAACGAATCAGCAAACCATCTCGCGCAGAAGGAAAGCCTGCAATGGGCGTCTTTGAAGACGAACTGCTCAATTATAATGATCCGCTATGAGCATTGACTATTTAAAAAAGATACTGACTTCACGTGTCTATGACCTAGCCATGGAAACTCCGCTGGAGTTAGCACCAGGTTTGTCCGAACGCATGGGAAACCGCATTTTCTTTAAGCGTGAAGACATGCAAAGTGTTTTCAGCTTCAAACTGCGCGGTGCATACAACAAGATGGCCCAGCTATCGAGTTCACAATTGAAACGTGGGGTTATCTGCGCATCCGCGGGTAATCATGCGCAAGGTGTCGCCCTTTCTGCTCAACATTTGGGTTGCCGTGCTGTGATCGTTATGCCAGTTACTACGCCCGCGGTAAAAATCGACGCTGTGCGCGCGCGTGGCGGCGAAGTAGTTCTGCACGGGGAGTCCTATTCCGACGCTTACCAGCACGCACTGGTGCTGGAAAAAAAACTCAAACTCTGTTTTGTGCATCCCTTTGATGATCCTGACGTCATTGCCGGCCAAGGCACGATAGGCATGGAAATACTGCGCCAACATTCTGGTGCCATTCATGCCGTTTTTGTCGCTGTGGGTGGTGGTGGCTTAATTAGCGGCGTGGGTGCTTATATCAAGTCGGTACGCCCCAATATAAAAATTATCGGCGTGCAAACGACTGATTCAGATGCTATGCATCGATCACTGCAATCAGGGCGACGCGTAACACTGACGGATGTTGGGCTGTTCTCGGATGGAACCGCGGTTAAACAAGTCGGCGAGGAGACGTTTCGTCTGGCAAAAAAATATGTCGATGATATAATTTTGGTCGATACGGATGCTGTTTGCGCCGCTATCAAGGATGTGTTTACGGATACACGCAGCATACTGGAGCCCGCTGGTGCGTTGGCCATTGCCGGAGCCAAGGCTTATCTTGAACGTATGTCTGGCCAAAAAACGCCTCTGCTCGACCAAAGTCTGGTGGCTATTGCATGCGGCGCGAACATGAATTTTGATCGTCTGCGCTTTGTTGCAGAGCGCACAGAAGTGGGTGAGGCGCATGAGGCGGTGTTCGCTGTCACAATTCCTGAAGAGCGCGGTAGTTTCCGTCGCTTTTGTCAATTGGTTGGCGCCCGATCTGTCACAGAATTTAATTACCGTATTAATGATGAAAAACTTGCTCACGTATTTGTAGGACTGCAAGTAGCGAACCGAAACGAACCCGCCAAAATTAGTCGCCAATTCGTAAGGCAGGGTTTCAAAACGATTGATCTCACGCACGACGAGTTAGCCAAGCTGCACATACGTCATTTAGTGGGTGGCAAGAGTCCTCTGGCTAATGGCGAATTGCTTTACCGCTTTGAGTTTCCTGAACGTCCGGGGGCGCTGATGCGTTTTCTGGATTGCTTAGCACCTAGCTGGAACATCAGCCTGTTTCACTACCGCAGCCAGGGGGGTGATGTGGGACGGGTATTAGTCGGCCTGCAAGTACCTAAAGCGGAGATGCGGGCATTTAAAGAATTTCTTCCTACACTGGGGTTTCGCTCGTGGGATGAAAGCAGTAATCCGGCTTACCGACTATTCCTGTAAGCTGCGCGCCAACCCGTTAACTGCTGCTGATATTTCTATGGATCATTCCACTCCAGCTTCTGATTCCCCTCTGGGCAAACATTCTGTCTACGTAAACGAATACGACCCGCATCTGTTGTTCCCTATTCCACGGGCCGAAAAGCGTAGTGAGCTAGGGATCACCAGCTCTCTGCCTTTTTTTGGCATGGACGTTTGGACTGCCTACGAAATCTCATGGCTAAATCTGCGCGGTAAGCCACAGGTCGCGATTGCCACCCTGTTGGTTCCAGCGGACTCTCCCAATATTGTTGAATCCAAATCACTCAAGCTCTATCTCAATTCGTTTAACCAATCACGTCTGGCCGGAACAGACGCGCTGATGGTTTTGTTACATACAGATTTGTCTATGGCCTTTGGTGCTGCAATACAAATTAAGCTGACTCTCAGTAGCGATTTCGCCGGCCTGAAGATGGCTGAGCTTGATGGCCTATTGTTAGATCGTCTGGATATTGAAGTTGATACTTACTCGCCAGATAAACGGCTTTTACGTGCTGCCAAATCATCGGCACCCGTGGAAGAAAAGCTGGTTTCGCATTTACTTAAATCGAATTGCCCTGTGACGAATCAACCTGACTGGGCCAATATACAAATTCACTATTTCGGACCCGCGATCGATCAAGAAGGACTATTGAAATATTTGATTGGATTTCGTCTGCACCAAGGCTTCCATGAGCACTGCGTGGAACGAATTTTTACAGAGATACTGCAGGAATGCGACCCCACGAAACTTATGGTGCTGGCTCGTTACACACGGCGTGGAGGGATAGAAATCAACCC
>SXGS01207543.1_pt1 | contig 10279 bp, 10 predicted proteins | sample 3174681 | NCBI WGS metagenome assembly SXGS01 (sample SAMN11356861, study PRJNA531348) | freshwater metagenome | isolation source: freshwater sample F1-80 | place: China: Fuxian Lake, Yuxi | collected 2017-12-25
CTTTTGCGGATCTCGACGATCGTATGACGTCCATGCACCCACAGGCGCACCTCATGCGAGGCTTTGATATCTTTCAAAGTCGTTTTGGAGCTGAGGGATAAGAGTCCGATCGGGGTCCTGAGAAAGACGATCCCGGTCTTGATTCGCCAGACCGATCCCCGTAATCGTATGGAGGGGTCAGCCTGATCCTGGTCGAGGATTGCAGGGCTCTCGATGACCGGGGGGATTGGCGCTTTGGCCGCGGCCGGCAACTCCGCCGCCGAAACGGGGTTCACGAGGAGGAACGCAAGGACTGTCGCGCGAATAATCATCTTGTGCGGATAACATGATGTCTCGGGGGAGTCAAGGTGAAAGCTCTGACCGTGGATGCCGAATCGGTGCGGCGTTTCTGAATTGGCTTGTGTGTCGTCGGTGGGCGGTTGATCCGGCGATTCTGACGGCGCGAGGGCGCAGGGGGGGGCCAGGGGCAGGATGATTCGAAACTCCTAGTTGGTGGAGTTCGTGACACCGAATCCTCTGAGCAGAAGAGGTGGCGTCACCATATGGCAGATCCGGCGCATCTCGAATTCGTCCCAGCTTTGGGTTTCGATGCGAGGTTGAAGCTGTGCCAGGACCTCGTGACAAAATTCTGTGAGGATGGGCGGGATCGGTTCGGAGGCGCGCCCATGGTACTCACCGAACAGCGCGATCAATTTCCGCGCCGGTCTATTCATATGCAACATGCGAGCGGAGAGGAGAATACGATCATCCCCGAGTCGGGCAATGGCGGGGCCGGTTGGAGCGCAGGGCTTCCGTAGAGAGCAGTCTCTTCCGGTCCTGAGTGGCCAGCTTGTGGGGAATTGTCCTGGCTCTGCGAAGATGATCGTCGCACGCGCATCCTTTCGGGAAATGTCTTTATACGATGCAAGAGTTATACCCCTGGCAGGGGGCAGGAAACGCGACCACCCTGCGAGGACCGATCACAACGTGCCGTCTCAGCCAGGATGGCGCACCAAGAGGGGTGCGAGGGTGGCGGAAATTGGCCAGTTATTTCTTGCGAACGAGCAAGCGAATCGGGGTACCCTCGAACCCATATTCCTCGCGGATCTGGTTTTCGAGAAAGCGGAGGTAGCTGGGGGTGATATTGTCCGGGTGACCGACAAATAACGCAAAGACCGGCGGCTGGATCGCGACCTGGGTCATGAAGGCCGACTTGGTAATCTTCGTCGGTTTGCCTTTCCGCACCGGCAGGGGATGGGAGGTCAGAATTTCCTGAAGGAACTTGTTCAACGCGCCGGTCGGGATTCGTTTGGAAAACGCCGCGTAGACCCGATCGATAGTCGGAAAGAGCTGGCCCAGCGAATCGGGGTGCGATGCGGAGGCGAAGAGGACCGGCGCCCAGGTCAGGAAGGGAAAGCGCCGCTTGAGCTCCAGTTCGACTTCCTGGCGCGCCTCGTGTTCGCCTTCTCGGAGGTCCCATTTATTGACAATGAGGAAGCAGGCCCGGCCTTGCTTGATGATGACGCCGGCGATTTTGGTGTCCTGCTCGGTCACGCCCTCCGTGGCGTCGAGCAGCAAGATTCCGAGATCGGACCGGCCGATAGCCAGGTGCGATCGGACGACGCTATAGCCTTCAATGCCCCGGTCGATCTTGCCGCGCCGCCTGATGCCGGCTGTATCCGTGAAGAGGTAGGGCCGTCCCTTATGGGTGGCGAGCGAATCGATGGAATCTCTGGTGGTGCCAGGTACATCGCTGACCACCACCCGGTCTTCTCCGAGCACGGCATTGACCAGAGTGGACTTGCCGACATTCGGCCGTCCCACGACGGCGATGCGGGGGATCGTTGATTTTTCAGGGTTCTCATCCGGGACCGGGAGAAGCGGATAGATCGCATCCAGGAGGTCGGAGACGCCGATCCCATGTTCTGCAGAGATCGGATAGAGCGTCTCCGTGCCCAATTGATAGAAATCCGCCACGAGTGGTTCGACCTTGGGTGTGTCGATTTTATTGATCGCTACGAACAAGGGTTTCGTCGTGCCGCGCAAGAGCTGGACGACGGCATGGTCAGGGGTCGTGAGCCCGGTCCGTCCGTCCATCAGCAGGATCAAAATGTCCGCTTCTGCAATGGCGAGCTCCGATTGCCGCTTGATGAGGATCAACATGCTTTCCGAGGCGGTCGGGTCCAGGCCCCCTGTATCGACCAGGCGGTAGGGACGGTTTCGATAGGTGGCGTCGGCGTAGTTGCGATCCCGCGTGACGCCGGGGACGTCGTCCACGATGGCCGTGCGTTTGCCGAGCATGCGATTGAAGAGCGTCGACTTGCCGACGTTGGGGCGGCCGATAATGGCCACAATAGGCGGGTGAGCCGCCGTTGTGTGCAGCAATGTCGGCGCCGGTACCGTTTCTTCCGGTACGGCCTCTTCCATAGGGATGTTTTTGGATTTTTTCGTGCGTGGCATAGAAAGGTATAGTCCGACCGTAACATAAGATTTTTGGCAAACACAACCACCGTCAGGTACACTCACCTGACATGACGCCATTTCACTTGAATTGGGACGATATCGACGATGTCCTGCTCGATATGGACGGCACCTTGCTGGACCGCCATTTCGACAACTTCTTTTTCGAAGAGGAGCTGCCGCGCCGTTATGCTCTGTTGCATGGGCTGACCCACGAGGGGTCCCGCGATCGATTGATGGCCATGTACCGGTCGGTCGAGGGGGAGCTGGCTTGGACCGATTTGGACTATTGGACCGAGCAGGTGGGGATCGATGTGGTGGCCTTGCACAAGGAGCTGGACTATCTGGTGGGGTTCTTGCCGAGTACGGAAACGTTCCTCCGTGATCTCAAGATTCTGGGGCGGAGGGTCACGATCCTCACGAACGCCCATCAAGCCGGTGTGGACGTGAAGATTGCCAAGACCGGCCTCGACCGGCATGTGGACCGTATCGTGACGGCTTTTGAGATCGGTTACTTAAAAATGCGGCCGGCCTATTGGCCCGCCTGCCAGCGGTTGGTGGGATTCAATCCCGAGCGAGCGTTGTTTATCGACGACGATGAAGGTTGTCTGGCTGCCGCCAAGCAGTTCGGCATTGCGCATCTGGTTCACAGCGCGAAATCCAGCTCCCAGTTGCCACCGGCTCTCTCCGCCTCCTTTCGGTCGGTCGAGAATCTATCGACCCTCATGAAGAGGCCGTTGCCGCAAGGCTGATGCAGGAGTCGGCACAGCCGTTCCCCGGTACATTTCTCCGCCCAATCGCGGGACGCTTCGCATCTTGAACCGCTCTAGCTGCTGCATCGTGAGCCCCGCCTGTTCGATCAGTTGATCGATCTTCCGGTTCAGGTTGCAGCCACAACCGATCATTCGCTGGAGCGGGTTCAATCGATCCTGCCAGGCCGCAATGGTTGCCTCGTCGCTTCTGCCATGTTCCAGAAAGAGAAATCGTCCATCAGCCCTCAGGACCCGGCGGACTTCCCGGAGGGCCGTTACCGGATCGGGGATCGTACAGAGGGTCCAGGTGCTCACGACGCAGTCGAAGGTCCGGTCGTCATAGGGAAGACGTTCGGCGCTGATGTGAGAAATTTCGATGGGGAAGGGTACGGCTTCGCTTCGCGCTGCGAGACGATCTGGTAGCAGGGGGAAGGGATCCACTGCGCACAACCGCGAAACAGTGTTGGGATAATGCGGCAGATTCAGTCCGGTTCCCAGGCCGATTTCCAGCACCTGGTCCCCCGCTGACTCCAATAGCTCCATCCGGAGTTGCTGAAACTCTGCCCCGCTCATGACGTGGTCCATGAGCCGGGGAAATATGTGGCGGCTGTAGAGTCCCATCAGACGCCGTAGTATAGCAAACTGAGCGCTCCGAGGGGCGCGGCGAATCTTGTGACCCCCAGGGGTCTGTGCTAGAGTCCTTCCTCTTTTTCTATCTATCTGCGGTATAGCACGGTATGAGCAAAACCTACGATCATCACGCCCTGGAAGTGAAGTGGCAGGCCTATTGGGAGGAGCACCGGACCTTCCGGGTGGCTGACGACAGGACCAAGTCGAAATTCTACTGCCTGGACATGTTCCCCTATCCCTCAGGATCGGGCCTCCACGTCGGCCACCTGGAAGGCTATACCGCGACGGATATTGTCTCCCGCTATAAGCGGATGAGGGGCTTTAATGTGTTGCATCCGATGGGGTGGGACGCATTCGGGCTCCCGGCCGAACAGTATGCGGTGAAGACCGGCATTCATCCGGTCGTGACGACCGCCCAGAACATTGCCACCTTCAAGCGCCAGATGAAACGCGTCGGTCTGTCCTATGATTGGGAACGGGAGGTCAGCACGATCGACCCCGACTATTATCGCTGGACCCAGTGGATCTTCCTGAAACTGTTCGAGCGGGGATTGGCCTACGTGGCGGAGGTGCCGGTGAACTGGTGTCCCGCCTTGGGGACTGTGCTGGCCAACGAAGAAATTGTCGACGGAAAGAGCGAGGTCGGCGGGTTCGATGTGGTGCGCAAGCCAATGCGCCAATGGGTCCTGAAGATCACGGCCTATGCAGACAGGCTCCTCGAAGATTTGAAGCTGGTCGAATGGCCGCCCAGCACTTTGGAGATGCAGAAGAATTGGATCGGCCGATCGGTTGGAGCGGAAGTCGAGTTTGATTTGGCCGGCTGCCCCGGCACAGTCCGGATCTTTACCACGAGGCCCGATACCCTGTTCGGCGCGACCTATATGGTGTTGTCTCCGGAACATCCGCTCGTGGACGTCGTTACGACTGCCGATCGCCGCACCGCTGTCACGGCCTATCGCGAGGCCGCTGCCAGAAAAAGCGATCTTCAGCGGCAGGAACTGGACAAGGACAAGACCGGGGTCTTCACCGGGGGCTATGCGGTGAATCCGGTGAACGGTGAGCGGCTGCCCATTTGGATCGCCGACTATGTCTTGATGGGCTACGGGACCGGGGCCATCATGGCCGTGCCGGCTCATGACGAGCGAGATTGGGCCTTTGCGAAGACTTACGATTTGCCGATCCGCGAAGTGATCGCAGGAGGCCAGGTCGAGCAGGAGGCTTTCGTCTCGTCCGACAAGGGCACCGTCGTCAATTCCACCACGCCGGATAGAAGCTTTTCGATCGACGGGCTGACGCCTGGCGATGCGATTCAGAAAATCACGGCCCATTTAGAATCGCAGGGCAAGGGCCGCAAGGCCGTGAACTATAAATTGCGGGACTGGCTCTTTGCCCGTCAGCGTTATTGGGGCGAGCCCTTTCCGATTGTCTGGGTGGATGGCCAGGCCCTCCCGATTCCGGAAGAGCAGTTGCCGCTGCTCTTGCCGGAGATCAATAACTTCAAACCCTCCGGGAGCGGCGAAAGCCCGCTGGCGAATCTCACCGACTGGCTGACGACTACCGACCCGGCCAGCGGGGCGTCGGCGCTCCGTGAAACCAACACGATGCCGCAATGGGCCGGCTCTTGTTGGTATTATCTCCGTTTTATCGATCCGACGAATCAGCGGCAGCTCGTCGATCCGGCATTGGAGCGGTACTGGATGCCGGTGGACCTCTACATCGGCGGCAGCGAACATGCCGTGCTGCATTTGCTCTACGCGCGGTTTTGGCACAAAGTTTTGTACGATATCGGGGTGGTCAGCACGCCTGAGCCGTTCAAGAAGCTGGTGCATCAGGGGATTGTGCTGGGGGAAGACAATCAAAAGATGTCGAAGTCCCGAGGCAACGTCGTCAATCCCGACGAGATCATGGACCAGTTCGGGGCTGATGCGGTGAGGCTCTATGAAATGTTCATGGGGCCGCTCGAGGCCGTGAAACCCTGGAGCACGAGGGGCGTGGAGGGGGTCACGAGGTTTCTCGAACGGTCTTGGCGGCTGATGGCGACCGACGAGGGCCATCTGTCGAATGCCGTGGTGGGGACCGTTCCGACGCTCGAGCAGCAGCGACTGCTCCACCAGACGATCAAGAAAGTCACCGAGGATATCGAAGGGTTGCGGTTCAATACGGCAATCGCCCAGATGATGGTCTTTACAAACGAGATGACCAAGACCGAAACCCGTTCCCGGGCCTTGCTCGAACCATTTGTGTTGTTGCTGGCTCCCTTCGCGCCTCATCTGGCGGAAGAATTGTGGGGCGTGCTGGGCCACAAGCCGAGCGTGGCTCAGCAGCCCTGGCCGATCTTCGATCCGGCCCTGATCGTGAGCGACCGGTTGACCATTCCGGTTCAGGTGAACGGAAAGTTGCGCGCCAAGCTGGAAGTGGGAACTGACGCCACCCGCGAACAGGTCGAGGGGCTGGCTCGTGCGCAGGTCGCGGAGTGGTTGCAGGGGCAGGAGCCGAAGAAGATCGTGTATGTCGAAAAAAAGCTGATAAACTTCGTCATATGAATGTCGCTGTGGTTGGCGAGAAAGGCGAGCGATGCGAGACACATTGAAAACTGGAGGCGTACTTGCCTGTTTCGTGTTTCCTGCCAGTCTCGCGGTGGTTGCGACTCTCTCCGGCTGCGGCTATCAGTTCCGTGTGGAGGGACCCGGGCCCACCATCGGGAGCGCGGCGACATCCGCTTCCACGGTTCCGCCGCCGAGGCTGGTGGTGAGGACCTTGGAGAATAAGAGTTTCGAGCCCAACCTGGAGGCGCGCGTCACCAACTATCTGCGCCACGAGTTTTCCTCTGGCAGCGGAGCGCAGGTCGTGCCTGATACTGAAGCGGCCGATCTTGTATTGACCGGGCAAATTCTCTCGGTCGGCATTCCGACGCTCAGTTTCAGCATGACCACCACTCTCGAAAGCCGCGCCGAGGTGACGGTGTCGGTTAAGGTGGAGGAGACCAGGACGAAACGTGTCGTCTGGACGCAAACGGCGAAGGGCTCCTCGGAGTTCTATGTTACGCCGGATTTGCAGTTCAACCGCGTCCTGCAGAACCGGGCCGTAGAGCAAGCGGGCCGTTTTGTCGCTGAAGACCTGGCCTCCCGTTTTCTACTCCAGTTGGAGTCGGGGCAGCTGGAAAAACCGGTTGCCAAGCCTGCGTCGGGCAATGCGGACACCACCGTCAAATAAACCGGATCTTTGCCATGGCTTCAGCCATTTCTCCCGCACAACTGACCGCGCAGCTCGCGCAAGGCACGGTCGCGCCTCTGTACCTGGTTGCGGGCGAGGAAGACTTGTTGCGAGACATGGCTCTGGCTTCGTTGAAGGCTGCGCTATTGGGGGAGGGCGAAAGCGATTTCAACTGCGACCTGTTTTATGGCGATGACGTGAGCGGGTCGGAGATTGTCACCTGCGCCTCGGAAGTGGCAGTGTTCGCCCCCAGGCGAGTGGTGGTGGTGAAAGCGGCCGATAAACTGCCAGCCAAGGAATGTGAGGCGATTCTTTCCTATTTGAAAGAGCCGAACGATTCCACGACCGTGATCTTTGTCGCGTCGAAACTGGACGGGAGGCTGAAATTCACCCAGGCGCTTGCGAAGTCCGCGGTGACGGTCGATTGTGCCCCCCTCAGAGAGGTGCAATGGCTTCCCTGGCTCAAGCAGGATGCGGAGCGGGTCGGGATCCGGCTCAACGACGAAGCCATTGAGTTGCTCAAAGAGGCCTGCGGCGGCTCGCTTTATTCGGTTCGGCGCGAATTGGAAAAGCTGGCAGCCTATGTGTCGCCCGGCCTGTCTGTCACCGCCACCGATGTGGCGACCTTGCGGGGAACAGAGCCTGGCGCTTCAGTATTCGATTTGACCTTGGCGATCGGGGCGAGAAATCAAGGGAAGGTACTGGCGATCCTGGCCAGGAATCTGGAAGCGGGGGAGGCGCCGCTGCGAATTCTCGGGTCATTGGCCTGGCAATATCGGAGACTCTGGAAGGTGAAGGAGATCGCCAGGCAGGGAGGACGCGAGGGGGAAGCAGCCAGGACGCTACGGATAGACCCTTCCAGGGTCCGTTCGTTCCTCGATCAATTTCCCGACTCCCATCTGCAGGAGGCGCTGGGGCTGCTCTTGGACGCTGATGCCAAATTGAAGGGTGGAAGCGGAGGACGCCCCGCGCGTATTCTTGAGGGGCTGTTACTGCGGTTGTGTGATCGCGCACAGGGCAAGGTGCGTCCACCCTCACCGAGTCGTGGCGCCGAGGCGCCGCAACCAGTGAGAGCGAGAACCATCTCGAACGTGCGAACGATTAGCGGGAGGCAGACAAGGAGTTGACGTGGAGCGTGAGGCGAGCCACCCGGCGCGAGGCCGTGTTGGGTTTCATCACACCCTTCGTCACTGCTTTGCTGAGGGCCGATGTGGCGAGACGCAAGGACGCCGTCGCATCCTCGATCTTCTTCTCAGCCACGGCCGCCTGGACTTTTTTGACGAGGGTCTTGAGTGTGCCCAGCGTCGCATGGTTACGGTCGTGCCGCTTCACGGACTGGCGGGCTCGGCGAATCGTCGATTTATGTACAACCGGCATAGTAAACTCCTCTGGTAGAAAAGAAGCGCATTTATACCATGCGGCCCCGTGAAGCGTCAAGGTAAGCCGTTGTGTCGCCATTCTTGAAAAGGACAAGCCTGTGTCAACCATCATTGCCCGTGACCGTTTAATTCTGGCCCTGGACGTTCCTACTAGCGACGAAGCCGACCGGCTGCTCGATCGAGCAGGGGATCAAATCGTGTTTGTGAAGGTCGGACTCGAGCTCTACACCGCCGCCGGACCGGAGATGGTTCAACGGCTGCTCGCGCGAGGGAAGCGGGTGTTCCTGGATTTGAAGTTCCTCGATATCGAAGAAACGGTGCGCCGGGCTACGGCGCTGGTTGCGTCGATGGGCGTGGAGTTTTTGACGATTCATGCGAACCGGAAGGCGCTGGCCGCAGCCGTTCAAGGCCGCGGCACGTCCTCGTTGAAACTGTTGGCGGTCACGGTTTTGACTAATTTCGATAGCCACGACCTCCGCGAGATGGGCATCCAGCGGAGTGTGCAGGACTTGGTCGCAGCGCGAGCCCTCTTGGCGTCAGAAGTCGGCGGCGACGGGGTCGTGGCCTCTGGCGAAGAGCCTGGGATCCTTCGCCCCAAGGTCGGTCCTCGCTTCCTCATCGTCACGCCAGGTGTGCGCCCGGCCGGCAAGGGGGTCGATGACCATGCCAGGGCGACCACTCCGACCCAGGCGATTTCTGCCGGGGCCGACTATTTGGTGATCGGCCGGCCTATCAGAGACGCCTCGGACCCAGCCGCCGCCGCCGCCGCTATTCTGGCAGAAATGCAGGCGGCTTTTGACGCGCGGGGCTGAGGGGCAAGGCAGCGAGTTGCGGGTATCCCACTCCCTTTGCTAGAATCTCCTTTCTGTCTTCGAGATCGTTCCTCTGTTTCCGTCGTATGGTGGGTGTAGCTCAGTTGGTTAGAGCGCCGGAGTGTGGATCCGGAGGTCGCGGGTTCGAAACCCGTCACTCACCCCAGACCTCACTTTTGACCACTCGGGCTAGTATGTCGAACGGTTTTTTGTAGGCAGGACGTAGGGTTCCGTCTTGCCGATTATCCCAAGCCCTGACGGGTCACTAGGATAAGCCGCTCCCGTCGCATTCCTCCGGTACAGTCCGGGACGGATGTCTCCCGGTATTCCATCATCGGCCAGGCCAATGCCTGCGCCTTTCTGCGGATTAGGACAGGATTTTTTCAGATGCCTGGCGCACGCCGCCGTTCCGCTAGGACCGCTCTAGCGGCTGCTTGACACTGTCCGTGGTATTCCACAGAATCGTCTGCGCCGTGACCAGACACCAATCCAAAGACTTTACAAGTTGGGGAGATACAAAGAGATGAAAAGCGAGATTTTATATCCAGGGGCCTTCCCGATGGTCCGGGTAGAACTGACGGCGGGCGAGCATATCAAGGCTGAGTCCGGCGCGATGGTGGCCTGTTCCCCGACCATCGACATCGAAAGCAAGATGGAAGGGGGCTTCCTCGGAGCCCTGTCGCGAAAGCTCCTGACGGGGGAGAAGTTCTTTTTCCAGACCCTGCGCGCCAGCCGCGGTCCCGGTGAAGCGTTGCTGGCTCCGACGGTGCCGGGCGAAATCGTCCTTCTGGAACTCGATGGTGTGAATGAGTACATGGTTCAAAAGGATGGCTTTCTCGCCGGCGCCGACAGGATTGTCATCGAAAGCAAAATGCAGAGCCTGAGTCGAGGATTGCTAGGGGGAGAGGGATTTTTCATCCTGAAGATCAGCGGGAAGGGGACGCTCGTCCTGAACAGCTTCGGGGCCATTCACAAGATCGAGTTGAAGCCGGATCAGGAATATATCGTGGACAATAGCCATCTGGTGGCCTGGTCCTCCACGACCTCCTACAAC
>SXGS01616587.1_pt1 | contig 10278 bp, 10 predicted proteins | sample 3174681 | NCBI WGS metagenome assembly SXGS01 (sample SAMN11356861, study PRJNA531348) | freshwater metagenome | isolation source: freshwater sample F1-80 | place: China: Fuxian Lake, Yuxi | collected 2017-12-25
CCAAACGCGAACCTGCCTACCTGGTGATTTTGGTGAAATATCACACACGGCGCAACGATCAGGCCTACCGCTCCCATCGTAAACGCCGCCTCAAAGAACTCAAAAAATGGAAATCCCTCAAAACGTCGCTGTAGTGCTAAAGCAATTCGGGCACGTTCCCATGGAAGGCGAGACGTTCACGGAACAAGGATACAGCTTCGAGGTGCTCGACATGGACGGTCACCGCGTGGATAAAGTGCTGGTGTTAACCGTGAAGCCCGCGGTGCATGCACGTGAACTGAGACTGCCACTCGGATGCTTGTGACGAAGCAGCCGTGAGTTGAATTCAGACCGTGCGCCTTGTTTAGCCAAGTTGTCGTCGCTCATAGAACAGGATCCACAGCAACCGAAGCAAGAGGCTTGCCATGCCCCAGCTTGGAACCGGAGATCTTCGGATTTCATGAGGCTTCGGCAGGGAGTCGCAGCCGGGATTCCATCCGTTCAGGCATCGTGTCTGTCCAGCCTTCGGTCAGATAACAGTACAGCCACCCGCGCGCACGGGACAGTCGTCGGTAAGAGGCGGCCAAATCGAGGACTATGGTGATACCGCTGTAGGGGCAGTTGAGTTCCCCGACGTCGTGTGTGGCCACCGTTTCGAATACAAGGACTCTCGAGTGAAACGTGAACGGGCTGTGCGTTTGCCCCTTGAACACGTCGCTGATGTGATGGGGGCAGCCACTGCAATTGGGCGCATCTACGAGTTGCCGACATCTGGAGACCGGTTGTCCCGGGAATCCCCCAAAAGCGGTGGAGGGCCATCACGTTCCAAAGGTGCCGCCATTCGATTGGCACGACCCGATTGATTTGGAGTGCGGTGGCCCTCTGCCGTTTTTCCCCCAGCATTCAATGCCGCCTCGGTAACTCGGAGAGGCGGCCCCTAGAATTTAATTTCGAAGTGCGGTTCGTGGTCCAGGTTCCAGCGCCGCCGGTTGTGTTCACTATTGTTCACGACGTTGCGGTTTTTGTCCGTGACGACGTGCCCATCGGCAAAGCCGAGATTGCAACCGCCGTTGTGCCGCTCAGGAGAGGGCTGGCTGCTCAGCGACAGCAGGAAGGCGTAAATATTGGTGAAGCCGGGTTGCGGGAATGAATCTGCCATGGCGATCATTTCGGACGGTGATTTGACTGCGGCATCCTTGACGGCGGGGGTGAATTGACCGGCATTGACCGTCCAACCGAGCCCGAAACTCCCCAACCATTTGGTGGAATCGGCTGAAGCGATGCCAAAGCCGTTGTAGCCGTAACTAACGCCGGCCACTTTGTTCGAGGTGCTGGGACCCCGATGGTAGGCGTTGCCATGAATCCAAACGACGGCGTTTTCGATGCGCCACTCGCCGGGGAAGGTCGGGCACATCATCGCGTTGCTGGAAAAACCGTAGTAAGGGCCGATGGACAAGTACCACGTATTGGTAATATTTGCGTCCACCGCATGCGGATAGGCGCTGTGGTCGCCAACATACATGGCCAGGGCCAAACTTAGCTGGCGCATATTGTTTTTGCAGGCCGTGTTCTTGGCGGCAATCTTTGCCCGGCCTAAAGTTGGAAGCAATAAACCTGCCAGGATCGCAATGATGGCGATGACCACCAATAACTCGATCAATGTGAAAGCGCGCCGCCTGGTCCCGGTGGGACGGGAGCGGTGAGCGGTGCGGTGCGACTGGTTCACGCCACAAGTTAACACCGGTCTGGTGAAATGGCAAAACGGGCATTACCGATCCACCGAACTGCCGGCAGGTGGCGATTTTAGCTAGTTTCGTGGCCACGTTTTCTAAAATAAGACCCCGAACTCACGAACTTCATGAATGCTCACGAGTTCATTCTGCGTGAATGAGCGTGATTCGTGTTGGCCTTGATCAGACGGTCAACGAACCCCGAAAGCCCCGTGCCGCGTAATACGACTGAGCGCCGTTGCAACCGATGAAGACCCGGCTGTAACTCCGGCCGCCCCAGAGCGCGCCCCCCTGCTCGCGAAAATCCGCCGGGGTGGCGATCCAACTCGACGTCTTCCTGTCGAACTCCCCCAACTGTTGCAACGCGAGGTATTCCTCCTCCGTCAACAGCGCAATACCTATTTCCATTGCCAATTCGATTGCCGTAGTCCTGGGCCGATCCTCCTTCCGCGACAACCAGCCCTCGCGGTCGTAACAAACGCTGCGCCGCCCGGCTGGACTTTCCATCGCGCAATCCATAAAAATAAACTCGCCCGACTTGACCCCTACCACATCTGGTTCGCCGCCGGTACGTTCCATTTCCGCGAGCGACCACAGCTTGTCCGGCTTGGACTCCAACTGCACCTGTACCTTGGCCCACACCAATCCTTGGTGACGGCCCATGTTCTTTTCAAACCGGGCTTTCAACGCGGTCAGCAATTCATCACGTTGGTTGGGGGACAATTCCTTTTTCAAACGGAGCAACACAGTTTTCAAATGGCAAAGATTCAGCCCTGTCGTACCAGTCCGTGGTGGGCAGGGGTGCTGCCCCGCCCACATATCAACCTACGGACCAACGAATCTCACTCAAGCGACCCGAGTATGGCCATTCCTCCGGACATGTCACCAATCGATTGGAGCAAAAGTCCAGGTGAACGTTTCCAAACAAGGAGGCTGCCCTGTTTCAACCGCGGGACTTAGGACGCGAGGGACTCGGCCCGCAGGGGCAGGGCAGCGAGAAACAGTGCGAAGAAAGGCTGATTGAAATGGCGCAGGATACAACGGCCGGATCGTTTCGTTGGCTCTTTGAGGGCGGCCGATAAACAAAACTCAACCTGTGGAATCCGAAGCCATCTTCTGACTCTGGATCCTGCTCATGATCTGACTCAGGGAGCTATGAACCTGGCTGCGAGGCAGCTATGGAGGTAAGGTTCGGGTCCAGCCCTGAAAAGCAAATGCTATGAGGCATCGAGAGGGATCTCCCGGCGGAAATCCTGGGCCGATTGCAATAAATACTCGCATGAAATAATCCTCCCGCTCCAGTCAAATAACGGCTACCCTATAACCTCAGAAATCCTTTCCTGATGTGTTGAAGAAGCTGTTTGCCATTTCGATCCTGCTGGCCCTTGCCCCGCCGCTCGTCGTGCCAGCAGAGTCGTCGAGACGCGCCGACGAGTCCCACCTCCTCGAGTTTGTCCAGTCTCATTGTCTTAAATGCCACAACGCACAAACCAACTCCGGCGACTTCAATATCGCCCCTCTCCTGGTGGTTCCTCAATCCTTCGAGGGCAACCGTGACGCATGGGAAAACGTCGCCGCCAGGCTCCGGGTCAACGAGATGCCGCCCCCGCGCGTTCTGGACCGTCCACCGAAGAACGACGTTTCAGAGGTCCTGAGCTGCCTGACTTCCGAGTTCGCGCGGCAGGACCGGACGGCGAAACCAAAGGCCGGCCGGGTCACGGCCCGACGCTTGAATCGCGCCGAATACAACCACACGATCCGGGATCTCCTGGGCGTCGACCTCGAACCCGCCGCCGACTTTCCCGCCGATGAAACCGCCTTCGGCTTCGACAACATCAGCGATGCCCTGAATCTGCCGCCCGACCTGCTCGAGAAATATCTCGACGCCTCCGAACGTGCGGTCCGGACGGCCCTATTCGGTCCGAAAGAGTTGAAACCTGCCGCCACGCATTATCCGATCCCGGTTCGCATCAACAGCCAGCGAGGCGGCGTCGAACTCCCGAAGGATCTGTTCCACTACGATTGGAGCGGCTTGAGCACCGTCCATGCCGCCCATGTAATCCACCGGTTTCCTGTGGACGGAGAGTACAGTTTTCGCCTGGTGCTGAACGGACATCGCCCGCACCAATCGGACCCGGCGCGACCGGCCTTGTTCATCGATGGATCCTTGATAATGGAGTTCGAGATCGACGCCACCGACCTGGAAGGCCAGACGATCGAGTGCCGGACACGCGTCACTGCCGGCGAACATCTCGTCTCGGCGTCCTATCTGAAAACCTATCACGGCCTCCCTCCACACTACAAAGGGCCGGAACCGTCCAAACGCCCGCCGATGCCCCTGCTCGGCAACAATGCTCAAGGCGCCCTCAGCAAGGAGGACATTGAGGTGCTCCGCAAGTTCGGAACGCGGCTCAAGACCGACATTATCGAGACTCGGGTCGACAACCGATACGAATCGATCGATATCGGGGGCCCTTGGAATCAACAGCTCGCTCCCAGCTCCCAAATCCTTGAAAAGGTGTTCGTCTGCGGACACAAGCATGGCCAACACAGTACGAATTGCTCACGCATCAATCTTAGTCATTTCGTGCAGCGCGCCTTCCGACGTCCCGTTGCGACTGGAGAAGTGGATAGGTTCTTGACGCTTGTCGACCTCGCCAGGGAGCAAGGCGACTCGGCCGAAGAAGCGCTGGCGACCGGACTCCAGGCTGTCCTGGTGTCACCTCACTTTCTGTTCCGGATTGAGCGGGATCCGTCCGACGCCCGCGGGCCGGAGCCGGTGCTCATCAGCGACTATGAACTAGCGTCGCGCTTGTCCTACTTCATTTGGAGCAGCATGCCCGATGACGAGTTGCTGCGTCTGGCGGCTAAGCGACACCTTCGAGACGCCGGCGTGCTGGCCGAACAAGTGCGCCGGATGCTTCGAGATCCCAAGTCTCGCGCCCTGGTCGAGCAATTCGCCGGCCAATGGCTCCAATTTCGGAACATCGACGTGGTGCGGCCCGACCCGGACCGGTTCCCCGAATTTGATGACGGCCTGCGGCTTTCGATGCGCCGCGAGACGGAACGGTTTCTCGAGGATTTAATCCGACAGGACCGGAGCGTGCTTGAGATTCTCGATTCGAGTCACACCTACGTCGACGAACGCCTCGCGCGCTTCTACGGAATCCCGCACGTCCAGGGCCCGGAGTTTCGAAGGGTCGACATGACGGGCCAGCGGCGCGGAGGCGGGGTTCTAGCCCACGCGAGTGTATTAACTGTCTCGTCCTACTCTACCCGGACATCGCCGGTCCTGCGCGGCAAGTGGATCCTGGAGAATCTCCTCAACGCACCGCCCCCGCCTCCGCCTCCCTCGGTGCCAGCGCTCGACGAGTCCAGGATCGGTCAGTCCACCTCCCTCCGACAGGAGATGGAGCAACATCGAAAGGACCCCGCCTGCGCCTCCTGTCACGTGCGCATGGATCCACTCGGCTACAGTCTGGAGAATTTCAGCGCCATCGGCGCATGGCGAGACGACGACGGCAAACATCCGGTCGATGCCTCCGGCGTTCTGCCTGGGGGCCAATCGTTCCGCGGTCCCAAGGAGTTGAAGGCGGTTCTGCTCCAGGATAGGGACGCCTTCATTCGAAGCCTTGCGGAGAAGCTCCTCATCTTTGCCCTCGGCCGCGGTCTGGACCGCCACGACCGGCCAGCTCTTGCCGAAATCACCGCACACCTTGCGACCGCGAATTATCGATTCTCGGAATTAGTGTTCGGCGTCGCGAATAGCTTGCCCTTTCAACGGCGCACCCCCAGGGATAAGAACGACACAGCCAGCGCGGCAGAACGCACAACACCATGAACTTCCTGAGTCGAAAACGATTCTCGCGACGAACGCTTCTACGCGGAGCGGGAGTTGCCATCGCGCTCCCCGCCCTCGAATCCATGCAATCCGCCGGCGCCGCCCTGACAGGCGAACATGCGGTGCGCCGCATCGCCGTCGTCTACGTCCCCAACGGCGTCATCCTGAACGAATGGCTCCCGGTCAGGATCGGGACCGAGTTCGAGTTCCCGCGGATCCTCAAGCCGCTGGCGAAGTATCGCGATGACCTGACTATTCTCTCCGGGTTGTCCAATACCGCCGCCGACAAAGTTCGCGGAGGCGGCCATGCCAAAGCTACCGGCAGCTTTTTGTCCGGCTCGCAGCCGAAGTATACGGCAGGGGCCGACGTCCACGCGGGCGTGACATTCGACCAAATCGCCGCGAGCAAATGGGCTTCGGAAACGCGCGTGCCCTCCCTCCAACTGGGTTGTGAAGACGCACGGATGGTCGGCAATTGCGACACCGGCTCGAGTTGCGCGTATACGAACTGCCTCTCTTGGAAGGACGCCGACACGCCGCTCAAAGTCGACGTGAACCCACGATCCGTATTCGAGCGGCTCTTCGGAACGGTCGACCCCAGCCTTTCACCCGAGGCCCGTGCCCGGCGCGCCCTCTACCGGCGTAGCATCCTCGACCTCACCCGGGAGCAGACCCGCCAACTAGAGGCCACGTTGGGCGGCAACGACCGGCGACGGATGGACCAGTACCTCACCGCCATCCGCGAGGTCGAACAACGAATCACCGCCGCCGAAAAGGACACACGGCTGCCTACCATCGAAAAACCCGCCGGAATACCCTTCGCGTATTCGGAGTATGTAAAACTCATGTTCGACCTCCAGGTCGTCGCCTTTCAATCCGATCTGACGCGCGTCTCGACGATGATGCTCGGCCGCGAAGGTAGCGTAAGGACCTATCCGGAAATCGGTGTGCCCGATCCGCATCATCCCCTCACACACCACCGTGGGCACCCGGATTTCATTGAAAAGGTGACCCGGATCAACTGCCTCCATGTCGAGCTGTTTGCTCATTTCCTCCAGCGTCTGAAGGCGACGCCGGACGGCGACTCTACGCTGCTCGATCACACAGCCCTCCTCTACGGCAGCGCCATCAGCGAGGGCAATACCCATTCCTATCAGAACCTCCCCCTGCTTCTCGCTGGCGGCGCCGGCGGCCGGCCGCAGGGACGCCACCTGGCCGCACCGTCGCAACCCGTCGCCAATCTGTTCGTCGACATCCTGAACCGCGTAGGGATTCCGACAGATTCCTTCGGCAACAGCACTGGACGCTTCAACCCTCTGGCCTGAACATTCCGAATCCTCGCGGAGCGTTTTTATGCGACGTAATGTTCAGATAGCCTTGCTGCTTTTGGGGATTGGAGTGGTCATTGTATGCTGCCAATTTTGGAAATCATGTGATCAATTCCAAAGATTTTCACGAAGCCACAGTTTCTGGGGGGGTGCCACTGCCATGGCGACCACCGACTTTATGCTGCTCCCCAAGTTTGCGAGGATGCTGTTCAGTGCAAGCACCGCGACAGCACCGATGACCGGTTACTTGCCTCTCAGCGATTGCCCGCGGCATCCACGCCGAGCTATACACCTGCCGTGGCCTCGATCCTCACGCGCCTAAAGCGCCATCCATTTCCTGTGGTCGCGCATTTCGAGCGCGTCGTGGCGGTGTCGTTCTCTTTCCCGGAAAAATTGCTCGCGCCGCTCGTCCCCGCGCCGCTCGCGCTGGATGTTTTCGAGGGCTGGGGTTTCGTGACTGTCGTCCTCGTGTGGACGCGCGGCCTGCGGCCCGCCTTGCTCCCGCGCTTTCTCGGGCAGGATTTTTTTCTCGCGGGCTACCGAATTTTCACCCGTCTGCGCGATGCCGACGGTCGAGTTCTGCGCGGGCTGAAAATCCTGCGAAGCGAAACCGACAAGGCGCACATGGTAAGGTCTGGAAATCTGCTCACGCACTACAACTACCGGCGCGTCGATGTGAGCGAGCAGCGCGACGGCGCCCGGTGGAGCATCCGCACGCGGCTGCCCGGCGGCGCGCAGACGCTCGCCGCCGCTTTCGACCTCGGCGCGGAAGCCGCGACGCCGCCGCCGGGCTCGCCCTTTGCCGACTGGCACGCGGCACGCCGTTTTGCCGGGCCGATGCCATTCACGTTCGACGCCGAGGGTGGTGGGCGCTTCGTCATCATCGAAGGCCGCCGCGAGGACTGGACGCCACACCCCATCCTCGTCGAGCGATGCGAAGTCGCGCTATTCGACGAAGTGCCATTCCGCGACAGGACGCCAGTGCTCGCGAATGCGTTCACGGTCGAGAATGTGCCTTATCGCTGGGAACGCGGGCGTGTCGTGACGCCGGGAAAGGACGCCGCCGATGCATAAGCGCGGGCGATTCACGGGCGTATCGCTCATCGTGCGATTCAACTGGCCGCTCTACGCTGCCGCGCTCGCAGTCATTGTTGTGAGCGCCTTCGTGGTTATGTTCGCGAATGGCGCGTTGGTGAAAATGAGCGCCCTCATCGCACTCGCGAGTGCCGGTTGGTTCCTTGCCGGGTCACTCTTCGCCTCGCACATCGCCTACGACTGTTCGGATCTCCACCGCGGCGAATGGCTCACCGACGCGCTCCCGCAATTGCCGCGCCACATTGCAGTTTGCCACTGCGGCTACGACGAAGTCTCTACACTCGTCCGCGAGCGCCTGCCAGACACCGCGCTGAGCATCCTCGACCACTACGACGAGGCCACGATGAGTGAGCCTTCCATCCGCCGAGCGCGCCGTTTTCAAAATGGTTCCGGCTTTCAGCCCGCTCCGCACTCGTCGTGGCCCTTCGGCGAAGGCGCGTTCGACTCGATTCTCGGCGTCCTCGCCATCCACGAACTCCGCTCCCACACGGGGCGTGCCGCATGGTTTTCCGAAGCTCGCCGCTGCCTCGCCATCGGTGGGCGCATCGTCCTCGTCGAGCACCTGCGCGACTTCACAAACTTCGCCGCGTTCGGCCCCGGCTTCCTCCACTTTCACTCCGCCGCCACGTGGCGGCGCGCATGGGAAAGCGCCGAGTTGCGCTGCGCCGACACGTTCCACATCGCTCCGTTCATCCGTGTGTTTGTGCTCAATCGCCATGACTGAATTCCTCTCGCCCGCCCTGCGTCTCACCGGCGCCGGACTCATCACCCTTGCGGTGCTTCACGTCCCCATCGCGAGACACCTCCGCTGGCGCGAGGACAGCGGACACCTCTCGCCGGTGAACCACGACATTTTCCACGTACACAATTTCTTCATCTGCCTCGTGCTCGTCGCCATTGGCCTGCCGTGCCTTATCGAGCCATCGCTGTTGCTGGATCGCTCGCGATCCGGCGCATGGGCCGCGTGGACGCTCGCCGCGTTTTGGTTTGCGCGGCTCTTCTGCCAGTGGTTCGTCTATCGCTGCGAGTTGTGGCGCGGGAAAAGATTCGAGACCGCGATGCACTGGCTGTTCACCGTGATTTGGACGGCGCTCACCTCGCTCTTCACCCTTTGCGCCGCACGCCAGAGCGGCTGGCTCGAATGAGCACGACCTCGCGGCGAATCCTCACCGCGTTCATCGGCGGCGTGTGGATCTTTCATGGCCTGTGGAGCAAATTGCTCGGCCAAATCCCGCGGCACGAATTGATCGTCGGCAGAATCCTCGGTTTATCCTGGGCCGCGCCCGCTACAATCGCCATCGGCGTTGCCGAAAGCGCGATGGGCATCTGGGTTTTCACCGGCCTCCTCCGCCGCACATGCGCCACGCTGCAAACAATCGCGCTCGTCGCCATGAACACCCTCGAAATCCTCATCGCCCGCGACCTCCTCATCTCCGCCCTCGGCATGGTCGCGCTCAACCTCGCCTTCCTCGCCCTCGTCTGGCGCTGGGAGAGCAGTCATCATCGCGACCAATGAAAAGAACTCGACCGGTGATCGTCTCGGGAATTTCAGGGTGTGCCCGGCGGCCGAAGCTGAGCATTATACTGAGTTCATTGCTGCAAAACACCCCGTCCAATCGGGGTCGGTTCTCCGCGTGATGTCGACGCTGACAAGGACAGAGCGTGTTCTGATTCACGATGCCACTGTATCACGCAGAGTGATGATTAGTTCAATGCCTTCAGTTCCTCACCCGTCCACGGCATCGTGCACCCTTTTTCGGCCGCCATCCACCGGCACCAAGCAGTTGCCACCAGACCTAAGTGACGCTATCGCTCTGCTCATGCATCCCGGTTCCCGCCCTGACTGCGCCCCGCTCCTGCTCGCCTTCGCAGTGATCAGCTTCACTGTTATCGCCGCCGATCGCGAGTTCTCCACCGGCCTCGCCAGCCTTCGCGCCGACACCTTGCTCGCCCACACCACTGTGCTCGCGTCGGATGAGTTCGAGGGCCGCGGCCCCGGCACGCGCGGTGAGGAGCGCACGACGACGTGGCTCGCGGAGCAGTTCAAGAGGATGGGCCTGAAGGCGGGCAACTCGGACGGAACGTGGTTCCAAGCGGTGCCGATGGTCGGTATGAAGTCCGTCACGAGGCTCTCCTTCCGCAAGGGCGAGGCAGCCGAGACGCTTACCTTCCCGCAGGACTTCGTCTCGTGGTCGCCGCAGCAGCGCGACGCCGTGACGCTCACCAACACCGAACTGGTCTTCGTCGGCTACGGAGTGGTCGCGCCGGAATACGGCTGGGACGACTACAAGGGCGTGGAAGTGCG
>SXGS01444611.1_pt1 | contig 10275 bp, 9 predicted proteins | sample 3174681 | NCBI WGS metagenome assembly SXGS01 (sample SAMN11356861, study PRJNA531348) | freshwater metagenome | isolation source: freshwater sample F1-80 | place: China: Fuxian Lake, Yuxi | collected 2017-12-25
CACGTACCAAACGCGGAGCGACTCTCGCCTCATAAGCTAGCGCATCCCAATGAATGCCTTCGACCCATCCGGGTTTGTTCTCGCCGGCAATACTCATCGACATTGTGGCGCGCGGCAAATAGGCTTCGACACACAGCATGTCGTAGAAGGGGGCCACCTCGGCTTTCTGCCCACGCAGCAGGAAGGCGATGTTCTTTGCGTGCGCGTCGAGGTTGCCGATCAGGTAATTGAAGGCCACCCACTGAATGACTGCATTGACGGCAACGGCAGGCCGGTCGATGAAGGGTCCCAGCAGCACCTCGAACAGGTGATGGAGACCCAATCCGCCTTCGCTTTCGTATTTCCGTGACGGTGATACCCCGAGCGCCTGACACAAATCGATCTGGTGCAGCCGCTTGATGGGAGAAGCATCCTCCCCCTTATTTGGTTTCGGCCCGAGTTTTCGTTGCGCGCGATCAAAGCGCTCAATGATGTAAAGCGGTTCGGGCAAGTGCCGTAGGGACACCTGCGGTACGGGCACCTTGAGTTCGTCCGCCAGGCGCATACAGAAGAATTCGTTGGCCGGACAAAAAGGGAAATCCGCGCTGGCATTCTCGGGCTTCACGATGTGCGTGGAAGCCGCGGTTCCTTCGGGAAGAAACATTACGCCATCGGGATCAATCCGCAAGCCAAGCTTCTCTTGGGCCCCGGCCAGTGACATGCGGATGTCGTCCCAGGACGCCATCAAGGGCAAATTGCGCTTGCGCGATTCCTCGATCTTCGCCTGCAGGTCTTCCTGTGAGAGTGGCACCAGCACTTCGCCGGGAACCTCGCCGTCGGGATTGACTGGTACGAGAGACAAAGCGCCGGCCGTGTCCTGGCCATGCCGCACGAGGAACGCCCAACTGTCACGGGGATCGATCCGATCGCGAAAGGCAATGAGTTCCCGCAACCGGCCCTCGGGCAACAGGTTCTCGAAGAACCACTCCACGGACCGATGTTCGCCCGCATCCTGATAGTCGCGGACCGTTAATGGGAATCCGGGGGCGAGTGGATGTAGCGTCCATTCGGGAGCATAGGCAAACGACCACCGGCCTTCGGTGACATCGAGCGTACCGATCCATACGCCATCCGACAGCACACGCAACTGGCTCATGCGTCACTCCCGCTATCGGGCGCCATCGGCAATCGCAAGCGAACATCGATGCCGAAACGCTGGCAAACGGTCAGAACCTTGCCGACCTGCGCCGTCGCTTTACCCTGCTCAAGCCCATTGAGAAACGGTAGACTGACGTTACACAGGGCTGCGGCATCCCGTTGCGTCAGCCCCGATTCTTTCCGAACCCGGCGGAGGGTATCTCCCAGTTCCCGGATCGAGGAAATACTGACTTCACGGGTCATGACGCCCTCCAAAAGATAAACGACCGTTGAATTTTGCCTTGCCTGAAGGATCCGTGCAAGAGAAAATAAACGATCGTTTATTATTTAATCTGCCCGTCGCAGACATTCTGCAACGCTGGAAGCTAACTCGCGCTCTTGCTCTCCTTGGCAACCATGTCCCTGAAAGCGACACCGGGGGTGAACTTCGGCACAGTCGTCGCCTGGATTTTGATGGGAGCGCCAGTCTTCGGGTTCTTGCCTACACGTGCGGCACGCGCAGCCGGCTTGAAGGTTCCAAAGCCTGCGATCGTCACTTTCTTGCCTTGGGTCACCGCAGTCACAACTTCATTGACCAGAATATCAATTGCGCGGCAGGCATTAAATCTCGTCAGGCTGGACTTGGTGGCCAATGCTTCGATCAGCTCTAATTTGTTCATGGATTACTTTTCCTACTTGGGGTTGTCGATAAATTCTCTTGCTACAACGCTGGTGGCTACCGTGGAAGAACGCGCGAGGCGGCATCCAGGTCGATACCTTCCGTCGGCGGACGCCCATCCCGACACAGGTTGATTTCGTAGCGAATGGCAAACGGGATGGCGCTTCCTTGCTGGGTTGGCACCCCCTCCTGGATCAGGGTTGCCTCCAGTCGGGCACATCCCGCTGTCGGAAAACGCTTCAGGGTTCTGACTTTGACCATGACCGGCGCAGACGAACGGGTTTGAGACTTGAAAAACTCGGCCATGCTGCCATCCAGCGTCCCTTCAGCCATCCCGTTGGGCGTATCGATCGCCGTCAGCAGGTGCTGCTTTAGATCAGCGGCAAGAACATCGGCGCTCGACAGGAGCGCAAAGAAACAAAGGGCCATCGCAGACCTTAATCTAGCGCTCATACCTGATCGACTTCCGTACATCAACATTACGCAGGTATGAAGAGTTTGGAATGTTGCATTCCAGACGACTGGTGTTAAGGTTGTTTGCATGCTCCGTACTGCCTCGATCAAACTTGAAGTAACTCCAGACCAGTTTGCCAATCTGGCACAGCTGCAAGCCGCCTATGCGAATGCATGCAACTCCATAGTTCCGATTGCTATTGAACATCGCTGCTGGAATCGTGTCGCCTTGCACAACCTCACTTACAGAATGGTTCGCGAATCCACACCGCTCGGTTCGCAAATGGTCTGCAATGCGATCTTTTCTGTGTGTAAGGCTTTTAGATCGATGAAAGAGCATAACAAGATCAAGAATGGAGCATCTGTCCCCGCAATCCAGTTCAAACGTACAAGCGTTCATTTCGACAAACGAACATATTCGCTCAAGGGCGATAGTGTTTCGCTCTACACTTTGAATGGACGGATCACTCCGAAATTGCGACTTGGCGAACACCAGCGTCGGATCATCGAAGGCGGAATCCCAAAGGAAGCGGATTTGGTATTTCGAAAGAAACACTGGTACTTCAATGTCGTTATCGAGAGCCAAGATCAAAAGGTAACGAACGAATTTGGCTCGGTCGTAGGAGTTGATGTTGGTGAAAACAACCTCGCGGCCATTAGCACGGGCAAGGTCTTTGGCGGCGAACAACTGCGCGATCAGCGCGACCGACACCTTGCCCTCCGTCGTCGTCTTCAGTCCAACGGTAGCCAGCGCGCAAAACAAAAGCTCCGGCAGATCTCTGGCAAAGAGGCGCGACGCGTAAAGCACATTAATCACGAAACGAGCAAAGCAATTGTCGCTGAAGTACTCACAACCGGTGCCAGCAAGATCACGATGGAGGATCTGACGCACATTCGCACCCGCATCGAGGTTGGGAAACGAATGCGCGGCAGACTCCATCGCTGGGCATGGAGGCAACTTCAAGCCTTCATCGAGTACAAGGCGAGTACCGCCGGCATCGAAGTTGAGTATGTCAATCCGGCGTATACCAGCCAGACGTGCTCCAACTGCGGCAGTATTGGCAAACGCATCAAGCATCGTTTCGAATGTTTGTGTGGTCTCCGGGCGCATGCCGACTTGAATGCAAGTCGAAATCTTGCCCGGATTGGCGAGGCTGCCGTCTCGCCAAGGGCGGCTGTAAATACGCCTGATGTGGGTTGCGTGGCTATCCATGCTTCACCATAAAGCCTTTGTGCTATTTACCGGTTGTAGTAGCTATTCACACGCTTTTGAACGGAGGTCTGGACGTTCTGTCCGAAGGACGACACATCCGGCATTCGCACGCTGGATGCCACTTCCTGGATGAACTCGCTCATGTCGATCCGGGAGAAATCCAGTTGTTCGAATTCGGCGGTGGTAAAGCCGGAACAGTCCGGGTTCTCGCCACTGCCCCAGGTCTTTCCTACCTGTCCCCTGCCCTGCTCATTGATGATCTTGGCCAGACGGGAGTTGAAGCAGCAGTAGGACTGAGTCTGTTCGATGCAGGTCTTGATGATGGGGATACGCGATGAGCAGTAGGAGCCCACAAAGACACACAGGTTGGCATCCCGGTGCATTCCCAGCATTTGTTCGGATTGTTCGCAGGACAGCAATTCGGACAGGAGTTGGAGCGCTACGGCTGCCGCCAGTGAATACGGATCGAAGTAGAAATTGAAACTGCCGAGCGATCCCAGCGAGTAAATCGGTCCCCCCAACAGGCCGCTACTGACCGTACCGGTCGAGAGGGTCAATCCGTAAAACGTGAAGGACGGTTGAAAATTCGTCGGAGTGAACAGCACCTCCGAGGAAATCATGGCCTGCGCACCGGCCTCGACATAGCTGGTGAACTCGGGGTACATGAAGTCGAACATGTACTTGCTGCCTGCATTGATCGCCAGTTGCCCGCCGATCATGACGCCCTGCATGGCGGTGGCCATCAGGTTGTGATTGGACCGCGCCGCACCGCCACCGCCCTTCTTGCAACAATCGACCAAGCCGAATAGCTTCTTCCGGCATCGCTCTCCCACCCCTTTGAACAGCCTCAGATCCTCCCCATAGACCCCAGCCTCCCGAGCGGCTTCCATCGACGCCATGGCACGTCCAAAATCCTGATCTGCCGGATTGCTGGTATCAAAGCAGTTGGTTCCTCCCTGGCAGAATGACCGCTGGTCACAAACCGTTTGCTGGGTCTGTGTTGCGGGCGAGGTCTGGCATGAGTATGTTCGCTCGCTCATGTCGCAGCCCCCCGTAGGCAATGGATCGATGCATTGCGAGGAAACCGGCGTGCAGCCCCGATCGATCAACGGTTGGCAATCGTTCGTCAGCGTTGCCCCGGCACAGGTGTAGTCCTCGGTACGCGACCAGCAGGAATCACCCGCGCTTTGCGCCCCGCTCGACAATGGAGACACCGTCGTCAGGCAGACTTGCAAGCCATTGATCGTTTTACAGGGTGTGCTGTCGGTACATGTGGTTGCGGCATGGACACAATTTGCGCTGTCGGCATACGACGTGCATTGACTGGTATCCAGCGTGTTGGACGTGATCGTGTAGGACGTGTTGAGTTCGACGACGGTCGGTGTCGAGGTCGATGCGGTGACATTGGTGCATTGATAGCGCCGGGTATATTGGTTGCAGGAGCCATCGAAGGCCGTGCTGTCGCAGGTGGCACTAACTTGAGTGCATCCTTGCGTTGCCTTGATGGCCGCGCAGTAGTCGATGTGGTTGTCGGCAATACAGGAGTAATCATCCTGATACCGCCAGCAGGTGGCCGTGGAATTCAATCCCCCCGCCGGTGGCGTGACACCTGCCAGACACACGGTCGCCCCACTCGAATCGAGCTTGCAGGGCGTGGAATCAACGCAGGTATGCGCAGACAGTCGGCATCGGGAATTCTGCGCATAGGACGTACATTGGCTCGTATTGGCCGTATCCGTTACCAGGGTGTAGGTGTTGTCGAGCCTCACCGTATTCGTGGGGGTTCCCTGACTGGTGCCACAGCGAAAAGTCTTGGTGTAGGTATTGCACGTGCCGTTGAACGCGGTATCGCTGCACACCGAACTGGTCTGCCCACACCCTGCCGCCGTCAATGCTGCGCAGTAGTCGATCGAGTTGGGCTTGATGCAGGTGTAGTTGTCCTGAAATTCCCAGCAGCCCCCAACATCCGCCAGCGTGACGACCACGCCTGAAATTGTCTTGCTCGCCGAGGTATCGACACAGGTCGAACTCTCCAGGCGACAATCGCCCGCCCACGCGACAGGGCTCAGACCAAAGAGAACGGCGAAGACTAGAAGCAGGAATCGCATCAGCGTGCTCGCTGTTGCAGTGTGGTGCACTCATTCGAGGTCCAGCTGCTGACCGTCTTGGACATCGGTAATTGCAAGGGCGCCCCCGTCCCTGTCCCGCCGGATGAATTGCATCCAGAACTGACGTTCCGCATCGAAGGGGTGCAGGTCGTGGAACTGCAACTGACGCTGAAGTAAACGTACAGGTTGCAGCCAAACCCGAGATTGCTGACGTAGTAGTCAGTCACGGACTGCCCTGGTGCCACCGCCACGGGGAATCGGCCATAGCTGCCGTCCCAGGGATAGCCGATCCAGTTGTAGTCGTAGCGATTGACCCCGTCGTAGGACCGATAGGGTTCGACGACATAGGATCGTCCATTGCTGCCGCAAAAGATGTTCATGGCCATGTACGGATCGACGCACCAACTGCAATCCATGAACGCCGTTCTGCCCAGCCAGGCTCCTGGCGTGCATTGACCAAATCCGACGGTCGCCGAGACACCGCGGCGACAACTCAATGTCTCGTATCCCTGAACGGTCTGGTTGCACTGGTAGTTGTAGCTCGTACTTACCGCAATCTGCTGACCGATATAGCAACTGGCGTTGCTCAGGGTCTGCATCTGCTCGACGCATTGATACAGGTGATGCTGATCGACAGTGATCTGGCGCGCGGTCGAACAGTAGTTGCTGGTAACGGGGCGATATTCGGTACAGATCTCGGTCGAGAACACCGCCGGGGTTGTTTGAGTAACGACACGGCACTGCTCGGTCGCTGCACCGACATTGACGCCGGTGAGTTGAATGGCCGGGTCGGCGGCTATGGCGTTGTTCCGTGTGATCAGGGGATCGGTGGCGCGGTCAATCGAAAATGCCGGGCGCACGCTCGGATTGCGTGCAACAAAATTGACCGCATCACACTCCTGTCGCCGAAATGCGTCCGTATCCGGTGTCTGGCTGGAACAGTCCATGACTTTGGCCACGCCCGGCCCCGAGAGTTGCCCCATGCCCCCCTGAAACAGGCCGGCTTGGCTGGTGGCTTGTCCGTAACCGGGAACAACCGCCGTCGCGTTTGTCGTGCCGATCCCCTGCTGCGCTCCACCGATGGCTCCGGACCCCAATGAACGTCCGTCACTGAAAGCGGTTGAGGCATCGTAGCCTTGCGCAATGGCTGTCCCAGTGGTCAGGACACACGCCAGCAAGATCAGGTTGCGCAGGCTCACGGACGACGCTCCTCCAGCTTTGCCGCAAAGCGCCTGGCGACTTCCGACCATGCGGGGGCCTGACGCTCGATGAGATCGAGCGCATAGCCCTGGCTGACATCGCCATCGACTTTCACGAAACTGGACGGGGATGCACAGCCATCGGTGCCAATCCGGGTTGCCTGCGACGCATTCGCCAAGACCAGTGCCGGCACCTGCGTTACCTTGAATTGCGTGAAGGCTGGTGGATGGATGATGGCGGTCACATGACGCTTACCGATGAGCTGGGCAACCTCTTCCCCCATCCGGGTCAGCGAATTGCCCTTCAGTCCGCGCAAGACCAGCACCGCCCCGGTTCGCTCGGACTCGGCGACGATACGTTCCAATGAAGGCCTGGGAATCGAGAAGGAAACGAACACCATCAGTTCGGGCCCGTGATCGGATGACGCAGGTTTTGAAATCGGCAATGAACGAAAGGATTCGGCAATCTGGCCAATGTCCGATTTTCTTGTCTGGGGCATCGGCAAACGTTCGATCTGCGGGACGACAGACAACGACGGCAGGTTGCCCGGCTGGCTGCCGTCAGATCCAATGACATCACGCATCCGTTGCTGCGCCTGTCGGATATCTAAATCGCTTGGCAATGCCGCTTGTGCCCATGCGACGCAGGCGCAACAGGAGAGCGCGGCAGACACGATCCAATGTTTCCCGGTCCGCATAGTCAAAATGCTCCCTGGCAGCAGTTCCGCTTGCGGAACACCATGTAGGCGAAATCCTCGCCCTCGAAGGGATACTCCTTGCCGGCACCCCAGAGGATCGTCGAGCGCCCCAGTGGCTGGCAGCACTTCCCGGCAATTTTCTCGGTCTGGGGAATCGGATACAGCATCTGGTACTTGTAATTGGTCTTGTCCATGATCGGCTGCGGGTAGTAACCGCACAGGCCATCCTCACCCGAGGCGGCCCACATCAAACCCTCGCGATGCATCTTGGCGATCAGCCGCGTCATTTCGAGGCTTGAGGCTTGCACGCCACCGATATGCGCCTGCACATTGCCATTCAGGGGATACAGGCTTCCCTGGCAACCGGCACACCAGAACAAGGTGTTTGACGGAAAGCCCACCGTCGCGGCGACACAATCGGCCGCGCACGCTGCTCGTGCCGGCAGCGTGCCGAAGAGCGCCACGTCGGGATTGAAAATGAAAGTCAGCTCATCGTCGTTCCACATCGGATCGAGCTCGGTGAGATACGCCACATCGAACGAGCTTTGCTCCAGACAGGCGTTATCGAAAATCGCCTCCAGCCAGAAAATGACCGGATCGACATACCAATGGACCTGATAAAAGGACGACGTGGAGGTGCTGTCCTGGCTGAAGCGCGAACCACGCGGCGCATCGAACCCGGGATTGAGTTCGATCCCGCCAAGGCTGGTCATGCAGAACGGTCGCCTCACCACATCCACGCGTCGGACGGGCTCCCAGAAACTCACCTTGAATCCGACCCGAAGCTGGGATGGACACATGCAGACGGCCGACCCACCGGGGTTCGGTGTGTCCTCCTGATCTAGCGACAGCAAATCCATGCCACCAAAGCGCAAGGGCATCATGCAGCTCCAGCAGATGTCGGTTATGGGATTGGCGAATCTTCCCGCGCAGGTCGCCGTGGCCCCTGCCCCGGCAGGCATCAGCAGTAACCACCCCATCAAGGCAGTCAGCAGGGCGTTAGGGACGAACTTCATCGATTCGTAACCGTTTGCCGTCTTGGCTCACAATCGCCGGGACCTGCTGAATCCCGAGCCGCTTTACCAGCGTGCCGCCTTGATCGAAATAAACAGGACGCTTCCAGCTCCGCATCAATTTGAGGGGCTGACCGCCCACCAGAATCGGCTTGATACCTGCTCCTGCACTGCCCAGCGCTTGCTTGGCGAACGCGACCTGTCGCGCATCGCCGCCATCGAAAAACACCAAGCGCTTTGAGAGTGAAACCACTTCCAAGGGATTGACCTGCGTGCCCTTGGCGAACAAAAGCTGCCCTGCGTTATCCCGAATATCGCGGGCCAGCACCATCGCCGGATTCACATGAAAAGTTCTCGGCGATTGCGTCGATCGGATACCCGTGATGGATTTTGGAGACTCGATCCCTTGAACGACCCGATCCCGATATTCCGACTGTTTGCGCGCAAGCTCCCCGGTTCGGGCCATCCGATCCAGTCTGGACTTGATGACCTCGATCAGATCCGGTTCGGCAATCTCATAGGTCGGCCCCACAGTCCCAATATCCGCCGCCACCACAGAAAGCGAAGAGGCCGCAATCGACAACAGCAGTGACAAACCAGTAATCCGCATGGGGGGCGATTCTGGTGTTACGGGCAGTGATGCGGATTTTGAAATGCGGCCTTTTTGGTCGCATTTCGATGCCCCGTTGGAGCATCATTTGAAATTCGAACTATTCGGAAAGCTTGATGGCCTCAATCAGTTCGGGATCCTCACGCGCTGAATGCCAGTTTCTAGGGACAGCGAACAATGCTTGATCAACCCAGCACGCTCGACAGCGCGCCCCTGACCAATCTTTCCTCGGGAAACGCCGCCAGCGTTTTCCTAATCGCGTCTAGCGCCGCGTCCCTACACCCCGCGATCTCGCTCGCCTTCATGATTCCGTCGTAGATCGCCCGAACCTCGCCCATGGTCGCCTCGTAGGCTCGGCCGGCGCAGACCCAGTGCAATGCGATCAGGCCGCAATTGAGAGCAAACCCTGAGTGGCTTTCTGCGAAATCCTCCACCGCGCGCATCAGGGTGCGGTGATCGACCGTAGACTTCCTCGCCAGATCGAGCGCCACGTCGTACAGCTTCGCGTCCTTGGCGGCGGCGAACCACTTGCCTTCCTCTCCATGGGTACGATCCACAAGATCGGCAAGAATTGATTCCGGGGTCCGCTCCGGATATTTCTTGCAGATGGCGCGGAATGTGGCGAGGTAGGTTCCGGCCTGATTGGCTTCGTACGCGTATTTTTCGTAGGCCTCGTCAGCCATGCCGGAAGAGAGAAGAATTTCTTCGCAGGCCTGCGCAATCAGCCACGATGGTTCGTTCAATCCACGACATTCCTCGGCGTAATGGATGGCCTCGGCCTTTCGCCCCAGAGCAACCAGGGCCTGGACACCCCATTTGCGGTACGACCAGAACTTGCGCGGGTAAAGAGCGATCAGGGCGAGCAGGCGTTCGTGTTGCCCGGAGGCCAGCAGGGCCGAGAGGGCCATGGGCGTCCCATGGAAATAGCCGAATTCTTCCTTGCTGCGACGGAAAACAGTTTCGACGGTTCCAGCCAGGCGATCCGCCCATTCAGCGGCAATTTCTGGAGTGGCGCACAGTTCGCCCCAATAATCTGCAAGGGATTCTATGTACGGAATCTGGTCGTCGGCGTGGGCTTGGTAGAGCTTTTCCAACCACTTGCGGCGTAGGGCCGGATCGGCAGGCGCCCTAGCAATGATCGGAACGAGCACCTCGATGGCCCTGTTGGCCGCGGTGCCGATGGCCC
>SXGS01010982.1_pt1 | contig 10274 bp, 5 predicted proteins | sample 3174681 | NCBI WGS metagenome assembly SXGS01 (sample SAMN11356861, study PRJNA531348) | freshwater metagenome | isolation source: freshwater sample F1-80 | place: China: Fuxian Lake, Yuxi | collected 2017-12-25
CTGCCGAAGGGCTACCAGATCTCGCAGTTCGACAAGCCCATCACCGCGGATGGCTTCCTCGACATTCCTTCCGGCAAGCGCGTGGGCATCGTCCGCGCCCACCTCGAGGAGGATGCAGGCAAGAGCAGCCATACGGAGAGCGGCTCTGGCAGTCTCGTCGATCTCAATCGCTGTGGCGTGCCGCTGCTCGAAATCGTGTCAGCACCGGACCTCCGCTCCAGTGCCGAAGCCATCGAGTATCTCGATGCGCTGAAACTCATTCTGCGTCACACCGGCGCTTCCGACTGCGACATGGAAAAAGGCTCGCTGCGCTGCGATGTCAACGTCTCCATTCGGCCCCCCGGAGCGACCACGTTCGGCCAGCGCGTGGAAATCAAGAACCTCAACAGCTTTCGCTCCGTGGGCCGCGCCATCGAGGCCGAAGCTCTGCGCCATCACCAGTTGCAGTTGGCAGGCGGTGTCGTGGAGGCGGAGACGCGCCTCTGGGATGACGCTGCGGGCGCAACGCGCCTCATGCGCAAGAAGGAATCCAGCCAGGATTACCGCTACTTTCCGGACCCGGATCTACCGCCCCATGCCATCAGCGAGGAGTGGATTGCACGCGTCCGCGCGAACATGCCCGAGTTGCCGGTGGCGCGGGCCGCGCGCTGGAAACAGGAGCATGGCCTCAGCGACTACGACGCCGGAGTGCTCGTCGAGGACACGGAGGTCGCGAGTTACTTCGAGGCGACCACGCGCCTCTGCGGCGATGCCAAGGCGGCTGCGAACTGGATCGGCGCCGACATGTTCGGGCTGATGAATGAGCTGCATTGCGGTCCAGAGGCCACGGGAATCACTCCTGAACGCCTGGCGGGCCTCATCGCCCTCCAGAAGAGTGGTGCCCTCAACGTGCCTTCAGCGCGCAAGGTCTTCGCAGCCATGCTCGGCAACGACAAGAAGCCCGCCGAACTGGTCGCGGAACTCGGCCTCGGCCAGCTCTCGGACCGTGGCGCCCTCAAGGACATCGTGAAGAATGCGCTCGCCGCCAACCCGAAGGCCGTCGATGACCTGAAGGCCGGCAAACAGAAGGCCGCCGGCGCCATCGTGGGCTTTGTCATGAAGGAATCGAAGGGTCGCGCGAATCCGGGCCTCGTGAACGAACTGATCGCGGAGATCCTCCCGACGCTCTGAACAGCCGTCGTTTTGACGCCATCCGCATCGGCGTGCCAAGATCCCGTACCCGAAGTCGAAGGGGACCCATGCTCACGATCGCACCGCTTTCCTTGCTCATGTTCACCGCATTCGCTGTGCTCGCGCCCTCGCGTTTTGTTGCGCAGGATGCCGCTCGCGGAAACCCCGCCGAATTGGCGCGCCTCGAGCGCATCGAGGACCTCACCGAGGACCTCGCCAACGACTTGCTCGAACTCTCCATCGCGGTGAGGGACAGGAACGCTGGCGCCATGCAACGCCACTTCGCGGCGGAGATGGAATGTGTACCGCTCCCGTGCAGCGCCGAAGAACCAGCGTCCACGCAGAAGTGGCTCATGGTCCGGAAGTTCAAGGCCGCTGCTGGCGGCGCCGCGGCGCGCAAGGGCAACGATTACCTTGCGGATTGGATGCAACTCCTCAGCGTCTTCAAGAGTATCGAGGATGTGCGCTTCAAGGCCAAGGAAGCTGACTTCGATGCCACGGAGCACGCCAGTGCTCGTACGGCCTTCAACATCATCGGCCGCAACCACAAAGGCGAGCGCGAATGGCTGAAGGGCTCCATCCGTATCAAGGCTGTCAAGAACGCCGGCCACTGGCAGTGGACCCGCTCTGAACCGCTGAGCGTGGAGTCGATGATTTCCAAGCAGGAACTTTTCTCCGAAGTTTCCGCGCCAGCGGGTATCAGCGTTCCACTCCCGGCCTACAAAGGTGGCTACGCCTGGTACGGCGCGGCCACAGCCGACCTCGACGGCGACGGATTCCTCGATGTCGTTTCCACGACGGGCGGGCGCACGCGGTTGTTCATGAGCGTGGGCGGCACGCACTTTGTGGACCGCACCACATCCGCCGGTCTGGATGCGCTCAACTCCGGTTTGCAACCGCTCTTCCTCGATGCTGATGGCGATGGCGATCTTGATCTGTTTCTCTCGGCCATCGGGCCACAGGTGCTCCTCGAAAACAGGCTCATCCCCGATGGCAAGCTCGCCTTCGAGGACATTTCGCTCAGCGCAGGCGTTGCTCGCGACGCCATCGGGTTCTCCGCCATCGCGGCGGATTTCACAGGCGATGGCCGCCTCGACATCTACGTCTGCTCCTACAACCACTACGGCCGCGTCACTCCGAATGCCTGGGCCAAGGCCACCAATGGCACGCCGAATCTCCTCTTCGTTGCGAAGAAGGAAGGCGGCTTCGAGGAATGCGCGGCGCGCTTCAAGCTGGATGATCGCCGTTGGAGCTACGCGGCCGCTGCGGCGGATGTGAACCGCGATGGGCGCCTCGATCTTGCCGTCGCCAACGACTTCGGTGAGAAGGGACTCTTCATCAACAAGGGGGACCACTTCGAGGATGAAGCCGCAACGCGCGGCACAACCGATCCCGGCAACGGGATGGGCGTCGCGTGGGGTGACTTCGACAACGACGGCCATCTCGATCTGCATGCGTCGAACATGTCGAGCACGGCAGGCAACCGCATCCTCGGGCGCATCTTCGAGAAGAACCAGGGCGTCGGGCCGTTGTTGAAGAAACTCGCTGCCGGCAACAACCTGCTCAGGAATCGCGGTGATGGCACCTTTGAGGACGTGACCAGCGCCATTGGCGGATTCTCCGGCGGCTGGGCTTGGGGCGGCGGCTTCATCGACTTCGACAACGATGGCTGGAGTGACTTTTTCACGCCCAACGGATTCGTCTCGGGTCCGAGCATGAAGGACACTTGAAGCCACTTCTGGCGTCAGGTCGTGACGCAAACAAATGATCCGGGTGTGGAATCCGCGCTGCGCGCGGATCAAGCAAAGCTCATGAGCGATGAAGGCTTTTCCTTCAGTGGCTACGAGCGCGATCCGGTCTTCATGAACCTCGGTGGCAAGAAGGTCATGGACATATCCGGTGTGAGCGGCATTGATTCCGTCACTGACGGACGCGCCGCCTTGTTCGCGGACTTCGACAACGACGGCGACACGGACATCCTGATGACCACCATTCAGGGGCCGGGACATCTCTTGTTCCGCAACAATGTCGGCAGCTCGCAGCGACACATCCGCATCACGCTGCGCGGCAGCAGCAACCTCTCGGCTGTCGGTGCCGAAGTGCGCATGCAAGCTGGCGCTTTGTTGCTCACGCGTCTCAATGCCTGTGGCGAGGGCTATCTCTCGCAACACGATCCGCGACTTCTCTTCGGCCTCGGAAGCGCTGAGGCGGCGGATTGGATCGAGGTGCGCTGGCCAGACGGCAAGACCGATCGCCACAGCGGCCCGTTTGCGCAGGGCACCTCATGGCTCATCCAGCCTGGCAGCTTGCAGGCTCCTCAGCCCGTCCCTGAGAAGAGGAGCTGCCTGTTGGACCCGGAGACGCCGGACGCCGCAGTGCTCCGCACCCTCGGCCTCAAAGTCGGTGGTGTTCTGCCGCCCCTCCGCGTCAGCGGAAACGATGGCGTGGAAGTCCCGTTGACTTTCCAAGGACGCACGCTGGTCAACCTCTGGGCTTCCTGGTGCACGACCTGTGCGGTGGAGATGCCGGCACTGGAGGCGTTGCAACAAGACCTCACCAAGGCGGGCATCCACCTGCTCGGTCTCTCCATGGACAATCCCGTCGGAGGGCTCGGCGGGATCGCCAAGGAACGCAGACTCACTTTCCCGCTTCTGCATGTCGTCGATGCAGGCCCGACTCTCTATCCCGGCGGCGAGATCATCGTGCCCTTCACGCTGCTCGTGGACGCCAACGGTCGCATCGAGCGCGCGTGGCGCGGCTGGAACCACGATGTTGTTTCGGAGATCCGCGCACTTCTGCGCTGACGACCTGCAACACCACCGCTAGACTGCGCGCATGCTGAAATGCTGCGCGCTCGGTTTCATTCTTTCCACACTGCTCAGTGCCCAAGCAGCCACTGAAGATGCCTGGCGAGCGATCAACGCCGGCATTGCGCTGCTCGAGCAGTACACACCCGAAAAGGCAGCGCTGCGTTTCGAAGAAGCGTTGAAGCTGGCTCCGGCACTCAACGAAGCGCGCATCAACCTCGCCATCGCCCTGCATCATCAATCGAAGCCCGCGGACACGCTGAAGGTGGCCGAGGAAGCGGTCCGGAAAGACCCCAGCAGTCCTCACGCCCACTTTCTTGTCGGCTTGGCAGCGCGTCAGACCGGCGACGTGGAGAAAGCCAACGCGGCCTTTGCCGCCGTTCTCGCACGCGACCCTCTGGATACAACCTCTGCCATTCACCTTGCGCGGCTCTTGATCGAGAAGGGCCAACTCGACAAGGCGGTGGAACTGCTCCGCCCGGCTGTGGAACGCGAGCCCTTCAACACCACAGCGCTCTACTCCCTCGCGACGACGTTGCAGCGCATGGGACAGCGCGACGAAGCGCGGCCTCTGCTCCAGAAATTCCAGGGCCTGCGCAACAGTGGCTACGCCACAAGCCTCGGAACGCAGTATCTCGAAGCGGGACGCTACGCCCACGCCGTCTCCGCCGGCGCGGCCACGCAGTCTTTCAACACGAACGCACCACCGCTGTTGTTCGAAGGCCCGGTGGAGTCCATCCCGGAATTCCTTCCGACGCGCCTCGCAGCCATCGCACAACTCGCAGCGAGCCCGCGCGACGAAGTGTTGAAACGCTGGCCGAGTTCCCTCTGCCTTGCGGATCTCGATGCGGACGGAGACAGCGATGCTCTCACTGGTGGGCCGTCGGGCCTCATCCAGTGGCAGAACGATGCGGGGCAATTCATGAAGGTGCGCGCACTCGCGTCCGGGCCGTGCACGGGCGTACTCGCGGCCGACATGACCGGCGATGGCAAGACCGATGTGGTTGCTCTCGGCGCAGGCGGCATCCAGATCCACGTGCTCGACAAGGAACAGGTGGAAACTCTCGCAATCCCGCTCGGCGCTTCCCTGCCCCTCAGCCTGACTGCCCTCGATATCGATCATGACGGAGATCTCGATCTCCTCGCAGGCACGACTGGTGCCACACACCTCTGGCGTCAACAGGACGCGCGTCGCTTCGAGGACCAGACCGCAACCCTCGCTGCGACGCTGCCGAATGAGGTTCATCTCTCGGCTGCCTCGGACATCGACCTCGGTCGGGACGTGGATCTGGTGCTGGGTACCGCGAAGAAAGGATTGCAGATCTTCCGCAATCTTCGCGACGGGACGTTCCGCGACGTGAGTGCCGCGAACGGCTTGGCGCCATTCGCAGGTCTCACCGCGTTCACGCTCGCGGACTTCAACAAGGACGGCTTCGAGGATCTGGTTGTCAGCGCGCAAGGGGGCACATCCTTCTTCGGGAGCGCGAAGGGCCGGTTCGGTGCCACTGCCCTCACGCTCCCCGCTGCGCTGGATTCCCTGCTGGCCGCGGACCTGGATGCGGACGGCTGGTTGGATCTCGCCGGACTGAAACAGGGAGTGCTCTGCGCTCAGCGTGGCACACCGCACGGCCTCGTGCCCTTCGCAGAGTTCACGACGCAGGGCGGCCCCACGCCACACGCGGCCCTCGCCGTCGCTGACGTGGATCTCGATGGCGACATCGATCTCGTCACCATGCGCCCGGATGGTTCACCTTCCGTGCAGCGGAATCAGATGAAGGGAGCGCACTCAGTCAGCGTGGCGCTTTCAGGGCGTGCTTCCAACCGCAGCGGCATGGGCACGCGCGTGGATTTCCGCGCTGGCAGCCTCGTCCAGAAACTCGAGTCGGGAGTGAGTTCACCCGCGACGCGCGCCGCGACCCTCTTGGTTGGACTCGGCGCGCGGACAGAGCCCGATGCGGTACGCCTGCTCTGGCCGTCCGGCAATGTGCAGGCGGAGATTCCGGGCACCGGCGCGAAACCTGGCGCGCCCTGGCGCATCGAAGAGATCGATCGCAAACCCTCCTCGTGCCCGAACGTGTATGCGTGGGATGGCACGCAGCACCGCTTCCTCACGGATTTCCTCGGCGGCGGCGAAATGGGTTCTTGGGTGGCGGAAGGCGTGCGGAACACTCCCGATCCCGTCGAGTATCTGCGCATCCCGGCGAACGCACTGGTGGCGCAGAACGGCGCCTATGACATCCGCATCACGAACGAGCTCGAAGAAGCCCTCTTCCTCGATCACGTGTCTCTCATGGCTGTGGATCATCCGGCTGACGTCGAAGTGCAGCCCAACGAAGGCCTGACTTTCACGCATCCGCGCCCATGGCGTCTGCACGCTCTCCGTGACGCACGCCTCCCTGATCGCGCCGCGGACGAGACGGGACGGGACCAGAGTGAGGCTTTGGCCGCGGCCGATGGCCGCGCAGCCGATGGTTTCACGCGCAACGACATTCGCGGTTTTGCAGCACCGCACCAACTCGTGCTGGAGTGGAAGCGCACACCCGAGCAGCCTGTGCTGCTCCTCACCGGTTGGACGGAATACGCATGGAGCAGCGATACGCGCCGGGCCGAGCAGCAAGGACTCCTCTTCGAGATCCCGCGTTTGGAGCGGCGCAATGCGGACGGAAGCTGGTCGCTGCTCACGGAGGATCTCGGGATACCGGTCGGGCACCCGCAGACCATGGCTGTCGCGCTTGATGGCACCGCGACGGAAGCGCCGCTCATACTCCGCATCCGCACCAACATGCGCGTCTGCTACGACACCATCCGCCTCGCTGCAGGTGTGCCCGATGCAGCGCTCCACATGGTGCGCCAACTACCGGGCACCGCAAACCTGCGCTGGCGCGGATACAGCGCAAAGGTCACGCATCCGGGGTCCGCCATCGAGGACTTCGACTACGAACGGGTCAGCGCCGCCAACCCGTGGAAGACCTTTGCCGGGCGCTACACGCGCTGCGGAGATGTCCGCTCGCTGGTCGCCGGCGTGGATGATCTCATGGTGGTCGCCACCAGCGGCGATGAGATCCAGCTCTCCTTCCCCGTGGACGGGTTCCCTGCCCTGCGGCCCGGCTGGCAGCGCACCTTCTTGCTGCATGCGCACGGTTGGTCCAAGGAAATGGACCCCAACTCGGCGACACCCGACGCGCAACTCCCGCTGCCGTTTACAGCCATGAGCCGCTATCCCTACGCATTGGAGGAAGCGCGTCCGGCGACAGAGTTCTGGCACGCGGTGATGGACGCAACCCGCACACGCGTGATCCAGGGGCGCATCCCCTTCACGCCGCTCGCCGAAGGACGCTGAGTTCAACTCTCGAAGCTGTGCTCGGGCCCGGGGAAGCGACCGGCCACCACATCATCGTGATAGGCACGCAGTGCCAGGCGCATCTGCCCCGCGACATCCGTGTAGCGCTTCGAGTGCTTGGGCATGAACTCCTCGTAAATGCCGAGGATGTCGTGCAGCACCTGGATCTGGCCGTCACAACCGATGCCCGCGCCAATCCCGATGGTGGGAATCGTCAACTGGGAAGAGATGTGCTGTGCGAGCGGCGCCGGCACGAGTTCGAGGACGACCGCAAATGCTCCAGCCTGCTCCAGAGCCTGGGCAGCGGCGAGCAGTCGGTCCGCAGCCGCGGTCCCGCGCCCCTGCACGCGATAGCCACCAATCATGTGGATGGACTGCGGTGTCAATCCGATGTGCCCCATCACGGGGATGCCCGAGGCAACCAGCGCGCCCACCACCGGCGCCATGCGCCGTCCACCCTCCACCTTCACGGCGGTGGCGCCACCCTCCTGCATCGCGCGGCGAGCCGTTTCGAGACTCGTCCGCAGATCGGACGCCGAGTAGGTCGCAAACGGCAGATCGATCACGATCAGGCAGTTCTTCGCTCCGCGCGCGACGGCCGCGCAGTGCATGATCATCATGTCGAGGGTGACACGCAGGGTCGAATCGAACCCGTGCACCACCATGCCGAGGGAATCGCCAACGAGCACGGCCGGAAAGCCTGTCTCGTCTGCCACCCGTGCCGTCGGATAGTCGTAGCAGGTCACCATGGGGATGCGCTGCCGCTTCTCCTTCATGGCGCGGAGATCGTGGATGGTGGTTCTGCGACCGGGGTGGCTCATTTCACTCCCATTCTATGGTCGCGGGCGGCTTGCTGGAAATGTCGTACACCACGCGGTTGATGCCGCGCACTTCATTGACGATGCGCCGCGAAATCGTTGCGAGAACGTCGTAGGGCAGACGCGCCCATTCGGCGGTCATGGCGTCCACCGATGTGACCGCGCGCACGGCGCAGGTGAGATCGTAGGTGCGCCCATCGCCCATCACGCCGACGGATTGGACCGGCAACAGCACGGCAAACGACTGCCAAAGTTCGCGTTCCAGACCCGCGCGCACGATCTCCTCGCGCACCACGAGATCCGCACGGCGCAGCAGGTCGAGACGTTCCTCGGTGATCGCACCGAGGAGACGCACAGCAAGACCCGGTCCCGGGAAGGGCTGACGCCAGACGAGATGGTCCGGGATGCCGAGCTCGTGTCCGAGCGCGCGCACCTCATCCTTGAAGAGATCACGGAGCGGCTCCAGCAACCGGAACCCGAGGTCCTTCGGCAGCCCACCCACGTTGTGGTGGGTCTTGATGGTGGCCGTGGGACCACCGAAAGCCGACTGCGATTCGATCACGTCCGGGTACAGCGTCCCCTGCACGAGAAACTCCGCGCCATGCTGCTGAGCACGCTGCTGCTCGGCACGGAATACCTCCACGAACACGCGTCCGATGATCTTGCGCTTCTGCTCGGGATCAGTCACTCCCGCCAGACTGGAGATGAAGCGCTCGCGCGCATCCACCCGCAGAAAGTTCATGTGAAAGCTGTCCTTGAAGAAGGACACCACTTCATCGGATTCTCCCGCGCGCAAGAGCCCGTTGTCCACGAACACACAATCCAGCCTGTCGCCGATGGCACGATGCACCAGCACTGCGGCCACCGTCGAATCAACGCCACCGCTCACACCACACAAGACCCGCTTGCCCTTGGTGAGCTCCTGGATGCGCTGCGTCCAGTCCTCGATAAACGAACTCATCTTCCAGTCGCAACGCGCGCCACAGATTTCCGTGAGGAAGTTCGCGATGACGCGCGTGCCATGGGCTGAGTGCACAACCTCCGGATGAAACTGCAGTCCATACAGACGCCGGGTCCCGCTCCTGAAGCGTACGGCGGCTGCCGGGCAGCTCGCAGTCGCGGCGAGCACCTCGAACAGGCCGGCCTTGTCCTCCACTTGATCCCCGTGGCTCATCCAGACCACCTGGGAATCCGGGGTACCGGCGAAGAGGCCGTGATCCAGAGCGCCACTGCGCTCGATGGTGCGATGACCGAATTCTCGATGTTCCGCCGGCTGCACCTTGGCACCGAGCAGATGTGAGATGAGCTGCATGCCGTAGCAGATACCGAGCACCGGCACACCGAGATCGAGGATGCCAGCGTCGAGACTCGGTGCACCCTGTTCGTAAACCGAGTTCGGGCCGCCCGAGAGGATCACACCGATAGGCTGCAAAGCGCGCAGTTCCTCGGCCGTGACCTTGGGCGTCTTGATGGTGCAGAACACCTTCGCCTCGCGCACACGCCGCGCGATGAGTTGCGCGTACTGCGAGCCGTAGTCGATGATGACGATTTCCTGGTGCTGCATGCCCCCCACTCAATCCCCCCGTTCCATGCCGTAGTTCGGCGCTTCCTTGGTGATCTCCACGTCGTGCGGATGGCTTTCACGCAGACCCGCGGCGGAGACGCGCACAAAACGGGCCTTGGCCCGCAACTCCTCGACACTGCGCGCGCCGAGATAGCCCATGCCGGCTCGCACGCCGCCGACCAGTTGATAAACAAACGCGCCGAGCGGCCCCTTGCAGGGCACGCGCCCTTCGATGCCCTCTGGCACCAGTTTCTGTTGGTCGCGCACGTCCTGCTGGCCGTAGCGATCCTTTGAGCCGCGCACCATGGCGCCCAGCGAACCCATGCCGCGCACTTCCTTCCACGCGCGCCCCTTGAGGATCACCACCTCGCCCGGGCTCTCGTCGGTGCCCGCAAGCAGCGAGCCCAGCATCACGCAACTCGCACCGAGCGCGAGCGCCTTGGTGATGTCCCCGCTCCACTTGATGCCGCCGTCCGCGATGATCGGGATGTTTGCGGCCAGCGCCACACGGGCGCACGCGGCCACCGCGGTCGCCTGCGACACGCCGACACCCGCGACAATGCGCGTGGTGCAGA
>SXGS01568751.1_pt1 | contig 10274 bp, 8 predicted proteins | sample 3174681 | NCBI WGS metagenome assembly SXGS01 (sample SAMN11356861, study PRJNA531348) | freshwater metagenome | isolation source: freshwater sample F1-80 | place: China: Fuxian Lake, Yuxi | collected 2017-12-25
CTGCTCGAGCTGTCGCGGCAGCGGCTGCGGCCGAGCCTGTCGGAGGTCTCGTCGGAGATCTGCGTGCATTGCGGCGGCACCGGCCGGGTGCGCTCCACCGAATCGACCGTGCTGCACGTGCTGCGCGGCATCGAGGAGGAAGGCATGCGCCTGCGCACCGCCGAGGCGCGCGTCGCGGTGCCGACCAGCGTCGCCCTCTACATGCTCAACCACAAGCGCGAGGCGCTCGAGCGCATCGAGCAGCGTTACAGCCTGCATGTCGTGGTCGCGGCCGACGACGCCCTGATCACCCCGGCCTACCGGCTCGACCGTACCCGGCCGCGCGAAGACGCGGCTGCCCTGGCAGCGGCGGGCCGCGCCGCACCGGTGCGCGCCGACATCTCCCACTCGGCGCCGCGCGAGGATGCCGGCGACGATCACAGCATGCCGCCGATGCCGACACAGGATTACCGCCGCGACGAACGCGGTCGTGACGAGCACCGGGGCCGTGACGAGCACCGGGGCCGTGACGAGCATCGCGGCCGCGAGGATCGCGGCGGTCGCGAAGATCGCGGGGGTCGCGATGACCGGCCGCCGCGTGCGGGACGCGACGGAGGCGAGGAAGGCCGCGGCGGCGGTCGCGGCCGGCGCCGGCGCCGGCGGCGCGGGGGCCGCGGCGGCGAGGATCGTGCCGAGGCTCCGGGCCAGCATGAGACACCGCGCCAGCCCGATTCTGGCAGCGAGATTCCCGGCATGACCACGACGCCACTGCCCGACAGCGAGGGCGGCCCGCAGCCGCTGGTCCCCGGCGGCGAGGCCGCGCCGCGGCCGCAAGGTCACGAAGGCGAGCAAGCCGCACCGCGCGAAGGCCGCGAGGGCGAGGAGCATGGACGGCGCCGCCGGCGTCGCGGACGGCGCGGCGGAAGACGCCGGCATGGCGAGCCTGGCTTCGAAGGCGGGGCCCCCGAGGGCGCGCCGCAGGCACCAGCGCCCCAAGGCGAAGCCTATCGCCCGGAACCCATGGCGCGCCCGCCGGTCATCGGTCCCGGCCACGTTCTGCCGGACGAGGAGCCGCCCTTCCATCAGGTGCCGCCGCCCCGCAATGCGCCACCGCGCATCGAAGGACCGGGCGACGCGCATGACTGGCCGTGGAACCGGCGCAACGAGCGCTTCCCCGAGGAGACCCAGGCACCGGCAACGCCGGCTCCCACACCTCTGCCGACGCCGCACGAGCCGATGATCCGCAGCGACGATCCGCAGGTCACCGCCCCGCAAGCAGCGGCAGTAGCGCCGGTACCGCCCGACGAACCCCCTTCCAATGAGCCGAAGGGCCCGCCCCGCAAGGGCTGGTGGAAACGCCTGACGAGCTAAAAGGCGAAAATCTGCACCGACAACGAGGGCCATGCCGGAAACGGCATGGCCCTTTCTCTATCGCTGCCAGGCGATCAGGCGGCGGGCGGCTTCTTCCATGTCGGCCTCGGTGCCGGCGAAGGAAAACCGCAGATAGGCGCGACCACGCTCGGGATCGAAATCCGTTCCCGGCGTCGCCGCCACGCCCGCTTCGGCCAGCATGCGCCGGCAGAATTCTTCGCTGTCGTTGGTCAGATGCGCCACGTCGGCGTAGAGATAAAAAGCGCCGTCCGGCGAGGCAAAACGCTCGAACCCGGCCTGCGGCAGGCGCGCGAGCAGCAGATCACGGTTGCGCTTGTAGCGCGCCACGTTGGCGTCGAGCTCCCCGGTCGCCTCGAAGGCGGCGACGGCCGCGAGCTGCGGCAGTGTGGGCGGCGAGATGAACAGGTTCTGCGCCAGGACCTCGACGGTGCGCGCCAGGTCGGGCGGGATCACCATCCAGCCCAGGCGCCAGCCGGTCATCGAATAGTATTTGGAGAAGCTGTTGACCACGATGGCGTCCTGGGTGAACTCCAGCGCCGTCGCGGCTTTCTCGCCGAAGCAGATGCCGTGATAGATCTCGTCGGAAACCAGGCGCACGCCGTTGGCGGCGCACCAGCGCACCAGCTCCTTCAGGTCCGTGCGGGACAGCATGCTGCCGGTGGGATTGGCCGGGCTGGCGACGATCAGCCCCGCGAGCCGCTCGCGGCCCGAGCCGATCCCCTCGTCGAGCAGGCCGGGCGTGGGCTGGAATTTGTGCTCGTGGTCGGCGGGCAGGCCGACCGGTTCGAGGTCGAGCGCCATCAGGATATTGCGATAGGCGGGATAGCCGGGATCGGCGAGCGCCACGCGCTCGCCGGCATCGAAGGCGGCGAGAAAGGAAAGCAGGAAGGCGCCGGACGAGCCGGTGGTGATGACGATGCGCTCGGGCGCCACCTCGACGCCATAGGCATCACGGTAGTGGCGGGCGATGCGCGCGCGCAAGGCCGGCATGCCGAGAGCTTCCGTGTAGCCAAGCCGGTCCTCGTCGAGCGCGCGGCGCGCCGCATCGCGCACCGCGCGGGGGGCCGGGGTGCCGGGCTGGCCCACCTCGAGATGGACGCAGCGCTCGCCGGGCGTGCGGGCCGCCAGGTCGCGCGCGTTGGCGGCGCGCATCACGTCCATGACGATGAACGGCGAGATCTGCCCGCGGTTCGAGGATTTGAGAGTCACGCGGGCTCAGGAGCCGCCGGAGGACAGGCCGAAGCCGCGCCGGTCCGGCCGGAACTCGCAGCCGCTCTGGCCGTCGAGCAGACCGTCCGGACACCACAGCGCATTCACCCGGCCGATCACCGGCACCGTGACGACCCGGTAGCCACGTTCGCTCAATCCCGGCAGGCGCGGCTGCACACCCTCCTCCACGAACACCGTGTCGGCGGGTGCCCCCTCGAAATGCAGACGCCGGACGTCGATCGCCTCCTCGAGCGGCCGCCGTTCGACCAGCGTGCGCAGGGCGACACCGGCCAGCGCGCTGGCAGCGGGCGCTCCACCCGAGGCAGCGGCAGCGAAGAGCACCTGCTGGCGGCCGGTGGATTCCGGCCGCAGCAGCGTGCGGCGGTCCCGGGTTGAAACGCCGATGACAGGCCCAAGCCATTGCGGTCCAGCCGTGACCCCGTCAGGCGCACGCCCCAGGACGACGCCCGTCCCTGCCGCGACGCGGCCCGAGCCGAACAGGCCGTAGCTCGAAACCGTGCAGGAGACGACGTTGCCGTCGCGGTCGCCGACGACGAACCCGGAGGCTGCCGCGTCGTCGGGCAGCGGCTCGGTACGGGCAGGACCGGCCTGCGGCGTGCGCTGGTCGGCGCGATACGATGCCATCAGGTTCGCCAGGTAACGTTCGCTGACCAGTTCGGGCGGCGGGGTGGCGCTCGTCATGTCGGGTGCCAGCCAGCGGCTCCGGTCGAGCCAGGCGCGCAGACTCGCCTGGGCGAGGAGATGGGGCCGCTCCTCCGCGCTGGCGCGGCGCCAGCGCGCCGCCGCCGCCCCCCAGATCTGCCCTTCCACCAGCCCGGCGACCGCCGGCGGCGAGGGCACGAGAAGTGCCACGTCGTCATAGGGAACGGAGACGGCTGGACGCCAGGTCACCGCCGCCGCACGCATGTCCTCGATGGTGATCGTGGCGCCTTGCGCGGCCGCGCTCTCGACGAAACGCTGCGCCTGCGGACCGTTGTAGAGTTCTCCCGAGCCGCGCGAGCGGATGGCCGAGAGCAGCGTCGACAGATCATGCTGTATCAGTAGCTCTCCCTCGCGGTAGGGCGTGCCATCGGCCTTGAGGAACAGGCGACGCAGTTCCGGATCGCGCTGCAGGATCGGCTGGGCCGCCAGGAGATCGGCGGCCAGCGCGCGCGACACGGGCCTGCCGAAACGGGCGATCGATTCGGCATTCGAGACAAGCTGCTCCCAGCGCAGTTTGCCGTGCCGGGAAAAGAGCAGGAACATGCCCCGCGGCCCCGTCGGCAGGGCGATCGGACCGCCGCCCGCCGGAGCGCGCGCGGCAAAATCCAGCATCTCGGTGCGATGCAGCTTGGAGTCGTAAACCAGGCAGACGCCGCCGCCGCCGAGGCTGGCGGTCGAGGGCAGCGTCGCCGCCAGCGTGAAGTAGAGCGCGACCGCCGCGTCGGCCGCCGATCCGCCGGCGGAGAGAATATCCTTGGCCGCCAGCGCGGCGCGCGGCTCGTCGGCCACGGCACCGCCGAGGAAGCCGCGGACGGTCCCGACCACGCCGGGCTGCTCGTCGCTGCGGCCCCCGCTGCAACCCATCAGAGCCACAATCAGGGCCGAAGCTAAAGCCCCGAGGCGCAATTGACGGGGGGCCAAGCGGTGCTTACTTATGGAGGGGCAAAGGGGAGATCCGGCCATGGCCTGGGGCTTGGTCTTGAGCATGATGCAAAAAAGCTGGAGCTCCCGAATTGTCGGCGCGCTCGCGGCGCTGCTGATGGTGACATCGCCAGCGGCCGCGCAAGGGCGCATCAGTTTCATCCGCGATGCGGAGATCGAAAATACCATCCGCGTCTACGCAACGCCACTTTTCGCGGCGGCCGGGCTCGACCCGTCGGCGATCGGCGTGCATCTGGTCAATGACCGAACGCTCAACGCCTTCGTCGCCAACGGTCTTAACCTTTTCCTGAACACCGGACTGCTGGTCCGGTCCCAGAATCCCGGCCAGGTCATCGGCGTCATCGCCCACGAAACGGGCCATATCTCCGGCGGCCACCTGGCGCGGATGCGTGACGGCATGGCCGGCGCCATGGCCGAAGCCATTGTCGCCATGGTGCTGGGCGCCGCCGCCGGTGTCGCCTCCGGCAACGCCGGCGCCGGCATGGCGGTGATGACCGGCGGCATGCAGCTCGCCGAGCGCGGCATGCTGCGCTACAGCCGCGAGATGGAGAGCGCTGCCGACCAGGCCGGGGTCAACCTGCTGGAGCGGACCGGACAGTCCGCCAAGGGCATGATGGAGTTCCTCGACATCCTCGCCGATCAGGAGCTCATGGCGATCAGCCGCCAGGATCCCTACGTGCGCACTCATCCGATCACCCGGGAGCGCGTCGAATTCGTACGCAACTTCGTCCACAACTCGCGCAACGCGAACGCGCCGGTCGCACCGGAGCTCGACGAGATGCACCGGCGGATGCGCGCCAAGCTCCAGGGCTTCATGGAGCCGGCGCGGGCTCTGACCGCCTACAAGGAGAATGACCCCAGCCTGGAGGCGCGCTACGCGCGGGCCGTCGCCTATTCGCGCCGCCCCGACTACGACCGTGCCCTGACGCTGATGGACGGCCTGCTGCGCGAACGCCCCAACGACGGGTACTTCCTGGAAACCAAGGCCCAGATGGTGCTCGAGTCCGGCAAACCCGCCGATGCCGTCCCGCTGTACAGCCGGTCGGTTGAGCTGCTGCCGAATGAACCTCTGATCCGCACCGCCCTCGCCCATGCCCAGGTCGAGAGCGGCAGGCCCGAGCTGCTGCAGCCGGCGATCATCAACCTCGAGCGCTCGCGCCAGCAGGACCCGCAATACGGCGAGACCTGGCGACTGCTGGCGGTCGCCTACGGGCGCAATGACCAGATCGGCATGGCGCAGCTTGCTCAGGCCGAGCATCTCACGCTGCGCGGTCGCAAGGGGGAAGCCCGCGCCTTTGCCGAGCGGGCCCAGAAGAGCCTGCCGCCGCACTCGCCGGCCTGGCAGCGCGCTGAAGACATCAAGAATGCCAACGATCCCAAAGACAAGAACTAGTCTCGCGCTGCTTGCAGTCCTTGCCCTGACGGCCTGCGCCAACCCGCCGCCGCCGGCGCTCAACACCGTCGGCGGCCGCGCCATTGTCCTCGGACCGGAACCAGGATTCGACCCGGCCCGCGTCGCTCCGCCATGGTGGCGTTCGCCGCAGCGCGCGACGAACCGTTTCGTGCCCGTGGATCTCGAAGGCCGCCTGGTGATGCGCGTCGATGCGCCCGCCGCCGGCCAGACATCGGTATCGGCGCTCGGGCGCCAGCTCGACATCCCGATCCTGGCGATGCCTTACATGCACTGGGCGTGGTACCTCGAGCCGGGGCTCTTCGCCGGCGGGCCGGGCGACGGGCTCGATCGGGGCCTGCGTATCACCGTCGGCTTCTACGGCGGCCATCCCCGCAGTCCGCAGCTCACCGACCGCTGGTTCGGCGGCCCGGATGGCATGCCGGCTCACGACCGGCGTTTCGACATCACTTTCGGCGGCGTCGGCCAGCCGCGCAGCGAGGACGCGACCCAGCACCTCGTGGCCATCACCGAACAGGGGATCCGGCAGGAGCTGCGCCCGCCTGCCTTCGGGCAGAGCGGCGAGTGGAAGCTCGAAGCCCTCGACATCGCCCGCCTCTACGCCACGTTCTGGCCGCATGACAAGCTGGAGCGGGTGCGCATCGTCCTCCTGGGCGTCGGCAGCCTGCCCGGACGCGGGCCGGCCACGACCCCCGCCCACCCGCTGGGCTACGTCGCCGAACTCTCGCTCACACGTTAGTCATCGCACGGCGGCTTGCACCGGCCCCGGCGCTCGCCGATAGTGCTGTCATCCCGAACCCGGAGCCTTGCCCCCGTGGCCCCTCGTTTCCCGCTGCTCTCCGCCCTTCTCCTGCTGCTTCTGGGCGCGGCGACCGCTGTGTCCGCGCAGACCGCCTCACCGCCCGCCACGCCGGACGTGCCGGCAATCGAGCGCATCATCCGTGAGTATCTGCTGAAGAATCCGGAGGTCATCATCGAGGCGATCGAAAGTCTCGAGAAGCGGCGCAACGAGAGCGCCCAGGATGCAGCCAAGGCAATGATCGCCGAGCGGCGCGCCGAGATCTTCAATGATCCCGAGGCGCCGGTGGCCGGCAACCCGAACGGCGATATCGCCATCGTCGAGTTCTTCGACTACCGCTGCCCCTACTGCAAGCAGGTGGTGGGACCGCTGGCCCAGCTGCTCAAGGAGGACGGCAAGCTGCGGCTGGTCCACAAGGAACTGCCGATCCTCGGGCCGGATTCCCTGGTTGCGGCGCGCGCCGCGCTCGCCGCCCGCAAGCAGAACAAGTACCACCCGATGCACGCGGCGCTGATGCGCCTGCGCACCCTCGACGAAGCCTCGATCCTCAAGGCCGCGACCGAGAACGGCCTCGACGCCGCCCGGCTGAAGACCGACATGCAGTCGCCGCAGGTCGAGGAAGCCCTGGAGCGCAACCGCAAGCTGGCGCGCGATCTCAACATCACCGGCACGCCCGCCTTCATCATCGGCGAGACACTGGTACCCGGAGCCATCGATCTCAAGACGATGAAGAGCCTCGTCGCCGAGGCGCGGGCCGCCAAGAAGAACTAGCTATTCGTTGTCGGGCTGCTTCTCCGGCCGCGCGGCGTCGAAGGCCGGCACCTTCATGCACTCGTCGAAGACGCGGAACAATGTCGGATAGGCGGGCCTGAGCTCGGCCTCGGTGTTGAAACGCATGGCGTTGAAGACCTGGGGCACCAGGCAGATATCGGCCAGCGTCGGTGCGTCGCCGTGGCTGAATCGGCCCGTGCCGCCGGCCTTGAGCATGGCCTCGAGCGCCACAAAACCCTGCTTGATCCAGTGCCGGTACCAGTCGTCGTGCTGTTCGTTCGAAAGCTTGAGCACGTTCTTGAGGTAGTTGAGCACCCGCAGATTGTTGAGCGGGTGGATCTCGCAGGCCACGGTCAGGGCGAGAGCCCGCACCCGGGCGCGCTCCGCCGGTGTCTTGGGGAGAAAGGGCGGCGACGGGTGGGTCTCGTCCAGGTACTCCATGATCGCCAGCGACTGGGTCAGCACGTGCGGCCCGTCCTCGAGCGCCGGCACCAGGCCCATCGGATTGAGCTTGAGGAAACCGGGCGCCGACTGCTCACCCTTGCGCAGATGAATGAAGGCCTGGTCCGGCTTCAGACCCTTGAGATTGAGCGCAATGCGCACCCGGAAGGCCGCCGAGGAGCGGAAATAACCGTGCAGCTTCATGGACGTTTCCCTGTTCGAACCTGTTTCTTCAAAACTCCGGCGGCGTGTACCGGGCAATCCGCTGATCGATGGCGCCGAAGATCGACCGGTTGTCGCCATCCAGCATCTCGATCCGCACCCGGTCGCCGAACTTCATGAAGGGTGTGGTCGGCCTGCCGTCGTGGATGGTCTCCAGCGTGCGCCGTTCGGCCAGGCAGCAGGAGCCGACACGCGGATCCTTGTTGGAAACCGTGCCGCTGCCGAGGATCGTGCCGGCCGCGAGGTTGCGCGTCCTGGCCGCATGGGCGATGAGCTGCGGGAATTCGAAATTCATGTCGAGCCCGGCATTGGGATTGCCGAACAGCCGGTTGTTGAGATGGACGACCAGCGGCAGGCTGACCTTGCCGCCATCCCAGTAGGTGCCGAGCTCGTCCGGAGTCACGGCGACCGGCGAGAAGCTCGACGCGGGCTTGCCGTTGAGGAAGCCGAAACCCTTGGCCAGCTCGTCCGGGATGAGATTGCGCAGGGAGACGTCGTTGATCAGCATCAGCAGGCGGATATGGGCGCGCGCACCCTGCGGCGTCACGGCCATCGGCACGTCATCAGTGACCACCACCACTTCGGCCTCGAAGTCGATGCCATGCGCCTCGTCGATCGCCGGCACGTCGTCGAACGGCCCGAGGAATCCGTCGGACAGGCCCTGATACATCAGCGGATCGGAGTAATAGGACGGCGGCATCGTGGCGCCACGCGCCTTGCGCACCAGCTCGACATGATTGAGATAGGCGCTGCCGTCGAGGAACTGCACGGCGCGCGGGAACGGCGCGGCCAGCTGGCTGAAATCGAGATCGAAGGCGCGGTCGCCGCCGATCGGATCGAACTGCGCCTGGTGCAGCCGCTTGTAGGTACGCTGAAGCTCGCCCTCGACCATGCGCCAGTTCTCGATGGCGTACTGCATGGTGCGCGCGACATTGCTGACCTTGGTCGCGCGCTTCAGGTCGCGCGACACGACGATCAGCGTGCCGTCGCGGCCTCCCTCCTTCAAAGACGCAAGCTTCACGGAAACACCTATTCGAACCCAGCCGGAGGAGAAGATATCAACCGCAGAGGGCGCCGAGAAGCACGGAGAGTGCCGAGGATTCTCCGTGACCTCCGCGCCCCTCCGCGGTGAATCCTATTTGGCTGCCTGAGTTTTGGTTTTCCAGCTGTCGACGTAGCCGGTCCACTCGACGCCTTCCGGCAGCCGCGCGACGGTCAGCGCGTCGCGCGTGTCGATCATCACCGCCACCTCGTCGAGCATGTGCCCACCCGGCGCCTTGGCCGCCATGGCGAAGGCCTTGGGGTGGGGACCGTGGGTGAAGCCGCAAGGGTGCAGGGTGACCATGCCGGCGTGGATGTTGTCGCGCGACATGAATTTTCCCCGGTGATAGAAAATCACCTCGTCGTAATCGTCGTTGCTGTGGAAGAACGGCAGCTTGAGAGCGTCCGGATCGCTTTCCGCCGGCCGCGGCACGAAGGTGCAGACGACGAAGCGTCCCGCCACAAACGTCGTATGGGCCGAGGGTGGCAGATGGGCGCGGTGGCTCATCAGGGGCCGCATGTCGCGCCAATTGAGCTTCACCGGCGCCAGGTCCCCGTGCCAGCCGACCACGTCGAGCGGGTTATAGGGATAGGTGATGGTGGTCAGCTTGTCGCCGCGCTTGAAGACGACGCGGGTCTCCTTCTCGCTCTTCTGCGCCTCGAAGGCCTCGTCGAGCCGGGGCGTCTCGAGCACGGCCGGGTCGAAGAAGGCGTGCCGGCCGACCAGGCCGCGCTCCGGCAGCTGGTAGGAGCTGCCGCTCGCCTCGATCAGCAGCGCCGTCACCGGCGCCGTCGCCTCGATCCGCCATAGCGTGCCGCGCGGCAGCAGGATGTAGTCGCCGTCGCGGAAGCTCATATGGCCGTAATCGCAGAACAGCTCGCCGGCCCCTTCGTGGATGAAGATCAGCTCGTCGCCATCGGCGTTGCGGGCGAGGAAATCCATCTTCCCTTCCATCCGCCACTGGCGCATCCGGACATGAGCGTTGGCGACCACCAGGTCGGCCTCCCAGGGCGAGGCCGTCAGGCGGTTGAGCCTGGTCAGGTCGAAGGCGCGCGGACGGACGTCGCCTTCCCACTTGCTCCAGCCGGTCGGCGGATGGGCATGCAGCATCTGCGCCGCCGGCCCGAAGAAGCCCTCCTTGCCGAGCTCGCGCTCGTAGGTGCCGTCGGGAATCTCGGCATGCGCCGGGCGACCGATGGACCTGCCCTGGGCCAGCTGAAACGGAATCCAGTTCTTCATGCCTTGATCACTCCCCGGCGGATCTGGTCAAGCTCGATGGATTCAAAGAGCGCGCGGAAATTACCCTCACCGAAGCCTTCGTCGCCCTTGCGCTGGATGATCTC
>SXGS01377552.1_pt1 | contig 10270 bp, 8 predicted proteins | sample 3174681 | NCBI WGS metagenome assembly SXGS01 (sample SAMN11356861, study PRJNA531348) | freshwater metagenome | isolation source: freshwater sample F1-80 | place: China: Fuxian Lake, Yuxi | collected 2017-12-25
ATCGGCGCGCAGTTGGCGGGCTGGCTGCCGAAGATCCGCGGCATCTTCCTGATCTCGCCCCGGCGGAGCAGCTCGCCGAAGCCGAGCCAGCATCCCAGGATGTTCGATCCTGCCCCCATCGGCGCGATGACATTGTCCGGGGCCTCGAATCCCAGGTCCTCCCACAGCTCGTAGGCCAGCGTCTTGGTGCCTTGCAGGAACAGCGCCTGCCAGTTGTGGCTGGCATAGAAGATCTGCGCGGCCTGGCGTTCGGCCTCGTCGGCGCAGTCCTGGCGGGTGCCAGGGACCAGCTCGACCTCGGCGCCGACGGCGCGCATCTGCACGATCTTCGCCGGCTGGGTATAGGCCGGCACCAGGATCTTCACCCTCATGCCGCCGGCGACCGCGTAAGCCGCAACCGCGGCACCGCCATTGCCGGAGGAGTCCTCCAGCACGTGGTGCACGCCCTGCTGGCGCAGCGCCGAGAGCATCACGGACGCGCCGCGGTCCTTGAAGCTGCCGGTGGGCGCGACCCATTCGAGCTTCATCAGCGCCTGCGCGCCGTTCCAGCGCCGCTCGATCAGCGGCGTGCAGCCTTCGCCCATGGTGATCGGCTCGGCGACGGCGAGGGGAAGAGCGCGGGCGTAGCGCCAGAGCGAGCGGACGGATCGATCGATGTCGCCGCGGCCGATCCCCGGCAGCTCGGTCGTCATCAGCGGGTTGCCGTCGTCGGAGCGCCAGCGCGGCTGGGTCAGCGGATAGGTCTTGCCGGTATGCGGATCGAAATAAGCGGGTTCGGTCATGTCAGCGGCGCCACTCCCGGGGCTCGCCGGCGGCGAGCCAGTCCTTGTATTCGGCCTTGGTCTTGTCGTTGGCAGGGTAGACGCCGGGGGTGGCGGCGCCGGCCAGGATCTTGATCTGGATGAAACGTTCGAGCCGCTCCTGCTCGGCGCCGTCGGGGGCGACCTCGGAGGCGAGCGCCCGCGGCACGACGACGATGCCGTCCTGGTCGCCGACGATGACGTCCCCGGGGATCACCGCCACGCGGCCGCAGCCGATCGGTCCCTGCATGCCGGCGCCGGAGAGGCCGGAGATGCTGGGCGGCGAGGCGGGGCCGGCGGCGTAGATCGGCAGGCCGAGCGGCACCGTCGCCTCGACGTCACGCAAGCCTCCGTCGGTGACGATGCCGGCGACGCCGCGGGTCTTGAGCCGGGCTGCCAGGATGTCGCCGACGATGCCGGTCGCGGCCTCGCCGCGGGCATCGATCACCAGGACGGAGCCGGCCGGCGCCTCCTCGATCGCGAGTCGCGGTGCATAGTCGGGGCGGGCGAGGATGACGTAATCCGACAGGTCTTCGCGCAGCGGGACATAGGCCAGTGTGAAGGCCTCTCCGACCAGGCGCTGGGTCATCGGCACCAGCGGCCGCACGCCCTCCATGGCGACCCGCCTGAGGCCGCGTTTCAGCAGCTGCATGGTCAGCGTCGCCGTGCTGACGCCGCGGAGCGTCTCGATCAGGCTCGGGTCCAGAGGCATGTTTCATCCCATCCGTGTGGCAATTGGCGAACCTGGGCCGCAAACGCTAGCATCCGGCCCGGTAACCCGCCTTTGACCGAACCGAAGCAAAGCGGCGCCGTCGGCGCAAGAGCGGCTTCCCCCCAGGATCGCCCATGTCCGACTTCACCCAGGTCCACAATATCGACGACTTCAAGCGGCTGGCGCGCGGCTACCTGCCGCGGCCGATCTTCGACTGGATCGAGGGCGGCGCCGAGGGCGAGGTGTCGCTGGTCAATAACCGCACCGTCTTCGACCGCGTGCGCTTCAAGCCGCGCACGCTGGTCGACATGACCGAGCGAAGCCAGACGGTCGAGCTGTTCGACAAGCCGATGGCGTCGCCCTTCGCCATCGCGCCGATGGGCAATCTCAGCCTGTTCTGGCCGAATGCCGAGGTGGTGATGGCACAGGCCGCCGTCGCCGCCGGCGTGCCTTTCGTGCTGAGCACGGCGTCGGCCGTCTCGATGGAGACCGTGGCCGAGAGCGCGCCGGGCGGCCGGCTCTGGTTCCAGCTTTACGTCTTCAAGGACAAGAAGGTGAACCGCTCGCTGGTCGACCGCGCCGCCGCCGCCGGCTACGAGGCGCTGATGATCACCACCGACACGCACATGTTCCCCAAGCGCGAGCGTGACCGGCGGAACGGCATCGGCCTCAACCTGAAGAAGACGCCGAAGAACATCGCCGCGGTGATGGCGCGCCCGCGCTGGCTCTGGGACGTGGTCTTGAGCCGCCCGATGCCGAAGCTCGCTAACCTGGAGCGGGAAGTCACCGGCGAGACCACCTACGAGGCCCTGGCCAACTACTTCCTCACCCAGCGCCATCCGGGATTCGACCTCGACGACTTGAAGCGGCTTCGCGACCAGTGGAAGGGCAAGCTGCTGGTGAAAGGCATCCTGAACGTCGAAGACGCGCTCCGCGCCATCGAGATCGGCGTCGACGGCATCATCCTGTCGAACCACGGCGGCCGTAACCTGGAAGGTTCGGCGGCACCCTTCGAGGTGCTGCCGGAGATCGTCGACGGCGTCGGCGGCCGCCTGCCGGTGCTGCTCGACTCGGGCTTCCGCCGCGGCAGCGACATCGTCAAGGCGCTGGCGATCGGCGCCAAGGCGGTGCTGCTGGGTCGGCCCGCCGCCTATGCCGTGGCCGGCGGCGGCAAGGCCGGCGTCGCCCACATGCTGGCGACGATGAAGGACGAGGTCGACCGCGTGCAGGGCTTCATGGGCTGCCGGACGCTGGACGAACTCGGCCGCGACCTCTTGCTGTTCGACCAGCATCGCCCCGGCGCCAACGCGACGATGATCTGAGGCCACCTAGCTTCCGGAGGGCGCGACCGAGGCCTTCTGCCGGAAGCTCTTCAGGTGGTTGGCCATCGCCGTCTCGGCGGCCTTGGGATTGCGGCTGCGGATCGCCTCCAGGATGATCCGGTGCTCGGCCGGATCGCGCGTCGGTCGCGCCTTCAGCGAGCGGTTGATGCGCTCGCGGACGTCGCGGAAGCGGCCGATCAGGTTCTCGATGCTGTGGTAGAGGAGCTGGTTGCCGGAGGCTGCGGCGATGCTGAGGTGGAAGCCGATGTTCTCGACAAAATAGGGCGTTCCTGCCGCGACATGCGCCTCGATCGCGGCGGCGAAGCCGGCGATGCAATGAATCTGCGCCTGGGTCGCATTGCGGGCGGCGCCGGAGGCGGCGGCGGGCTCCAGCAACGCCCGCACCGCGTAGAGATCCTCGACCGCCCATTGGGCGAGGGAGCGGCCGCCGTCGACCGCGGGCGGCAACGCCGAGACGAGCACGCTGCCGCGGCTGGTCCGGCGCTCGAGCAGCCCCATCAGCACCAGGCCACGCACCGCCTCGCGCACGCTGGATCGCCCGACGCCGAGCGTCGCCATCAGCTGGTGCTCGGAGGGGAGACGGTCGCCGACATTGATCTTGCCGGATCGGATCATCGCGTACAGACGCTCGGTCACAGCCTCGACGACGGAGCGCTTTTTCTTCGGCGCAGGGAGGGCGCGGCCGGGGCGGGCGATGAGCGTCGTAGCCGACATGGCCATTATAAATAGTCCCGACCGCTACGCACCGAAAGCCGTTTCGTCGTTCGGGCGCCGGGATTGTCAGACAAACCTGCGGCCAATAGATTGCCTGATAAAGAAGATCTCATCGAGGGGGAGAAGCGTCATGATCCTGCGTACCGGAACTGCGATTCTGGCCGCGTTGCTGGCATCCGCCGCGATCGGCACGGCCGAAGCCCAGACCCCGCGGAAGGGCGGGACGCTGACCGTCGGCGTCCCCAATGGCATCCCCACCTTCGACATCATGGCATCGACCGACGACACCGGCCGCGTCATCCACCTGCACATGTACGAGCCGCTGATCGGCCGCAACGAGAAGCTGGAAGCCGCGCCGATGCTGGCGGAAAGCTGGAACATGTCGGCCGACGGCCTGACCTATACCTTCAAGATCCGGAAGGGCATCACCTTCCACAACGGCAAGATCCTGACCTCGGCCGACGCCAAGGCGTCGATCGAGCGCTACATGCGCATGAGCGTGCGCCGCCGCTATCTCGAGGACGTGGCGGAGGTCTCGGCGCCCGACGCCGACACCGTCGCGCTCAAGCTGAAGAGCGCGCGCCCGCTGTTCATGAACAACTTCAGCCAGCCCGAGGTCATCGTCGCCATGCTTCCCGCCGAAGAGGCGGCGAAGGACGCCAACAAGATCGAGAGCATCGGCACCGGCCCCTACAAGCTCCAGGAATACAAGCCGGACAGCCATGTCCGCCTCGTCCGTCACGAAGGCTATGCAGTCGATACCCGCGGCACCGGCAGGGACGGATATGTCGGCAACAAGCAGGCCTATCTCGACACGATCAATTTTCGGATCATTCCTGAGAGCTCGGCCATGATCGCGGCCCTTGAGACGGGCGAGATCGACATGGCCGAGTGGGTCCCGGACAAGTCCGTGCCGACCCTGAAGAAGAACACCAAGCTCCAGCACGTCAACATCATGCCGGCCGGTATGCAGAGCCTGTCGATCAACATTGCGCAGGCGCCGATGGACAAGCTGCTGGTCCGCCGCGCCGTCGAGGTCGCGCTCGACATCGACGAGATCATGGAGGCCGCACGCGACGGCAACTACCAGCTTAACCACTCGGTCCAGTATCCAGGATACGCGACCCACCCCGGGGACCGCGGCAAGGAGCGCTACAACAAGAAGGATCAGGCCCAGGCGAAGAAGTGGCTGGCCGAAGCCGGCTACAAGGGCGAGCCCGTCATCATCATTTCGGCGGTCACCTTCGACTGGCACGCCGCCACGGCCCTGGTCATCTCCGAGCAGCTGAAGGCGATCGGGATGAACGTCCAGCTCAAGTCGATGGACTGGCCGGCGGTGGTGGCGCTGCGCTCGCGTCCGGATGGATGGCACCTCAACCCGGGATTCTTCGGCACGGGCCCGTGGCTCGGCGACCCGCTGATCTCGATCGCCAGCCTGATCGGCCCGACCCCCGGCAACAACTTCAAGGACGGGCCGCTCTACGACTCCGCGCGCGACATGGAGAACCTGCCGACGGCCGAGGGCCGGCTGCAGGCCTGGTTCAAGGCGCAGGACCGGATCATCGACCAGGTGCTGATGATCAAGCTCGGCGACATGGGCCACTCGCAGATGCTGTCGACCAAGATCCAGGGCTTCACGAAGTTCCGGACGGCGCGTCTGTGGAACGTCTGGCTCCAGAACTGAGCGGACGAGGTCACATTCCCATGTCGGAGCTCTTCGACCGGTTCGGTATCCGCCGCGTGATCAACGCCTCGGGCACCGAAACCGTGCACGGCGCGAGCCGGGCCTCGGAAAAGGTGGCGGCGGCCGTCGCCGCCGTCCTGCCGCACTGGATCGAGATGGCTGAGCTGCAGCGCGCCGCCAGCGAGTCGATCGCCAAGGCGACGGGGGCCGAGGCCGGATTCGTCACCGGGTGCTCGGCCGCCGGCATCGCCGTCGGCGTCGCCGCAGCGATGACCGGCTGCGACCTCGGCAGGGTAGAACGCCTGCCCGACACCGCCGGCCTCAAGAACCGTGTGATCCTGCAGAAGGGCCACGTGGTCAATTTCGGTGCCACCGTCACCCAGATGATCCGCATCACCGGGGCCGTTCCGGTGGAGATCGGCACGGCCACCGGCTGCGCCGCCTTCCAGCTGGAAGCGGCGATCGACGAGCGGACGGTCGCGGCGGTCTTCGTGCTCTCGCACCACACCGTGCAGAGCGGGCTGATGGATCTGAAGACCTTCAGTGCCGTCTGCAAGGCCAAGGGCGTTCCCGTCATCGTCGACGCGGCCGCCGAGTACGACTGGCCGAGGATGTTGCGGGATGGCGCCACCTGCGTCGTCTTCAGCGCCCAAAAGGCGGCGGTCGGCGCAACCGCCGGCGTCATGGCCGGCGAGCGTGAGTTCATCCGCGCCTGCTATCACCAGGAGCGCGGCATCGGCCGGCCGATGAAGGCCGGGAAGGAGAACGTCGTCGGCGCCATCGCTGCGCTCGACCAGTGGCTTCAGGTCGATCACAAGGCGGTCCAGACGGCGGAAGCCGCCCGGCTCGACCGGGCGGAGTCCCTGCTGCAGAACATCAAGGGCCTCAGGCTCGAGCGCGAGCCGGATCCGCCCGGCAATCCGTTCGACCGGCTGATGCTGCATGTCGATCCACGGGTCGCGCGGATCTCGGCCTTCCAGCTCGGACAGCAGCTAGCATCCGGCAAGCCCAAGATCGTGCTGCGCTCGCTGCACACCGACCGTGGCTACCTGCTGTTGGACGTGCGCCGGATCGACGATGCCGAGCTCGACCTGGTGGTCGGACGGATCCGCGAGATCCTCTCGACCGTGCCGGCGGATTCCAAGCCCGTGGCGCCGCCGCCAAGCGGCGATCTGACCCGCCAGGGCATGGCGCGCTGGCTCGCGCGCTAGCCGTCGTCCTCGCCGTCGGCGGCCGGCTGCGCTAGCGTCACGCGCCGCTGCCGCCGTTTCACCTGTCGTTCGAGATGGAGCCACCATGCCCGAAATCGCCATCGCCCGCTTCGCCCACGAGGGCAACAGCTTCTCGCCGCTCCTGACTCCGATCGACTGCTTCAAGTCGGGCGAGTGGGCGGTCGACGACGGCGTTCCCGCCTATTACCGCGGCAGCAAGACCGAAATCGGCGGCGCCATCGCCTGGCTGGAGGCACGGCCGCAGTGGAAGCCGACCTACCTTCGCTGCACGGCGGCGCCGTCGTCCGGCGTGCTGGCGGCCGGGGTGTTCGACGCGATCCTCGCCGAGATCACCAGCGGCCTCTCCAAGCGCAAGTGGGACGCCGTCTTCCTGTCGCTGCACGGCTCGCTGAACGCCGCCGAGTACCCGCATGCGGATTACGAGCTCGTCCGTCGGGTCCGCGACATCATCGGCAAGGACACGCCGCTCGCCGTCAGCTTCGACCTGCACGCCAATGTCAGCCAGGCCGAGGCCGACATTCTGGACGTCGTCGTCGGCTACAAATGCCACCCGCACACCGACATGGCGGAGACCGCGACCAAGGCGCTCGACATCCTGGAGCGCCGCATCAAGGGCGAGGTCAATCCGGCCGCTGTCATCGTCCGCGCCGACGCCATCATCCCGAGCCTGTTCGCCCGCACCACCGACGGGCCGATGGCCGAAGTGAAGCAGATTGCCGCCGACATCGAGAAGAAGTACGGCCTGCTCGATCTCACGCCCTACCAGGGCTACGCCTACAACGACAACGAAGCCGCCGGCGCCTCCGCCTGGGCCACAGCGAACGGCGACCGCGCGCTGGCGCTGAAGGCGGCGACCGAGCTGGTCCAGGAGATGAACAAGCGCCGCCCGCTGCTGTTCAAGAAGCTGCCGAGTGCCGCCGACGGCATCGCCCGTGCGCTAGCGGCCAAGGACGGGCCGATCGCGGTCATCGACTCCGCCGACCATACCGGTGCCGGCGGAATCGGCGACACGCCCGGACTGCTCGCGGCCCTGGTCGCGGCCAGGCCGACCAAGCCCACGGCTTTCGCCTTCTTCCACGACCCGGATCTCGTCGCCAGGGCCAAGGCCGCCGGGATCGGCGGCCGCCTCAGGGTCAAGTTGGGCGGCCGCCTGACACCGCTCTTCGGCCCGCCGGTCGAGGCGGAGGTCACGGTCGGGCATATCGCGGACGGCAAGTTCGTCAATGTCGGTCCGATCCATGGCGGGCTCGGCAACGACCTGCGCGGCTGCGCCCGCCTCGACTTCGTCGGCCTGCCGATCTCGGTGATGATCACCGGCATCTGCCATGACACCACGGACGCCAACTTCTACAAGGCGGCCGCCATCGACCTCTCGAAGCTGGCGGTGCTCGCGGTCAAGGCGAAGAACCAGTTCCGCGCCTCCTTCGGCTCGACCTTCCGTGAGATGATCGACATCGACGCGCCCGGCCCCGCCGCCTACGACTTCAGCGCCTTTCCCTTCAAGAAGGCGCCGAAGACACTCTATCCGCTGAACCGCTGAACTCCATGACGGGGCGGGCAGAAGGACGAGAGCCGGATTCGGCATGACCGGCTACATCCTCCATCGCCTGGCGAGCGCCGTGCTCGTCGTCTTCCTGGTGACGATCATCTCCTTCTCGGTGATGTCGCTGGTGCCGGGGGACCCCGCCTCGGTGGTCGCCGGCGCCAACGCGACGCCCGACGAGATCGAGGCCATACGCATCCAGCTCGGCCTGCACCTGCCCTACCAAGAGCGGCTGCTGAACTGGGTGCTGGGGCTCCTCCAGGGCGACCTCGGGCGCTCGATCCTGCTCCAGCGCACGGTCGCCGAGGCGGTGGCCGAGCGCCTGCCGGTGACGCTGGCGCTCTCCGCCTATGCGATGATCCTGACGCTGGTCGCCGGCGTGTCGCTCGGCGTCTTCGCCGCGGTCCGCCAGAACTCCTGGGTCGACCAGCTCTGCATGACGGTGGCGCTGCTCGGCGTGTCGCTGCCGAACGTCTGGCTCGCGATCCTCTTCGTCATGTTCTTCTCGGTGTATCTCGGCTGGTTCCCGACCGGCGGCTACGTGCCGTTCGATCAGGATGTCTGGCGCGCGCTGGTGGCACTGACGCTCCCGGCCGTAGCATTGGCGCTCACCCAGATCGGCCTCCTCGCGCGCATGGCGCGGTCGTCGATGCTGGAGGTGCTGCGCCAGGACTACGTGCAGACCGCGCGCGCCAAGGGGCTGCCGCGCTGGAGCGTCGTCGGCAAGCATGCGCTGAAGAACGTTATGATCCCGCTGGTCACCGTCTTCGGCATCATCCTCAGTCTCAGTCTCAGCGGCACGGTGGTGATCGAGACGGTGTTCTCGCTGCCGGGCATGGGACGGCTGATCGTCAATGCGATCCAGCGGCGCGACTACCCGGTGATCCAGGGCGGCCTGCTGCTCACCGCCTCGGCCCTGGTGCTGGTTAACCTCGTCGTCGACCTGCTCTACGCTTGGCTCGATCCGCGGGTACGCTATGCCGATTAGGCGGCTCCTGCGGCACCGGCTGTTCACCACCGGCCTGGTCCTCTTCCTGATCGTCGTGGTCGCGGCGATCGCCGCCGAGTGGATCGTCGGCCACAGCCCGACGCGGATGAACATGCGGCTCAGATTCACCCCGCCCGGCGACCCGCGCTTCCTGCTCGGAACCGACGCCTTCGGGCGCGACATCCTGGCGAGGCTCGCCCATGGCGCCCAGGTCAGCCTCCGCATCGGCCTCCTGGTCGTCGTGTTCACCGGCGTCTTCGGCACCTTCTTCGGCGCCATCGCCGGATACTTCCGCCGCCTCGACAATCCGGTGATGCGAGTGATGGATGCCTTCATGGCGTTCCCGGCCATCCTGCTCGCCATCGCCATCGCCGCCGCTCTTGGGCCGTCGGAGCTGAACGTGGTGATCGCGCTGGCCGCGGTCTACACGCCGCGCACGGCCCGCATCGTCCGCGCCTCCGTCCTGGTGGTGCGCGAGGCCGAGTATGTGCAGGCCGCGCGCGTCGCCGGCGGCGGCCACGCGCGCATCCTCTTGGGCCATGTGCTGCCAAACAGCTTGGCGCCTCTGATCGTGCAGCTCACCTTCATCTTCGCCTACTCGGTGTTGGCCGAGGCGGTCCTGAGCTTCCTCGGTGTTGGCCCGGCGCCGCCGACGCCGACCTGGGGCAACATGATCGCCGACGGCCGCAACTTCATCCGCGAGGCGCCGTGGATCACGCTGATGCCGGGGATCGCCATCTCGATCACCGTGCTCGGCCTCAATCTCCTGGGTGACGGGCTTCGCGACGTCCTGGATCCCCGCATGAAGGTGGCTTCCAGTTGAGTCCGCCCCTGCTCGAAGTCCGCGACCTGAGCGTCCGCTTCCGCACCGAGCGGGGCGAGATGGCGGCCGTCGAAGGGCTGAGCTTCGAGGTGGCACGCGGTGAGTTCCTCGGCATCGTCGGCGAGAGCGGCAGCGGCAAGAGCGTGACCGCGCGGGCCGTCATGGGCCTGATCCAGCCGCCGGGGCGAGTCTCCACCGGCAGCATCCGCTTCGACGGCGAGGAGCTGGTGGGGCGGCCGGACGTCGAGCTCGAGCGCCTTCGCGGCAAGCGCATGGCGATGATCTTCCAGGAGCCGATGTCGAGCCTGAATCCGGTCTTCGCCGTCGGCGAGCAGATCGCCGAGGCGGTCCGCCGCCATGACCGCCTGTCGCGCCGGGCCGCCTGGGACCGGGCGATCGAGATGCTGGAGAAGGTCGGCATCCCCGGCGCC
>SXGS01358871.1_pt1 | contig 10269 bp, 6 predicted proteins | sample 3174681 | NCBI WGS metagenome assembly SXGS01 (sample SAMN11356861, study PRJNA531348) | freshwater metagenome | isolation source: freshwater sample F1-80 | place: China: Fuxian Lake, Yuxi | collected 2017-12-25
CGTCGTGGCGCAGCTTGCCGACTTCCGCGGAGGCTTGCAGTCCATCGGCGAGACGATTGAGCGCCAGATGTCGAAGCCGGCCGCGCCGTTGACGGTGGACCTGGGACCGTTGAGCAAGACGCTGGAATCATTGCGGAGCACGGTGGAGGAACGATTGATGCAACCCGCGGGAGTGGCTGCCTCGGCCAAGACCGACGGCAACGGTGTCGGGCAGCAACTCGCGGATGGACTGCAAGCGCTGCGAGCGGATTTGAGCCGCGCGATCTCGGCGGTCCACACCGGCACGATGGCCGAGGCGATGAAGCGCATGGAGCACGAGATGGAGATGGTCCACAGCACACTCGCCAGCTTGAGGGACATGACGGCGCAGCAGCGCGATCACTTGCGCAGCGCGCAGGAACTTCTCGCCACGCGCGCCAAGCAGGGCGTCGTTGAGATCGAACTGACGCAGGAGATGCTGACCAACGAGCGCGCGTTCCTCGACAAGTTTCACCAGGTGCTGGAGCAAACGCAGGCGCCGGTCACGCCACCACCGTTGCCGGACAAGCCGGCAGATGAAGGACCGAAAGCCGGATAACCACTCGGAGACATTCCCATGAAAAAGTTCATCCAACGCGTTCAAGACCTCAGCCAGAAGGCCGCGCACCTGAAACAAGTCGTCGAAGCCGCGCCCGCACAGGCCGCCCAGTTGCGCGACACCGTTCTCACGACGGCTGGGCAGTTGCAGCAAATGCGTCACGACGTGCAATCGAGCGTCATGGGCCTTCGCGCCGACAACGAGGATCGGCTGGCTCAGGCTTTGCGGGAAATCAACGACAGCACCGGAACTTTTGAAGAAGCCGGCTACGAGCTGACGGGCGTGGACATGGAAGTGAGCCCCGTGCAGCGGCTCGTCGTGCATCTGGAGAAATTCGACAGCCCGACCGAAGCCACCTTGCGCGAATTGCTGGCGGCGAACTCCGGGCGGCAGACGGTTTTCGCCCTGCTCAACGCGCTCGCGAAGGCTGAAGCCATCAGCGAAAAGGTCGCACTGACGCACCTCACCTATCGCGGACTGGTCGTGCATGTCGGCCCCGCTCCAACAATCCGGCTCTGCTGGTCGTCGGACGCCGAAGAGGCGGAACTGGCACCGCAAGCCACGACTTCTCACGCCGCGCCAGCCCTGGCTCAACAGCCAACTGCGCCGCCGCCGCTCCCGAGCTTCGCGCAGCCTGGCGGCATGTTTGATCGCCGCCCTTCCCCGCCGACACCAAGTTCTCCGACGCCTGCCGAGCAACCCGCAGCGCCTTCGATCGTCATCACGACTTCGCCGAAGCAACCCGCAGCGCCAGTCACTTCCGCGCGCGCGCACGGTAGTGATTGGAAAGCCACGGCGCTGGATCGTTTCAAGAAGATGCCGGACGCCTCGAAGTATCGGCGCTGACCACGAGGACAGAACCAGTCAACGCCGGTCACCGCGCGGTCCGTGCAACACGGCACCTTCTGTGGCCCCGTGACGGGTCTGTTCGTCGTAGGCCTTGTCGCGGGCGCGAAACTCCTCAATCACACGCCGCCCCATCTCCTCCATCTGCTGCTTCAACTGCTCGCAATCCGTCGCAACTCCGACGGCCTGTGCGCGCTTGTTCAACTCCGCCGCCGCAGCCAGCGCGATCGCCGCGTGCGCAGCCTCGTGCTTTCCAAGTGCTGCGCGATATTCGGTCCAACGCTGACGCGCAACCTCAGTGGCATTTGTCGGCGTAGCCCACCGCGGCATGGTGATGAGAATACTCGTCTGCGTGCTGAACGAGGTGTAGCGACAGCCTTCTGCCGAAGGCGCGACGTTGAAGCGCCAGTTCACGCGCCAGTCCGTGAATGCGTCGTAGGAAAAACGATCCTTCCACGGCCGGTTCGCCCGGATGGATTGCCGGATCTCGCGGACGGTGGAACCGGTAACGGAGTAGTAGTTGGTGGACCAGCGAAGGGTATTCTCCGCGTGCGACGGCGGGACAAAGCCAAGCCCCAGCCCCAGCCAAAGGAAACCGATGAGGACAGGCGCTACGAAGAAAGGGTTCACAAGGAGCGCCCCGCCGGCGGCCTACTTCGCGGCCCGATCCCCAGCACGAGCCTTGACCGGCACCGGGATGAAGGCGCGGATCGTTTCGCCCTTGGCAGCATCGAACACGCGGAGCTTGCCGTCGAATCCGCCCGTCACCACCCAGTTGGTCGAGGGATGATACGTCAGCGCGAAGATCGCTCCGTCGTGACCCTTGAGCGTGGCGACACGCTTCTTGTCCGCCGTGTTGAACACGCGCGCCTCGCCGCCGATGCTGCCGATGCAGATGTTCGTGCCACCGGGGCTGTAGGCAATCGCCTGCACTGGGCCCGGCATCCGCTCGAATTCCGCGCGCAGGTTGGAATCGTTGTTCGCCGCAGTGCGGCCCTGGTTCTCCGCCATCTTGTAGGAACGTGTGATGTTCATGTCGCCACCGTAGGTCACCACGTCTTCCTTCGGATGCCGCGCAAAGCAGACCACACCTTCGAGCAGTTTGTTCACGTCGTCGATGAACTGGCCGTTCGACGCGTCGATGAGCTTCATCGCCTTGTCGCGGCTGCCGCTCAGGATGCGCTTTCCGTCCAGCGTCCACGTCGTGGCAAATACCCAGTCGCTGTGATTCTCGAACTTCACCAACTCCTTGCCGTCTGCCGCGCTGATGATGCGCACCACCTTGTCTGCGCCGCCGAAGGCCAGCCGCGTGCCGTCCGGTGACCATGAGATGCCATAGATGGAATCCAGTGAAACCTTGAAGGACTTCGGTGCGTTCAACACCGTGCCAGTCGTGGAGGAATCCCAAATCTGCACTTCGCCGAACCGCGACGGCGCGCTGCCCGCCACCGCGAGTTTTTTGCCATCCGGCGAAAATGCCAGCGACTCGATGCGCGGAGACTCACCGACCAGGCGCGCGACGATGTTCGACTCCGCGCCGCCATGAAGGAGCACTTCGTGATATCCGGAAACGGCGAGCAGCTTGCCATCCGGCGAAAATGCCAGCGCGCTGATGACGGGCGGCTGCGTGTACTCCGGTGCCGCAGTCAGCTTGTAGGAACCCGCGCCCGCCGGCGTGTCATTCTTCGCACCGTCAATGATCCATCGCTCGATCATCGCGACCTCAGCCTTGCTCAACGGATCGCCTTCCTTGGGCATGGACGGTTCCTCGCCGGAAATCTCGTCGAGCAACGCGCTTTCCTTCGGCTTGCCCGCGACGAAACCGGCACCGTGCTTGCCGCCCTTCTTGAGCAACTCGTAGCTCGTCATGTCGAGCTGCCCCTTGAGCTTGCCCGGATGATGACAGCCCGTGCAGCTTCGTTTGAAGATCGGCACGATGTCGTTGTAGTAGCTGACGGGCTTGTCGGCGGCAGCCACCGCCACAGTGCTGACAACCAGAGTGACTACGCAAAGAAAGCGATCCATAAGTTCCATTCTGATCGAAGCTACTTCGTGCCGGCGGGAACCGTCGGCGAAGCCAAAGCATTCGTCGCAACCTCCACGCCCTCCGGGAGCCCAATCGTCAGCCCGATCTTGCCAGTCCGCACCTTGTAGTTCCGGTCGTTCACCACCGCCGCGCCGACCACCGTGAGAGTGAAGTTCGTGCCAACCTTCACCTTGTCCGTCGCGAAAAGTTTCATCGAAATCTCGCCGACTCCGGCGGGAATCTTCGGCAACTCGCTGCGCACGCCCTCTGGCAAACCCTCCAACGACAATTCCACTTCGCCACCGAAACCCGCCCGGCGTTCCACGCGAATCTTCGTCTCCGCCTCGCCGGCCGCAGAATCTGATCCAGGTGGCAACACGGTCAGCGACAGCCGCGGCAACGTGCTCGAAAGCACGAGTGGGAACTGCGTCACGCTCACCGGCACCGGTTGCGTGTAGTTCACCACCTGCCGACCCTCCGCCATCGCCTCACCGCGCACCACCACGGTGCGGATGCCGATCTCGGAATCCATCTTCGGCGTGAGCTTGATGCGCCCGGTGTTCTCGCCCGCCTTGATGACGCCGTCGCCGCCACTGAAGCTCCGCGTCGCAGCTTCGCGTCCGGCGCTGAAGCCTTCGGCAACGATCTTGATCTCGCCGACGAATCCTTCCTTCCGCTGTGCGAACACTTCGACGGTGCCGGCCTGATTCTGCTCCATCGCCGCGCCGAGTGTCGTCACGTCGAGCGAGAACGGCACCGTGTCCAGCACCGTCAGGTAACCCTGCCGCACCGGACGGTCGCCGCTCAACGGACTCGCCGGTACCGCGACATTTTTCCCGCCAATGACGCCGCTCGCCACGACACGAATCGGGAATGAGCCGAGCGGCGCATCCTTTGTCGCCGTAATCAACAGCAGCCCGCTGTGCGGCATGTTCGGAATCACCAACGCCTCCGCAAAAATTCCCACCGGCAACTCCTCGACATTGAACCGCACCGGCCCGTCGAAGCCGCCTGCGCGCGTCACTTCGCAGCGAATCTTCGCCACGCCCTCGCGATACACCCGCGTCGTGTCACCGAGAAACATCGCGCTGAAACTCGGGCCAGCACCGGCCGTCGGCGGACGAATGCCAAGCCGGTAACCGAATCGGTCGCCGCCGCGATCCGTCAGGTCGCGGATCGCGATCAAATATTCCGCATCCTTCTTCGCATCGAGTTCAATGCGTGCATCCGATCCCGATGTGTCGTCATTCTGCGCGATGACCGCGCCGTTGGTGTCCGTCACCACCAGCAAGGCATCAAGCTTCGATCCGAAGCGGCCCGCCGCCACATCGAGCGTGAGCTTCTGATCCTTGTCCGACTTGAACTTGAACCGATCCACATCGCCCGCCGTGCCGATGCGCCCGTTGACGACCAGCGGCGCAGCAATGACCTGGGCCTTCGCGACCTCGTCGTTCGGTTCCGTTTCCATCACTTCACCAAACTCGGAGACGTTGAACGGAATCAGGTTCGAGAAACCGCGCGGCGTTTTCACGCGAATCTCCTGGCTGCGCGGCGCGGTCGGCGCGATGTCCAGCGCGAGCTTCGTCGTGCCATCGAGATTGCGCCCCGTGACTTCGATCTCCGCCGTCTTGCCACGCTGGCCACCGAACGGAAACAACGACTCGACGTAGGGAATCGGCCCGGCGGTCAGGCGGTAGGAATACTCGTTGCCGCCGCGATAACGAAAGTCGCGCAGCGCGAGAACGAACTCGCCGTCCGCCGGTGCCGTGAAGAACAGCAGGCTGTCGAGGCCGACGGCGTCCTCGTTGCGCGCCAGTTCCCTGCCCTCCAAATCGAGCACTATCAACGATGAATCCAGCGGTGAACCACGTCGCGCCGCTTCCACTTCGAAGACGAACTCCTGTCCCTTCGTCGCCTTGAACTTGTAGTGGTTCGTCTGCGCGCCGGCGTTGAGCACGCCGGAAATGACCGCCGGCAACTCAACTGGCTGCGCCTCCGGGAGCGACGTGTTCGGATCGCGCTTCGCGACTTCCGGCCATTGCCCGACGTTCAAGTTCAGCGGATTGCTCACGCCGCCCGGTGCGATCACTCGCAACTCGCGCGCCGAGAGCGAAGCGTCCGCCGGAGCCGTCACCCGCAGCACGAGCTTCTTCTCGTCGCGCCTGGGTGCCTTGGGTTCAGCGCGTGTGATGCCGCCGCCAGTCGATTCCACAACCACGCTGGATTTGGGCGCGGGTAGCGCTGCCGGAACATTCGTCGCGCTCAAACCCGCATCGCCGTTGAACAATATCTCCGTCACGCCGCCGAGGCTCTCGCCCGTGAGAGTGACCTCGATGGTCGTGCCGCGCTGAATCCATTCCGGCGAGATGGCCGTCAGCTTCGGGGCAGGCTGGGCGGCGGTCGCCAGCGCGGTGGCAAGGAGGAATAGGAAACCACGGATGGACACGGATGGACACGGATGAAGCGAAAGGCAGTTCATGGCGAAATGGTATCAGTGCGGGGAAACGATCGGCTCTTCGAATCAGCCGACTTCGACATCAAACCGCTCACACAAACAGCCCAGTCACCGGCTCCCCGAACCTCGCATCCACCAGCTCGCGGGGCTGGTTGAGGTGGTTGTAAACGATGGTGTGCGGATCGATGCCCAGCGCGTGATACATCGTGGCGAGAAGTTGCACGGGATGGACAGGCTTCTCGGCCGGTGAACTGGCGGTGGCGTCGGACTTGCCGTAGAGCGCGCCACGGGACACGCCGGCGCCGGCGACCATCGCGGTATAGCAATAGGGCCAGTGATCGCGACCGTCGGGCGCATTGCCGTTGCCGCTGGTGCTCACGCCGAGGCGCGGCGAGCGTCCGAATTCGCCGATGGCGACGACGAGCGTTTCCTTCAGCAACCCACGTTGGTCGAGGTCTTCGAGGAGCGCGCTCAGGCCACTGTCGAGTTTCGGGCAATGCAGGTTGCGCAGCGGACCGAAGTTCGCGGCGTGCGTGTCAAAGGCATCGACAGTCGGGTTACCGTTCGCGACGGCAGGCCAGTTCACCTGCACGAAACGCGTGCCGGCCTCGATGAGGCGGCGGCCGAGAAGCAGTCCCTGGCCGAAGGTGTGGCGGCCGTAGCGGTCGCGGGTCTTCTCGGATTCCTTCGTGAGATCAAAGGCGTCGCGAGCGCGGCCTGATGAGACGAGGTCGAAGGCTTTCTGATAATACTTGTCGAGGGCGAACTTCTCGACGGCCTTTTCCATCTCGGGCATCTGGCTCTCGACCGTCTTGAGCAGCGTGGCGCGGCGCTCGAGGCGTTCCTTCGGCACTTCCTTGCGCATCGAAAGATCGGCGAGGCTGATTTCCTTGTTCGGGTCTTGATAGAAGTAATACGGGTCGAAGGCCGCGCCGAGAAAGCCGGCGGTGCTGCCCTTGCCGATGACGTTGCTCTCCTGCGTGGGGCGCGGAAGCACGACGAATGGGAGCATCGGAACCTCCGGCGGTTTGATGCGCGAGATCTGCGCGCCGATGTGCGGGAAGTCGTTCGGCGCGGGCGGTTCAAGCTGGCCGGAAGGCGAGACGCGGCCGGGCTCGTAGCCGGTCATCATCTGGTAATGCGCGGCGGTGTGGTTGAACAGGCCGGCGGGCGTGTAGCTCATCGAGCGGATAAGCGTGGCCTTGTCCATCTGCTTGGCGAGTTGCGGCATGACTTCGCTGAGCCAGATGCCGGGCACGTTCGACTTGATGGGCTTGAACTCGCCGCGGACGTTCGAGGGCGCGTCGGGTTTCGGATCCCAGATGTCGATGTGGCTCGGGCCGCCCTGAAGGAAGACGAACATGATGTTCTTCGCCTTGCCCCAACCGCTCTTCGCTCCGGCACCGGCACCAGTGGGCAGGACGGAGGCGTTGGCCTGGAGGCGTAGGATGTCGGCGAGGCTGATGCCGGCCATGCCCATGCCGCCGATGCGAAGGAACTCGCGGCGGCTGAAGCCGTCGCACGTGCTGCCTGATTGTCCGGGGATGCTGATCATAGTCTTGGTCCTTTTTTCTTAACCACGAATGGACACGAAGGAACACGAATCAGAAACGGAGCTTTAGCGCGGGTGCCGAAAGCCCATCCGAATTCGTGTCTATTCGTGTTCATTCGTGGTTAAAATCGTTTAACGGTTGAAAAGAAACGCCGGGCTGTTGAGCAACGCCCACGCGAGATCTTGCGCGACTTCGAGGCGGTCAGCGCCGGACTTGAACTCGACAGCCTTGAGCTCCTTCTCGGTCGGCGGACGGCTCAGGCAGGAGAGATAGATATCCTCAACAAGCTTGCGATCGTCCTTCTCGGTCTTCACTAGCTTGGCAATGCGGCTGTCGGGCGCAGCAATCGCCTCCGAGATCGTCGGACCATTGATGAGGCTGAGCGCGTGGCTGAGCGTGAGGCTGCTGGAGCGTTCACATTCGCAGGCGGACTGGCGCTTCGGGCGGCCGAAGAGCTGGAGGAAGTCATTCCCCGCGACCATGCCATCGGGAATCTGCGCGGCGCGCATCCCGCTGGGCACACCGGCGAGCTTGGCCTTCGTGCCGGTGGCGAGCGCGAGCGCATCGACCATCTGCTCGGCGCTAAGGCGACGCGGATGGGCGTGGCTGAAGTTGATCGTGTCGTCCTCGTTCCACTTGTTCTTCACGATGGAGAGCTGGTAGGTGCGCGACTGGCAGATCGTCTTCATCAGCTTGCGCAGGTCGAAGTCGTCCTTAACGAATTGCGCCGTCAACGCGTCGAGCAGCTCGGGGTTACTCGGCGGATTGCTCGCGCGGATATCGTCCACCGGATCGATGATGCCGCGGCCGAGGAAGTAGCTCCAGATGCGGTTCGCCATCGACTTCGCGAAGAACGGATTCTCCGGCGCGACGAGCCAATCGACCATCGGCACGCGGCGATCCGCGCCGGTGGCGATGGACTTCGCGTCGCCAACTGGAACCTTCGGCGTCACCGGTGCAGCGGTCTTGAGGTGCTTCACCTCGCCACCGTCGTATTTGTGATAAACGATCTCCTCCGACGTGATTTGGAACGACCCGCCGGCTTCCGCGAAAATGACTTCCTTGCCGACCTGCCCGCGTTTGAAACCGACCTGCGCGAAGTAAGCGCCCATCTCGTAATACTGGTTCTGGGTCCACTTCTCGAACGGATGGTCGTGGCACTTGTTGCAGTTGAAGCGCACACCCAAGAAAGTCTGCGAGACGTCCTCCGTCATCTTGCCCGGCTCACGCAGCACGCGGAGATAATTCACGGCAGGATTCTCGTAACTGCTGCCCTTCGCGGTGAGCAGCGTGCGGACGAACTTGTCGTACGGCGCGTTGTCCGCGACCTGCTGGCGAATCCAGTTGCGATAGAGCCAGACGGATTTCTGCCCGAGATTCTCGGAATTGCACTGGAGAAGGTCCGCCCATTTGTTTGCCCAGAACTCCACGTATTCGCTGCTGCCGAGCAATTCATCGATGAGCTTCTCGCGCTTCTCCTTGCTCGGCGTTTTGTCATCGAGGAACGCACGGACCTTCTCCACGCGCGGCGGCAGACCGGTGAGATCGAGATACACCCGGCGCATGAACTCCCCATCCCCCGTCAGCTCGCTCGGAAGAATCTTCATCTTGCGCAGCTTCGCGTTCACATGCTGGTCGATGAAGTTGTTTTCCGGCGCGTCGGCCCATTGATAACCCGTGCGGTCGCCCATCACCGTCAGCAACGCCGTTTCGTAAATTCCCTCATAGCGCACGAGCAACGCCGACTCACCACGGCGCAACCCGCGCACCACGCCGCTGCCCGTCACATCCGTCACCTCGGTGTTGCTCACCGAGAAATGCGCCTCACGCGTCACGTCGCGTGTGGAGCCGTCCTCATACTTCGCGATCACAAGGAACTGCTGCGAGCGCCCGGGCAAATCCATCTCCGCCTCCTTCGGAAGAATCTCGATGCTCTTCGCGCGATTGTTCACGTTGTGAAACTTCGTTCCCTCCGTGATCCACTGCCGCAACATCTGATGCTCGCGCGAACCGGGCTTCAGCGCCTGACGTCCCTCGTGGGGAACCTCGCCGAGCGGCTTGAGCAACATCAGCGAGTCGTCCACGTTAACGCGATTGAACCGCCGCCCGGACAAATCATTCACCAACGCCGCGTAATCGTATTCCGCATCGTAGCCGCGCAGCGACAGCTTGAAACCATTCTTGCCCTGCGCCGAGCCGTGGCACGTCCCCTGGTTGCAACCCAACTTCGCTAGCACCGGCTGGACATCGCGCACGAAATCGACGTTGCGCGCCTCCGCGCCCGCCACCTTCACCGGCAGCTTGGCGCTCTGGCCTGCGGCCTTCACGACGATCTCCCCTGCCCCGCCCGACTTCGGCCGAATGTATCCCTCCGCACCGATCTCCACGCACACCGCGTCCGTCGAAAACTTCGCCACCGCCGTGAGGTCGATCGTCTTGTCACCGTCAATAACACCGAGCACCAGCACGCGCCGTTCATCGCTGGCGTCGGCGAGCGCGAGCGCATCAGGCAGGAGCTTCAGCGCCCGGAGGGCTGGCAACGGGGGCGCGGCCGGAACTTCCTTGGAGGCGGGCTTCTCGGCACTGACCATCGGGAAGGTCAGAACGAAAACCGCGAGTGCAACAAGGGCGGAGGCAAGACGACGTTGTTTCATCCGTTTCAAAGTGCTTTCGGGACCAAGCCGATGTCAGAACAGATCCCGGCATGAAACCGGAACGGACTTTTGCATCAGGCGATGACGCAACACTAGAAACTCCCACCTGCTGAGGCAAGGCTGCATTCCCTGAAAATGCGCCGGGTCGCGTTGCGAAC
>SXGS01736423.1_pt1 | contig 10269 bp, 10 predicted proteins | sample 3174681 | NCBI WGS metagenome assembly SXGS01 (sample SAMN11356861, study PRJNA531348) | freshwater metagenome | isolation source: freshwater sample F1-80 | place: China: Fuxian Lake, Yuxi | collected 2017-12-25
CAGCAGCTCCAGCATCGCATATTCCTTGCCGGTCAGATGGACGCGGGCATTGTCGACCTCGACCGTCTTGGCATCGAGATTGACCGCCAGCTTGCCGGTACGGATGATCGACTGCGAATGGCCCTTGGAGCGGCGGACGACGGCGTGGATGCGCGCGATCAGTTCTTCGCGGTGGAAGGGCTTGGTGACGTAATCATCGGCACCGAAGCCGAAGCTGCGCACCTTCGAGTCCATCTCGTTGATGCCCGACAGGATCAGGACCGGCGTCGACACGCGCGCCACGCGCAGACGCTTCAGCACGTCATAACCATGCATGTCGGGCAGGTTCAGGTCGAGCAGGATGATGTCGTAATCATACAGCTTGCCCAGATCCAGGCCCTCTTCGCCCAGGTCGGTGGTATAGACGTTGAAGCCTTCGCTGCCGAGCATCAGCTCGATCGCCTTGGCGGTCGTCGGTTCGTCCTCGATCAACAATACGCGCATCGGCAGTCCCCATTCGCGATGATCGCCCTCCGTGAGGCCCCCGGCGATCTGAAATTTCATTCATTAACCAACGCGGATATGAACGCAAAAGGTTAATTCGCTCCTAATCGGGACTCGACGCATCCTTTTTCAAAAATGCGTTCGGGCCGAGCAGCGTCTTGTGTTCGGACCGGGGAATATCCTCGCCCAGCACCTCGCGCAGATACAGGCTGCGGATCAGGGTGAAGGCGACGACGAGCAAGGCGGCCGAGAAGAACAGCCCGAACAACCCGAAGATGGTGCCGATGCCGATGATCGCGAACAGCGTGATCGCCGGCGGGATGGCGACGACGCGGCTGGTGACGAACGGGGTGATGGCGTTGGTCTGGATCAGCCGGACGAGCGCGAAGGTGACGAGCATGCCGATCACCGCGCCATTGCCGCCCTGCGCGGCAAGGCCAAGCGCCGGCAGCATCGCCGCGATCGGACCGACATAGGGCACGAACTCGCTCAGCCCGGTCAGCAGGCCGAGCGCGGCGGCCGACGGTACGCCGGCGATGCCCAGACCGATGCCGACCAGCACGCCCATCGTCGTCATCTGGATGAGCTGCGCACGCAGCCACAGGCGCAAGGTCGAGCCCGTGTCGAACAGCGCATCCTCCAGCGCGGGCCGCATCGAGCGAGGTATGAGCAGCAGGAAGCCGCGCTCATAGACCTTGGGATCGGCGGCGAAGAACAGCGCGCCGACCAGCAGCAACAGGCAGTTCAGGACGAACTCGCCCGCGCCCGAGACGATGCCGCTGATGTCCTGCGCCACCCGGCTGCCGGCATAGGCGGCACGTACCGCATCGACGATCTTTTCGCCGACGGGCGACTGCGAGGCCCAGTTGGCCAGCTGGTCGAGCAGGATCGGCAATTGGGTGACCAGCGTGTTCAATTGCTGGCGAAAGGCGACACCGAACAACCAAGCCAGGAAGCCCAGCACCGCCAGCACGGTCGTAATCGACAGGGTCAGCGATCGCTTGGGCCCCAGCGGCAGGTGATCGGCATACAGGTCCGCGATGGCATGGATGACGATCGCGCCCAAAATCGATCCGAAGGCGAGGATCAGCAGGTCGCCCGCCCGGAACAGCGCGGCGGTGATGCCCAGGATCAGCAGGATCAGGACGATCCGGCGGATGAAGCGCGCATCGTCCGCGTCGGGGCGCAGCCGGTTCATGCCGTGGCTCCCGGCTTATGCGCGGTACAGGGATCGCGCACCCGGTCGGCCAGCCAGGTGATCAGCGCCTCGACGCGGGCGGGCCTGAGTGGGCTGGGCGGGGTGAGCAGATGCAGCCCGATCGGCGGCGGCGTCCATTCGGTCAGGATCTCGACGGCGCCGCCGCTGGCGAGATGCGGGCCGATGATGAAGCCGGGCAGCCGCGCGATGCCCAGGCCCGCGACGACGGCGGGGACCAGCGCATCGCCGCTATTAGCGGTCAGCGGTCCCTGCGGCCGCACCGACACCTCCGCGCCGTTGGGATGGCGAAAGCGCCAGGGGCCGGTGATGTTGGAATAGCTGAGCAGGCGATGCTCGCCCAATTCGTTGGGATGGCGCGGCTCGCCATGGTCGGCCAGATAGCCGGGCGAGGCGACGATATGCGTCGAGATACCGCACAGCCGCCGCGCGCGCAGCGAGCTGTCGGGCAGGTCGGCGATGCGCAGCGCGATGTCATAGCCCTCCGCGACGATGTCGACCCGTGCGTCGGACAGGCTGAGCTCGATCTCGATACCGGGATGCGCGGCCAGGAAATCGGCGATGACGGGCGCGATGTTGCTGACCCCGAAGGACATCGGCGCGGCGAGGCGGATACGGCCGGCGGGCGCGCTGGCGGCGTCGCGCGCGGCCTCCTCGGCGGCGCGGGCCTCGGCCAGGATGCGCGCGGCGTGATCGGCCAGCGGCTTGCCCGCTTCGGTCAGGGCCAGTCGGCGCGAGGTGCGGTGGAACAGCGACTGGTTGAGCTGCGCCTCCAGCCGGGTGATCGCCTTGGACACGGTGGCCTTGGACAGGCCGATCGCATCGGCGGCGGCGCTGAACGAGCGATGCTCGACCACGGCGGCGAAGATCGCCCAGGCTTCCAGATCCGGCAGACGCATCCTCGACCCTCTATCCCCCCAAGGCGGTCCATGGCTGGGCCGCGCCGCTACAATGAACGTGGAAACGATCGGTTTCCAACGTTTCCGTTTACGCGATCATAATCGACCCTATCTTGAGGGCAACCAAGGGAGAAATTCCATGACTGCCATTACTGCCGGCGCCGACATCGATCGGGGCATCGACCGTCGCAGCTTCGAAAGTCTGGGCCACGCCAACCATGGCTGGCTGGATGCGCGGCACCATTTCTCGTTTGCCAATTATTATGATCCCGCCCGCATGGGCTGGGGCGCGATCCGGGTCTGGACCGACGACGTCATCGCCACCAATGCCGTCTTCCCGCCGCATCCCCATGCCGACATGGAGATCATCACCTCTGTCCGCACCGGCGCGATCACGCACCAGGATTCGATGGGCAATGTCGGCCGCACGGCTGCGGGCGATGTCCAGGTGATGAGCGCGGGGTCGGGCGTGCGCCATGCCGAATATAATCTGGAGGCCGAGCCGACGACGCTCTTCCAGATCTGGATCGAGCCGCGCACGCGGGGCGGCCAGCCCAGCTGGGGCGCCAAGCCGTTTCCCAAGGGCGAACGCTCAGGGCGGTTCGTGACGCTCGCCAGCGGGTTCGAGGAGGATGGCGACGCGCTGCGCATCCGCGCCGAAGCCCGTGTTCTGGCCGCGACCCTACGTGCCGGCGAGAGCATCGAACATACGGTGGGCGCGGGACGTCACGCCTATCTGGTGCCGGCGACGGGACGGATCGAAATCGACGGTGTGCCGTTCGCAGCGCGGGACGGCGCCGCGCTGTCGGGTGGTCGCACCGTGACGATCACGGCGGTCGAGGATGCCGAGATCGTTCTGGTCGATTCCGAATAACTTCACGCTTTCAGGAAGGGAGTATCATCACATGGCCAAGGTTCTGGTCCTTTATTATTCGTCCTATGGGCACATCGAGCAGATGGCCGACGCCATCGCCGAGGGCGCGCGCGCCGGCGGGGCCGAGGTGGACATCCGCCGCGTCGCCGAGACCGCGCCGCCGGAAGTGGTCGCCGCCGCGCATTTCAAGACCGACACCGCGCACCCCGAGATCGAGGGCCCCGACGCGCTGACGAAGTATGACGCGATCATCGTCGGCACGCCGACCCGCTATGGCCGGATGGCGAGCCAGATGGCGGCGTTCTGGGACACGACCGGCGGCGTGTGGTGGGGCGGCGGGTGGGCCGCCGCGAACAACAAGGTGAAAACCTTCCAGTGCCCCACCGACAACTCGGACAACCTCACGCCGGCCGCGGGCATCTTCGCGAACCTGTACACGACGACTGCCGGAGGTGGCAGCCCACAGGGTAGCGTGTTCGCTCCGAACTACCCGGCACTGGGTCGGACGAACTACGCCGCGAACGCCGGCTACCTCGGTCGCGGGTTCCCCTACGCCGGCCCGTACTACCCCGACTCGCGCACCACGATCCTCGCCATCGCCGACGGCACCTCGAACACGCTGGGCTTCGGCGAGTGGCTGGGCGGGGCCGAAACCGGCTCGCGCGACTACGTCGGTTCGTGGATGGGCGTCGGGGCTGTGCCCACCGCATGGGGGCTGGGGCCGACTGGGTACTGGCACCAGTTCGCCAGTAAGCACCCCGGCGCATTGTTGTTCGGCTTCTGCGACGGGTCCGTGCGCCCGGTAAAGAAGGGCGCGAGCGCGAATGTGTTTATCTTCGCGTCTGGCGCGGCCGACGGCGTCGTGGTCGATCTCGATCAGTTGTAAGCACCGCGTTACGGCTTCGGTGCCGCGCCCGGTCCCACCTTGAACGCTGCCGCGCCGCGCGGCAGCGCGCCCAGGTCCGGCTTGCCGGCGTCGAGCTTCCGCAGCGGGTCCGGCCACTCCTTCGGAACCTCGGTGCCCGCGTCGACGGCGGGGCTACCTTCGCTCGGCCGATAGTCGCCGGCCGCATCCCCCCACCCCGTGAACTTCGTGAACTTTGGGTCCGCGAACCGGTCGTTTGCACCCCAGCCGGGCGCGTAGGTTTTCTTGCTCGCCTCGAACGCCTTCGCCTTCCGCGCCGCCGCGAAGAAGTCGCCCTTGAATGTCGGCCCTTCCGCGGTGCTCCAAAACAGGTTGTGATCCGCGACGAAGTCGTTCTCCGGCCCCTCGAACAACAACCCCGGCAGCGCGGTCGTCGACACGATCACGTTGTTCAGCGCGCGCCGCGTGGTGCCGGTCGTGGCGCGGGCCATCCCAAAGCCGTACTGGTCGCGGAACGCTTTGTCGCGGAACAGCAGGGTGTTGTGGTAGTAGTACATCTTCTCCCACGTCGGGCTGCCGTGGTCGCCGGTGAGGAACCCGGTGTGCGGAACGCGTGCCGGGCCGCCGGGCTTCTCCGGCGCGAACTCCGGGTCGTCGGCCGCCTTCGGCCACTGGTAGCGCACCTCGCCGCGCTGGTCGATGATGTTGCGCGCGATGAACACGCCCGCGCCCAATTCGTACGTCCCCGCGAACGCGAAGCAGTGCAGGCAGCGCGTGATGCAGTTCTGCGTGATGTGGATGTCGCCGCCGACACCGGCCCCGCTGAGGTAAATGCCGTCGTCGTTGAAGTTGTCCACGAGGTTGTGGTGGAACCGCAGCCCGCGAACGGTTCCGATGTACGGCCCGTCGTGGCAGTCGGTGAGTTCGCAGTACGCGATCTCGACGTTCTTGCAGCCGCCTTCCTCCGGCCGCGCGGTCATCAGGTACGCCGAGTTGCCACGGTACTTCTGCCCGCCGCGCCACGACCACGGCGCGCTGATTCCGCGCACACAACTTCGCGTCAGCTTCACGTCGCCGCTGGCGCGAAGCATCACCGCGGGCGAGCCGCCGTAGACGTGCAGACCGTCGAGTTCCACGTTCGCGCACTTCTCGACGTTGAGCGTCGTGCGGTTCGCGCCGCGGATCACCAGATCGTAGACGCGGACGTGCTTCGCCCCGTTCAGGTCGAAGGCGATACCCGGCCCGGCGACGGCGAGCGCCAGCTTCCTCGGATCGGTCTCGTCCGTGTAGTTGGTGGTGCCGAGGTGGTCGAGCTTGGTGTGCGCGAGCCGGCAGTGGAGGTGCCCGGTCGCCGGGTTCAGCCACACGCCCGGCCCGCAGTACAGCCCCTTCGGGTCGTCCTCGATTTTGCCCGTCAGGTTCCAGTATTCGTTGGTCGAGCGGATGTCGTTGCCGAATCGGTAGCCGTGCAGCGTGTTCATCGAATCGAGGAAGTGGCCGAGCACGATGCCTTCGGCCTTCGGGTACGGCTTCACGGAGCGGTACTCGCCCACCGTGCTCCCCTTCACCGGTTCCCACGCGGTCGCGGGCGCTTCGGCGAACTCGCGCAGCCCGCCGTCGATGATCGGCAGTTCGCCAGGGAACGCGCGGATTGTGATCGGCTTGGTCGCGGTGCCACTGACGCCGCACTTCATGCGCTCGTAGTAGGTGCCGCCGCGCAGGTAGAGCGTGTCGCCGGGCACGAGCTTCGGGGTCGCGTGCGCCAGCGTCTTCCACGGCTTCGCGAGTGAGCCGTCGTTGGCGTCGGCCCCCTTCGCGGCATCAACGAAACACGCCGGCCCTTCACCCTTCGGCCGGGCGCTGGCGGTCGGCAGCGCCCGCATCGGCGGGTGTGACTTGAACTCCGCGGCGCTGGCAGTGGACGCGAGTAGCGCGGAGACGAGGGAGAGTATTCGTGGCATGGCAAGCTCCGTACGGGCGGTCCCGGCAGCATACCCGACGCGATTCCGCTTCGATAGGCACGGCCGTTGCTCTGTATTGGTGGAATCGCGTTAGCCGCGACCGGAAGCGAGGTAACTCCCGGTGGACGAGTGAAACCGGGCACCAACGGAGAGAGCCAATGCTGACCGCCACGAAGAAGGCCGATACCAACACGCCGTTCTCGACGCGCAACGACCTCGACGTCGAGAACCGCACCAAGCTGGTATCGCTGTTGAACGACAACCTTGCGGACCTGTTCGACCTGATGTCGCAGACCAAGTTCGCGCACTGGAACGTGAAGGGCCCGAACTTCATCGCGCTGCACAAGTTGTTCGACGAACTGGCGGAGCAGGTGGAGGGGCACGTCGATGAGGTGGCGGAGCGTGCGACCGCGCTGGGCGGGGTCGCGACCGGCACCGCGCTGCAGGCGGCGGAGTCGAGCCGCGTGCCGGAGTTTCCGTCGGGCGTTCACAAGGGGCAAGAGGTGGTCGCGGTGCTCGCCGACCGGTTCGCGACGGTGGGTAAATCGGTCCGCGAAGCCATCGACGAGGCGGACGAACTGGACGACAAGGCCACCGCCGACCTGTTCACCGGCATCGCACGCGACCTCGATCAGTCGCTGTACTTCCTCGAATCGCACTTGCAGGGGTAAGGCCGTTGGCGAACCCCGCCCGCAAGGGCGGGGGTGTTGGGCCAAATCACACCAGTCGCCACACCAGCGCCCCCATCCCCACCAGCACCAGGCCGAAGCAGCCCTTGTTGATGACCTTCGGCGGGGCGAGCATCGCTCGCAGTTCGGTCTCGGCTTCGTCGCACGCTCGGATGAAGCCGGCGCGGTCGTCGATCTGCTGGTAGTCCGCTTCGTGGACGATCTTGTTCCGCACGGTCGCGGCGAACCGGAGCTTTCGTACCAGCGGTTGCGACAGCCGGTCCTGCACGCTGGTCACTTTCTCGTGCAGCCCCTTACCGGTCGCGCCGAGTGCCTGCTCCAGCAGCGACTCCAGCACCTTCACCCGTGTGATCGCCAGTTCGATGTCGCTCATGGATTACGTCTTACCCAAAACCAGATCGACCACCCAGCACCCCCCTTTTTTCGTGACACGCATTTCTCTCAAGGTTTTGCAGGGGTTGGAGCCTTTTGGCCTCGTGGGGCTGACCACAGAGGGCCGCCGTTTGCCAGGAATCATGGGGTTTCGTCACGGTCAGCGCTGACCACAGCGATCCGAGACTCCAGACAGAACGCCCAGTGCAAGAGTGGCGGCAGGGCGGCTCGGCGCGCACTGTCGGCCGGGTGGGATGTGAAATGCATCCAGCCGACAAGAATTGGCCTCTACCAACAACTGTGGCTGACAGGTGGACGTTTGTCAAGTGGAAATGTGGGAACTCGCCACTTTCGGCCCGAATCGACCATAAAGCAACGCGATCCGCCGAAAGTGGACCGTTTTGAACGCGGAGACGACAAGAACCCGCGTCATTTCTTTCCCAAAACCAGATCGACCACCCAGCACCCGCGAACGTGAACCTGCGCGGTGTCGCGACAGTGGTTGAGGATATCCGTGTTGTCGCACCCGGCGTCTTGCAGCGCGTCCGCCAGAATTGGCATCGCGCTAAACTCTCGCGACTCGTACATCTGACGCGCAAGGGAGATCGCGGTGTCCGTGCGCCACGACGGGGAGAAGGGAACGAGGCGGAAGGGATTGCCGAAGATATCGTGGGTCAGTTCGATCTGTGCCGCATTCTCAGCAGCCGCCTCGCGGTGAGTGAGATTGACGACGCAGATCGCACTACTGCCGAGAAAACGGAGGTCGGGTTTGAGACGAAGCAACTCGATCACCAGACCACACGCGGTTTCCAAAAGGAGCTTTTGTGGTGTGTACGTGTGCGGAGGCTCGAACTGGCGGCGTATTGCCTCCGCGACGATCGTGGTGTAAGAATCCGTGTTGCAGATGCTCGGATTCTCAACTCCGCTCGCGGCAAGTTCGACGGCTTGTCGGCAAAAATCCTCGGGTAAGAGGTGCATCACGCGCCGGGCGTACGCGATCTCAAGCAAACAGCACTTTCGCGTCGAAGTGCCGGGAAAACAACAGCGATTCAACTCCTTCAGTTGGTTAACAAGGCGCTGGCGATCGCCCTCTGCGAGCCAACTTTGTTCCGTGACCCAATCGGCCAACCGCCGCTTGCGATGCTTCCGCATACGAGTGCGATTAGGCCTTCGGTGCCAAGTTCGGGTTGAAGAACACCATCTTCCACGGGCGCACGGTCCACTTGAGGAACACGCCGGCCGCGAAGAACGGGTCGCTGCGGATCAACCCTTCCGCCGCGTCCGGGGTGTCGGCCTCGTAGATGATGAGCGCGCCGTAGCCGTCTTCCGTCGGGCCGGACGCGAAGAGCTGGTTCTTCTCGATCAGGCTCGTCAGGTACGCGCGGTGTGCCGGCCGGTGCGTGTCCACCAGCACCTTGTCCTGACTGTACTCGATCACGGCTGCGTATTTCACCAGTTGTTCTCCTGAGGGCGAACCTCTTGGGCCGCGCCGCCCACGCGCTCGGCCGGGAAGTACGCCCGGCTCAGCGCCAGGTGCGCGCCGAACAGGGCCGCACTGAACAGTGTGTCGCCCACGAACGTGCCGCGGTAGAACGGGATCGCGGCGACGTATGAATCCAGAAGCCCGGCGAGCGAACGGTCATATGGGAGGGCCATTTCGAGCCAGCTCACGAAGTTGCTGACGACGTAGAAGGCCAGCCCACAGCCGAACCCGACGCCGACGGCCCGACCCACCGACGCGGAGCGCCGCAGCGCGAGCCAGCCGACGAGGACGTACCCGCCGAAGTACAACCACGCCAGCGGGTACGGCTCCCACCACGGGGTGGTGAGGTACAGGCACAGGTCTTTGAGCGCGATGGCGACCGCGGTGAAGACGACGCCGTACCAGAAGCCCAAGCGGGCCGCGGCGAACAGGGCCAGCGCCCCGATCACGGATACGTTCCACATGCGGTATTCGGGTAGCAGCTTGGCGAACACCAGCGTCAGCGACACGGTCAGGAGCAACCCGGCCCCCGCGAGCGCGAGCGTCATGGGCTTGAAGGTCGGCGGTGCGGGCGGGTGCGTCGGCGCGTCCATCGGGTGCGGTCTCCGTGAGCGAGTAAGGGAGATGTTAGGTGCGGGGCGCGCCGCCCGCACGTCGGTTACAATACCACGACCACACGAATGCGAACCAGTTGTGAGGAACGCGCCATGAAGCCGGATGACGACGACTTCCGCATTGGCGTGCCGGGCCTGGCTCGCGCCGCGGTCGCACCGGCGCTGCCGCGACCGCCTGAGCCGGAGCCGGCGGGCGAGCCGGAGCTGCGCCCCGGCGAGACGGAACTCGGTCGCCCGCCGCAGGTGCCCACCGATCTGCGCGAGCTTTCGGGCGACGACCTCGCCGCGCTCAAGATACTCGACGACGAGCAGGCCGCGCGCGACGTGGCCGAAGCGGAACTGCTGCTCGCCTCCGACCCCACCGGCCTCGGCTGGCTCGGCTGGTTCGGGTCGCCGCTGGCGTTCGCGTTCTTCCTCGGCATGACCGGCGTGTTCGGCGTCTTCCTCTTCAACCAAACCGCGTCGCTGCTGCAAACGCTCGCCGCCGTTCAGGAAGATTGGATTCGCTACACCGGCTACGGTGGCCTCATCCTGTTCGGGCTGTGCGTGCTGTACTCGTTCATCCGGTTCCTGGTGATCTACGTTCGGCTGCGCGAGAACAAGCAGTTGCGGACGAAGGGCATCAAGGAGCTGTCGAACCGCACGCGACTGCGGTGGCTCGCGGCGGCGAAGTCGGCCGAGGCGCGGAAGCAGATCGAGACGTACCTGCAAACGTACCCCATCGAATCGGAGAAGGAGCGCCGCGGGCTGGCGAAGCTCGGCCTCACCGACGAGGGCATCGCCAAGATGAAGGTTGTGCGGGCCGACCTGCTC
>SXGS01519258.1_pt1 | contig 10268 bp, 6 predicted proteins | sample 3174681 | NCBI WGS metagenome assembly SXGS01 (sample SAMN11356861, study PRJNA531348) | freshwater metagenome | isolation source: freshwater sample F1-80 | place: China: Fuxian Lake, Yuxi | collected 2017-12-25
CGACCGCGCCACTTTGCACGGTATTGGTCGCCACCAGCGCGCCAATGTCCGGCGAACCGTCCACTTTTAACAACGGGCTGCCGTTGGCGGCAAGCTGACCCGGTTTGTAGTAAAAATGCAGATCTTTTTGACCGCTGGCCTGTTTGATATTCATGTTGGCGGCGATCGGCTGGAAATAACGGCCGGCCGTGGCAAACACTTTCTGAGTGCCATCACCATTGCGGTCCCAAATCAGCTGCAAGCGCGGTGCGATTTGGTTTTTCAGCTCCGCATATGCCTCACCGGTGGTGGCGGTGTTTTCAAAATTACTGTGGCGGATGCCAGCGTTTAACACCAGGGTGTCGGTCATTTGCCAGCTGTCCTGCAGATAAAATGCCGCAGAATTCACTTCGGTCTCACCGCCGGTATCGCGCTGGCGTTTGCGGATATAAGTGCCTGCTGGCAGATTGATGCGCGGAATGGCGGTATAAGTGCGGTATTCCCACCAGCCACGCGCCTCACCGACGCCGTTCTGGTATTCCAGATAGTCCACACTTAAGTTTTCACTGTCATAACCAAACTGCAGCGTGTGATCGGCCAGCTGCCAGGTGAAATCCAGCCGGATCTGGTCGCGCTGATAGGACTCGCCGGTCAGATTACTGGTGGTCCAGTCGCCGATGCGTTCGCCATTCAGTTTGACATAATCCCAAACGCCAGGCAGGTCATTGGTCGGCACCGTATCGCTATTATCCTCGACCCGGCCTACCGTGGCCGACACCGAGAAATCTTCAGTGAAAAAGCCTTGGTAACGCGCCGAATACATAGTGCCACCGCTGGTGGATAACGTCGTACCGGTGTGAGCGCCGACGCCACTGTCTTTGTTCCATTTGTAGTTCTGGTAAGTCAGATCAGCGCTGTTATCCAATGCGGTCATTGTCAGCGAGTGATCTTCAGTGATATACCAGTCCAGATTGACAAACCAGCGGTTGTCGTCTTTGGTGTGATCGGTAAAAGCCGTGCCGGCCGAATTGGCATACTCTTCCTGATACCGGCGTGGATTAAACAACGCGTAAAAAAACGCTTTGTCTTCCAGCAATGGACCACTGAGCCAAACACTGGCTTCGCGGAACTGTTTTTCACTGTCGGCGTTGTTCAGCGCCATGCTGCCATTGGGGTTGTATACAGTGTCGTGCGCAGAGGCCAGTGCAGCCGGATCATAACGCAGTTCAGCACCATAACGGAACTCGTTAGTCCCTGATTGAGATACTGCGTTCACCACCCCGCCGATAAACCGATCATACTCGGCAGAAATCCCACCGGTTTTTACTTGCGTCTGCGAAATCGCTTCCCAGGGTAAATCGATAGAACCAATCCCGGTGCGCAGTGCGCTGATATTTATGCCGTTTAAGAAATAGCCGTTTTCGGCCGACGATGCACCGCCAAAGCTTGAGGCTTTAAACTGTGAACTGCGCGCCACTCCAGGGGTTAACAATGCAATGTTTTCGAAACCAGTGTTGACTGGCATTAAGTCCAGCGTGGCCGCATCCAGCGTCAGACCTGCGGTCGAATCGCTGGTATCGATTTGGCGCATCATGGCGCCTTTGACTTCAATTCGTTCGATATCACCATCTTGCGGCAGCACCGGCGCGAACGTCTGCGCCTGACCCAGGCTGATATTCAGTTGCTGTAATTCGACCGGCGCCTGACCGGCGCGGTTTGCCAGTACCTGATAACGGCCTACCGGCAATGCGCGCAGGACATATTCACCTTTGGCGTTGGTCTGGGCTGAGCGAGTAAAGCCCTGCTCCAGATGTTTCACTGTGATAGTGACATTTTCCAGCTGCTGACCGGCGCTGGAACTGACCACGCCACGCAGCAAGCCTGAAGTATTGTCCTGCGCCATGACCGGGCTAGTGTTGAGTGCCAGACCAAGCGCGCTGGCCAGCATTGATAATCGTAAGGTATTGATTTGATGTTTAATTTTATGACTGTGCTTCACTGTCCAATCCTTATTTGAGGATATTATATATTGTATACCATTTCTGGCGACGCTATCCTAGATGAAAAATTCACCAACTGTAAAGCCTCGTTTTTGCATTTTCGTCACAAAAGTGGCACCGCATTGCTTCATAACCGGCTGCGACAAGATCAGGGCTTGGCTTCGGCAACCTTGGCCTGAGCAACCTCGCTCTGAGAGATCTGGGCCAGCCACTGCTTAAAACCGGCATCCAGTGACGTTCCCCAGCTTTTCACCAGCGCCTGATAACGCGGGTAGTCGCCGGCACGCCAGAATTGCAGCAGCTGGGCAGTTTTAGCGGGATGTTGTTCAATCAGGTAACGGCTGGCCAGATAACCCCAGCGATACACGCGCTCGCTGCCACCGTTCTGTTCATAGCCGGTGTTAAACAGCGCACTGAGCTCAAACGCCGGGTTTGCCGCCAAGGCCAGTGCTTGCGGGTTATCTGTACCATGGGCGATATACTCGGCCAGCCCCTCAGTCCACCACACCAGATAAGGCGTCAGAGGCGCTGGCTTCGGGCAATGTTCCGGTGCGGCGTGGGAGTCATGTAGGTTGGCGCAAAAATCGCCATAGAGGTTAAACCGGCCATCGAGGTAATGAATAAACTCATGTCGTAAGTTCCACACCTCACCGTTGTCGCGCTGATATGCGACAAATTCGGCCTGATTGCCGGGCCGGTCCGGCATGCCTTCCAGATACATGCCGCCATTGTCGGTCGGCATCGAAAAATGCACACCGGCATAGCGTTGATAGTCCGCTTTGGAGGCATAAATGTTGGCACGCAGGGTTGAGTTGCCATCATGTGCAACAGGCTTGTGCCCGGTCTGCAGCAACTGATGAAAGCGCTGTTCCAGTGCAGCCAGATCGATACAGATCTGCGTCAGCTGCGCGGGCTGCAGGTTGGCATGGCGCAGTTGCAAAGTATCACTGCAGCGATGCTGTTGCTGCAGCACCTCAGACACTGCCGGTGCCCCGGCGGAGGTCGCTGTTGCCGCGTCGGCCGGCAACGACAACGGCGCTGTACTCAGCGCAAGCCCGCCGAGCACAAATGTCAGCGCTTTAAATGACAGCTCTTTAAATGACTGCGCCGTAAAAGACAACGCCTTAAATGTTAGCGCCCTCAGGTTAAACGGCCGCTGCGGCGCCGTCCCAAGTTGCCGTGTCTGTGTTTTCGCTAAAAATAATCCCCGCATCACTTTCTCCTGTTCCGGTGGAAAATCCACCCAGTGGCTTTACATTGCAATATGATATATTGTATACAATAGTCAAATGCTGAATTGCAATGCTAGGATGAAAGGCACGCGCTTATGCGAAATCCCCCTGTTGTTACCGGGCCCCAACGGTCAGCCGATCTGGTCCCACAACTAAGCCAGTGGGCGCCGGCCGCCTCGACTTTATGCATACAGACGTTGGATTGTCATACCGCCGGTGAGCCGCTACGCATCATCACGGCTGGTTTTCCAAAGCTGCACGGTGCGACTGTGCTGGCACAGCGGCAAGATTGTTTGCAGCAGCATGATGCATTGCGTCAGCTGCTGATGTTTGAGCCACGCGGGCATGCCGATATGTACGGCTGCATCATCACGCCGGCGGAACGACCTGACAGCGCTTTTGGTGTGATCTTTAGGCACAACGAGGGCTACAGCACTATGTGCGGCCACGCGATGATCGCGCTGGCGAAGGTGGCAGTGGAAAGTGGCGCGGTGGCGGTGACGTTGCCGGTGAGTAGTTTTTGCGTAGACGCCCCCTGTGGTCAGGTGCGGTTGTATGCCGAAGTGGTCGCGACCACAACGCCGGACGGCAGCGGCTTTCGGGTCAGGGATAGCTGGTTTGACAATGTGCCGTCTTTCGTCGACGGGCCGCACCGTGTGACGCATGTGCCAGGCCTCGGCGTTGTGTCTTATCAGCTGGCGTATGGCGGCGCGTATTACGCGTACGTCGAAGCCGCTGATATTGGTCTGTCACTGGCTGCAACCAATCACCGCGCCATCATTGCCGCCGGCCAGCAGATCAAGCGGCAGATCAACACCGAACTTCAAATCAGTCACCCCTTTGCCGCCGAGTTGAGCTTTTTATACGGCGTGATCTTCACCGGACCGGCTGAACGCGCTGCAACAGGCGCTCAAGCAGCCACAGCAGCGGCCGATCTGCGCAATGTCTGTGTGTTTGCCGACGGTGAACTGGATCGCAGCCCGACCGGCAGCGGCGTCAGTGGCCTCGCGGCTATTTTGCACCAGCGCGGTCAGTTGCAACCCGGGCAGCTGCTGCGGGTTGAAAGTATTACCGGCGCAGTGTTTCAGCTGAGTGTGCTGCAGTCCTGCAGCTACGGGCCCCATCGGGCGGTGATCCCGCGCGTGCGCGGCCAGGCCTTTGTCACCGGCCGCCAGCAGTTTTTTTTAGACCCTCACGATCAATTTCCACAAGGATTTATTTTCCGATGAATACAGGGATCCCGATGCGCGCCGATCTGCTGGCGTCACCCGAATATGCCCGGCGTATGCGCCAGTTTCGCCAGGCCATGCAACAGGCAGGTCAGGACGCCGCGTTGATTTTCGCGCCACAACATCTGCGTTATTTACTGAATTACGCCGGTGAAGCGGCGACAGCGCTGGTCAGCAACGACCAGTGTTACCTCATCACCGACTATCGGTTTGAAGCGCAGGCGCGGCAGGAAACAGTGCAGGCGCAGCCGCAATGTCAGGTGTTGTGCCGCGACCGTGACCGGCAAAGTCTCGGCGCTTTGCTCGGCCAGCTGCTGGCAGATCTGCACTGTAACAATCTGTGGTTTGAAGCCGACCAAATCACAGTCCAGCTGTGGCAACAACTGCTGGCCGATCTGCAATCGGGCGGCAATGGCCATCTGCTGCGCGCCACCGCTTGCCCGCCGGTACTCGCCGGCATGCGGATGATTAAAGATGATTATGAAGTCAGCCAAATTCAGCAGGCAGCTGCCATCGCAGACAGTGCATTGGCACAAGTACTCGGATTATTAAAACCGGGGATCCGCGAGCACGAATTTGCCACTGAGCTGGAATACCAGCTGAAAAAACGCGGCGCCGACGAGTTGTCGTTCGCCACTATTGTCGGTTTTGGTGCGCGCTCGGCCTTGCCCCATGCCTTGCCCGGTGACAAACGGCTGCAAAAAGGTGATTTGGTGCTGGTGGATTTTGGCGCTGCGGTGAATGGCTATCGCTCCGATATGACGCGCAGTTATGTCGCCGGTAAGCCGGACGTGATGCAGCAGGCACTGTATCAAACCGTGCGGCAGGCCCAACAAGCAGCACTGGCCCGACTCAAAGCCGGTGTGACCGCCAGCAGTCTGTTTCAGGTGTCAGACCAACTGCTGCAGCAATCCGAATTTGGCCGTTTCGCCGGACCAGGTCTTGGCCATGGCGTCGGTTTGCAGTTACACGAGCAACCCTTTTTGAGTCCGAACTGCCATACACCACTGCAAAGCGGCATGGTGGTTACGATAGAGCCGGGCTTATATCTGCCCAATTATGGCGGCGTGCGGCTGGAAGACGATGTGCTGGTGACCGAGCGTGGTTACTCTTTGCTGACGCAAGCACCAAGCCACTTCGAATTAGCACTCTGATTAGATAAAAAGGAACACCGATGCAGTTTATCAGTGCACAACAAGTCGATCAGGTGCTGGAGTTTCCATTACTGATCAACGCTTTACAACGTGGCTTTGCCAGTGAATTCTCGATGCCGGCGCGCCAGGTTTTTCCACTATCGACTGCTGGCAGCGACGCCTTTGCGCTGTTGCCGGCCTGGACCGCTGACCTGATCGGCGTCAAAGCTTTTTGTTATTTTCCAGACAATAGTGCAGTCGATCTGCCGACTTTGCATTCCAGTATTCTATTGTACCGACGCCAGCACGGTACACCGCTAGCGATGGTCGAAGGCACGCGCGTGACCTGCTGGCGTACGGCTGCGGTTTCAGCGCTGGCGGCACGTTATCTGGCGCGCCACGACGCAACGACCTTGTTATTGCTCGGTACCGGCGCCCTCGCCTTACCGCTGATCCAGGCGCATTTGTCGGAACGGCCACTGCGCCGGTTGCTGTTGTGGGGCCGATCCCCCGCTAAAGTGGCGCTTCTGCAACAACAGGTGCAACAACGGTTTCCAGCAATAGAGATTGAAATCTGCACCGACATCAAAGCCGGTTGCCGCGAGGCCGACATTATTGTGGCTGCCACCGGCAGCGCGACGCCGCTACTGTTTGGCGCCGACATCCGCCCAGGTTGCCATGTCGACTTGCTCGGCAATCACAGCCCAGCGCAGCGGGAGTGTGACAGTGTTTTGCTGCAACGGGCGTCAGTTTATGTCGATGACCGGCGCAATGTGCTGAATGAAGCCGGCGAACTGTTAATCCCGATCAGCGAAGGCGTGTTTGCCGCCAGTGATATTCGCGCCGAATTGGCGGAACTGTGCCGTGCCAACCGCTTCGCGCGCCAATCCGATCAGGAAATAACTTTGTTTAAATCAGTCGGCACCGCGCTGGCCGATTTGCTTTGTGCCGCGCTGGTGTTACAGCAGCCGTATTTCAGTTAAGCGGCAGCGTCGCCAGATCAGCCTGCCTCATCCGGAGTTTTCATGACCGAAGTCCACGCGAAGACCCGCACGGCCAAACCCTTTGGCCGCGCTTTTTATCTTGCCAACGGCATGGAGATTTTCGAACGGCTGGCCTGGTACGGTTTTTTCAGTCTGTCGTCGTTGTACTTGACCAGCCCGCGCAGCCAGGGCGGCTTGGGTTTTAGCGATCAGGAGCGCGGGTTTTTGCAGGGCATGATCCCGTTTTTACTGTATTTGTTGCCGGTGCTGACCGGTGCGCTGGCCGATCGTTATGGCTACCGCCGAATGTTTTTATTGTCGTTTTGCTTGATGGCGCCAGGCTATTTTTTGCTCGGGCAAGTGCAAAGCTTCTGGCCGTTTTTTTCAGTGTTTTTGCTGGTTGCCGTCGGCGCGGCTTGTTTTAAACCGGTGGTGGTCGGCACTGTAGGCCGCAGCAGTGACGACAGTAACCGCGGCCTGGCATTTGGCGTGTTTTATACCATGGTCAACATCGGTGGCTTTTTAGGCCCGCTGGTCGCGGGTTATTTACGCGCCATCAGCTGGGATTTAGTGTTTCTGATGTCGTCGTTCTGGATCCTGCTGAATTTTATTCCAGCCCTGCTGTGGTATCGCGAACCCCAGCCCGTCAGCACCCAGAATGCCGGCGCTGCGACAGCGGATCAGCGCAGCCTGCGCCAGGTGCTGCTCGATATGCAAAGTGTGCTCGGCAATGGCCGGCTTGCACTGTTGGTGCTGCCGCTGTTATTGCTTTTGATGTTCAGCCCGCGCTTGCCGCTAAGCCCAGCGCTAATGCTGGCGATCGCGCTGAGCTGGCTGGTGCTGAACCTGCTATGGAGTGCCTGGCAACGTTTTCGGGCGACAACCGCTGATACCTTGCCGGTCTCATGTCAGCCGCAGCCTTGGTACCGACAGCCGATCCGGCTCGGTCATCGACCTTTCGTGGTGTATTTGCTGATCCTGACCGGCTTTTTTACCGCCTATATGCAGTTGTTTATCACCTTGCCGCTGTATCTGCGGGATTTTGTCGACACCGCCGATTTGGTCCGAAGCTTAAGCACGATAGCACCGGGCACACTGGACTATCTGGCCGCAGTGAACGTGCCGCAGCTCGCCACCGCCTTGCCCTTGATGGCGCAGCAATATCTGGCAGATCCGAGTCAACTGCCAGACATCGCCCGTCAGCTTGCCCATTATAAAATCCAGTTGCCGCTGGCCGACCTTGCCACCGGTTTACAGCAGCTCAGTCAGGCCAGTCGCGATGCAATGCAGCTCGCACAGCAGTGGGCGCAGGTTTACCGGCAGATTAATCCAGAATACATCGTCAATCTGGGCTTTCTCAGTATTGTGCTTTGCCAGATCGCCATCAGCCAGCTGATCCAGCGCTGGCCGGCGCTGCCGGTGCTGGTCGGCGGTACTGTGCTGCTCAGTCTGGGTTTATTGCTGTGTGGTCTGTCGGTGCAGGTGAGTATCGCTGGAGCCATGCTGGGTGGCGGCATGCTGGTGATCGCCGGTGTGTTGTTATTTTCGGTCGGTGAAATGGTGGCGTCGCCAAAAAGTCAGGAGTATGTCGCAGCAATAGCACCGCCTCGTCAGACCGCGATGTACATGGGTTATTATTTTGTCGCGATGGCATTGGGTAACTTATTCGCCGGCTTATTGTCGGGCTGGTCCTATAGCTATTTTGGCCAGACGCTGCGACAACCGCTGCTGATGTGGGCTTTGTATGCGCTGATCGCGGGCCTGACTGCCATCGCATTATTGTGGTTTCATTATTGGCTAGGTCGCGGTCCCATGCATGAGTCGATGGCAGCATCGGTCACTGCAGCCGACCCAACCTGAGTCTGCTGCCGCAGCAGCAAAAACTAAGGCGGCACCTGGCCGCCTTGGTTATTACTTCGAGACTATGAGCTTCGAGACTAGTTGTTTCGAGGCTAGTCGCTACGAGAGATCAGTACTTCGCTGCCTGCCCTTCTTTAGGCAACGACGCTTTGATAAAAGCCCGTAGGTCGTCGTTGGATGATTTTAAATCTTCGTAGCGCAGGTACATCATATGACCGCTACGATAGCCTTTAAAACTTAAGCGCGATTTCATTTTACCGCTCGGGTCCAACTGCCACATGCTGTACTTGGCATCAAAATAATTGGTTGCACCATCATAATAACCCGACTGGATCAGCACATGCAGGTACGGGTTTTGTGCCATCGCCTGACGCAGGTTTTCACCGGTCTGATCGCCCTCGCGGTTCCATGGGTGCACCGGGCCAAACATGTTGTATTTGACGTCAGTTTTGTAATTGAGGCTGGTACGCAGGTAATCATTGATCGCCGGCGTGAATGAATGTAACCAGGACGTCAGTTCGGCATTGTAATCAGGCTCAGCTCCGGCTTCTTTACGGTCGATGCCGAGGTAGCGCGAATCCAGCCGGCCCACGGTCTGGCCACGGTCACGCAGCAACTCTTTCCAGAAATAATCAGTTGGAATATCCAGATTATTCGCCAGCACCGCCTGCACTGACAATCCGGAGAACTTCGCCACTTGCTCTGCCACCTGCTGTCTGTCAGCCACTTCGACATAAGAGCCTTTCGCCAGATGCGGTAAATAGGTGTTCAGCGTAAATTGTTCAGATTGCGCGAGCACGTCCATCAGGTCCAATTGCTGCAGCTCAGCCGGCAACTTTTTGTGGTACCAGGCCGTCGCCGTGTAATACGGCAGGCGGTTCGCCACATCAACCGGGCCTTCACGTTTGATGCCAAGTTCAGTCGGTGACACCAGGATCACGCCATTTAAATACATCCATTCTTTATTTTGCAGCGCGAGCGCCAAACCGGACACACGCGTGGTGCCGTAGCTTTCACCGATCAGATACTTTGGCGACGGCCAACGTTGATGCCGGCTGACAAAAGTTTCAATCCAGGACGACAGATAATTCACATCTTCATTGACGCCAAAAAACATTTTTTGCTGCGCATCACGCGACGGCATTTTGCCGTCTTTGCCCGGTAATACCCGTGAGTAGGCAGTATTCACCGGGTTTACAAACACGATGTCGGCAGTATCCAGTACCGAATATGGATTGTCTTTGGTGCCGTATGGCTGCAGTGGATAGCCTTCACTGTCGACATTCAACGCGCGTGGACCTGTGTAGGCAATTTGCATCCAGACCGACGCCGAGCCCGGACCACCGTTAAACGAAATTAACAAAGGCCGCTTCGACTTGTCTTTGATATCTGAGCGTTCGTAATAGGTATAAAACAACGTCGCCGTTGGATTGCCCTCTTCGTCCCACACCGGCTGCGTGCCAGTCTCAGCGGTATAAGGGAAACTGACATTGTTCACTTCCGCCTGATGTTTGGTCACTACTACTTTGTCGATATCGATCTGGCGGTTATGGCTTTCTGGTGCGGCATCTGCTGCCTGTACCGGTAACAGCGGCATGCTCAGCAACAGGGCTGACAGCAAAAACACTTTATTTTTCATGTGAAGACTCTTGGTTAGATAAAGAAAAACAGCTGGTCCTGATTAAACTGCGGGAACGCCAAAGAAATATAGTCAGACTGAGACCAATAACCAAAATACAGGTTAAGTGCGGATCTGTGCTGCTCCAATGACGCCATCAAGCCGATTTTCCGCTATGGTTTGTCATATGTATCTAAGATCTCCCAGGCTCAGGGAGAGTTCACGCGCCGCAAC